>Ga0190361_1000007_pt1 | contig 104487 bp, 103 predicted proteins | sample 48721845_MG_FD_161273 | JGI IMG/M metagenome (GOLD analysis project Ga0190361, IMG submission 161273) | Hydrothermal vent microbial mat bacterial communities from Southern Trench, Guaymas Basin, Mexico - 4872-18-4-5_MG | ecosystem: Environmental > Aquatic > Marine > Hydrothermal vents >... | reverse complement strand
GTAAAGGTTTTTGGTTGTCCCAAAATACGACCCAGAAATATATTCTCAGATGGGCAACCGATATTCCGATGCATACTCACTCAAAACAAGCAATGGTACAACAATATTTCAATGCACTAAAAGGATATTTTGTGGCTGGAAGACAAAATTCCAACGCTAAACCTCCTTTTAGAACCAAGAAATACATGCCTACCATTTGGAAAGCCAGTGCAATTCGCATCAAAGAACGATTGTTGGCGTTTTCTAACGGTAGAGGTAACAAACCATTCGTCGTTCCGCTACCAATAACAATCGATCTCTCAAACTTCAACATCAAGCTTGCAAAGCTTGTTTGGGATCGCAAAAACCAGCGTTATTACATCCACCTGAGCACAGAGGTGGATGGCAGTAGCTTTGAGTTGGGCGAGAAAGTAGTAGCAGTAGATCTTGGTGTGATACACCCCATCGCGGCTTTTGATGGTCAAGAAGTCCAGATTTGGAATGGAGGAGAGCTAAACGCAAAAATCCAGTACCGTCACAAGCGTCTAGCCGATATACAGCGTGCTTTGAGACGAACGGAACTGGGTTTAAAAAGACACAGAAAATTACTCCGAGCGAAGAAACGAGTATTGCAAAAACTCAGCAACCAAATCAACGATATTCTGCATAAGATCACCAGCAATTTCGTTTTGTGGACAGCTGAGAGAAAGGCATCAAAGATTATCATCGGAGACGTCACAGGGATTAGAAAACGTACGAGATTTCACGCAGTGGCGAATCAAAAAATCCATGGCTGGCTCTTTAGAAAAATCACTTCTTTGATAGAGTACAAAGCCCGCTTGAAGGGAATTGAGGTCGAGTATGTCAACGAAGAATACACTTCCCAAACATGTCCGGTTTGCGGCCATAGACACAAGCCATCCAACCGCGATTTCAGGTGTTCTGTTTGTAGTTTTGAATACCATCGCGATGGGGTGGGAGCAATAAACATCCACAAAAAGTATCTCGGCTACGGTCGAGTAGTGGCGGATTTGGCCCCCGCCGTAGGTGTGAGGTTCAACCCACACCTGCGTGGCCCGGGCACTAGCCCGTGGAAGCTGGCCTCGAGCCAGCAAGAATCTCATCCCCTTTAGGAGATTGAGAGTGGGCCAAACGGATAATCCAAGTGCATCAGCTGTGTCCTTGAGTGTGATCCTTCTCATCTGAACACCCCGCAAATAAAGATTTAGTAAGAAGGTTCTTTGCATATTCATATCCCAATTTCATCGCTTCCAGTGACCTGTTGAAAGAAAGACTCCCAATGTGATCCACAGGAGGTCTTAGAAGAACGTTCGCCAGGTTCCTTTCCTTTTCCAGAACTTTTTGATCCTTTAAGGAGTTCACAAAAAGCATGACCTCACTGGAAGTTCTCTTGGGTATATTTCTGCTGCCAACACTCAAATCAACCGCTACTATGTATTCTGCCCCTAAATTCTTTGCCACACTACAGGGGAGGTTGTTCAATGTCCCTCCATCCACGAGCTTTCTACCATCGACTTCAACTGGTGGGAACAAACCAGGAATAGCCATCGATGCTATCAGAGCTATTGATAGCTCCCCAGATGAGTGTATTACGAGCTCTCCTGTCATCAAATCTGCAGATATACAGTGAAATTCAATCTGTAGATCTTCGAATCTGTAATCACCGAATACCCTTTCGAATATCCTGAAATATGTTTTCTTTGAAAAAACAGATTTTTTGTTCAGCATATAAAAACATCCAAGGTGTTTCAAGATTCCTGGAAAATTTCCAGACAAAATTTCACCAAGTTCTACAACAGGTTTCCTACCCTTCTTGTAAACCATCTCGGAGTATTCCCAGAGTTTTTCAGAATCTTTAAGTACGGCATATCCAGCTCCAACAGTCGCGCCTATGCTGACTCCAACTATCATATCAGGAATGAAACCGATTTCTTCTAATGCCTTTATGACTCCAACGTGTGCTCCGCCCCTGGCACCACCTCCGCTCAAAACCAACGCTTTCTTCACGATTTCACCTCATTCCGTGTACATGACGTAAGCAGAAAGTGGTGCTAGTTCTATACTTCCAGATACCTTGTATAGCGTATCTGTACCGGCCCTCTTATCGTCGACAACCACTTTCCAGATCCCCTCCGGTAGCTCGAATTTCACACTTGTTAAGTTTCCATTGAAGATCACTAGAATCTTCTTCCATCTATCTTCAGCGTTTTCGAGAACGTAGGCTATTACCCTTCTTTTCTTTGCTTTCAAAAATTTGAGATGCTTTTTTATCTCTTCAGCCGTTTTCAGCCTGAAAGCAGGATGTGTTCTCCTGAGCTTTATGAGCCCTTTGTAATATTCAAAGACATCTTTGTATTTCGCTTTTCTTTCGTAGTCGAAACCATTCACGGATATGGGGGCGTTATAGGAATTTCCATTGAATTTCTTGGTTCTGCAAAAGTCCTGACCTCCATGTAAGAACGGAACGCCTTGAGATGTCAAAATTATGGCACCAGCCAATTTTTGCGCTCTTTTCAGAAGATCCTCATTCCATTTTCTTCTTTTATCGGCTTGAACTGCCAGAAGATTCTTATCCCACAGAGTGTGGTTGTCATGGCACGCAACGTAGTTTATCGTTTCTTCAGGATCAGATGTAAACCCTCGGATCCTTGAACTGTAATTGATACTTCCAACAATTCCTCTTTTCACCTTGGTATCCTTTCCAGGAGATGCCATCAGGAATCCTTTCACCTTCGTGTTGAAAACACTTCCTCGCAGAGCATCCCTGAAGTCATCGTTGAAAACTGCAACATGTGTTCCTTTTTGATCGCCCTTTCCGAATCTAACGGTAGCTCCCCATCCTCCCCAAGGCTCTCCGTATATTATGATCGATGGATCTATGGAATGGAGCTCACTTTCTATTGCAAGAACTGTTTTTCTGTCCATCAATCCCATCTGATCCAATCTAAAACCATCGATATGGTACTCCTCAACCCAGTATTTCAAAGTATCGATGATGAATTTTCTCATCATGGGTCTTTCACTTGCTATCGTGTTTCCACAACCACTTTCATTCAAAAACGATCCATCCTTGCCCATTCTGTAGAAGTAATAGGGAACGGTTTGATCGAAGGGAGAAAGCTCTCCGACACCGAACGTGTGTGGAAAGACCATGTCCATGATCACACCTATACCTTTCCTATGAAGAGCCAGTATCATTTGTTTGAGTTCTTTTATTCTGACATATGGATCTTTAGGGTCTGTAGAATATCTTCCTTCTGGAACCATGTAAAGAACAGGATCGTATCCCCAGTTGTAACACTTCTCGAAATCTTCTTCCTCCTCGTTACATGTATAGAAATCGAAGATCGGTAGAATATGAACGTGTGTCACACCGAGTTCAACAAGATGGTCAAGGCCTGTCGTCACCCCATCAGGTCCCCTCGTCCCCTCTTGTGTGAGACCGAGGTACTTTCCTCTCATCTTGACACCAGAGTTTGGAAGCCCCGTTATATCCGCCACGTGTATTTCATAGATTATCGCATCCTCGTACTCTCCTTTGAAAGGTCTCTTATCGTGTTCCCAACCTTCGGGATCAGTTTTTGAAAGGTCAACGATAGCACTCTTTTTACTGTTAACATACGCTGCTTTCGAATACGGATCCACGGTTTCTCTGACTTTCCCGTAGTTGAAAAGTCTATATTTGTAGAACCATCCTTCCAGGTCTTCCTCAATTGCAACCTCCCAAACACCGTTTCCCTTGTTCACCATATCCACAACTATATCCGGCTCATCGGAATTTCCGTTCCTGTAAAGAAGAAGCTGCACCCATTCAGAAACAGGAGACCACACTCTGAAGATGGTTCTTTCGGGTGAGTAGATCGCTCCAAGTTCACCCTCGTAAAAGAAGACAGGATCATCCAACACTTCCATCATGATGAGTCTGTAGGGTTTGAAACCCTCTATATGAAGCTCCACATTTCTTGAGACATCGCTCGGCTTCAATGGTTCTTTGAGTTTTATCTTTATGTAATTCGTTACTGAGATATCTGTTGGATCGGCTTTTTCAACTGTTTCAATGGGTTTTTCTTCACCATCCACCGTTATCTTTACCTTACCTTTCCAACTCTTCGTATCGATTTTGTTGGTTAAATAGGCCACAACCGTGTCAAAAGAAGAGATCTTTCCAAAGAAGATTCTGGGACTGGTATCGGGTCGTTCGTAGAATATCTCCTCAACTCCTTGCAAGATCCACACCTCCGCAACCCCACTTTCAGGGATATCTATGAACCTGTCTTTGGCGACATCTTTCATCTCCCATTCCCTTAGCCTGACAATTATACCCACTTTTGTGCACATTTCATCGAGTTTTACCACAGCCTTCACACCAAATTCATCCTTTTCAGTGAACTCGTAAGCTTTCCCCTCTTTGGAAGAAGGCTTGTGAGGCCATATCCAGAGGTTCCATCCTTCATAGTTTCTGTCATACCTGTGATAATGAACGATTATGGTTGTACTCGAAAATAAAACGCATGACATTAAAACAATTAGAAAGACGATTTTTCTCAGCACAACGACTACCTCCTTTCGAAAGTCCCTATGAGCTCACCCCGACGTATAACATGTCCTTTCATAGCTTTTTCGAGATCTTTCTTCGTGGATCTTGGTGGAAGATCCAAAAAGGTGTCAAGAGCATAAACTTTGAAATGATAGTGATGAACACCATGACCTCTAGGAGGACAGGGTCCATCGTAACCTATTTTCCTAAAATCGTTTCTTCCTTGAACCATTTTCAAAGGTTTTTCCACTTTTTCTTCCTTGGGTATCCCCTCAGGTATTTTCTCAACAGGTGGAATGTTCCAGGCAACCCAATGAACGAACGTTCCAATAGGTGCATCTGGATCATCCACGATTATCGCAAGGCTCTTGGTATCTTTGGGAATACTGGATATCTGCAAAGGAGGGCTCACGTTCTCTCCATCACACGTGTACTTTTTCGGTATAACCTCGTTGTTTTTGAAAACGGAAGATATGGTCAAACCGGTTGTTTCTTCCTGAGATTTTTGAGATGTGAAAAATATCAAAATCAACGTGATTACGGCACCAAGAGAAATGACAACTATCCATTTTTTCATATTCACCACCCCTCTGGATCTATTCTACATTATTTCCCGAACCATCTTTTTCACATTCTCAAAAAGAAATGATCAAATTGGTATGCTATTATGTTTTATCGTGAGCGAATTTGAAAGAAAGGAGGACAGGTAATGACGAAGGTCGAAAAGGAGATAAGAAAACAGCCCGAAGATTTGCTGAAGGTTTTTGAATACATGAAAAGCTGGGAAATACCAGATTTCCTGAAAGAAGCAGATGTCGTGTATTTCGTTGGATGTGGATCATCTTATTACCTATCCTTAGCTGCCTCGAGATACTTCACTCTTAAGACGGGAATCGAGGCGAAGGCCATCCCAGGTGGAGAGGTTTATTTTGCCTTCGATGAGAATATAGGAAAGAGAACTAAGAAAGCTGGGATTTTGATATCAAGATCGGGTGAATCCACTGAAGTTCTGCTGGCTGGAGAGAAATTCAAAGAGGTAGGAATACCAACCCTCGGTGTGACCATAGAAAGAGGAAGCTCTCTCACGAAGATAGCTAATGATAGCATGGTTCTACCTGTTACAGAAGATTCCATCGTTATGACATGTTCTTTTTCATCGATCCTAGAAGCTTTGGAAATTATGATCGATAGGCTCGCAGGAGAGGATTTAAAAAAGTTTTCAGACATTTTGAAAAGATCCAGGGATGTTGTTGAAAAATCCTTTGAAATAGTGGGGAAGATGAAACTTTATTCCTACAAAAGGTTCGTATTTCTGGGTCTGGGAATCTATGAAGGTATAGCAAGAGAAGGTGCTCTGAAACTAGAGGAGATGTCCCTGAGCACAACCGAGGCGTTTTCAACTTACGAGTACAGACACGGCCCAAAATCTATGGTGGAAGAAGGAATACTCATAACCCTCATTTCGAGGGGGAGTGAGGGTGAGAGAAAGCTCTGTGATGAGTTGAAATCCTATGGAGGAGCGGTAGTAACAGTTGGCCCAACCGGATCGGATATCTTCATCTCCGATGATGTGCCAAGGAATGCATTTCTTGGAGCAATTTTCTCACAGGTTCTAGGGCTTCTAATTGCCAGAGAGAAGAAATTAGACGTTGAGAAACCAAGGCATCTAACGAAAGTTGTACGGCTCGAAAATCAATGAACCCCGCTTCTTGCGGGGTTCATTCTTTTTTCTCCTCTTCAACGAACGTGAGTTTTCTTGGTATCTTCTTTATGATGTAGAACTCCAGTTCATCGTTTTCGTTTATATCCTCAAAACCTGCAAATTTTATGCCACACTCTTTAGGAGCTTCTATCACATCAGCATCTTCCTGATAGTGCTTTAAGCTTTCTATTTTTCCTTCAAATATCAACTGATTGCTTCTGTATATCCTAACGAACCCTTTCCTATCGACTTTCCCTTCCAGTATTTGAACACCAGCTACTCTACCAACTTTAGCTATCTTGAATACCTTCTTAACAACTCCTCTTCCTATGATCTCCTCAGCCTCTTCAGGTTCCAACATTCCTTCAAGCGCTTTCTTGAGATCGTCTATGAGCTTGTATATAACCGTGTAGGTTCTGACCTCAACACTCTCTTCTTCTGCCAATTTTCTTGCCTGGCTATCTGGTCTCACTCTGAAACCAAGAACGATACCATCTGTAGCGGAAGCCAACATTATATCACTTGTGGTTATAGCACCTATTCCCGCATGAACGATGTTGATTCTTATCTCCTCTGTCTTCAACTTACCTATGGCGTTCTTCAGAGCCGCGACTGAACCGTACGTATCAGCTTTCAAGACCAGATTCAGAATCTTTTGCTCTTTCTCTTCCATTATCTTCAAGAGATCCTCAAGCTTCATATGACGCCTTGAAACCTTCTGTTGCTCCATGATCTCTTTCCTTTTCTCAACGATTGATCTGGCCGTCTCAAGATTCGATACGACGTAAAGCATGGAGTGAGGATCAGGAACCTCTTCAAAGCCCAGTATCATTACAGGCTGCGATGGATGAGCCTCTTTAACTCTCCTTCCCTTATCATCCATCAGAACCCTAACCTTTCCATAGGTGTTGCTGACCACAACGAAATCTCCTACTTTAAGAACACCATCTTTAACTATTATCGAAGCTACAGGCCCTGTTTTCTTATCGAGTTTGGACTCTATTATAACGGCCCTCGCAGGGCCCTTTGGATAGCACTTTATCTCCTGCATTTCAGCCACGAGTAGTATCATTTCAAGCAGTTCATCTATACCTTGGCCAGTTTTAGCGGATATCGGTACCGTTATCGTGTCTCCACCCCAATCCTCGGGTATGAGGTTCAACTTCTCAACGAGCTCTTGTTTTGTCTTATCAACGTTTGCGTTGGGCTTATCTATTTTGTTTATGGCAACTATTATGGGAACACCCGCTGATTTTGCGTGATCGTATGCTTCTATAGTTTGAGGCATCACACCATCGTCAGCTGCAACTACTAAAACGACGATGTCCGTCACCTGAGCTCCTCTTGCCCTCATTTCTGTGAAAACCTCGTGTCCAGGCGTATCGATGAACGTTATCTTCTTTCCATCAACCTCAACCTGATAAGCCCCTATGGACTGAGTAATTCCTCCTTCCTCTTTCTCCGCAACTCTGGTCTTTCTTATCTTGTCAAGGAGAGTTGTTTTACCATGGTCCACATGACCCATGACGGTGACTATCGGAGGTCTTGTGACAAGGTTATCTTTCTTCTCCTCGTAGAGCTTTTTGAAATATTCCTCAAATTTTTTAAATTCATCCTCTTCCTCTTCAACAACTACTTTCTCAGCTTTCTCAAAATTCACGAGAAAACCGTACTCTATAGCTATATCCTCCACCTGCTTTTTATCCAAGATCTGCCCGGGTCTCAGGGCTATTCCCTTTTTCACGAACATATCCTGGATCACTTTATTCTGAGGAATCCCCATCTTCTGAGCAAGAACATCCAACTTGAGCTCCGTTTCATTCAGCGTTATCTCTTTAACCTCTTCCTCCACTTTTTCCTCGAGTCTTTCCATATCTTTTTTCGATGGTTTATGAGCTTTCCTAGGTTTTTCCTCCTTCTCCTCAAAGAGTTCCAATATGAGGTTCACGGTTTCTTCATCTATGTAACTCATATGACTCTTCACACTGAGCCCAAGGTCTTCAAGTTCCTGAAGAAGCTCTTTAGGTGTCATGTTAAGCTTTTTTGCAAGTTCATAGACTCTCAGTCTGGCCATTTTATTCACCCCTTTCCAGTCCTGCAACGTTCAATATCGCCTTCACTAGATCGTCGTTTTCTATACCAACGGCAGAGACTTCTTTCTTTCCCAGAATCCTTCCAAGATCATCTTTTGAAAAATCTACTATATATGGAACCTTCCTCTTCTTACATCTTACCATGAGATCTCTTTTCAATCTCTCACTGGCATCTTTTGCTATCACCAGGACTTTGTACCTTCTAGGGGATTTTATGTAATCCCTTATCCTCTCCTTACCATATACGATTTGCCTTGCTCTGGTTGCAAAACCTATGTACGTCAGAATTTTATCCCTCATTTCATGAACCTCGCTATTATGTTCAAAATGATCGTTAGAACAACACTTATTATAATGGAAGTAACTATGGGAAAATAAAACACGAAATCTTTCTTTCTTACAACTATGTCACCAGGCAATTTCCCCAAAAAGGGAATTTTGTCGAAGAAATAGAGGAAAACCCCCAAGATCAAAAGGACCGCACCCATTATCATCAATATTTTTCCAAGAAATTGCATCCTATCACCTCAACTTTCCTTCTATCGCCTCCTTGACATCCATCGTTGAAAAATCTTTCAATGGGAGCTTAACTGGAGAGTTTTCAAGAGCGGATTTGTATATGGCAAGAACTATCTCCACAGCTTTCTTTCCTTCCTCTCCTGGTATATAAGGCTCTCTATCCTCCGATATAGCTTCATAAAAATCTCTATACAACGGAACATGTCCATGACCATACACGGTTTCAGGATCTGGTAGGTTCATGAAAGGGTGTCCATCTTCTCCTGGAAATTTCCAAACTTCTATTCTATTCATCGCAAGTCCCCCAACAACGACTGTTCCCCTCTCCCCAAATATCGAAAGTTTCTCTTCAAGATTTCGTGGATAAATGGTCGATGTCGCCTCCACTATCCCAATGGAACCGTTTTTGAACTTGATGATTGCTCCTCCAAAGTCTTCGGTTTCAATATCAGGATGTGAAAAATTTTTTATGATTCCAAAGACTTCCTCCACCTCTCCTCCAAGCATCCATTGGAGAGCGTCTATACCATGTGTCGACTGGTTCATCAGAACTCCTCCATCCATCTCCCAGGTTCCTCGCCAGGGTGCCATACTGTAGTATTCCTTGTTCCTGTTCCATCTCACCTGGATCACGCCGTAATTTATCTTTCCAAAAGCGTCTTCATCTATCTTTTTTCTCAATTCCTGTACTGGCGGGTTGAACCTGTTTTGGAAACACACCCCCAATTTCAAACCTTTTCTCTTCGACGTTTCTATCATCTCATCGATATGTTTTATCGAAAGAGCCATCGGCTTTTCAGCCAGAACATGTTTCCCTGATACCAGAGCCTCCATTGTGATTTCGTAGTGCTTTCCACTCTCGGTTGCCACGACCACCGCATCAATATCCTGTCTTTTCAGTATCTCTTTGTAATTTACAAAGACCTCGGGTTTTCTCAACCCCTCTTTTTCAAGATGATCGGCCAGAGTTTTTGCTTTCTCCTCGACGATATCACACACTGCGACACACTCTACAACGTCTCTGTTTCTTACGATAGCTTCGGTATGACTCTTTCGAGCGATCCTTCCACACCCAATGAGCGCAATTCTGAGCTTTTGCAACACGATCACCTCAATCGTTCAGAGGAGTTCTATTTTCTCCCTGAATTTCTTTATATCCTTCATCACATTCTTGGTATCGAAAACCAGTTCAGCGTGTTCCACAACGAATTCATAATCCACATTCTTTTTATGGGCTGTCGTTATTACAACGGCATCGACTTCTTTCAACAGTTTTTCCGTTAATCCGACACTTTTATAAACCTTTCCGTTCATTTCGAATTGAGGAATGTAAGGGTCGTGATATAGAACCTCGGCGTATCTTTTTTCAAGATGCTGAATCACTTTGAGAGCGGGAGATTCTCTTATATCATCCACGTCTCCTTTGTAGGCAACCCCGAGTACGAGGATCTTGGATCCATTCAGGCATTTCCTTCTCTCATTCAGCATCTCTGTGAGTCGATTCACGACGTATTCTGGCATGAAATCGTTTATTTCCCCAGCAAGTTCTATCAATCTTGTGTGATAGTCATACTCACGGGCTTTATAGGTGAGATAGAAGGGGTCTATAGGAATGCAGTTATGAACCACTACCCCTCCAGTGGTAACGAAAGTATGTGTTCCTTCAACCTCGATGCTGTAGACAAATTCGTCGCTTTCCTCTCTTTGAATATCCGTTACTTCCAACTGGAAATTGCATGATTCTTCGAAACGATATTCATAAACACGTTTCTTCCATTTCCCTATCGTTTCGATTGTATCCTTCTGTTTACTGACCGCTGACAGGACGGCTTCAGGCATTATCTCATCGAATTTTCTGATATCATTTAATTCCACAGCAGGTAGCTTATCCCCTATTTTCAATCCTTCAGCCAGTTTCACTCTCCACGAACTATCGTCTAAAACAACCATTGGATGATCCGATGTTACTGTGAGGGTATGCCCGGATTGTATTTTTATATGAACCATAGATCCTGAATACTTTCGTTTTGTCACAAGCAAAATCTTTTTCCAAACAGGTTTACCGGTTTCCACATCCCATGAAAGCACTTTCAGATCTGTCGAAGGAATGGCTATTTTTTCCTCTTCTCTTGGCTCAATTTTTTGGAAGAGCTTCTGAATGGTTGTGACAAAAACTCGATCATTTTCTCGTATGAATACATACTCTGTCTCTCTTAGACAATGCCCCCCAACCCCTGGGCCTGGATAGAACGGCATGAAACCAAAAGGTTTGGTCGCGGCCGCTTCTATGACCTCCCATATGTTTATACCCATCTTCCTTGCAACTATCGCCATTTCGTTTATGAGGGCTATGTTAACGATCCTGAAGGTGTTTTCCAGGATCTTCGACATTTCTGCCTCTTTTGGCGATGAAACCGTGAAGACTTCTGCTTCCAGCACTGCTTCATACAGAGCCTTTGCATGCTTTGTACACTCAGGTGTCACGCCACCCACGACTTTGGGTGTGTTCTTCGTTTTGTAGCGTTTGTTACCTGGATCAACCCTTTCTGGACTGAAGGCAAGGTAGAAATCTTTTCCAACTTTCAAACCACTTTTCTCAAGAATTGGAAGCACCACCTCTTCGGTGGTACCGGGGTAAGTTGTGCTCTCCAACACCACCAGCATCTGAGGATGAAGACGTTTCGATATCTCGATACTGGTGTTAACTATGTAGGTCAGGTCAGGCTGCTTGAATTTATCTAAAGGAGTCGGGACACATATTGCGACCACATCACAGGATGCTATCTCATCGTAGTCCGTTGTTGCCCTGAGTTTTCCCTTTTTTACAAGCTCTTTCAAATCCTCATCCACAACGTCCCCTATGTAGTTTTTCCCTTGATTCACCCATTCCACCTTTTTCTTTTGAATATCGAATCCTACAACGTTGAAACCGGCTTTCGCTTTCTCAACCGCCAGTGGAAGTCCAACGTATCCAAGACCTATAACCCCAACGGTTGCGGTCTTGGTTTTGATTTTATCCATCAAATTCATCCTTTCACCCCTCGTAGAAATCCTGATTTTCAAGCAGTTGTTCTTCGGGCACTTCTCTCCAAATTCTAGCAGGAACACCCATTACTATTACTCTAGGTGGAACATCCTTCGTAACAACCGCTCCAGCTGCTATCAAAGCATCTTCACCAATTGTGATACCGGGAAGAATGGTAGCATTTGCGCCCACACGTGCTCCTTTTTTTAAAATAGGGCCTTTAAAGTGTTTAAAACGTTCTTTCGTTCTCCCTAAAAAATTATCGTTGGTAAAGGTAACTTCAGGTGCTACAAAACAATAATCCTCTATAGTGGATAACGCTGTTATGTAAGCGTTGGTCTCTATTTTACATTTCTTTCCTATATGAGTTTTGTTTTCCACGGTTACACCTTTGCCTATTATGGTTTCTCTTCCTATGAAGACTTCTTCCCGGATAGTAGCTAGGTCACCGATGAATACAAAATCTTCCAAAACACACCCAGCGTAAATGACACAGTTAGCTCCTATTGTGACGTTGTTTCCAATCTTTAACGGTTCTATAACCACATCACTTGTAACTGCACTTCTCTTAGCTTTGAAAGGCTTCTTTCCGAGCACGGTATTATCTCCTATGATGACCCTTTCTCCAATTGTTGTACCTTCATGTATCACAACGTTGTTACCGATGACTGCGCCTTTTTTGATGATCACATTGTCTTCTATAACCACGTTGTTACCCAAAATCACGTCTTTGGAAATTTGTGCGTTTTTACTTACTGCCATCTAACCACCTCGATGGTTTTTACAACCTCCTCCACCTCATCCTCTCTCAGCTCTGGAAACATGGGAAGAGCAAGTGTTGTTCTACTTAATTCTTCAGATACAGGTAGAAAACCTTCCTCGTAACCTAGATTTTTGAAACATTTTTGAAGATGCAGAGGAAGAGGGTAGTATATCGAAAATCCTATTCCTTTTCTCTTGAACTCCTCTATCACTTTCTCTCTAATACGGGCGTTCTCAAACTTGACCACATATTGATGATAAACATGATATCTCACACCATCTTGCCAATCCACATTGGGTATACTTTCAAGCAGAGAGTTTTTGGAAAGCTCTTTAGAATACATCTGGGCGATCTGATACCTCTTTTCAATCCATTCATCAAGATATTTGAGTTTCACTCTCAAGATCCCAGCGTGTATTTCATCCAATCTTGCGTTGTATCCTACAATATCGTGAAAGTATTTTTTCTCCGCTCCGTGAACCCTCAATTTCCTACAGATTTTTGCAAGTTCTTCATCGTTCGTTAGGATCATTCCCCCATCACCGTAAGTTCCTAAATTCTTCGTTGAGAAGAAGGACAATATGGAAAGATCTCCAACACTTCCGCTTTTTTTCACAACGCTATCATCATATCTCCATTCAGAGCCTAGGGATTGCGCTGCATCTTCAACTATCTTCACATCGTATCTTTCTCGGATCCTCTCAAGACGCTCCAGATTCATGGTTCTTCCAAAAAGATGAACTGGTATCACCGCTTTCACTCTTTCGGATCTTATGTCTTTGTAAAGATCCAATACCTTATTTACAGTCTTCACCTTTCTATCTACATCACCATTTTGCACCACCGTTTCATCCATTTTCCCTTCTTTAACCTTCGATAAGAAGAGTTCCACCTGATCCAGATCCAAATTGTAGGTTTCATCCACATCGAGGAATATGGGAGTTGCTCCATTCCTGACAACGCAGCTTGCTGTTGCAAAGAAAGTGTAAGGGGGCGTTATCACGAAATCTCCAGGACCAATTCCCAGAGCTTTTATGGATATCACCAAAGCATCCGTTCCGCTTGAAACTCCAACAGCGTGTTTTACTTCCACGTAACTTGCTATCTCCTTTTCAAGCTCGTTGACCTCGTTTCCAAGGATCACTCTTCCACTGGATATAACTCTGTCTACAACCTCAAGTATTTCAGCACGCAATCTCATGTACTGTCTCTTCAGATCGAATAATGGTATCTCCATATTTACCCCTCCGTATTTTCCTCATCTCTGAAGTACGAAAAAGGAACACTCACAAGAGCTTCGTTGTCATCGCACAGAAGAGTTATTTTCTTTAGGAACACGTTCACGTTGATCACTTTGCAGGTTTTATCCTCGTATATGACTGTGCTCCCCTCATCCGGTATTCCTTCTAGTTCTTTTTCGTAGAAGTCGTATTCGTAAGTCAAACAACACAGCAACCTGCGACATGGCCCAGATATCTTAGCAGGATTTATCATCATCTGCTGCTTTTTCGCGTGTTTTAAGGTAACACTCTGGAAGTTCCGTAGAAATCTCGAACAACACGTTTGCATGCCGCAGAGTCCTATTCCTCCGAAAAATTTCATCTCATCTCTAACACCGACTTGCCTCAGTTCTATCCTTGTCTTGAAAATCTTTGCAAGGTCTTTGACGAGCTCTCTGAAATCCACCCTGGTTTCTGAGCTGAAGTAGAATATCAACCTGGATCTATCGAACATATATTTCACATGCAACAGTTTCATTGGAAGACCATGTTCTTTGATCTTCTCCTTGCATATTTCAAAGGCTTCTTCCGCATCCTTCAGATTTTTTCGATGGATTTCTTCATCTTCAGGTGTTAACTTTCTTATGATAGATTTCAAATCGTATCCAACTTCATCTATCTTTATTATCCTTGGAGGAATCAAAACCTTTCCAACCTCAAGGCCGAATTCCCCAAGAACTAGTACCAAATCACCTTTTTTGAGGTCTTCATCTGTGCAGGAATAATATATTATTCTTCCCTTTGGAAGAAGCTCCACACCTACAGCCAATGCTGTTAACTCCATGGTTCACCACTCCTCATCGCTTCCCTCATGACGATCATGAGATTCATGAGGGTCAGGTTGTTGTTCAGATTGGCAATCTTCATCCTAGCGATGGAATCCAAAAATCTAATTGATTCCACCAGATCGGATGATCTATCCTTACCTTCCAGCATGATCAGCCACTCGGAAATCCAGCATAGTTTTTTCAGAAGATGGAAAAGCTCTTTTCCTGAGACTTTCTCCGTTATATCTCCATACAACAGTACGAATTCTTCTCTATCCACTTCTGCAAAACGCTTGATCAACTCCATGGATGCAAGGTATGACACCAGCGTTCCTCTCTCAAGAGATCTCTTCACCAACTTACTGGCATCCTCCGATGAGATCTTTTCCAGTTTCTTCGATATATCTTTCTCCGTGAGTTTTTTAAGCTCTTCCAAAATATCGAAATCGTGTTCAACGATGAGTGAGACGAGCTTGTAATGCTCCTTGAACTTCTCTTTCAAATCTTCAAAGACACTTTGAGGAACCTGCACGTTCACCTTCACAGCCCTACTTCTTATAGTGGGTAGAAGATAGGACCAGTACTTCGTATCCATTATGATCACACCGTATCTTGGAGGTTCTTCCAACGTCTTCAAAAAAGCATTGGCAGATTGTATCGTCATCTTTTCACATTCATGAACGATGACGTATTTTCTTTCATACACCTCTGGACTGTAAGCTAGGAAATTTTCTATATCCCTTATTTCATTTATACCGATATCCTCACCTTTTGGATCGACTATCATAACATCGGAAACACGAGGTGGTATATTCTCCACCAATTCTGGTATATTTTCCGCTATCTTTCTGAGTAGGGATATATTTGTTCCTGTAAGAATTACTGTCAACCCTTCTGATCTCGATATTAGATTCCTTAATCTTGTGGTGATTTCCTCCATCAAAGCGATCACCTTCTGCTCTCGATCGTCACTGAGGAATATTATATCCCAGGGATGAAGAAAAGGGGGAGAGGAGTGCTCACTTGTACAAGTCAAGAATCAAACCGTTTATTTCCTCAACTTTTGAAGCCAGGTTTATAGTCACTCTCTCGGAAGAGAAAACCGCTTCAGCTAGTTCTTTCAATTTTTCATCGATCTTCTCGACTATCACATGAAGGCGAGGAGTCCCTGTAGAGGTATCCATTCTTCCAGAGATTTTATAGAGCTTTTTTTCGATCAATTTCAGAAATTTTTTGATGGCTTCTTTGTATCTCGAAAGATTTTGAGGAGTTGGAGATCTCACAAGCTCGTTTCCACTGGCCACGATCTCATCCACAAGGAGGGATAAGTTTTTTTCTAATTCCTCAGCTTCTGCTTCCTCCAACACATCGAAGAACGAGACCTTTTCAGAGGATTTTACTTTCGATTTTTTCAACAATTTCTTTTTTCCTTCAACACCGGTGCTTTTCAGATCTCCATCTTCCAGAGGGTTTATCCTCATTCTCCTATCTCCCTTCCCAATTCCTTTATCTTCTCAGGTATGAGGTAAATCCTTTTCAACGTCTTCCCTTCCACTTTCACAACTACCGGTTTTTTTGTTATTCCTGCTGCTTCGTGATATCGAACTCCAAAATTGGATAGAGCATATAAAAATTTGTAGAAGGAGTACCTGTTCAAATTGGTATCAGTTGACAACTTCCGTAACCATCCATGAATTTTGAATACATCAAGTGGATTCATGCTCCTTTTTGCAAGAGCTTTTAGAAGACTCTCAAAGTCCTTCATTTCCTTCTTCAGAACCACCTTGGAAAAATCATCGATCGATTCCTCATCCACCAGAGCGTAGAAGGATCCGTTTGATTCCAGATTCAGGAGCTTTTCAATCTTCTTGAGACTCTCTTCAGGATAGTCAGATTCTATGTAACTTTTAGTTACCGGATCGAAAGAGAAGTGAGGAAAGCGTACAACGTGTACCATTCTGCTTTCATCATTTATCCTAACAAAGTATATATCCCCTTTCTTCACCTCAAACAAGAAGTGAGAAGGAGTGCTCTTGTATTCTTGAGACATTTTGAAGGATCTCAAGTACAGAAAATACCCGCCTAGTGCTATTGAAATGACCACCACCACAACTGCTATGATGATACTACTCTTCTTCTTCAAGCTTACCACCCCTCAAAGAGACGACTTTGTTCCAGACCTCCACGGTTTCTGGTAGTAGCAGGTAATCTTTTCTAACGGCGTAAGTGATTTTGTTCTTCAAAACCTGAAAGAACGCTTCCTCAAGATCCATCATGGCTATTCGTCTCAACTCCTCAACTCCCGGATAATCCCTGGTCATCTCCACGGAATCTGAGACGAAAAGAATTTTCCCTATCTTATCGAAACTCACATGACCCGATGTGTGATAGGCCACAGCATACAATATCTCTTCATCCTCTATACCAAACCTTCTTCGCAGGAATTCTGCAGACACTTTTCCATGGAGTAGAACAGGATGCACTCTTTCTATATGGTTCATCTCTATACGATACGCTTTTGCCATTTTCAAAAGCCTCAAAGGATTCACATCCCTGAAGAGATCGTGGGAGATAGCAGCTATCTCGCATTTTGTTGGGTCCACATCGTGTTTTTCCGCTAACATGAGAGAAAAATCACGGACTGAGAAGAGGTGTTTTCTCCTGTAATCTGTGAGGAGAAGATATGCCAGTTCTTCAAGATTTTCTATGACCCTTTTTATCCCTATCAAATCACCACACCTCTTTCCTCAAAAATTCAACTTCAACACCTAAAGTTCTTTCTATGTACCCCGTTATGGAATCTATCACTCTTTCTATATGAGCTTTATCCCTTGCAACGAGGGCTATGCCTATCTCTGCCCAATGCCTTGAATCCCTGCTTCCAGTTTCCACTATGGAAACGTTGTATTTGCTTTTTATATCATTCACTAGCCTTCTGGTAATACTCCTCTTCTCTTTCAAGCTGTTTACACCGAAGAGTCTCAGTTTCACATTAACTATTCCCACGTTCATAAAGACACCTCGGTTTCAACCCTCATGAGCGTTCAGAGTCTTCCACTCTCTTGATCCCCTCTTTCTCAAGGTAACGTGCCATCACAAAAAATAAGTCTGATAAACGATTCAAATAAGCAAGCACCACATCGTCTGCCTTCTTTTCTCTAGAGAGTGTCACAAACCTTCTCTCAACTCTTCTTGCGATGGCTCTGCAAATATCCAACAAAGCGCTGGTTCTTGTGGATCCCGGCAGGACAAAACCAGATATGTTCACCTTTTTCTCATACCGCTCAACCAGTTCTGTTATCCTCTCGACATGTTCTTTTTCCAACTTTTTTACATTCGATTTTGAGAGATTTCCAAAGATCCTGAAAAGATTTCTTTGAATATCCTCCAGAATTGTCCCCTCTTCACCACGAATCTCATGCTTTGCGAATCCTAAAAAGGATATCAATTCATCCAATTCCCCATAAAATTCTATTCTTATGTCGTCTTTGAAAACTCTTTCCCCATCTATAGTGTACGTTTTTCCATCATCGCCCTTTTTCGTACTGATCACTCAGCATCCCTCCAGATGAAGCAAGAGGAGGGAGACAATCCCTCCTCATTTGCTCTGTTGCTCGAGTTCCCTTCTCCTCTCCTCTATTATCCTCTCTTGTATGTTGGAAGGAACGATTTCGTACCTTTGGAATCTCATGGTAAAGTAACCTCTACCGCTTGTTATAGAAGAGAGCTTGTTTGAAAAATCGAGCATCTCAGCGAGTGGCACTTCTGCCTTTATCTTGGTCACACCTTTTCCAGCTGGCTCCATACCAAGAGGTCTTCCTCTTCTGCTCGTGATCTCTCCCATAACGTCTCCTGCGTTGTCGTCCGGTACGAAGACCTCAACGTCCATGATCGGTTCTAAAATAACAGGATTTGCAGCTTCCATCCCCTTCTTGAAAGCTTGAATGGCGGCTATCTGGAAGGAAATATCCGACGAATCGACCTCGTGGTATGAACCATCAAAGAGAGTGACTTTAACGTCCACCACTGGATATCCTGCCAGGACTCCTCTTTTCATAGCTTCTCTTATACCTTTGTCCACAGACGGGATGAAGTTTTTCGGTATCACGCCACCGACTATTTTGTCGACAAATTCGTATCCTGTTCCTCTTGGGAGAGGTTCAAGCTCTATCTTCACATGTCCGTATTGACCGTGTCCTCCTGTCTGCTTCTTGTGCTTGTGCTCAGCGATGGCTTTCTTCGTTATGGTCTCCCTGTACGCGATCTTTGGTTTTCCTATTTCCACATCAACTCCAAAGATCTTTTTGAGTCTTTCTGTCATCACTTCGAGATGCATAGCGCCCAGTCCGGATATCACCGTTTCACCCGTTTCAGCATCGTATTCCCAAACGAAAGTGGGATCTGAATCAGAAAGCCTTGCGAGTCCATTGCTTATCTTATCTATATCGGCTTTCGATTTTGGGTTGACGGATCTTGAGTACATCGGCTCGGGATATTCCGGTTGCACTATCTTAACCCTTCTATCCTTATGTGTCAGAGTATCCCCCACACCACTCTCTTTAAGCTTGGGAAGAACGATTATATCTCCAACGCCAGCTTCTTCAACCTCTACCTGCTGTTTCAAAAGCGCAAGGTAAACGTGTCCAACTTTTTCTGAGGAGTCTTTGTTCACGTTCACAAAGCTATCTCCACTCTTCAATTTTCCTGATATTATCTTCACATAGCTCAGTTTCCCAACGAATGGATCGACCACCGTCTTGAATATGTATCCGCAGAATGGTTCCTCTTCTTTCGGAGATATCTCTACTTTCTCTCCGCCTTCCAATTCCGCCTCAAAGGGTTTAGCCTGGGAAGGATCGATACCAAGTTCAACGACGTGATCTAAGAACAGGTCAACTCCTATCCCCTTCTCTGCTGATCCACAAAAAACTGGAACTATATCACCACTCCTGTATCCCTTTTTGAGAGCACCTAAAAGTTCTTCTGCCGAGATTTCTTCCCCTTCGAGATACTTTTCCATCAAAGAATCATCGAGTTCCACGATGTCTTCCATCATCGTCATCCTCATGTTCTTGTAATCATCAGGTATATCTGCTTCTTCGATACCATCTTCGGAGTACACGTACGCCTTCTGCTTTACCAGATCTACAACTCCCTTGAAATCACTTTCTTCTCCTATAGGAGCTGTTATGGGAATGAATTTTTTTGAGAAAACCTCTTTCAGACTGTTCAAAGATTTTTCAAATGAAGCCCTTTCCTTATCCATTTGATTTATGAAAACCATGATGTTCTTCCCCATCTTCTCCGCTATGTCCCATGTTCTCTCCGTTTGAATCTCAACACCAGCTGTCGCGTTGACAACAGAGATAACATTTTCGGATATGAAGACCGAGCTTATAACCTCTCCTATGAAATCGCCGAATCCCGGGGTATCCACAACGGTTACTCTATGATCCTTCCATTCGAAAGTCGCCACGTGCGAAGAGAAGCTCACACCTTTCTCCTCTTCAACAGGGTCATAGTCGATACCTTTGGTACTCAATCTGTCCAGTATTCCCAACTTGTAGAGCATTGAGGCGAGTAGCATGGATTTCCCAGAACTGTTGTGACCGACAAGGACGATAGTTCGCTTTTTCTCCAGTGGCACGTTCTTCATCAAATCACCTCCTAGAGTATCTATCATCTTCTTCAATCAATGTTCGGATTCACTCCACACCATGAGTCCAACGGGGACAGATGGTGCTTCCGACTTATAAGTTGTGTTCACGATCTCACCCCTTATGACCATCGAAGCAGAGCTTCCACCATCGAAGCACATGGCATGCTCATAACCCTTTGACAGGAGAAAGTCCACCATCTCATCATAGTTCAGTCCCTTTGAAAAATCGTTGTAACCCTCAATTACGATGAAACTCAGCATGTTATCTTTGATCGCCGCGATAGTTCTTGGAGCTCTCGACAGGGCTATACCACCTCCATATCTTCTTTTTTCAAGAGAAGCATCGGGTATTGGTGAACCGTTGAGAAGAAGGAGTGGTCCTCCTTCTACAGCATGCTTTATGGGGAGAGGAAAATCGGTATTTAAAATCACACTCACCCTATCACCTTTCTGAAGATTGTCGATGTAGTTTTTATACTTTTTAGATATTGAAAAAAGCATCTCTCCTTTTCCGAGGTTTTCTCTGTACTCCTTATCTATCACGACACCATCCTTCACCAAAACATAGATTTTATCATTCTCTTTTGGGATTTCCCTGCCGAATTCTTCTGTAAAGAGCAGCACTTCTCCTTTGGCCAGTGTGTTAACCCCTTTAACAAGGAACAGAGTATCCTTCATTTGAGCATCCACTTCAAAGGTGATTCTCCTTATATATGCAGAACCATCCTCGCTTATTATGAAAACGGGTCTGTTACTGTATATATTGGAGAGGATCTTTCCATTTATTATCAACAAACCTATTAGCATTCCTGTTCCTGGATCAAAGTAATTTGCGTTGACACCAGCTAAAGCTCCCACTCTTTTTGCCATATCATCTATCTTCTCCAGAGATCCTATACCTCCTGCGCTTAAAACCGGTGATACTCTGGCTTTCGAGAGATCAACATGTAGATAATTCACGATCAGCTTTTCGCCTTTAAAACTCTCCATTCTCCTTTCCCATACGATCCCATCGGCTAACTTCTGCTCGCCAAAGAATCCTTTAACAAACGTCATTTTGAAGATCAGTTTGGATTTCTCATACTGAGTATCTACCATGGGGAATCTATTGGGACCTATATCTATATCCAAAGTTATTTTGTTACCATCAAAAGATACGACAGCATCCTCAGAAACAGGAGGAGTTTTCAAAACGGGGGATATAATTATGCGAAGTTTTCCCGTTTCTGAGATGGTCTTAACCATTTCGGGAACGATCGTACCGCCGTAGTCTATCTCGATCTTGTCAAAGTATTTTTTCACCGACATGAGCATCGGTATTCTATCGGAGAAAATGGGAACTCCATCTGGCGTTTTATAGAGTGCAAAATCCGTGTGGCTCGTAACGATGGAAGTGGGTAAGAACAGGTCGCCGTTTCTTTTTATAGCTTTTTCGGGAAGCTCCTCCAGGAAATCCTTCACTATCTTGTCGTCATGAATGTAAAATACGTGATCGTGTATTATAACGTAATATACTCCTTCCGCAGAGACGTATCTGAAACCAAGTGGGGATAAATCATCGACACGGAAGTAATATTCCCCATTCTGAAAGATATCCTCTACATGGTAGACCACACCATCTTTCAGTATCAAAGCAGGAAACGCGCAGATGGATAAGAGCAGCAACCCTAAAAGGATTTTTCTCATTCTATCACCTCGTGTATGAGCTTGAACTCCTCCTTCGGAGGCTGTTCAGATATAGAATAAGCACTTTTTATCAACTTTTTAGCGGTTTCCACATCACTTTTCTCAGAGCAATAGAGCTTGACCAATGGTTCACCCTTTGAAACTCTATCACCCAGTTTTTTCAAAACTTCCACACCCACGCTGTGATCAATCTGGTCCTCTTTCTTCTTCCTGCCAGCCCCCAGAATCATGGAAGCGATACCTATCTTTTCGGTGTCCATTTTCTCAACGAATCCTTCCTTGTCGCTCAGAACTTCTACAACATTCTTAGAGATTGGTAGCAAAGAATAATCTCCTATGATTCTTACATCACCACCCTGTGCTTCGATCATCCCTCTGAATTTTTCAAGAGCCTCACCGCTTTCTATCTTACTCTTGAGGATTTTTCCCGCATCCTTCAGGTCACTGACTCCAGCAAGGTACAACATATAAGATGCCAAGCACAACGAAAGTTCTGTTAAATCTTCTGGCCCTTTTCCTTTGAGAGTTTCTATCGCCTCAACAACCTCAAGAGAATTTCCTACCATCCTCCCCAGAGGCTGATCCATGCTTGACAGAATCGCCACGGTCTTCCTGCCATGGAGTTTACCGATATTCACCATCATCCTACCAAGTTCTTTTGCTTTTTCCTTGGATTTCATGAAAGCACCGCTTCCAAACTTCACATCCAAGACAAAAGCATCACTTCCTCCAGCGAGTTTCTTACTCATGATGCTGGAGGCGATCAAGGATACTTCGTCCACAGTTGCCGTTGTATCCCTCAAAGCATATATTTTCTTGTCAGCTGGTACTAGATCTGCTGTCTGTCCCACAACAGCTATACCGTATTTCTTCACGTTGTTTATGAACTCTTCGAAAGAAAGAGACGTTCTGAAACCAGGTATGGATTCCAGCTTATCGATCGTTCCACCGGTATGGCCTAAGGCCCTTCCAGACATTTTGGCAACGATAACGCCGCAAGATGCAACGAGGGGAGCAACAACGAGTGTTGTCTTATCTCCCACACCACCTGTGGAATGCTTATCAACCTTCTTCCCGGGAATGGATGAAAGGTCAAGAGTTTCACCAGATCTCATCATCGTCTCTGTGAAAAAGTACGTTTCTTCTTCATCAAGATGTTGGAAATATATCGCCATCAAAAAGGCGGACATCTGGTAATCTGGTACCTCTCCTTTCACGTACCCCATTATCATGTACTCTATTTCCTCTCTTGTGAGTTTTTCTCCATTTCTTTTCTTCAATATTATGTCGTATGCTCTCATTCTTCCACTTCCTTTACAGGAAGCCTTATTCTCATGAGGGTACCCTTTCCAACCTCACTCTCCACTTCTATCTTTCCACCGTGTTTGTCCACTATCATTTTAACGATCGAAAGACCAAGTCCCGTTCCACCCATCTTTCTAGAGCGCGCTTTGTCCACTCTGTAGAATCTTTCGAAGATCCTGTTTTTCGCTTCTTGAGGTATCCCTGGTCCTGTGTCTTCAACTTCTATTACCGCTTCTTCTCCCTCTTTTCTAACCCTTATCCACACTTTCTTTTCTCCCTTGTCTTTTGTTGAAGTGTATTTAACAGCGTTGTCCACCAGGTTCAAAAGCATTTGGATGATCCTATCCCGATCTCCCCAAATTGTGATGTTCTCACAACTGGTCTCCATCTGTACAGAATATTCTTCGGCTAGAGGTATCATTATTCCCTTTATGTAATCTACAATCTCGCAGAGATCGACCTCTTCGAAATGGAATTTTGCTTCACCTGATTCCAACTTTTCAAGATCCAGTAGATCGTTTATTAACCTGGTCATTCTTGCTGATTCTTCTTCTATAACTCTTAAGAATTTTTTTACCAGGTTTCTATCACTCAAATCATCTTCAAGAAGTGTTTCTGCAAAACCATGGATCGAGGTTAAAGGTGTCCTCAATTCGTGTGATACGTTCGAAACGAATTCCCTTCTCATTTCATCGAGTTTCTTCTCTTTCGTTACATCGTGCAGCATCACTATGAACATCCTCTCTCCGTCTTTAAAAGAGACAGGTATCACCTTAGCATGGAAATACCTTTTTTGATTGAGATAGAGAACGATATCTCCAACCTGGGTTTCAAGAGTTTTTATAGCTTCATCGACCATCTCATTTATGAAATAGTCCTCTACCACCTCATAGAATTTTCTTTTCACGACATTCTCTCTGGTTATGGATTTTGCAGCATCGTTTGCAAAGATTATTACACCATCTTTCGATAGGATGAATATGGGGTCTGTTAGATTATTCAGAATCGTTAGAATGTTATCCCTACTTCTCTCAGCCCTTTTTATTTCCTCCTCCAGGCTTTCAAATCGTTTCTTCAATTTCTCCACCAAATAAAGAGGCGGTGTTGGACCCTTTTCTCCCAGCAACTTAGATACGTGTGAGAAAAATTTCTTGTACAATAAAAAAGCTTTCCTCTCTTTTATATAGAGAGAAAATATCAAAAAAAATGCAGCAGCGAGGACGAAAATTAAAAAACTCATCTTCCCTTAATCTTCCTTCCCAGGATCTCTGAACTTATATCCCTTGCCTCTTACAGTAATTATGTACTTGGGATTTGAAGGATCTTCTTCTATCTTCGTTCTCAATCTCCTTATATGAACATCTACTGTCCTTGTATCTCCATAGTAGTCATAACCCCAGAGCTTATCCAAGAGGACATCCCTGCTGAACACCTTACCTTCATTCTCGGCCAGAAATCTTAACAACTCGAATTCCAAAGGTGTTAAATTGACTTTCTTACCCCTAACCTTAACTTCATACCTTTCGACATCTATTTCAAGATCCTTTGCTGTGATTTTCTTGGGTCTTTCTTCCTTCTCCTGCACACTCATGGTCATTCGTCTAAAGATGGCTTTTATTCTTGCGAGAAGTTCTCGTACACTGAAAGGTTTGGTGATGTAATCATCTGCTCCAAGTTCTAATCCCAGAACCTTGTCGAATTCTTCTCCTTTAGCACTCAAAAATATAACAGGAGTTGATCTGAATCTTTCCATGCTCCTAATTCGTCTTACCAGATCAAAACCATCCATTCCTGGGAGCATGATATCCACTATGAACATATCCACATCTTCACTTTGTGAAATCTTGAGGGCTTCTTCTGCGTCATATGCTTTCAATACTTCGTATCCTTCCTTGCTCAGGTTGTAACCCACAAGTTCAATTATCGCTGGATCGTCATCGACTACCAATATCTTCTTTCTAGCCATATTTTCCCCCCTTTTGGGGCACACCTCCTTTCCTTATTTTTCCCACTATCATGCTGTTTCTACCGGTATCTCCTCTTCTATAGGAGAAATACTCTTTGTTTTCAAAGGTACATTCGTCGAACACTATGAACCTTCTGAATCCTTCTCTTCTCAGGATATCTATGATGTACTTCTTCATGTTGAACTTCATGTCCAACGATATATAGGAAGAATCAAAGATCTCCAGAAACTCCTCCCCGACTTCGTAACAATTCTCGCATATGTGTGGTCCTATGACAATTCTTGAACACTCCACTTTTTCCCCAGTTTTTTTAAAAATTTCTATTGCGTTATCGATAATTCCTGATTTCAGGCCTTTCCAACCAACATGGATCACACCTACATACTTTTCACCAATGAAAGCAACAGGAACACAATCTGCGACCCTAACCACCAACATTAGACCTTCTCTGTCCGTGAACACACCGTCTGAAAAAACCTCTCCCTCTTGATCGACGATTTTAACATCATTTCCATGTGTTTGCTTCATCCAGACAGGTTTCATGCCATATTTTCTCGACAAATTCTTCACGTTCTCTATACTCCTCATATCTCCATCTACCTTGGATGTGATAACGATTATGGTATCCCCAAAGGACATTTCATACATTCCTATCCACCGCTACTTTTTTTCTCACCTATTTTCATACCTGTAAAGACTAGCAGCAGGAATAATATGATAAAAGGTAATAGAAATTTCCAATCATCCTTAGGTATATGTATACTCAAACCAATCCATAGTAAAGAAAGCGCAACAAACGATGTTAAGGCCGCTCCTATTATTATGGAAAATAACATCACCACTTCTGTTTCCTTCTTTAAAGCTGTGAATCCTCCGAGCAAAGCCACGGCAATGGAAGCGATTATTATTCCCCATCCAAGGTATTCCATCGGTATTCTTTCGCCCAATTTCAGTAAATTCGACAATAAGCTTAAAAGATAATACGAAAGGGCAAAACCTAATAGAGCTCCCAATATGAAGACAAAAGATCTATAGAAGGCATAACATACAGCTGCTGTGATTATTCCAACTACGATCATTATGACCATACTGGTTGTTGGATCGACTTTTGAGGGATCCAGCTTCAAAAAGGGATAAACGTATTTTTCGATCAAAGGAAAGATCACGATTGCTCCTAAAACGAATCCTGCAAGAAATATCGCTAATTTCTCAACGTACTTTGCTGCCAAAACAAGGAAGACACCCACTGGTAAAGATATATACCAAACGTCGACGGATTTTTCAAGAAGCTTTTGGATTCCCTCCAAATCTATCCCCCCATATTCAAATCAATGGGACAACCCCTTATCGGGGTCATCCCTCAAGTGACTTCAAATAAGCATTCACTCTCGCCATGAGACGAGCTTTCCTTCTTGAAGCCTGGTTCTTATGGATGGCTCCTTTGGATACCGCTTTATCTAGAGCACTCTGTGCTTCCTTCACGAGTTCCATTATTTTCTCTTTTGGTTGTTTTTCCTCTATCGCTTTCAACACTTTTTTAATAGCATTCTTAAACCTGGTTTTGTACATCTTGTTCCTTATTCTTCTCTTCTCACTCTGTCTTACTCTTTTCGCAGCAGATTTGATGTTTGGCATCTTCTTCCCTCCTTACATATTGAAAGCTTTCTTCAATTCTTCCACTGAATCGAGTTTCTCCCAGGTGAAATCGTCATCGTTTCTTCCAAAATGTCCATAGACAGCTGTTTTCCTGTAAATGGGCCTTAAAAGATTCAACTTTTTTATTATAGCACCTGGTCTGAAATCGAACATCTCAGTTATGACCTTTAAAAGCTTTTCCTCATCTACCTTTGAAGTACCAAACGTGTTTATCATTATGGATATGGGCTTTGCAACACCTATAGCGTATGAGAGCTGTATTAAAAATCTATCTGCAAGTCCAGCGGCTACGACATTCTTGGCGACGTATCTAGCCATGTAATGAGCAGATCTGTCAACTTTCGTGGGATCCTTACCGCTGAAGGCACCACCACCGTGGGGCACCCAACCACCGTAAGTATCGACTATTATCTTTCTTCCCGTAAGACCCGTATCGGCCATTGGACCTCCAAGAACGAATCTACCGGTGGGATTGATCAATACTTTCACGTTATCATCCCAATATTTTTCAGGGATGACAGGTTTTATGACGTGTTCTATAAGAGCCTCCTTCAAATCCTCGTAAGAAACGTTCGGATCGTGTTGAGCAGATATCAAGACGGTGTTAACTCTCACGGGCTTGTCATCTTCGTACTCAACTGTTACTTGCGTTTTTCCATCGGGCCTTAGAAATGGGACTATCTTTTTCTTTCTGATCTCTGCCAACCTCATCGCAAGTTTGTGAGCAAGAGTTATTGGTAAAGGCATGTACTCCGGTGTTTCGTTGGTCGCATAGCCGAACATGATACCCTGGTCTCCCGCTCCAAGTTGTTCTAACTCGTCTTCCACAGAGATTTCCCCAGTTTTAGCTTCCAGAGCTCTATCCACTCCCAAAGCTATATCGGGTGATTGACTGTGAATGGATGTTAAGACAGCACAGGTTTCACCATCAAAACCGTATTTCGCTCTGGTGTATCCAACTTCAAGGATGGTTTTTCTGACGATATCCGGTATCTCTACGTATGCCCTTGTTGTCACCTCTCCTGCAACTATGGCTATACCCGTTGTGACCAAAGTTTCAACAGCTACACGAGCTCTTGGATCTTGTTCCAGTATAGCGTCCAGTATGGCGTCGGATATCTGATCCGCTATCTTATCGGGATGACCTTCTGTTACACTCTCGCTGGTGAACAGTTTTCTCATCTCTCACCCTCCTTTTTCCAGATCCATCGAGTCATATAGTCTACCATAAATCATTTTTCATTTCCTTTAGCTTCTTCATAGCTTTCTTTTGTTATAAAAGTTCCACCCTCTAAGCTGAATGAGACCGGCTTATATGAGGATGTGAAATCTGCCATGAGGTGTATCTTGTTGGGACATTTGGAACCCACATACAGCTTGTCTATTTTGTAAGGAGTGGAAGGATTATCGTAATTGTAGATGAAGTCATAACCCTTTCTCAAGTGACTTCTGAAAACCTCTCCGCATTTATCACATTTGAAGTAAACAACGAGAGTGTCTCCTTCTCTATAGAAAGGATCCTTTGCAAGATCCTCGGGTTTTTTCTTTTTCTTCCTGAAAAACATCCTATCACCTCCTCTTCAGATAGAATCTCAACGTTTTTTCTTCACCCCAGGGATCCACAAGAACGATCCTGTACTCATCGTAATCCGGAAATTTTCCGATGTCCGGAAATTTGTTTACTTTTACAAGGGAGGAAACCTCCTCCGGATACAGAATGTACCATACAGAATACCTGTAGCCATCAACGATAGATTTTTTGCTGTATATGTCCCAAACCTTATTGAACTCACCCCATGTTATCTCGTCGAAACTGATCCTGTATATCTCCTCATCACCTTTGTAAAACCTTATTTCCTGCAATCCGAGGACGTTGTTGAATCCCTTCGCATAGGCGTTTACTTCCAACCTTGGGAAATCACCCGAAAATTCGTAAACTGTCCCTTCAACGTAATCCCAAATTTCCCCGTTTATAGAAATCTTTTTGACCACTATATCCTCATCCACCGGTTTGGGAACCTCAAGGAATTTCATGGGATTGTAAGAGATGGTTTCCTCACGATTCCTTATTTCGAAGTGACAATGAGGTTGTGAAGCTTCTCCCGTATCTCCTGAATAACCAACGATCTCCCCTTTTTCAAAAGTAACCTCTCCTTCAGGAAATTCTACAACAATCCTTTTGTTCTTGAACTCCTCCTTCAAAGATTTCACCATCTGTTCCAACCTTTTTGAAAAACCACTCAGATGGGCATAAATCGTTCTGTAACCATTTTCGTGCTCCAGAACCACGATGTTTCCGTATATATCATCCTCATCTATCTCTATCCTCACCAACCACCCTTTGTCAGCAGAATATATGGGTTTCCCTCTGACAAGACCTGTTGAGAAATCCACTCCCATGTGGAAATGCGGTCCTCTATTTCCAGTTCCTCTGAACTCACCAAAGGAGGATGTTAATCTTGGCCTATCAACGGGAACAGAAAGGGAAAAGGCCAAAACTACCGTGAACAGTACAGCCAAGATCACTAGTTTTCTCACAATATCACCTCGTTTGTTTCAGAATCTCTCTCGATTTCTTTATTATTTCAAGCAACTTTCCTCTGAGAAGCGCCCTTTTTACTGGATTCAATCTATCGATGAAGAGTATGCCTTCCAGATGATCGTATTCGTGCTGGAAAACTCTTGCAGGGTATCCTTCCAGTGTTTCTTCATGCACATTTCCAAGAGTATCGAGATATTTCACCTTGACGCTTTTGCTTCTTTCAACGTATTCGAAGACATCCGGTATGCTGAGACAGCCTTCTTCTCCTTCCAGCTTTTCCTCACTCATCTCCAATATCTCCGGATTGACAACGACTCTGGGTCCATCACCGGCATCCATGACGAAGAGCCTTATTGAGAAACCCACCTGAGGAGCTGCAAGTCCAACACCATCGTTAGCGTACATGGTTTGAAGCATATTGCTGGCGATTTCTTTCAAACCATCATCGAACACCTCGATTTTCTTCGACTTTTTCCTAAGTATTGGATCTCCTAACAACCTTATTCTGTACACTTTCGAGCACCTCCTTAAGCTTTTCAAAGATTCTCCAATCAGTTAAAAAAGCGGATATCGGCGTTATTGAGACGTATCCTTTTTTCACCACAACGTAATCTGATTCCTCATCGGGATCATCTTCTATCACATGTCCCAGCATCCAGTAATACGTGTTTCCAAAAGGATCTTTTCTCGCCTCGAAATAGTCTTTATATCTTCGCTTACTCTGTCTTGTTATCCTCCAACCTTTTATTTCATCATAAGGTAACGCAGGAACGTTGACATTCAAGGCTGTAAATTCCGGTATAACACTGAGATCAAAATTTCTTATGAATTCCACCACAAATCTTGTTGCGGATTCGAAATTGGGTTCACTCCAACTAGCGGTTGATACAGCGATGGAAGGTATCCCGAGCATTGCCCCTTCAAGTGCACCTGACACAGTTCCCGAGTATATCAAATCCGTTCCGAGATTGGGACCCCTGTTCACACCACTCAAGATTAGATCCACTCTCTTATCCATTATCACATCGTAGCCTAGCTTCACACTATCTGCCGGCGTTCCCGTGGTTGCAAAAATTCTGTATTTCTTTCCCATATCCACTTCTTTGATCCACAAAGGAACGTGCAAAGTTATAGCATGTCCCATACCGCTTCTCTCGGATTCAGGTGCTACAACAAAAACCTCGTTATCAACAGAAAGAGCGTCTGCTAAGCATATGAGACCTTCTGCAGTTACACCATCATCGTTTGTTATCAGAATTCTCATGAATAACCACCTTCCCAGTACAAAACAAAATGTGAGCCAAATGCCCACGCCTAACCTTGAGCAGATTATACCACCGAACATTTCAGTGGTTTCCTGTACAATGAAGTCTTTTTCTATTGATTTTTGAAACTCAACGTAGCAGAATAAAATAGTCCAGGAGGTGATAACTTTGATAAAGGTACTCGTCGTTGAGGATGATACGAGAATTGCTCGCCTTCTAGAACTGGAACTGTCTCATGAAAAGTACGATGTGAAAACCGCGAGTGGTGGTTACGACGCTTTGATCGAATTCGAAGAGTACAAACCAGACATAGTGATCCTGGATGTGATGTTGCCAGATATAGATGGTATAGAGGTTGCAAAGAGAATGAGAGCGAAATCGGATGAAGTTGGGATAATAATGCTCACTGCTCTGGGGGAAACGGAAGATAAAGTGGCGGGATTGAGAAGTGGAGCCGATGATTACGTTGTGAAACCATTTGATATAACGGAACTCCTTGCGAGGATAGAGGCACTCATAAGAAGGAAAGGATACAAAAAAGAGGATGTGATCGAGATAGATGGTTTAAAGATCTTCCCAGCTTCCAGGATGGTCACAATAGATGGAGAAGAGGTTAATCTCTCCAAAACAGAATTCGACCTTTTGCTCTTTCTTGCCAGAAACAGAGGAATCGTTTTGAGCAAAGAGAAGATTCTGGACGCAGTCTGGGGAATGGATTTCTACGGAAGTCCCAACGTTGTTGAGGTGTATATAAACTATCTAAGGAAAAAATTGAAAGATAAGGGGAAATACATAAGAACGATTAGAGGTGTTGGCTACACTATCAGAGGTGAGAGAGATTGAAAATCTCTTTGAAACTTTCTGTTATACACTCTTTGGTGCTGATATCGGTAATCACCATTCTCTCCATGATCACGTACAACTATGTCAAAACCGTCTTCATCGAAAATGAGAGAAAGAACATCGTCAAGAAATTCATTCACAGAAGGGGAAGGATGTGGATGGGGCTGTACGAGAATATCGTAGTCCAGATATTACCCGATGGTAGCTATGAAGTTGTGAGGGATCCTTACAACCTTGGGGTATACAAAGAGGGAATAATGAAGAAGAATGACGAGTACTTCTTGATAATAAGGGAAGGAAATTTTCTCCTAGGAAAAGAGATAACACCTGTCATGATATCCTTGAAAAACCTAAGGAATTTCCTTGTATTGACATCCCTCGTTGGAGTGGTCATATCGCTGCTTGTGGGATTTGGCATGTCGTCGATCTTTCTAAAACCTTTGAGAAAGATTCTCTCCGATCTGAAAAAGATCTTTCCTGAAGATCTTTCAGTCAGACTCCCATACCCTAAATCCAGAGATGAGTTGTACTTTCTAGTATCAAGAATCAACGAAATGCTCGATAGAATCGAGAAAGCTTATAGGGCTCAAGAAAGATTCGTATCGGATGTATCACACGAGCTGAGAACACCTGTTACCACACTCCTTGGTTACGTAAAGATGCTCAAAAGATGGGGAAAGGAAGATGAAAAAGTGCTGAGAGAGTCCTTGGAAGCGATCGAGGACACCGCTGAGGATATGAAAGACCTCATAGAATCCTTGCTTTTGATGACCAAACCCGATGTTAACATCCCTATCGAGGAAATTGATCTCGAAGAATTCACACTATCTCTGATGAATAAATGGGAAAAAAGATATTCAAGAGAAATACGATTAAAAGTGAAGGAAAAGGGAGTTGTGAAGACCAATCCAGAATATTTGGAGATAATGTTGAATGCTCTGGTGGACAATGCAATCAAATATTCGGAGAGGCCGGTAGATGTGGTCATAGATGGCACGAAGATATCCGTTATAGATAGAGGCCAGGGAATACCTAAGGAAAAGCAAAAAGAGATCTTTCAGAGATTCAGAAGACTTTTCAGAGACAAGGAAGGACACGGTATAGGCCTCTCAATAGTCAGAGAGCTCGCTGAAAGGCTGAATATAGAGGTAAAGCTAAAAAGTGATGTTGGAAAAGGTAGTGAATTCACTCTGATTTTCAGAAGGGAGGAATAGTATGATACTTTTAATCGATGTTGGGAACACACACACCGTTTTTGGAACGACCAATGATGGAAAGACGTTCAAAAAATGGAGGTTTTCGACTGGGAAGTACGAAACGGAAGACGAATTATTCTCTCATATACTTCCACTCATGGAAAAAGAGAAAATATCCTCTAGGGACATAGGAAACATTATCGTTTGTTCCGTTGTACCCTCGTTGAATCACATAATGCAGAGGTTTGCAGAAAAATATTTCGAAAAAAAACCAATCTGGGTTGAGGCTGAAGATGGGGTAATCAGATGGAACGTGAAGGCGCCTTGTGAAATAGGCGCTGATAGAGTCGCCAACGTCATAGGAGCGTACCATGAATATGGAAGTAGTTGTGTGATACTGGACTTTGGAACGGCAATAACCATAGACTTGCTCCTAGAAGGGACCTATGAAGGAGGCGTCATCATGCCGGGGCTTCTCACAATGGTTCACGCTCTCTTCACAGGTACTGCTAAACTTCCCCTTGTGGATTTGAAGCCGCCAATTGAAACCATCGGAAAAGACACGGGGAGCAACATACAGATAGGCGTTATAAAAGGATCAGCTCACGCTGTAAATGGCTTGATAGAAGATATAAAAAGAGAGTATGGGAAAAACATACCGGTAGTGATAACGGGAGGACAATCGAAGGTCATCGCTAAGTACGTGATCCATGACGTTCATGATGGAGATTTAACCTTGAAAGGTATGTTCTGGTTCATGAAGATGAAGGGAGGAAAAAGAGCTTGTCCAGAATCCTATTAGTGAACCCTTGGATATATGATTTTGCTGCATATGATTTTTGGTTGAAACCTTTAGGGATCCTTTACATTGGGAGAATTCTTCGAGAAATGGGACATGAAGTCTTTCTCATAGATCTTCTGAACAGGCACGATCCGGATCTTCCAAGATTCGTCAGGGTTCCCAAAGATAAAAAGTACGGAACCGGGAAATTCCCCAGCGAGGTCGTTCACAAACCTCCTCAACTGGAATCTATTCCAAGGAAGTATAAAAGATATGGTGCTCCTCCAGAGTATCTCGAATGGAAGTTGAGAGAGGTTGGAGAAGTGGATTTAGTCATGGTAACCTCAATGATGACTTATTGGTATCCTGGTGTTTGGGATACCATCTCTTTCATAAAAAAAAGAGTGAACGCACCGGTTGTATTGGGTGGAGTCTATGTCAACATTCTACCTGATCATGCCAGGAAGAGTCCAGCGGACTTTATATACCCTTGGACAGAGCCTTTGCTTCTTCCCAGTATTCTGGAAAAAGTGGGATTGAAAACGAAGGAGGTTCCTCGAGATTGGTTTGAAAAGTACGATCCCATGTACGAACTCTACGATAGGGTAGGGTACCTCGTCTTCATAACGACCCTTGGATGCCCTTTCAGATGTACTTACTGTATGGTTCCAAAATTGTGGAGAAGATTCGTAAAGAGGTCTCCAGAGAGAGTGGTGGAAGCAATTGAGAAATACGTTGATGTTTTCAAAGTGAGAGATGTTGCATTCTTCGATGACGCGATTCTCGTAGACAGAGACAATTTTAAGAAGATTTTGAGATCGATCATCAAGAAGGATATGAAAGTGAATTTTCATCTTCCAAATGGGATACACGCCAGGCTCTTAACAGATGAAATTGCATGTCTGATGAAAGAGGCAAACTTCAAAACGATAAAACTGGGGTATGAAACCTCTGGGAAACTTCAGGAGGAAACCGGTGGAAAGGTATTTGATGAAGATATAATACACGCTGCAAGAATTTTAAGGAAATACGGTTTTACTTCCAATGAGGTGTCAGCCTACATAATGATCAACATGCCCGGCCAGAAGCTGGAAGATGTGTTGAAAGCGATCGAGATATGTGAAAATGAGGGAATTGGCTTTTCGCTGAATGAGTACACCCCCATACCAGGAACCGATGATTGGAAGAGGCTAGTGAACGATGATATCATAAGTGAGGATGTTGATCCTGTACTTTTGAACAATTCTATCCTTCCCTTCTGGTGGAGAGGTGGGATGAATGAGGAAGAGATAAGATTTCTCAAAGACATAGTGAGAAAAAAGAAGGGGGAACACTCCCCCATCACTTAGCGTAAGCCACACTCCTCTTTTCCCTTATGACAACCACTTTGAGAACACCCGGGTATTCCAGCTCCTCTTCAATCTTCTTTGCAATATCGTACGCCAGCTTATCTGCCATGGCGTCGTCTATCTTGTCTGGCTCGACTATCACCCTGACTTCTCTTCCTGCCTGAATAGCGTAAGCTTTCTCCACATACTTGAATTTCATTGCTATTTCTTCCAGTTTCATCAACCTTCTTATGTAATTTTCAAGAGTTTCTCTCCTTGCACCAGGTCTCGCAGCCGAAAGAGCATCTGCTGCACCCACCAAAACCGCCTCTGGTGTTGTCGGTTCAACCTCTCCATGATGACTTAAAATCATGTTTATGATGTCTTCCTTCTCGCCATATCTTCTCGCAAGTTCAGCTCCTATAACTGTATGTGAACCCTCCACTTCATGATCCACAGCTTTTCCTATGTCATGAAGCAATGCTCCTCTCTTCACTTTTTCAACATCGAGATTGAGTTCAGACGCCATCAAAGATGCAAGGAGAGCGACCTCTATGGAATGCTCCAGAACGTTCTGGCCGTAGCTGGTTCTGAACCGTAGCTTTCCCAGAAGCTTTACAAGCTCAGGATGGAGTCCCATGACTCCCACCCTGAAGGTGGCTTCCTGTCCTGCTTCTTTTATGATCTTCTCAATCTCTTCTTTGGATTTTTCATATAGCTCTTCAATTCTGGCCGGATGTATCCTCCCATCAGCTATCAGCTTTTCGAGGGTTAACCTTGCTATTTCCCTCCTTATAGGGTTAAAACATGAGAGAACCACCACTTCCGGTGTATCGTCTATGATGAGATCGACTCCTGTTATCTTCTCAAACGTTCTGATGTTTCTTCCTTCCCTTCCTATAATCCTTCCCTTCATGTCATCAGATGGCAAAGATACTGTTGAAACCGTGATATCACTCACGTAATCCGCTGCGTACCTCTGAACAGCTATCGATATTATTCTTTTAGCTTCTTTATCCGCCTCCTCTTCGTATTTATCCTTGATTTCCTTGAAGAGCCTCGCTATATCGTGTTCGTACTTTTCTCGTGCCTCTTGAAGTACTATTTCTCTTGCTTCTTCAACCGTCATGCCGGCGAGTTTCGTGAGTTCTTTTTGAACTTTCTCCTCTTTTTCAGCGAGCTCTTTCTCCTTCTTCTCCAGCCTTTCTTTCAATTCATCTATGTGACTTTCTTTCTTGTCCAGAATCTCTTCTCTCTTCGTTAACATCTCTTCTCTTTTCATCAGTCGATCTTCAAGGATCCTGAGCTCTTCTTCCCTCTTTTTCTTCTCTTTCTCGAACTCCTCTCTCATCTTATGGACTTCTTCTCTACCTTCCATTATCGCCTTTTTTCTTAATTCTTGAGCTTCTCTCTCTGCTTTTTCCACGATAGATCTGGCATCCTTTTCAGCTTTTGAAAGATCCCTTTTTATCTTAAAATTGGCGATTGCGAACCCGAACAGGAAAGCAATAACGCCCACAATCCCTACAACAACATACAGCATACTCACTCACCTCCGTAATCTATCTCATTGAGTATTCCTGGGTCGAAACCTCTTCTGAAAAGATATTCTCTAGGATTTTCCGAAACTTTCTTCAATAGTTTCTTTATTATATCTTCAAGATCCACCTCTTCTAGAACTCTCTTCAAACTCTTTTCAATGATTTCCTCGTTTACACCTAAGGCTTTTAACTTCGATTTTATGATCCTAGGCCCATGATTTCTAAGGGTTAATTCATCGTATGCAAAGAGATAAGAGAATTTTTCATCATCCACGAATCCCTTCTCTTTCAACTTCTCTATAACCCTTTGAACGCATTCCTCCGAGAATCCTCTTTCCAGTAATCTTTTCTTCATCTCTGCTTCAGAGCGCATCCTGTATTTGAAAAGCCTTGACGCATATTTAAAAGCATCACTCTCAGAATCTGGATCAATCTTCCTTCGGTATCGGTAAGCCATGTTCTTCCCTTATTCTCCTCTCTATCTCCTGGAGTATCTCCGGATTTTCTCTTAAAAATCTGCTGGCATTGATCTTCCCTTGACCGAGTGTGTGTTCTTTACCATCCAAAGTTGTGTAATAGTACCAGCTTCCTTTTTTGTTTATAAATCCATCTTGAACTCCTAGATCCAAAACTTCATTCTCTCTAACGATCCCTTTGCCATATATTATGTCAAATTTGGCGATTTTGAAAGGAGGTGCGACCTTGTTTTTCACGACCTTAGCGTGTACCTCGTTTCCTATAACGTCTTTACCCTCTTTTATGGATTCTCCCCTTCTGACCTCTATTCTCATGGTTGAATAGAATTTCAGAGCAAGGCCTCCCGTTGTGGTTTCAGGGCTTCCAAAGAACACCCCAATTTTCATCCTTATTTGATTGGTGAATATCACGATCGCTTTGGATTTGCTGACACTTCCTGCAAGTTTCCGCAGAGCTTGGGACATGAGCCTTGCTTGAAGACCAACTTGCATCTCTCCCATCGCACCTTCTATCTCAGCTCTTGGAACCAATGCCGCCACAGAATCTATCACTATGAGGTCAACAACGTTACTTCTGACGAGCTCATCGACGATTTCGAGCGCCTGTTCTCCATAATCTGGTTGTGATATCAGAAGAGATTTCAAATCAACTCCGAGTGCTTGAGCATAGTTTGGATCCAGGGCATGTTCTGCGTCGACAAACGCCGCCACCCCACCAGCTTTCTGAGCTTCAGCTATGGCGTGAAGAGCGAGTGTTGTCTTTCCACTAGCTTCCGGCCCATATATTTCCACTATCCTCCCTCGAGGATAACCTCCGACACCCGTTGCTATGTCGAGTGATAGAGAACCTGTGGATATGGCCTCTACCGGCTGAACCTGCACTTCTTCACCCAAAAGCATTATGGAACCTTTCCCGAAAGAAGATTCTATTCTCTCAATGGCTTTCTGAAGAACTTTGAATTTCTCTTCACTCATTCTTTGTCAAACCTCCTTCGAAGTGACATTTATAAACCCATTTGTAGATGGGGCCTTTCGGAGTCAGTCTGGAAGAATAAACGACTATGTTGTCCACGGCGACGACGGTTGGTGTGTATACGATATCTTCTATCAATTTTTCCCACTTTTGAGGGTGATGTTTTACCCTTCCAATCGTGATGTGAGGTATGAAACTGTTGGAAGACTCGAACTCGAAACCGTGTTGGAAGAGTTCAGATCTCATCTCATCGTACAGTCTCATTAAGCTCTCCGAGGGCTCAACACCAAGCCATATTACTCTTGGAGATCTTCCCTTCCTGAAAAAATGTACACCTCTCACGGTGAAAGAGAAGGAGGGGAATCCCCTTAATCTTTTACAAACGTGTTCTGATATTTCGTCAACCTTCCTTGGGTGGACTTCTCCGAGGAAAAAGAGAGTTAAGTGCACATTCTCAGGCGTAACCCAATTAGCCCTAAACCCCCTTCTCATCAGTTTTTCAATCACCTCTTCGGATATCCTCTTTACTTCATCGTTTACATCTATAGCTATAAACGTTCTCATACTTCATCCCTCCAAGGCGTTCCTATTCTGGTAAGTATAAATGAAACCTGATACCACTGTTGCCAGAAACGTTAGAAACACGAAGATGATCACCAGTATCCTCATATCCAAATCAAAGGTTCTTTCGACCATGATAGTTAAAATCAGAACGAATTGTAAAACCGTCTTCATTTTTCCCCATATATTGGCAGGAACTATTATTCCTTTCTTTGCACTCAATATTCTCAATCCATTCACCCAACTGTCTCTTATGATCACAGTCACTACCAGCCATAAAGGTATCTCATTCATCAAGGCTAGGAAAACTGAAGTGACCAATATCTTGTCGGCTACTTGATCCATGACCTTACCAGTCTCTGATACCTTGTTCAACCTTCTTGCTAGGTACCCATCCAGATAGTCTGTAAAAGCTGCTATTAAAAAAATAATCAGGGCGATGGAGTAATACTCATTCTTGAGAAGGAAAACTATCGGTACTGTCAGAACGATTCTGGAGTAAGTCACTAGGTTTGGCATAGTATGACTCCTTTCATATCGTACTCATCATGCTCTTCAACACGCACTTTCACAAAATCACCGATTCTTCCCTCTCCCTCCAGATATATTACTCCATCTATCTCGGGCGCATCCATCCACACCCTACCAACCATGAAGCCATTTTCCCTATCCTCCAGAACAGCTACGAGTTCCTTCCCTAAAAATCTATTGAGTTTTTCAAAGGATATATCCGCTTGTTCCAGTAACAATCTCTCCTTCCTTTCCTCTGCCACTTCTTTATCGACTTTATCGCTGAATCCATGCGCTACGGTACCTTCCTCATCTGAATACACGAAAACTCCTAATTTATCGAATCCGACGTACGTCACAAATTCCATCAATTTCTCAAAATCTTCATCTTTTTCTCCTGGAAAACCAACTATCACACTCGTTCTCAAAACAGCATCTGGACATGCCTTTCTTATTCTTTCAAAAAGTTCCATCAATTCCTCAGATTTTTTCATCCTTCCCATTCTTTTGAGAATCTCATCGCTAGCGTGTTGTATGGGTACGTCAAAATACTTCACAACTTTCTCCAGAGAACACATGGTCTCTATTATATCCTGTGTCAAGAAATCTGGATGAAGGTACATAACTCTGATCCAGAATTCTCCTTCTAAAGAATTCAAACTCCTCAAAAGTTCCGGTAAAGCTTGGTTTCCATATATATCGATGCCGTATCCTGTGGTATCCTGAGCGACCAGTATTATCTCCTTTTTTCCGGACTCAATAAGGTACCTTGCTTCCTTCAATATGTCCTCGATCTTCCTACTTTTGAATTTCCCCTTGAAACTCGGTATGGAGCAGAAAGTACAACCCCTGTCGCAGCCGTCGGATATCTTGATGCAAGAGTAAGGCCTGTTGTCAAGAGAACACCTATGAGAGAAGCTGTAAACAACTTCCGGTGTCGTTGGAACAAGGTAATTTTCTCCTCTTTCTAAGGCTTCAACTAACCTTTCAGGTGCTATCACGCCGAACCATCCATCCACCTCTGGTATTTCTTCCCTCAATATTCTTCCATACCTTTGAACCAAGCATCCTTTCACTATCAACTTGAAACTTCGCCTTGTGGATAGCTTGTAATCCACAAATTCAAAAATTTCAGATATGGATTCCTGCTTTGCATCTTCTATGAAAGCACATGTATCCAATATCACAACATCAGCGTTTTCAACATCTCTGACTATCTCATGACCTCTTTTCTTCAAAAGGCCAGCCAGGATTTCACAATCTGCTTCATTTTTAGGACACCCAAGAACCTTTATACCAATTCTCATCCTTTAAGGAATCTCCTCCTTTTTCTCAGATAAATCTCCCTTATCTTCTCAAGATGTTCTTTATATTCCTTCTCTTGATAGTTTGGGTATGTGAAGTCCAGATGGTGAAAACTTCCTCTCATGTAAACGAGCGTTACCTCAGCGTATATTCCCTTACCTATGTATATTCTGTTACCCCAGTGTTTCGTGGAAGCCAGCACGAATTGCGTGTGATGAATGTATCCAGGATCTATATTAATTTTTCGTTTTCCCTCGATTGAAAACTTCCTCTCTAAATCCATGGTTACATGCTTTACATCCGCTAGTTGTGAGGGGTGTATGAGTCTTTCGAAACTCACCAGTTTCCCCATCAAACCCTGTCCCATTTCTTCCCTGTAGTATAGAGTGTATTTTTCAAAATCTAAATTGGGAGATACATAATCTAAAGGCCCGAACTCTCCCACAAGGATGGGCTTTAGCTCTTCAAACCAATAATCTATGTGAGAAGCGAATATGAACATCACCAAATTCACCATATCTGGTATCTTTATCTCTCCCACGAAATCTTCACCTCGAAATTTTTCAATCTCACCTTCCACAATTTTCCCTTGGTTCTTACAAACACTTCTCCCTTGTTTCCTTCTACCCTATATGTTCCTTCACCCAAGGCCAGTTTCTCTCCTGGCTTCAAATCAGTACCATTCACCTTTATCACATCACCTGAGAGATTCTCAATGATACCAAGAGGTTCTTTGATAAGAGATGAGAATTCTTTCAATCCCACATAGAGAAATATCAGATTGACAAGGAGTACGGCTATCACAAGAATAAAGGAGAGGTTCACTTTCTTTTTTCTCTCTTCCTTCTCTTCTTTAATCATCTCGGTTTCAACATTCGTTACCTCGAAACCTTTTTCGTACATCTCGATCAATTCGGTGGAATCTATACCCAATACATCAGCGTACCTTCTGAGATATCCTTTAACGTACACAGGGACATCGAGGTTTTTGAAATCCCCCCGCTCCATTCTTTCCAACTTCTTGTAATCCACATTTATCGCGAGAGAGAGTTCTCTAAGGCTCATTCCTTTTTCTTCTCTCAATTCTTTTAACATTTCCCCTAGGGTTTTCCACGGACCATCCAACCCTTTCACTTCCCTTATTTTGTATTCCACAGGAGGATTATAACATCAAAAGAGGGAACTCTTCAGCCTTTGGGTATACAAATGAGCCATTCTGGTAGGTTCAGGGATCCTCTTTCCAGGTATTAGAACTTTTTTAACGAGCTCAAAACTACTTTCGACATCCACGAGATGGCCCGGGGATATGAAAATCGGTGAAACATTCGCTCTCGATCTAAAAACGATACCAATCGTTCTACCACCATCATCTAGGAGATAGGAGAAAGAACCCTGCTCGGGAGGAAGTTTTTCATATTTTCCATAAAGTCTTGATTTAGCAACGCCAACGGTTGGTATTTCCAAGAACAACCCCATATGAGAGGCTATACCCAAGCCTCTGGGATGAGCTATCCCCTGACCATCAAAGAAAACGACATCTGGTTTTGTTTTAACCTTCTCCCATGCTTTCAAGAACAGCGGGCCCTCCCTGAAAGCTAGAAGACCTGGTATATAAGGGAAATTTATGCTTCCTTTTTCATGAACCAATTCTTTTATTCTGAGAGAAGGAAATTCTAGAACAACTACTACAGCAAGACCTACGTTTTCACCTGGAAAGGAGAGATCCACACCAGCAACGTATTTCAATTCTCCGTTGAATGGTTTCAACACAATCTCCTTTTTTAATCTCCTCTGAAGCTCCATCGCCTCTTCCGGCTGAAGATCCCATCTGTGAAGATTCTTGTATTTCACTCACCCACCTCCAAGAGTTCCGAGGATGATCAAAGCATCTATAGGCCTATCAACGTATATTCTCTTTTCGAAGAGTTTTTCCATGATTTCATAATACTCATCTATATCCTCCATCCAGGAAACCATGTGAACTTTGAACGTTTCCTTAGGATAAACCTTTTTGAGAAACTCAAGAATGGCCTCTTTATCTACCATACTTCTTGAAAGCACGAAAACATGAGATCCCTTCATATCTATCTTGGTGTCTTCCCAAATGACTTTTTCAGGTTCCCATCCCATAACCTTCTTCCAACGAGATCTCACCCTTGCTTCGAAAACCCTGTTTTTTAGTGTGGAATTGTTCAGTATCACTATTCTATAACTTTTTCTGGCTTCCGATACGGATAAATCTTTGAGAGAATTCCTGTATCTCCCTAATCTTTTCTTGTCTACGACCACCTCTCCTTTATCGTTTATAGTGTATGGAAAACCGATGAAACTCATTTGACCGTTTTTCGATACTTTTGAGAACAAATATATCATTTCTGAAAGATCTAGATCTGTCTTCATCAATTTCTTCAGCTTCGAATACAATCTTCCCAATCTGAAGACATCCAGACTTTTCGCTTTTTCAAACATCTTCTTCAGAACATCCTTCTGCCTTCCCAGCCTACCGATATCTCCTAGCGCATCTTTTCTGTATCTTATATACGCCAAAAGTTCGTCGCCCTTCATTCGATAGACGACACCTGGTTTGAAATCTATGGTTAGATTCTGAACGTAATCGTGATAGTACATGGGTTCATTCACCGTGATTTCTATGGGGCCAAGCTCGTCACCAAGAATTTTGAAAACGTCGTAGTTCACCAAAACGAACCGGTTGATTCTCAACCCCGTTAGATCCTCCACCACACTTTCAAGTGCTTCGATCCCTTTTCTTTCGTACACGGAGTTTATCTTGGAACCACTTATCATAAGATCTCTTGGTATGTTTGACAGTACAACCTTCCCTTCCACATGATCTATTGTGGCCAGTAAAATGGCATCAGTTCTAACAGTTCCCTCTATGACCTTGTCCAGACCCAGTATCAGGATGTTGAATGGATTCTCCTTAACGGGTTTGTATATCAAAGAGACTATGAAGTTCAAAAATGGGAAAGGTATACATATAAGTATGATCAGTCCCAAGACTATGGATGATAGCACGATCAACGTAAAGGGATCTTTAAATCCCGTTCGCCTACCAGTATCGATATTTCCCTTACTCTTCCCTCCACCTCCAATATTTTGAACACCCACTCTCTCACCGGAGGTTTGTATCCTCCCCTAGACGATTCTACTTCGATCTTGTCCTTCGTGATCAATACTTTTCTTAAAGAAAAATCCCCTTTTTCAAAGGAAAGGCTCTCTCCATCATCTTCATAAAGCTCTATTTCAACTCTTTCATTCAAGAAAACATCGAAATAAAGTCTCTTCAAATCTTCTTCGAAGATGAAATTCTGAGGATCTGTTCTCACGACCGCAGTGTCCTCTCTCTGAAAGAGCGGTATAACCTCAAGAGGCGCGTCAACAACTCTCCACCCAGGTTCCATTATTTCTCCCGTTGGGATATACAACCATCTGACCTTGGGAAGGTATACCACTCTCTTTTCCTGTCCAAATCTGTAGATCGGAGCTACTAATATGGAAGGCCCGAACATGTACTCATCTTCTATGGTGTGTGTGACCGGATCGTCCTGGAATTCAAAGAAAAGAGGGCTGACGAGGGGCTCATTTTTCATAATACCGAGCATATAGGATGAATAGATATATGGAATCAAAGAATATCTTAAGTTTATGGTTTCCTTTATCACATTTTCATAGTACTCCCCAAAAACCCACGGTTCTTGCCTTTTCGTTCCGATAGCCGAATGGTTTCTAAAAAATGGTGTGAAAGCTCCCAGTTGGTAGAATCGAACCAAGAGTTCCGGTGTTACATCCCCTCCAAACCCACCAACATCGAAGCCACAGAAAGAGATACCGCAGATCGAAAGACTCTGAATGTTTATCATCTCCTGGAGTATGTGTTCCCACCAGGAATGATTATCACCAGTCCAAACTCCACCATATCTTTGAATCCCAGGATAAGCTGATCTGGATAGAATGAGGAACCTTCTGTCCGGGAATCTCTTTTTCAAACCTTCCCAACACGCTTTCGTCATCAACATACCGTACGCATTCCTGACTTCCCAATGTTGTAAATTATCCTTGTGAACGATCTCTTCTTCCCTTTGACTTTTGAAAACGTTCGAGAAAGAAAGTAATGTTAGAGGGATCATCCACCCGTCATCCAAGTTTATACCAGCCATTCTCTCTCTCATCTCGTCCAGTTCCTCTTGTGTTGCGAATATAGTGGGCTCATTCATATCGTTCCAGAAACCATCCACATTCGTTTTCTTCACGAAATTCGCGTACTTTTCTCCCCACCATTCTCTCACATCATCCCTGGTGAAATCTGGGAATCTTGTTCTTCCAGGCCATACGGCACCTTCAAAATCTTTACCATCTCTTGTTTTCAGAAAGTACCCGTTTTTCTCTCCTTCGTCGAAAATCTCGTAACCTTCTTCAACTTTAACACCAGCGTCAACGATGGGAACGACTTTGAAACCCATATCGTGAAGCTCTTTCACGAATTCAGGAAACTCCTTGAAATTTTCCTCATCCCATGTGAAGTTCTTAAAGGAGTCCATGTGTTCTAGATCGAGAAATATACCATCACATGGTATACCCTTCTCTCGAAATTTTCTGGCGATTTCCATGACCACGTTTCTATCCGTGTATCCCCATCTGCTTTGATGATATCCAAAAGCCCATATCGGAGCTGGGAAATTCTTCCCCGTCAGATTCAAAAATTCCCTGACCACTTCCTTCACGCTTGAATTGAAGATGAAGTACTCTACTAATCCTTCCCCTCTCACTTTTACCTTGAACACACCTTTTCCTTCACTGTCGAAATCCATTTCCATGTATCCAGGATAGTTGAAGAACACTCCAAAAGATGTTTTTCTATCTAAAACTATGAAGAAAGGTATGGATTTGTATAAAGGATCAACAGTAGGCGTGTGAATGGGATCATCCGCATTGAAGAAGATGTACTTCCTCTGCTTTCGATTCATCGGACCCATCTTGTCACCTAGTCCAAAGATGTTTCCTCTCCACATCTTCATGGTGAGGCAAAAATACTCCCCATCTCTCGTGATGGAGATGTCTTCTTGTAGAGTTCTTCCACCAACCTTTAAAAGGAACTTTCCCTCTTCCTCGATCACCTCCACGTCCCCATGTTCGCCTTCTTTGAACCCTTCGGGTGCGAATCGCTCTTTAGGAGATCCGTAGACGAGTCTCAGAGTATTTTTAGAAACCCATGTCCACACATGAATCCCTCCTAGAGCAATCTTCTCATATTTTATATGAAGATATGCACAATTTGGGTGTTAAACTTTCTGGAAAATCACCTTGGAAGGTGCTTCAATTTTCCTTGATAGAGAAGGAGGTCGTCGACGAAATTCATGAAATCCTCCTCTTCCTTTTTCCATTCCTCCATTATATCTCCTGGGAATTCGCCATTTTTCAAAATTTCAGATATCCTTTTATTTCCCATCAGCGTGTCAAACCATTCGTTTATTTCCAGCTCCTCGTGTATCACAGATGAGATCTGCAGCATCTTGAAGGTCACAGTGAAGAAGTTGGTATCACTGGAGATTGGTAAGAACTCTATTCCCCAGCATACCTGCCCTGTGTACTTCCCAAACATGGGTACGAATTCTCTCTTTCTGAACATGAATCCCTTCCAATTCTCTTTTTTCAATTCCTCATAAACTAAGTGGTTCTTCATCCACGGAGCTCCAATGAATTGAAATGGTTTTGTGGTTCCTCTTCCCTCCGAGATATTGGTTCCTTCGAAAAGGCAAGTTCCGGAGTAACATATCGTGGATTCATAAGTTGGAAGGCCAGGAGATGGTGTATTCCAGAAAAGCCCTGTCTCATCAAAACTCATATCTCTTCTCCATCCCTGAAGCTTTACTACTTTCAGATCCAGGCTCAACTTTTTGAATTTTTTGAAGTACAACCCCAATTCTCCCGGTGTTAGACCGTATCTCAAGGGAAGGGCGTATCCACCAACGAATGAACTCATATCCTCCGGCATCCTTGGGCCGAACACGTATCCTCCTAAGGGGTTTACCCTGTCCAAAATGAGAAATTCTATTCCATTTTCGGAGGCTGCTTCCATGCAGTAAGCTAAAGTGTAGATGAATGTGTAGTATCGCAAGCCAACATCCTGGATGTCGTAAACCAAAAGATCCAAACCTTCTAGATCCTCTGATGTGGGCTTTTTTCTTTTCCCAAACAGGCTGATCAGTGGCAGGTTATAAACAGGATGGAAGATGTCTTCGAATTCCTGAGCATCTGGTAGTTGAAAGAAACCATGTTCAGGTGTGAATATCTTCACAATTTTTACACCACTCTCGAGCATGAGATCAATCCCTAGTTTCATGTTCCTATCCACAAATGAGTAGTTGGTTATCAGTCCTATTTTTCTGTTTTTAAGAATTTTAAAATCATCTTTTACCAAAACATCGATTCCTTGAAGTACCAAAATATCACCTTCTTTCACAATTTTATCATATTGTGTTATCATCATATCAGCACAACTCATAAAAGATACACTTAAGCAGGAGGGAAAGATATGGATAAAGAATATCCTGTCCCTTTATATTACAAGATATACGCTGATCTCAAAGAGAAAATAGCAGAAGGAGTTTTTAAACCCGGTGACAGAATACCTTCTGAGATGGAGCTGTGCAAAATTTACGGGGTAAGTAGGCTGACTATAAGGAGAGCTCTGGAAGAGCTGAGGAGAGAAGGGATAATAGAAAGAACCAAGGGAAGAGGTACTTTCATAACGGGATCAAAGAAAGAAGAGCAACTGACCGTGTTGAAAGGGTTCACAGATGAAGCCAGGAATAAAGGGTATAGAGTGAAGTCAAGGGTTCTGGAGAACAAGTTAATAGAAGTTCCAGTGGAGGCGAGGGATGCCTTCAAGCTTGAACCGAAAACATTGGTTGTACTTCTCAAAAGGTTGAGATATATAAACGATGAACCGGTTGCTATAGAATGGGCATATCTCAACCCAAATGTCAGTGTGAAGATTTTGAACGTCTTGAAGGAAGACATGTCTCGAAGATCGCTGTACGAGTTCCTTCGAGAAGAAGTCGGATTGGTCTTGAGCAGAGCAATAGAAGTCCTGGAAATAGTGAATTTGACAGAGGAGGATGCCAGGTTACTAGAAGTTCCACAAAAATCCTGTGCTGTTTTGAGAAAGAGATTCACATATACATCTGAAAATGAATGCGTGGAATACGTTTTGTCTCTCTACAGGAGTGATAAGTTCAAGTTCAAAATAGAGCTGAGAAGTGGAGGGATCGTGAGAAAGTGATAAAAATAGATGAAGTTGTCAACGAAGGTTTGAATAAAGTGTACCCAGGAGCTGTCTTACTGATTGGAAATCTCGATGGAGAGGTACTTTACAAGAAAGCCTATGGTTTCAGAGCTTTAAAACCTTTGAGGGAGAAGAACGAAGAAGATACCATATACGACCTTGCGAGTTTGACGAAGGTGGTGGCGACTACCACCTCGATGATGGTTCTCCTTTCAAGAAAAGAGATATCCCTTTGGGATGATGTTTCAGATTATATTGAGAATTTCGAAAATGGAATAAAGATCTTTCATTTGTTGACACACACTTCGTGTCTCCCCCCGTATTCGAATGTCTGGAAATATTCGAAATCCAGAGAATCTATATTGAAGAGCATTTTCGAGGAGAAACCTATGTGCAAGCCAGGTTCCAAGATAATTTACTCTTGTTTGAATTTCATTGTTCTCATGGCTCTTGTGGAGAGGGTTTCAGGGGAAAGTTTTAAAGACTTCTGTGAGGAAAATATATTCAAGCCTTTTAAATTGAATAGCACATCTTTTCTGCCTGGTAACAGAGAAATAGTTGCTCCAACAACGGAAAGAGATGGGAAGATTTTAAGAGGAGAACCTGACGATGAGCTGGCTTATTACATGGGAGGAGTCAGTGGGAACGCTGGGCTTTTTTCAAACGCCCAAGATCTGTTCAAATTCATTGTGACCTTGTGGAAAGGTGAAGTGATCCCAAGGATAATATTTGAAAGATTCATAAAAACGGAGGTGAGAGTGGAGGGGGATAGAAGGTTCCTTGGATGGAACGCCGCTTTACCTGAGAAATCGTGTGGTGATAAAGCATCACCTAGAACCTTCGGTCATGATGGTTTCACGGGGACCTCCCTTTGGACCGATCCAGAGAAAGGAATTGTGGTTGTCTTTCTAACCAACAGAACACACATCGAGAGAAGGAAGACCGTAGAGGATATGAAACGTATACGTATAAGGCTTCACAACGTTATTTTCTCCTCTTTCTTCTAAGGGATGTACGGTCCAGGTTTTTTCATCTTCTCACTCGTTATTTCTGCGGATACTTTCAAAGCTTCTTGAGGATCCTTGGTCTCCCTCACTGCAAGGTAAGTCGCTATGCAGGTATCACCTCTTCCCGTTCTACCTTCAATGGTCCATCCTGAGAACGATTCATGGTACAACTTTTTATCAACGTAGAGAAATACACCGTCTTTATAGGTTAAAATAACTTCACGTGGTCCCATGGAGTGTACGATTTTTAAGGCTTTTTCAGGATTCTCTTCTCCTGTCAACACCCTTGCTTCATTTATATCCATTTTGAAAACGTCTATCATCTTTAGAATATCCTTGGCCTTTTCCCACTCTTTGTAATACATGTTTCCGGCATCATCCACGTTTCTTAAAAACCCCTGGGCATCTGTTGATAGAACCTCACACTTTTCTCTGAGGATCTCAAACAATTCTTCCGGGAATTCCCCCTTCCAAAGGGGTGAAACATGAATCACCTTCGATGAGATGTTTTCTATATCTTCCTTCTGGAAAGGAAGGGCTCTTGATATCATTCTACTTTCCCTATCATCGGGGTTATCCGTTGGGTAAACGTTCTTTATACTCGTCGTTGAAGGAGAATTCAGCCACACAAGTTTTATTCCCTTCTCTTCGAATAGGGAGAATAAAGGCTTATCATCCATATTTCCCTTCGTCACGACCTTAACCTCATCTACGAAAACCTTCGCAGGAAAAGCTCCATAAAAAACCCCACCACCTGGAACGATGGTTTCTCTCCCTTTTCTAACGTTCACATCCTTTGAAACGTGCCCTATGAAGGTTATCAAGAGTTCACCCCCTTTTTTGAAAATTTTACCATTCACTTTGTTACATCCTACTCGTTGTGGTACAATTCAATCGAAAATTTGGAGAAATTTTATCCAGTTTTTGAATCCTTATTGCTAGGGAGGGATTTTATGTTCGTTTCGTTATTCATTGTGATATTTTTCATTTGGTTGATCCTAACAAACTCCTTTGCTGTCTCTAAACTGATAGTGGGATTTATAGCTTCCCTAACGATAGCCGGTTTCTTCAAAAAATATAGCTTCATTAGATTCGATAGGAAAATCCTTCTGAGGATATTGCTCTTTGCTTTCATCTACATCCCTGTCCTTACATGGGAGATGATAAAAGCGAACATAGATGTTGCAAGAAGAGTTTTGACACCTTCCCTTCCCCTCTATCCCGGTTTTGTGAAAGTGAAAACCGATCTGAAAGGAAACATCTCGAAACTGACCCTTGCAAACTCCATAACCTTGACTCCAGGAACATTGACCTTGGACGTTGAAGAGGACACCTTGTACGTTCATTGGATAGATGTCAAATCCGTTGAAGAAGAGGAAAAGAAGAAAAGGATAGTCGGGAGATTCGAAAGGATTCTCAAGGGGGTGTTTGAATGATAGTTGTCATTTTCACACTGATAGGACTGGGTGTTTTCTTTTCGTTCTTAAGGATACTGAAAGGACCAACGAGTGCCGACAGAGTTGCATCCCTTGATACGATGAACGTTATCCTCACTGGGACCATCGCTCTGCTGTCTCTCGTTTTCAAAAACGGTTTATACCTCGATATAGCGCTGGTCTATGGCCTTCTATCTTTTGTCGAAACGATCGTTATATCCAGATACTTGGAGGCGAAAAAATGATGGATATATTTGGATATTCGCTTATAACGCTCGGCGCATTCTTCTATTTTTTAGGAGGCCTTGGTATGTTTCGAATGCCCGATGTTTACAACAGGCTTCAAGCTGGAACAAAAGCAACTACCCTTGGATCCTTCTCTGTGTTGATAGGTGTGGGGCTGGTTGAACCTTCATACCTTCTTAAAACCCTTCTGATCGTAGCCTTCATAGCCCTTACCAATCCCGTTGGAAGTTCCGTTCTTGCAAGGGCAGCTTATCTCAAGGGAATAAAACCCTATGGAAAAACCACCGTGGATGAGTACAAAGGCGGTGAGAATGTATGATGGTAGTAACGATTCTTGTAGGGGCTCTTATGATAACCGCGGGTATCTTCGCTATTGAAACCAAGAGACTACTTGATTCTTTCATCGCTCTGTCTGTCCTGAGTCTTGTCTCGGTGTTTCTGTTCATAATGATGAAAGCTCCGGATGTGGCTATAACGGAAGCTGCGATCGGTGCAGGGCTCACAACGGCCGTCCTGATTCTCGCCTTGAGAAAAATAGGTGGTGATGAAGAATGAGAAAATTTCTGTCCATGTTACTGGCTTTAGGTGTTGTATTTGTCTTGATAGAAATGATCGAGCCCATTCCAGCCTATGGTAAAGTCGATCTCAGCAAACGTGTTTCTGAAAAGTACGTATCCAAATCCGTCAGCGGTTTCAGAGAAGAAGTTGCGTACAAAAAATCCAAAAATTTAGAAGAAGGTTCAGCGAACGTTGTTACATCGATCGTTGTGAATTACAGGGGTTTCGATACACTCGGTGAAGTTACCGTTCTCTTCATATCGGCATTTGGAGTTGGACTGATCTCTTCTGGCCTGAAGAGAAAAGGTTATGGGAGAAAACCCAACTTCATCCTCAGAACAGCCGTAGGAGTGGTCCTCCCACTGATAATTCTATTCGGTGTTTACATATTCGTTCATGGGCACTTAACACCAGGTGGGGGATTCCCAGGAGGAACGATCCTTTCCATCGGTATTTTACTTCTTTACCTTTCAAACGAGGAGTACGAGCTTTCCGAAAAGTCAAAGGTACTGGAAGGTACGAGTGGTTCACTGTTCGTCATAATAGGACTTCTAGGTATAGCCTTCTCAGGAGCTTTTCTTGCCAATTTTTTGCCAACAGGTGTCATCGGAAATCTTTTCAGTGCTGGTATAGTCCCGATAATATACATCGTTATAGGTTTTAAAGTGGGGGCCGAGCTCTCCACGATCGTTGCGGATCTCCACAAGGAGGGATAAAGATGGTCTACTACATATCCATAGCCCTTATCGGTGTTGGAATATATGGTCTGATCTCTCAAAAAAATCTATTCAAACACCTCGTATCACTCTCCATCATAGACACAGGAGTGAATATATTCCTCATATCCATAGGTTACGTTGAAGGAAAGGAGGCGCCCATATATTCCATCTTCACACCTACAGCGAATTTTGTCGATCCGTTGCCACAAGCGCTGGTTCTGACAGCCATTGTCATAGGAGTTGGGATACTAGCACTGGGAGCTGTTCTTGTAGTGAGAGTTAAGGAAAAATACGGAACTCTAAACGTTGAAGAGATGAAGGATGTGAGAAGATGATATCCCTCTTGATCGCAATACCACTTCTTGGAGCTTTCACAAGCATCATCTGGAAAAAAGTCACGGATGTTCTTCTGATCATAACACCGATTATAAACCTTTCTATTCTTGCTATCTTGAGGCCCACTTTGGTAGAACACCTTGGAGGATGGAAGGCACCTTTCGGAATACCGTTGGTTCTGGACAACGCAAGTTATATAACATTGTTTATAATAAACTCCGTATTCCTACTTCTCAGTTTGAACCGCAATTTGTTCGATCTTAATTATGGAACCGTTTTTCTCGTTCTTCTAACATCCACAAATGGCCTGATTCTGACAGGGGATCTTTTCAATTCCTTCGTCTTTCTCGAAATCACCGCTGTATCGAGCTACATATTGGCTTATCATAACAAAAATCCCTATGGAGCTTACAAATACCTCATAATCGGTAGTGTCGCAGGAGCTTTTTATCTCCTATCAACGATCCTTGCTTACGTCAACACAGGATCGCTGAACATGGCTCACGTTTCACAAACTTTGAATTCCTCTGTGATACCAGCGATTGCTTTACTCTACGTTGTGGGTCTTGGTGTGGAAGCTAAGCTATTTCCACTGGCGGGATGGGTCCCGGATGTTTACGCATCAGGTTCTCCCATGACACCTGTTATTCTTGGAAGCATGGTAACCTTCACGATCATGTACCTCGTCGGTAGGATCTTCCTGTCAGTTCTCCATGGATCTTTTTTGAACGTTCTCTACATTCTGGGACTCATCACCGTAGTCTTTGGAGAGATATCCGCACTGAGGCAGAACGATCTCTTGAGGGCTCTTGCTTACTCATCAGTTGCACAAGCGGGGTTGGTCATAAGTGCCATATCTTTGAAAACATCGGAAGCAATCACCGCCGGTTATTTCCATTCCTTGAACGATGTTACGGCAAAACTCATACTCTTTCCCATAGCGGTTCTTATATCGAAGGGTTTTGGTAAAAATAAAATCCCAGGCATTGCCTTCAGTATCGCTTCTTTCTCAGTTATAGGTTTCCCCTTGTTTGCTGGATTCAGAAGCAAACTTTTGATACTTCTTTCCGCCTTTTCAAAAGGAGATTACGTACTCCCTGCCGTTCTCCTCTTTGCAGGTGTCGTGGAAGTTGCGTACTTCATAAGGTGGAACGTCAGGTTGTGGCATGAAAGTGAGGGGGAAGAATGCGAGATGAAAAAGCACACTCAATTCATTCTACTAGCTTTGTCTCTTTTCATCATATACATTGGTCTTTTCCCAGACCTGTACTTGAGCGTGTCCGAAAAGATCGCAAAATCTCTTCTGAACGTATCTAGCTACATTGAAGCGGTTTTAGGAGGGATGTGAATGAACGATCTGATATTAGTTCTCATGTTCGGATCTCTCGCCTCTTACGCTCTCTCGAAGATTAAGAAGAATATTGGGTCCTGGTTCAACTTCTTCGTCCTTCTCTACGTCTCTTACATGATCTATAAAACCGGTGTGGGGACTGAAGAGAAGTTCTTCAGTTTTATACCAGGATTTGAGAGTGTACTCTCTTTGACTCACCTTGGAAAGTTCTTCGCCCTCGTCAGTTTTCTGATAATAACGACTGTTTCGCTTTTCATACCCGTTTGGATCGAAAAGAAGATCAAGATGGCTGCCTCCTTCAACCTACTTTACCTTTTGATGAGCGCTGGAATCTTGGGAGCTCTGGCATCGGGAGATATGCTTACTTTTTACGTTTTCTGGGAGATAATGGTCCTGGCTTCACTTCTCATTGTACCGATGGGAAAAGAAGAATCAAGAAAAGCGGCTGTCATCTACGTGGTCTTGAGCTCTATAGGTAGTTACATGTACCTTTATGCGACCTTTCTGACCTGGGAAAGATACCACACTCTCAAGTTTTCAGAGATTGCCCAGGGCCTTCTCAGCGAACCATCGAATGGTTTCAAATGGCTCGTGGTGTTCCTTGTAGCCGCAGCTGGTATAGCAAAAAGCGGATTGTTCCCCCTTCACACCTGGCTCAGAATAACGCACGGAAACGCTCCCGATACTTTCAGTGCCGTTCTATCAGGGCAGTTGATCAAAATGGGGGCCTACATTCTGGCGGTCTCTCTCGGGGTCTTCCCCTCTTTAAAAATGTTCCCGCCTTTATATGGAGGAGTTCCAGCTGTCAATTACGTGCTCATAGCTTTCGGTGCGGTATCCATCGTTCTTGGAACCTTCATGGCCATAAGACAGAACGATATGAAGATGCTGATAGCTTATTCCTCCGTTGCAAACAGCGGATACATAATCATAGGTCTTGCCACTTTGGATAGCGTGGGATTTGCAGGGGGGCTTTTCCACGTTTTCAACCATGCCGTGGCTGCTGCCATGATTTTCCTATCATTTGCAGCCGTGGTTTACAGAACAGGTACAACCAAAATAGACGAAATGGGAGGATTGATCCATAGGATGCCATGGACTTTTATAACTTACCTTGTTGGAATCATATCACTGGCTGGAATACCTCCAACGAGTGGCTTCATATCCAAATGGATGATATTTCAAGCTCTTGTGAGAAAAGGCATGTTCTTGACAGCAGCTATCACGTTCGTTGGAAGTGTGGGATCTTTCTTATACGTTTTCAGACCCCTTGCAGGTGTTTTCTTAGGGCAGCTGCGTTCAAAATATAAGGATGTGAAAGAGGCTCCCACTTTCATGTTGATATCCATGATCTTTTTAGTTCTTCTAACACTCTATTTTGGGGTATTTCCAGGGGGTCTTCTTGGCGGTATCGTTAAGGTTCAGAAGGAACTGGGTATACCTCCAATCCAGTTTGAGGGAACTGTTATAAAAACTCCCCTTGGTCAATGGGATACTTTCACAGTTTTCACGATGTTTGCGGTTGGTTTCATAATAGCCCTGATCCTGTACTTTCTGTTTCCAAAACCAAGGAAAGTTGATCTCACGGATCAATACACAGCTGGTGAGTATTTGTACACACCGGATCTGTATCATTATGCGACCGGTTTTTATAGGTTCATCGAAAGGCTCTATGACAGACATCCTTCTTTTGAAAAGCTTTACGAGATGTTTTCAAGGTTCTTCAAGGATATTGGTGAAGGTGTGGACACCTGGTTCTACAGGGCAAGTTCCAGTGCGTACATGTTCTGGATAACTTTCGTCATGCTGATCATATTTTGGGTGAGGTGGTAACGTGGTCGCATTGAAAGTGCTGGCGGTCCTTTCAACTGGTTTCTTCTTTGGATTGACGCTTGAGGGGATTGGAAGAAAGGTTACAGCCCGTGTTCAACGGCGTTATGGCCCACCATGGTATCAGAATTTCATAGATCTTTTCAAAACGCTCACAAAACATCCGATAACCCATGGTTGGATCTTCGATTTCGGTGTTCTCATGGCTCTTGGAGGAGTTATGGCAACGCTGACTTTTGTTCCTCTGGGAAATCTCGTTGCTTTTCCAAATCTGGATAACATTTTCGTTATACTCTACCTCTTTGCTGTGGGCGCTTTGGGAATGGCGATGGGAATGGTTGGTTCTGGAAACCCGAATGCCTCTGTTGGTGTCGCAAGAGCCCTCACTCAAATGCTTGGATACGAACTACCTTACCTTGTGGTTCTATCCGGCGTCATGTTTCATTACAAAACCTCCTCCGTTTCCGCGATCATGAACGCTCAGGGAGATGGCTGGAACCTCTTCAAGATGCCTGTGGGAGCCATCGTTGCTTTCATCTCCCTTTTGGGGATGCTTGGGAAAAAACCCTTTGACACACCGATAGCTCCGGCAGAGATAGCGTCTGGCCCTATGGTCGAACTTTCTGGAAAGTACATGGGACTCTTGATGTTGATGCATACTTTCTCGATATTCGTTGAGATCTCCCTCTTCGTGGATATCTTCCTTGGAGGAGGAAATTACCTCGTGTTTCTTTTGAAGTTCACGATCGTCTGGATAATGGCTGTTCTCATATCCGCGATTCTCCCAAGGTTCAGGATAGAGCAGGTGGTCAAATTTTACTGGAAAGTCCCACTGTCACTTGCTTTTTTGCAAGTTTTCTTCGTTCTCATGGGATGGGTTTTCTAAGGAGGTGCTTTCTATGAAACAAAGGAGCGTATGGGAATGGATAGCGGATCAGCTAAGAAGCAGATCAATGTGGATGCTTCACTACTGCACAGGATGTGGGGCAATAGAGCTTCCGCCTTCAATGACTGCAAGGTTCGATATGGAAAGATTTGGTATAAACCCCATGGCGACTCCAAGGCAAGCAGATATATTCCTGATAACAGGGTATTTAAGCACCAAAACACTGAGGAGAGTCATATACACGTATGAACAGATGCCAGACCCCAAATATGTTATAGGTTTTGGATCATGCACCATAAACGGTGGCATATACTACGATTCTTACGCAACTATAAACAGACTCGATCTTTACATACCCGTTGATCTTTACATAGCAGGATGTATGCCAAGACCTGAAGCCATCTTTGAAGCCTTCACAACCTTGATGGAGATGATAAGGAAGGGTGAAGCCAACGGATGGAAGAGGTACAAAGAAAATTACGAGTGGTACAAAAAGAACCAGCTCAGATCCCTAGGGGAGGTGTATGTCCATGACGAGTTCCATGAATGAAGTTATCGAAAAAATTAGAAGGCAATTCAAGGATGTTTCTATAACTGAGACAGATGAAAGAGAGGTTAAAATAGATGCTCTGCAGGAAAACGTTTTGGGAATACTTTCCATATTGAAAAACGAAGGTTTTTCCCACCTGTCCCTCCTCACGTGTGTAGATTGGATTGAAAACAAAGAATTCGAATTGGTATACATCCTTTTCTCATGGAAAGATGGTGGAAAAATCATAGTTTCAACAAGAATAGACAGAGAAAATCCCAAGTTCGTCACGGTGAAGCACATGTGGCCGGTCGCACGCTTTTACGAGCGTGAGATTCATGAATTTTTTGGTGTTGAATTCGAAGGGAACGATGACATGAAACCTCTTATACTAGAGCTGTGGGATGACATACCTCCTTTGAGGAAAGATTTCGATCCTCTAGAATACTCCAGAAAGAAATTCCCTGACCGGGAATACAAAAAAGATGTTTTGCAGGAAGCCCGAATATTCAGAGGTGAGACGAATGGGTGAGGTCAAATTCTTCTTTGGACCGAATCATCCAGGAATGAACGGAAATTTCAGTGTGCACCTCTACGTTGAGGGAGACACAGTTGTGAAAGCAAGGCCCATCCCAGGATTTCTTCACAGAGGTTTTGAAAAGCTCATGGAAAGAAGGCTGTGGTTTCAGAATATGGCTTTGATTCCTCGAATATGTGTTCCAGAACCCGATATAAACGAGATATGTTACTCAATGGCCATTGAAAAGATAGCAAAAATCGATGTTCCTGAAAGAGCTCAGTGGATAAGGATGATCGTTCTGGAACTTGCACGAATGGCCAATCATTTCATGAGTTTTCCAGGTATAGGGGGTCCCTTAGGACTTTACACGGGACCGAATTGGGGAGTTGCCGACAGAGATAGAATTCTCGATATATTCGAAGCTCTGACAGGAGCTCGTGTCTACCACATGTACATAATCCCTGGAGGGGTCAGAAAGGATATGACGCCAAAAATAGAGGATCTGATACAAAAGACCATTGATTACATAGAGTCACGTCTTCCTGATTATGAAAACCTCATCTTCAAAAACAGGATAGTTCACACCAGGTTGAAGGGAAAGATAATTCTCACAAGAGAACAAGCTTTGGAAATGGGAGTAACCGGTGTTGGGCTCAGAGCGACCGGTGTTCCATATGACATTAGAAAAGTAGATCCTTACCTTTTCTATGACAAAGTGGATTTTGAAGTCCCAACGGCGACGGAAGGTGATGCCTTCTCAAGGGTTTACCTCAAATTCCTCGAGATACCTCAGAGTATAAAGATAATCAGGCAAGCTCTTGAGAAAATGCCGGCAGGAAAAGTGAATGTCAGAATAAGTGAAGGTAGCGCTTTAAGGTACAGGGTTCCAAAAGGTTATGCTTACGTTCATGTGGAATCATCCCGCGGTGAGTATGGATACTTCATGGTTTCAGATGGTGGGGAAAAACCCTATAGAGTTGCTGTAAGGGGAGCTTCGTATCCACAAGGTCTTTATGGAATAGAGAAATACATGCCCGGAACGAGAATAGAGGATGTCCCCGTATGGCTTGCAACCATGGATGTCTGTGCACCGGAGATAGATAGATGAAGGGGGTATAAGGAATGGAAAAGAGTTTCTTCGCACCAACAAAAGCATGGAAGTTTCTCTTTAGAAAACCTGTTACCATAAAAGTCCCCTATGAGAAAAGGGAAGCATCAGAAAGGTACAGAGGATTCCATATAAACGACTGGAGTAAATGCATAGGTTGTGGCACGTGCGCAAAGATATGTCCAACGGATGCCATAAAGATGGTGGAAGTTCCCGAGCTCCCTCAAGAATTTGGAAAGAAGCCTCAAAGGCCTGTAATAGATTACGGAAGATGCTCCTTTTGTGGAATGTGTGTGGATATATGTACAACGGGTTCCTTGAAAATGACGAGAGAATACGTTCATATATCTCCCGATCCAGAAACTTTCATCTTCATGCCAACGGAAAAGGGAATTCACAACGCTGAATTTCCTTTGGGATGGACGAGAGATGCCGACTCCGATCTTCTGGACCTCGAGAGAGTTGAGATGGAAATGGTTGAAGCTGAAGAGCGTGTGAAATCTTTCATCGAGTACGTGAGAGGATACAGTAAGGAGCGAGCGATGAAGGAAGCTTCAAGGTGTGTTGAGTGTGGTATATGTACAGATAGATGTCCCCAGCACATGAACATCCCAGAATACATAAAGTCCATATGGAACGATGATCTTGAAGAAGGGCTGAGATGGCTTTACAAAACCAATCCTCTATCGTCAGTCTGTGGACGAGTCTGTACACACAGATGTGAAGAAGTGTGCTCCATATCTCACAGAGGAGAAGCGATAGCTATAAGATGGCTCAAAAGATACATAATAGATAACGTACCCCTTGAAAAGTTCGATGAGATTTTGAAAATAAAACCTGAAAAGAAGGATAAGAAGGTCGCCATAGTTGGTTCTGGCCCTGCTGGTCTCAGTGCGGCTTACTTTTTGGCAACCATGGGATATTCCGTCGATGTGTATGAAACCATGCCAAAACCAGGAGGTGTCATGAGATACGGAATACCAAGATACAGGCTCCCAGATGAGGCTTTAGACAAAGATATAGCCTTTATAGAAGCCCTGGGGGTCAGAATAATGACGAACGTTAAAGTGGGAGAAGATATATCCTTGGAGAAACTCCATGAAGAGTATGATGCTGTATTCCTATCAACAGGTTTTGGACTTGGAGGATCCACCAAAGTTCCTGGCACAGATCATCCAGATGTAATTCAGGCTCTGCCGCTTTTGAGAGCTATCAGAAATTTCCTCAGGGGAGATGGACCAAAACCCAAGATTCCAAGGAAGTTGGTCGTAATAGGCGGTGGAAACGTCGCTATGGATGTGGCAAGGAGCATGGCAAGGCTTCAAATGATGGAATATGGAGAAGTTCACGTTCACGTTGCCTGTCTTGAGAGAACGTACGAAGAGATGCCGGCAGATATGGAAGAGATAGAAGAAGGGGAGGAAGAAGGAGTCGTTTTTCACCCAGGATGGGGGCCGATCAGAGTGATAATTGAGGATGACAAGGTTAAAGGGGTTGAGTTCAAAAAATGTCTGGAAGTTTTCGATGAAACGGGAAGATTCAATCCAAAATTCGATGAAGAAAATCGCATGGTTCTTGAAGGTGATATGGTAGTTGAGGCCATTGGACAGGCTCCAGATTACAGCTACATACCAGATGATTTAAAGGAGAAGCTGGAGTTCAAACGGGGTAGGATCGTCACGAATCCATCCCAGCAAACGAATATTCCATGGTTGTTTGCAGGAGGAGACATAGTTCATGGTCCTGACATAATAAACGGCGTAGCGGATGGTTACAGAGCCGCTAAGGGAATAGATGAGTATTTGAAAGGAGTATAGGATATGGTACAGATTGTTTGGTGCTCGTTGTTCAATGTTTGATCTTCGATCATTGAGTATCGAAAATAGAAGATGTGAAAAAAGGTATAAGTGTGATATGATAAAATATCAATGTTTGATAATCGATGTTACTATTGGATCCCAGATTAATGATGACAAAGACATATACGAGATGAGGAGGGGAAGGGTCATGAAAAAAACTGGTGTATTCAATTCGGTTATCTCAAAACTGATAGCGGAGATGGGACACACTGACAAACTGGCTGTTGTAGACCTTGGATTTCCCATTCCCAAAGAAGTTGAAACGATTGATATAGTACTCGATAGAGGGAAACCAGATCTTTTGGAAACTGTTGAGGTTGTTCTGAGAGAACTGAAAGTAGAAAAGATCTTGCTTTCGGAGGAGATGAAGGAGAAAAATCCTGAAACTCTTGAAAAACTGATTGAGCTCATAAAACAGAAGAACGGTGAAGTGGAAGTGGAGTTTCTACCTCATGAGGATTTCAAAAAGGTTTCCAAAGAATGCAAGGGAATAGTGAGAACGGGGGCTGATAAACCTTATTCCAACGTCATACTTGTGAGTGGTGTTATATTCTAAAAAATTCATTGAGGAAATGTCAGATGTTAGGAAAACTCAGCACTTGTATCGAGAAATACAACTCGAAGCGAATGAGGGCATTACAGAGGTCAAAATTTTTCTGAAAGATTATCGAAACGCCAGCTTTTAGATAGAATTTTTAAATTTATAGTTGTAAAATTGAATAAATTATTTTAAATAATGAGCAGAAAGTTTGTGCTAAGTCACACATGAGAGATATTTATTTTCACCCCTCTAGGGGTATTTTTTTATTTCTTCGTTATTTAGTGTTCTTAATTTTTAAAATTTTTATTTTATTTTTTAACTATTTAATGACTGATAACTTAACAGATTTTAAACAACAAGTGATAGACTTGAGATCGTTGGTACACACTTTAAACATGCAAAGAATGAAAAATCATGGAGTAGTTATCTCACCTTTGAGACGTTTAAAAGGTTCTGAAGATTTTTTTATCTTCAATCGAGGGGGTGAGATTGTGGACGTCAAAAAAATCCTGTTGATTCTTGCAATCGTGGTTTTCCTTGCATCCCTTCTTTCTGGTGCCAAGTTGATTCCCATCTCAGAAATAAGACATCCATGTCTTATCGTAACGCCTCAAGTTCTTCTTTTCACCCATGAAAGCAGGCATCATGAAGTATTACTTGTTAACATGTGCACCAAAGATGCGAAATGGAACATTTCGAATCCTTCTCCCGCTGTGATAATCGATGTTTCTTCCTCGGCCAATCCCATACCTCCTCACATGGCAACTCCCATAGGTGTCAGAATAAATTGGGATGAGGTTCCTATCTATTCGATAAACATAGAAAACCTGAAATGGCTCGATTGGGTAACAAAGATCACAGGAATCGCCAAGATATATAGAGTGAAGATTTACTTCAATGTGTGTTTCTTTGCTGTGCTTGAAGGAAATTGGGTTCACTCAGTTGTCGTTTTCATAATGAGACCTTCCAAATGATCCAGCCAAATAAAACTAAAAGGAGGAGGTACTCATGAGAAGGTTCCTAGTTATGTTTTTAACCATTTTGGCAGTGGTGTTTCTTTTCAGTGTACAACTTTACGTTGTTTATCCTGAAACTATATCTCATAGTAGGACTGCCCTCATTGTTGGTTGGTATTGGATCAGATCACCTGGAGCGTGGTTTGAATGGAAGTTTTCACCAGTATCTCAAGTTCCTTCCATCATCTTCATAAACGTCAAAGCACTCGTTACAAACGGTACCAATGGAGGAAGTGGCTATTCAGAAACAGTTCATTGGAAAATCCTTGATCCTACTAACAACATACCTATGATGGAAGGAAAATTATACCTTCACAATCCTTTCTTACCTAGAGTGAGCTACTACACCAAAGGATTAGGATACACAGCTTACGGAAGTGTGGGTATAAAACTACCTGTTAACGTTCGAGAGATCATCAGAAATAGAGGTTTCAAATTTCGAGTAACTTGGCCTGGCGAACACAGATATCACGTTGCGTTCAACAAAGATCCAAAGTATCTATTCCTCGTGTATGAAAAATAAACAATAAAATAAGGATGAGGGCGAAAGCCCTCATCCTTGAATGTCTAGATTCATTCCCGTGTAGATTTCGTTGGCTATTCTCACCAATTTCATCGCAAGTCCCGTTTGTTGATATAACGTCAGATTCATCAACTTCATCATGAGATCCTTGTTCATCAAACCATTTCGAGGTTGATTCACTGGGTGCAGGTACTGTTGGTAATATTCGTAATAAGGTGTCTCGAGCCGGATCGGTTCTATGTCCACTGTCTCACCCCCAAAAATTATCGTCAATTTTCGAGAATGATTTTAAAAGAAGATCTACATCCTTTACTATACTGTGATTAATTTGATTTTATCGATGCATTGAGGAACATAATAGCGATATACTTTATGTGTCCGCTAGCTTCCTATACTTTTTATCGATATTACCGATTTTTTCCACTCGCGGAATATGTCTTCCACCTTCAAAATCTGTTGTTAACCATGCTTTTATCGCCTCAGTAGCTGTGAGTGGGCCTATTAGAAGAGCAGGTATAGATATAAAATTCGCATCATAACGCTCTCTACTCACAATTGCGGATAGAACACTAAACACAGGAACCGCTCTAATACCTGGTATTTTATTAGCTACTATTGCCATTCCCATACCTGTACCACAGAATCCGATAGCTCTGTCAGCTTCCTTTCTTGCTACCATTAAAGCTGCTTTTTCACCAAAATCTGGGTAATCTACTCTTTCGTGACTATATGTTCCTACATCTATTACTTCATGTCCCATCTCTTCTAACAATTTTTTAATTTGATCTTTCAAATCAACCCCTCTATGATCAGCACATAAAACTATTCTCATAAGAGATCCCTCCTTTAGCGATGTATATTGATAGCATATCTTCTATTAAATAACCATTCTGGATTCGAGTACTTAGATTGTACGAGTTTACATACCAACGATTTTTCCTCTGCTGTGAGAGAGTCATAATAAATTGAGAGATTTAACCATCTATCAAAAAATTTGATAAAATTGTCACAAATAGTTTCCACTTTATATCTTCTTCTAGAATGTGTCACCAAATCTGTTACAAAGTCCTCAGGATGGGAAAAACCACGAGCAAGATATTTCTCCCTAGGCATTTTTATATACCTGAACATTCTATCTTTATTAATCGAAATAAGAACTGTCCCATGTACGAGAACTTTATTGTACTTTCTAGCCTGAGCATTGCCTGAGATTTTTTGATTATTTATCACGAGATCACTACTACCTGGATATATTGAAATTTTGACATCATCAAACATACTTTCCAATGCTTTCTTTATTCTGGACAGAATCAACATATACACTTTTTTCACGTCAAGAAAAATAGGAAAGTCTTTAAGAGGGAATATCAAAGAATAATTAATTTCTCCATTGGGTACTTTGAAAACACTACCACCACCACTGATTCTTCTTACCACTTCGATCCCATCTTCTATGCACGTTTTGTAATATATTTCATCCTCAAGTTTCTGAAAACGACCTATTATAACTCCTTCAAATCTGGATGGATATACGCGGAGCACAGGTAGATCGGAAAGGATCATAAGCGCTTCATCCAATGCCATATTTTCTTTCCAACTCTTCAAGGATGTTTCTAGAACTCTTAGTTTAGAACATGTTCGCAAGTTTAAACACCTCTTCAGCTGTGTGGAAATCTGTTATCAATATATTTATATGGTGCCCTCTGAGAGCCCCCAATATAGGACGAATTTTTCGTTTTCCTCTTGCTATACCTATCCGGATAGGAATATTCCTAAATTGCTGGAGAGTTATTCCAATGATTCTATCATTAATCTCCCACTCTATTGGATTACCGTCAATATCGAAAAATCTTCCAACTATATCACCAACTGCTCCTCTGGATAATAATAAACTCATTTGATCACTATTTAAAAATCCTGTTTTCAGGAGAGAAGCTTCTTGAGATAAATCTCCTATTCCTACGAAGGCTTTATTAACATTCAACATTATTTCGAATACTCTTTTTATTTGAGGTTCTTTCATCAAATATTTTTTTGTTTCTACACAGCTAACGATAGCAGGGGCATACAAGTATACGCATCTGGCTCCTTCAAAAAATTTGGTTATATCATATGGATTCATCTGAGGTTCCCCTGCAGCAAGGCCTCCTAAAAGTTGGACGACAGTGACTTTTGATAGGTTAATAGGCGGATTGAAATACTGGAAAACCTCCCGAAGAGTGTTCCCCCAAGCTACACCGATTATATCCTCGGGTTCTATCAATTGCTCTATATATTGTGCAGCTACATTTGAAAAAAATTTAAGGTCATTTTCTTCCTGAAAAGGTATAACCACACAATCTTTCAACCTGAATTTTTCTATGAGTTGCCTTTCCAACTCAGGGTAATATTGCTCATTTCTTAACCTGATTTTCACAGTGACTATTCCTAATCTCTCAGCTTCTTTAAGAGCACGTACTACCTTTGATCTACTTATACCAAGGATATTCGATATCTCTTTCTGAGTGTATTTTTCCATGTGATACATCCATGCAACTCTTTCTATAAGAAGCAATCCCTTTCGCATTTTTAGTCTCCTCCTGATAATGCCTCAATAACCGCTGTCTTGTCTTCCAGAAATTCTTTCAATTCCGTTAGAAATTTAGCCGCATAATACCCATCCACTATTCTATGGTCACAGATTAAGGTTACTTTCAAGAGTTTGAAACCCGGTAATCTATCGGAAACTCTACCTATGGTTAATAATCCTGATTGATCTTTATATAAAATGCCTGTGAAATGATCAACATGTAGTACCCCTAAGTTTGATACAGTAAATGTACCACCTTTATATTCATCCGGCAATAACTTATGATTCAGGGTTTTTTGAACCAACTCTTTCCTTTTACGATAGATCTCTCTTATTGTCAATCTATCTGCATCGCGTATGACAGGTATAAGCATTCCATCATCTACGGCAACTATATAACCTATATTTACTCTTTCATATAGATTTATGAATCCATCCTTCCAAAAAGCATTCAAATATTCGTATTTTTTCAGTAGTCTTGCAGTTTTATATATTATAAGGTCTGGTAATTTTACCTCCTTCGATTTACTGATAACCTCTAAAGATTGTGTCATATCAATCTCAGAAGTCACTGAATAATGAGGAACTTCCTTAAAAACACTGGAAGTAGTTTGAGCAATTATACTTCGCATTTTAGATGGCACAATCTTTCTAACCATAGTTATCATTCCCCAGAATTTCTTCAAATGGTTCATCAGGCTCATCTGTTATAATTGCAATCACCTGGCCTACTTTAGCTACTTCCCCTTCTTTTACCAGAATTTTTCTAAGGTAACCGCTAAAGAACGATTCCACTTCTAAAATTGCCTTGTCCGTTTCAACCTCTAAAAGTGTTTCCCCTTTTTCAACTCTTTCTCCCTCTTTTTTCCACCAACGTATAACTTTACCTTCTTCCATTGTTTCTCCTAGGAGTGGCATTACTACTTTGTGAACCATTACATGTGCACCTCCTCTAGAAGTTCTAAGATCATCATTTTAAAAGCTCTAAGACTGCTTTTTTAATTTCCTCGATGGATGGAATAGATGCTTTTTCTAAGACTGGAGAACATCCAATGATAGTATCCTTACCTGCTAATCTAGCTACTTTTTTAATGTTTGGTACTAATTCTATGACTCTCGAGAAAATTTCTGCACTCATACCTGCTGTTTTATTCGCTTCAGTCACTACCAATGCCCGTTGGGTTTTGGAAACAGAATTTTTTATCGTTTCATTATCTATAGGATTAATAGATCTAAGATCCACAATTTCTACGGATATTCCCTCGTCTTTCTCCAACTCTTCAGCAGCTTGTAAACAGGAATGTACCATTTTTGAGTAAGTCAAAATAGTTATATCATTACCCACTCTTTTTATATCCGCCTTTCCTATTTCAACTACATAATCTTCTTCAGGAACCTCTCCTTTCAGGTTGTATAGACCCTTATGCTCTATGAACATAACTGGATTATCATCTCTGATAGCTGCCTTTATTAACCCTTTCGCATCGTATGGTGTTGAAGGAAGAACAACCTTTAATCCTGGAATATGCGCGTACCATGCTTCCAAACTTTGAGAATGCTGGGCAGCAGCAGATCTACCTGTACCCTGCTGTGTTCTTATAACCAGAGGAACCTTAACATTTCCTCCTGTCATAAAATGGTATTTTGCTGCTTGATTGATGATTTGATCAGAGGCAAGAGGAGTGAAATCTATGTACATTATTTCTACTACAGGTCGAAGTCCTAAAATTGCCATTCCAACTCCTGCTCCCACGATTAGAGATTCTGACATGGGAGAATCAATAACTCTACTAGGACCAAATTTATCGAGTAGGCCTTTTGTGACTTTATATGCTCCACCATAGACCCCTATATCTTCACCAAGGAGTATAACATTTGAGTCATGTTCCATTTCCTCAATAAGTCCTTCTCTAATGGCTTCACGATATGTTAAGATCCTACCCATAATATCTCCTCCCAACCTGCTTTATCGAGTGTAAATGTCTTCATATATTTCAGAAGGCTCAGGATACGGGCTATTATCTGCGTATTCAACAGCTTCATTTAATATTTCTTCGATTTTTCTCTCCATTACTTCTAGATCTTCTTTTTTGATAACACCATTAGCCAATAACTTTCTCTTATATTGCTCTATAGGATCTCGCTCTTTCCATTTTTTCTCTTCCTCTTTACTTCTATAAGGGGCGGGATCACTCCTAGAATGTCCGTAATATCTATAAGTTTTACATTCGATTAATGTTGGACCTAAACCTTTACGAGCTCTTTCCACAGCTCTCTTAGTTACCATGTAAACATCTTCAACATCCATTCCATCTGCAAATTCTCCAGGAATACCATAGGCACAGGCTCTCTTATAAAGCTCCGGTACAGAAGACGCTTTTTCTACGGGCGTGGAGAGGGCATATTTGTTATTCTCTATTATAAAAATCACAGGAAGTTTATAAAGCGCTGCAAAATTAAGGGATTCGTGAAATGTTCCTTCATTCACTGCTCCATCACCAAAGAAGCATAAAACAACCTTATCACTTTTCTTGTATTTCAATGCTAGAGCAGCTCCCGTTGCTATCGGTATACCCGCTCCAACAATTCCATTCGCACCAAGATTCCCTAGTTTTATATCAGCTATATGCATAGATCCACCTTTCCCTTTGCAATATCCTGTCCTTTTCCCGAACATTTCCGCCATCATTTTTTTAATGTCTGCACCAAGCGCTATCATATGTCCATGACCTCTGTGATGACTGGTTATATAATCGCCTTCTTCAATAGCTGCAATAGCTCCTACAGCAGTTGCTTCTTGTCCTACTGAAAGATGGAACATCGTACCTGCTAATTTTCCATATGCAAACATTTCCGCTACCTTCATTTCGAAACTCCTAATAAGCATCATGTAAAAAAGTCTTGATTCAGGTGTTTGAAGATGCTTCATATTGATCCCCTCCTTATGATATAGCTGATCATTGAGAATATTTGTCTAACCAATCTATCATCTCTCTTGATATATCTTTGAGATTTTCATAGGTTTTCACATATTGTGCTATTAGAAATTCATATAATTCATGTCTTGAAGGATCTGGCTCTATAACTTTTTTCACTTTAACCATTTTATTTGCAGCTTCGTTTATAGAATCATAAATACCTGCTCCTACGGCAGCGAGAATCGCAGAACCCAAAGAAGCAGCCTGGGGTTCCTCTGGGAGAATAATCGGTTTTCCAGTAACATCAGCATGTATCTGCAACCAAAAATCACTTTGAGCTGCTCCACCACACGCTACAATTTCTCGGATAGTTATTTCATTTTTTTCAAAGTTATCTAAGATGACAGCAGTACCATATGCAACACCTTCTAGTATTGCCCTGAAAATATGGTAGATAGTGTGCTTCAATGTTAAACCCCTTATGACTCCTCGAGAAGTAGGATCAACCCATGGAGTTCTATTTCCTTGCCAGTGTTCCAGTACTATGAGCCCTTCAGATCCTATAGGTATCTCACTGGCTTTTTCATCAAGTACACGGTATACACTTTTTCCTGCATTCTTAGCTTCTTTCTCCACCTCAGTAGATACAAAATTATTTCTGAACCACTTAACCACAGAACCTGTTGAGATTTGTCCACCTTCGATCACATGGTAACCAGGTAAGAGAGCATTAGGATAACTACCAAATATACCAGGAGCGTGGACTTCTTTATCTGTAAGACCTATATGAAGATGAGAAGATCCTGTTATCAATGCCATCTTTCCCGGTTTCAACGCGTTCACACCAATCACGGCTATATAAGCATCTGCACCACCTTCAGCAACTGGGATTCCTTCCCGTAGTCCTGTGAGTTCAGCCATTTCTTTGCTTAATCCTCCCACAACTTCTCCGAGTCTTAAAATTCGTTTTGGTATTTTTTCAAAAACATCCCCTATACCTATAAGCTCATAAAAATCCTCTGGGAACCCCCCACGATTAGAGTTATAAAACCACCTTATAGTTATCGTGTTAATGTTCACAGTTAGATCACCTGTCAATTTGTAGATGAGCCAGTCTGTATGTTCAAATATTGTTTTAGCTTTCCTATAAATTTCAGGTTCATTTCTTTTTATCCACAGCACTTTACATGGGAACCATTCTGGAGAAACATTGGAAAAACCTGAATATTCTAGAGCTGGATGACCTGTCTTAGAAATCTCTCTGGCTTCCTTGTAAGCTCTTACATCCATCCACATTATTGCCGGCCTAAGAGGTTTACCACCTTCATCGAGGAATACAACAGTACAACTTGTACCGTCCACGCTTACTCCTTGGATATATTTAGGATCGATAGAACTATTGTCTATAGCTTTTTTAATAGCTGCTACAAGAGACTTTTCCCATTCGTTTGGATCCTGCTCAGCCCATCCTGGAAACTTATGAATGATTTTATTCTCACTAACACCGAATCCTATGCATTTACCGGCGGTGTCAAATATAGCTGCACGAATACTTTCAGTTCCAGCATCTATGCCTAAGATGTATTCAGGCATTTCAAGCACCTCCTGGAAAATATTAAATTCTGATTTCTTCTTTATAAACAGCCGCTATAACTGCGGCTATCATGATCGCCCCCTTTATTATCTCCTGAATATAAGTAGATATACCCAGAAGTAGCAATCCATTAGCTATTATTCCTATTAGAAGAGCTCCCGTGAGTGTTCCCATTGTGTTTGCTTGTCCAGGCTTAAAAGCGGTCATCCCAATGAAAACTGCCCCTAATCCTTCCATCAAATATTCCCCACCAGCTGTTGGTTGGCCGGAACCAAGGCGTGCCACGAGTACAATACCAGCAATTGATGCCATAAAACTTGACAATATCATTGCCAGCACCCTATAGAATGTGACAGGAAGACCTGCAAGACGAGCTGCTGTAATATTTTCACCAACAGCATATAGATGTCGGCCCAACTTTGAGCGTTCTAATAGTAAATATGTTATGATAACAACTACAGCCATTATCACCACAGGAAAGGGTATTATTCCAAGGTATCCTTCTCCTATGAACGCAAATCCTGGTGGGAAATCGCTGTATATAGCCTTACCATTTGTAGTAGTCAGAGCTGCTCCACTAGCTATAGATAACGTTCCAAGAGTGGCTATCAATGAAGGGACTCCTAGGATAGCTACAAGTATTCCATTAAGAAGACCAAATGCTATTCCTAGAAGAAGCGTTAATAATACTGAAATAAGCGGATGCACACCAGCAACCATTAACTTTGCAACAACGACACCTGTAAAACCTGCCAATGCACCTACAGAAAGATCTAATTCACCAGCTGCTCTGCAGATCGTTAAACCTGCTGCAACCATTGTTAACATCGATATCTGTCTCAATACATTTATGATATTTCTGACTGTCAGGAACATAGGAGAAATTACTGAAAATACCAGGATTAGTGCTAAAAGGACAAGAAATGTATAATACCTTCCCAAAGCGTTCCAGATAGTCATCTTCCCTGAATTTTTACTTTTATTCACACCGATCTCTCCTTTACTATTTATGTTCTTTCCCCTTCTTTAAATACCCGTTTTTCCCAATTAACATGCTATTGAGGATTCTTTCACTGGAAAATTCCTCACGATTTAATTTATCAACGATTATTCCATTCTTGAAAACATATATTCTATCTGACATTGCTATTAACTCTGGTAGGTCAGATGAGACTAGGATTACTCCTACACCCAGTTGATTCATAATATTACACATTAATTGGAAAAATTCAGACTTTGCACCAACATCTATACCCTGAGTGGGCTCATCCAGTAAATACAAGATAGGTTTTTCTAGTAACCACCTTCCTAAAGAAACTTTCTGCTTGTTCCCACCGCTAAGATTTTTAACAACGTCTTCTAATCGATTCACATCAAATTTAACAAATCTTAGAGCATTTATTGCTCCTTTTTTTTCACTTCTAATATCTAATAATCCAAAAAACTTTGCAAATTTGTGGAGAAAAGATATTGTAGTATTGTATTTTACTGTAAATCTTAAAAATAAAGATTTTCTGTTTCTATCCTCTGGAACAAGAAATATCCCTTTTTTTATTGCATCACGAGGAGATTTTATTGAAATTTCTTTACCAAAAAGATATATTCTCCCACTTAGTATTTCTCTGACACCATAAAGAGCTTCAAGAAATTCTGTTCTTCCGGAACCTACTAATCCTGCTAAGCCCACAATTTCACCTTTGTGAACTACAAAGTCTTCAATGTATACATCTGATGTTTTGAAATGCTCTAATCTGAGTATCTCTTCAGAGGTTGGTATATTCGTTTTTGGATACCTTGCTTCAATATCCTGTTCAATCATCATACTTATCAAAGTATTTTCATCTAGTTCATCTACAGACTTAGTTGCTACTTTTTTTCCATTTCTTAAAACAGTTACTTTATCTGCTATTTCGAAAACCTCTTCCAGATGATGAGTAATTATCACGACAGAAACACCTTGTTTTTTACTTTTTCGTAGAATGGAAAAAAGCACTTTTATCTCATCTTTACTCAAAGAAGCTGTTGGTTCATCAAGTATCATTATTTTTGGTTTTAATCTCAAGAGTCTGAGAATCTCTACAAGTTGTTTCTCTCCTTCTCCCATCTTTTTAACGGGAATTCGCAAATTTACGTGGATTCCTGTGCTTTCCATCAATTGTTTTAATTCTTGTAAGGCTTTGTTATCATCTACAAATAATCGACCTCTTTCATATCCAAGGTAAATATTTTGAACAGGATTGAATGATGGAACAAGCGCTCTTTCCTGATGAACTATAGCTATACCATGTTGAAGAGCTTCCCGAACACCTCCATGGAATTCTTTTCCATCAATTATAATTTTCCCGCTAGTTGGCTTTATGGAACCGGATATTATTTCTACTAAGGTAGATTTACCTGCTCCATTTTCGCCAACAATCGCATGTATTTCTCCTGGATAGAAGTCAATATTCACTTTCTTAAGAGCTGTAACACCGGGGTAGACTTTTTCAAGATCGATCACTCTGAGTATAGGTTCCATAATTTTAACCTCCATTTTTTGATAACTCGGTAATAGGTCGGTGGGGTTATTCCCCCACCGACACCGATCTATTTAAGAATTATTCCCATGGCATCTTGTAAGGATACTTACCCTCTGGTGGAACATTAGCAGGTGTGACAAGAGTAACAGGAACATAGATATTTTTGGTTACAATGACTTTATCCTTCGGTATTCCTTGAACTTGTATTTTTTCTATGATTTCAATAGCTTTCGCAGCAAACCATTCAAACTCCTGAGCAACTGTGGCTTCAAAAGGACTATCAGGTTTACGAATCTCTGCGTAGGCATGTGGATGTCCATCAGCTCCAACTACAAATATATCCTTTCTCGTGTATCCATACCTTCTTAGAACTTCTGTTGCTGCTTTTGCTAAATCATCCCAAGCACACCAGACTGCATCAATTTTATCTCCAAAACGTATAACGAAGTCTTCCATAGCTTTCTGTGCATCTTCATAAAAGTTTGTGTATCTCACATTGTAATCTGCGAGGAGTTTGATATTCGGATATTCTTCGAGAATAGCATCAAGAGTTTCTCTTCTTTTTCTGGTTCCATGATGTTCCTTCATTCCTATTGCCACAATGTTTCCTTTATATCCAAGTCTATCAGCTAAGTAAGCACCCATTTCCGCACCTATAACAAAGTTATTACTTGTGATGTTACACTCAACTCCTGGTATCCAACCCGAATCGATAGCATAAATGGGAACCCCTGCTTTATTCGCTGTTTTAATGGCTCCTTTCAATGCAGGTAATTCCGCCATAGCAACCACTACTGCATCTACACCTCTGTTAACGAATGTTTCGATAAGATTCGCCACTTTTTCGGCAGATCCTTTACCATCCCCTGTGTAAACTGTCCATCCTTTCTCCTTTGCAATTCTTTCAAAAGCTTGTGTAACTCGTACTTGTGATAAAGCACTGGCATTTTGAACGATAATAGCAACTGTTAGTGTTTTACCTATAGCAACACCAACAAGCAAAGCCACAATGAGCAGAATGAAAAGCCTTTTCATAAAAATCCCTCCTTGTATGGATGGAATGTGGTAAAGCCATCTTTTTGAAAATACCTTATGATAAAATGCTCAAATATTGTACTTTTGTTGATAATAATTGGGTTTTTTTGATACAAATGTTCATAAAGTGATATTATGTCAAAAGCATTATAAGTATAATTATAAAAGTATGTCAAGAGATAATTTAGTAAGATTTAGTAAGATTATCCGAGAAATCGCGAGATAATAGGAAAAATACAATAAAAGTCGGCTTTTTTTGGATATATTCAATATTATTTGGAAAAGTTGCAGCATCATGGTTTGAGAAAATGTAGAAAGTAAAAGGTTGAATCGATAAGTCAATTTGCATCTTTATTCATTATAATAATTTCTTTAGCTTTTTGATCATGTAGTAGTAATAATATTCACAGATTTGATTGCTCCATCAACAGTCTTTCAAAATCCATTTTTTGATTTAATCAAGTTTTCAAGTACTACGATGTTTACCAACCTATGCAACAAATTTTTGAAGAGATCTTGACACACAGTAACATTTTGTCATAGAATAGTTATGTAATCGATTTCAAAGGGGGTATATTGTGACCAAAAAGTTAAGGATCAAAGATATAGCAAAATTAGCGGGGGTTTCTACAGCAACGGTGTCAAGGGTTTTGAACAACTATCCGAATGTTAAAGAAGAAACAAGAAAAAGAGTTTTGGAGATCATTGAAAATTTTGGCTACGTCCCGAATCATTCTGCAAGAAGCCTCAGGGTCTACAAGACGTATTTTGTTGGTGTCATCATCCCTCACGAATCCGAATTCACATTCACTTTTCCATATTTCAACATATTCATGAAAAATTTCGCACATAGAGCTCAAGAGAGAGGCTATCATGTAATTTTCACAACTTCTGAGGGAAATGAAATCGATATGTACAAAAATTTCATAAAGAGACGTTTTGTCGATGGTTTTGTGATCCTCGATGTCGTAGATGGGGATGAGAGGGTCAAATTTTTGAAAAACCAGGCCTTTCCTTTCGTGGTTATTGGAAGGCCGTCCGGAGTTGAAGATTACATCTTCGTTGATACGGATAACGAACAGGGAGCGTACAGAGCAGTTAAATACCTTCTCGAACTCGGTCACAGAAGAATCCTGTTTGTGAATGGACCTGCAAATTACTCCGTCTCCCGCCAAAGATTGAAAGGATACTTTCGAGCCCTTGAAGAGAAGGGAATACCATTCGAGCAATATTTAGTGATGAACGGTGATTTCAGTGAGGAATCGGGATACAAACTCACCAAGAAAATGCTGGAAAAGTTTGGAAGGATAGAAGCAGTCTTCTATGCGAGTGATGCTATGGCCATAGGCGGTATGAAGGCATTTGAAGAAAGCGGATTCAAAGTGGGTAAAGATGTATCGATCGTGGGTTTCGATGACATACCCATGTCCAGAAACGTCAGGCCAAGCCTCAGTACGGTTTCTCAACCTATAGAGAAAGTAGCAGAGAACGCAGCTGATCTATTAGTGAACCTCATCGAAAGAAAGGAGGTGAATTCGGTAATTTTGCCCACGGAATTGGTAATAAGGGAATCTACTATCAGGGTAATATGAAATCGATTTCATTACTTCAAGAGGGGGTGTGTTCGTATGAGGAAATTCCTTGTGAGCTTCTTGATCGTAGTTCTGGTAGTTTTGAGTTTCTCCGAAGTTGTAGTCAGATTGGGAGGTTGGCCATCTTCTCCAACTGAAGAGAAAGCCCTTCAGGAAGCGGTCGATAAATTCAATGAAATGCACAAGGGAGAGATCAAGATCGTCTACGAACCTATTCCTGGTGATTACAGAGTGAAACTAACAGCGATGCTCTCAGCGGGAACCGCACCTGATATATTCTACCTTGACGTCAATTGGGCCGAGGAGTTCTTCAGCAAAGGCATAATCCAACCACTCGACCTCTACATCAAAAAACACGGTTTGGATCTTGAAGATTTCTATCCATCGCTTCTGAACGCTTTCAAGTACAAGGGAAGGATCTACGGTATAGCCAAGGACTTTTCGACACTTGCTCTGTTCTACAACAAAAAGATGTTCGATGAGGTGGGGCTGAAATATCCAGACGCTACATGGACCTGGGATGATCTTCTGGAAGCTGCCAAAAAGTTAACGAGAGATCTTGATGGAGACGGCAAAATCGATGTTTGGGGGCTTGCACTCTATCCGAATGCGTTCAACAGGGTTATTCCATTCATCTTCCAAGCCGGTGGAAAAATCGTTAACGAAGATCTGAGCACATCTCTTGGAGAACCTGAAGCGGTAGAGGGTATAAAGTTCTACTTTGATCTTCACAACAAGTACAAGGTTGCGGTCAGTCCACAGGATGTCGGAGCGGGATGGCTCGGTGATGCCTTTGGAAAAGAAAAGGTCGCAATGGTCATGTCAGGACCCTGGATGCTCGGATTTTTGAGGGATAACTTCCCCAACGTTGATTACGGGGTTGCGGAGCTTCCGAAGTACAAAGAAAGGGCAACCATGATCTACACGGTTTGTTACGCTATACCCAAAACGTGTAAACATAAGGATGAAGCCTTCATAGCCTTGAAGTACCTTGTCAGTGAGGGAATGAAGATATTCACAGAAAGACTGGGGGTTCTACCATCCAGAAAATCTCTGGCCGAGAAAGAGCTCAACGATCCGATAAAAGGCGCCTTCTACAAGGGTGTCGCCTACGGTATACCTTGGAAGGTTCCAACACCATCAGGTATATCCAGTAAACTCATAGATGAGATAAACACGAGATTCTTGAAGGTCTGGAACGGTGAAATGAGTGTGGAAGATGCAGTGAAAGAAATCGTCCAGCACTACGATGAATGGGTAAAGTGAGGGGGAGGCCCCCCTCACTTGATTTAATCTGGGGGGAAACGTGTGAGGAGAAGAGTGAGGGAAGCTCTAGTAGGTTACCTCTTTTCTGCGCCCATAATCATCGCTATACTCGCTTTCACAATCGTTCCCGTCTTTCAGGCGTTGTACTACAGTTTCACAGATTACGATGCGCTACTTCAGCAAAAATACAATTACATATTCAATCCGGAATTTTCACTTCAAGATTACCTTGTCGTCCTCCTCGATGAGGAGAAACCCTCTCTCCAAGAACTTTTAGAAAGATTCGATCCTGTGGATTTCATCGAATACACCTTCGGTTTTGAACTCGACAATAAACAGAAGGAAATTCTGAAAAATTATTTTCTTTCTGAAAAACTCTTAAAAGATTTTCTGGACAGAAAACTCAACAAAGATATGAGACTCAAAGATTTCATGGCAAGGTATCTTAAAACGGGAAAGAGATATTTTACAGTGTATAGACCTCACATAATTGGTTTCGAGAATTTCAAAAAACTCTTCAAGGATAGGTATTTCTGGATAGCTTTGAAAAATTCTGCAGTATTTTCCCTTGTTGTAACACCCATTCAGACTTTTCTTGCACTCATTCTAGCGATAGCTGCCAACCAGAAGATAAGAGGTGTGAAATTTTTCAAAACCACGTTCTTCATACCATCGATAACGTCGTCTGCTGCTATATCAATGATCTTTCTTCTTCTGTACACGAAACCTGGTTTGATAAACAGACTCCTTGGTGTTTTCGGCGTACCTCCTGTGGATTGGCTTGGGAATACGAAAACCGCTTTACCTGCCATAATGGCTATGAACATATGGACAACGGCGGGATACTTCATGGTGACTTTCCTTGCTGGCCTTCAGAACATTCCTTCTTCAATTATCGAGGCTTCCGAAATAGATGGGGCAAAAGGCTGGACACGCTTTTGGAAGATAATACTTCCTCTTTTGAAACCCCAGATAATATTCGTCGTTACACTGGGAATCATTGGAACCCTTCAAGTTTTCGATCAGATCTACTTTCTGATAAGAAGTCAGGAGAACATAACGGTTTCAATGTACATATATCAGAACGCTTTCAGCTACGGGAAGATGGGATACGCTTCCGCGATAGCTCTCATATTCTTCCTGATAATATTCACCGTGACGTTCATTCAGAGGAAGATCATGAAGGAAGAAAGATTCTGGTGAATGGGGGGAAAGCGTGAGACGAAGGTGGACACCATCGAGAATCATCGCATACATACTTCTTGTTGGATACGCCGTATTGTCTCTTGTACCTTTCATATGGGCATTTCTTGTCTCCGTAACTCCCATGAGCTACGTGAACGAAAAAGGAGAAAGGGTCGGCGTTGACATAATGCAGTGGCCCCCCAGGATCAACATATTCAAATGGCCTCCCCGTGTTTTTGGAGCTCCAGGTACTCTGAGTAACTACGTAAAGGTGTTCCAGGTTGTTCCCTTTGCAAAATGGACTCTGAACACCATACTCTACGCCGGTCTTACGACCCTTGGTCATCTTCTCTTCGATACGCTCGGAGGATACGCTTTTGCCAGATTGAGATTTCCTGGTAAGAACTTGATATTCACCCTCTTCCTTGCAACCATGATGATACCCATGCATGTAACAGTGATTCCCGTTTACAATCTCATGGTGAAGTACAACCTCGTTAACACTTATCTTGGACTTTTCCTTCCAAAACTCACTGGTGTCTTCGGATTGTTTCTCATGAGGCAGTTCTTCCTGAGTATCCCCACAGAGCTCGAAGAAGCAGCGATGATAGATGGTGCAGGATTCATCAGAAGATTCTTTCAGATCGTCCTTCCCGTTTCAAAACCTGCTCTTGCAGCTCTCGCCATATACACGTTTCTTGGCACCTGGAACGATTTCTTCTGGCCACTTCTGATAACATCGGACAAGAGCATGTTCACCCTCACTATGGGCTTGAATTTCTTCAGAACGTCCTATTACACGTTCTGGCAACTCATGATGTCGGCAACACTCCTCATGACCGTTCCCATGTTGATCGTCTTCTTATCTTTCCAGAGATACTTCGTGGAGAGTGGTGCGATAACCGGTATGAAAGGATGATGAAAATGCTCTATTACGAGGCTGGAAGGAAAGGGTACTTGATATTCGACGAAAATGGAAGGATACCAAAGATAGGTTTCCACCTTCCAGAGGATATGGCTGGTCTTTGGTTCCCTCCTTTCAAGATAATCGATTGCTTGGATTTTCAAAAACCTGCCAGAAAAGTAATGGTGAATATGGTAGGAAGGAAAATTCTGTTCGAAGATGGTGAAGTTGAGTTTCTCTTTTCTTTAGACAGAAAAAGGTTTTTCATCAAAATCAAGGGAAAGTTGGGAATACAACTCAGATTATGTGAAACACCTGTCTGGTATTCGAGCGCTTTAGGCTGGTGGAAAACCACTCCAGGAATTTTCGAAAAAGAAGATAAGATCCTTGTTGCATTGAGAAACATCGATACTCTATTCTTCATCAAAAGCTTTGGGGGCATTTGCTCTCTGAAAGGAAATATCCTCAAGATCAAAGCGATACTACCAGAGATGGCGGTGTACATAGGAGATGAACCTCTGAAAAACGTGATGAAAGCCTATGAGGAGGAGAGAATGAGGAAGGAAGAGTATTACCATCTAACCAACAACGAGAAAGGAACCAGATTTTGGTTAAAGAACATGCTGATCGATATGTTTCTGAGTAACGAGTACGGCGAAGGAGTGATAGCAGGTTTCCCAGAGTTTCCGTGGTGGTTCGGCGTGGATACGTTCTTTATAGGAAGATGCCTTCTTGAGATGGATCTTGTAGATTTTTTCAAAAAGAGCTTTTCGAATCTTCTGAGGTATTCAGAGAAAGGGAAAATTCCACATGAAGTGATAACGAACGGTATGATCTATCATAAAGGAAATCCTATAGAAACCTCTCTTTTCGTCATACTCCTGGAGGATTACTATGAGAAAACGAAGGATCTGACCTTCGTTAAGGAAAATTATCCCATGATCCTGGAAGGTTTCAAAAATCTTCTCAAAGTCCCTTACCCTGAAGGGCCTGGTTTTGTCGAACTCGAAGAAGTCTCATCGGAACACGTTGTGACCTTGGATAATGCGGTGGCAGCGTATAGAGCTTTAATGGCTCTCTCAAATTTATCGAAACTTTTAAAGGATGAGAAAACTTTGGAGTGGTCCTTGGATTTCTTGAAGTTCTACAAAGAAAATTTCATGAAAGATTGGTTCGATGAAGAGAAAAGACTTTTTTGGGATTACATGATCGATGAAGAGAAAAAGTTTTCGGGTTTTTTCATTCAAATATTCCCATTGTTCTTTAGACTCGTAAATAAAAACCTGGCAATTCGTATCTTGAACGAATTGAAAAAAATTGGTTTGATCTCTAAGAAGGGTTTGAGGCACTCTTTGAAGGGAGATGAAGGAGGGTTTTATGGAAAAAAAGAAGAGAAGATTTGGTGGATTTCCAATGCGTTGCTGAAAAGGACCGTTCTCTCTTATGGAATGAATTGGGATTTTTCAAACTTGGATGAAATGTTCAAACACGATATGGAGAACGTTGGGATGAATCATGTTATCCCCGAAATAGTGAACATGGAAGGAGGATGTTTTGCTCAAGCGTGGTCTGCTTACTATCCCATATAATGTGATAAGATTTTATATGATGATACCCCTAAGGAGTGTCAAAAATGGCGTACAGAAAAGATAAACAATTCTATAGATTCGCTCTGTATGGTTTTTTGAAGAATTTGAGATTTTTTGAGCCGTTCTTAATACTTTTTTTCAGAGAGAGAGGTTTTTCTTTTCTTGAAATAGGAGCTTTGTTTTCCATAAGGGAGATAGCAACTAACATACTGGAGATACCAACAGGTGTTATCGCCGATATCTACGGCAGGAGAAAATCCATGGTTTTCTCCATGCTTTCCTATATATTCTCCTTTCTAATATTTTACTTTTTCCCCAGATTCTTCATTTACGCTATAGCAATGGTTCTGTTCGCGATGGGGGAAGCGTTCAGAACAGGAACGCACAAAGCGATGATTTTGGAATACTTGAGGATAAACAACATGCTTGACAAGAAAGTTGAGTACTACGGTGGAACACGGTCCTGGTCACAGCTTGGATCGGCTTTCAACTCCCTGATAGCAGCTGCTCTCGTGTTCTACTCAGGAAGTTACAAAGTGGTATTCATAGCGGCCATAATTCCTTATATCGCAAACCTTGTAAACCTTGCAACGTATCCCAAGTACCTTGAAGGAGAAGGAGCGAGTAAAAAGAAGAAAAGAGAAACTCTCAGGGATTTCGTTTCGATGTTTAGAAATCTTGCAACCATAAAGGCCATTCTGAACACATCCATATTCGATGCGTTCTTCAAATCGACCAAAGAATACCTCCAGCCCATATTGGAAAGCTTTGCACTGTCCCTTCCCATAATGCTCGTTTTGAGTGGTCAAAGAAGAACAGCGATCGTTGTGGGGCTTGTCTATTTCGTCATCTACCTTCTTACAAGTTATGCTTCAAGGAATTCTGCGAGGTTCTCTAAGAGGTTCTCAGATATTACAGTGGCCCTGAACGTAACGTACCTTGTGGGTGCTTTATTCATCATATTCGCTGGCCTTTCTAGGTTATACAATCTGGAGATTCTGTCCATCATTTTCTTCCTCTCCTTGTACATCCTCCACAATCTCAGAAGACCCATAGGTGTTTCCTACGTTAGCGAGACAATTTCTCACAAGACCATGGCATCCGGCTTATCTGTGGAATCGCAGCTGAAAACCCTGATATCCGCAGGCCTTGCTCCCGTAATAGGATTTTTCGCTGACAGGTTTGGCGTTGGAGGATCCCTTTCCCTCGTCGGTCTGATGATGTTAATCCTTCTCTTCGTTGTCAGAGTCAGCAGGAAAGTTGTCCATGTAGCAGAATAGTACCTCATCAAAAAAATCAAGTATCAATTCCTAACTTTTATAATCTGATACTTGACATAATTTTGCCAAAATATGGGTATAAATTTTCTATGAAAACCCAGATGAAATTTGCATTCGAAGGGGGGAATTTTTTGAACAAAAAGAGAAAAGGTTATTCATTAATGGAACTGATAACTACAATGGCCATAATATCGGTTGTTCTGATCATAACTTTATTGATGTTTAACAATATGATGAAAACAGTCAATCGTACACTTGCAAAAATAGAGACCATTCAGGAGTTGTTGAAGCTTGATGATGCTATTCGGAATGAGGTAATAAAAGCAGGAATGGACTCTGAAGCAATCAAAATAACAGATGATCATAAAGGCTTTATGTTCAAAGTTGATATACCTGCAGGTAGTCCTACAAGCATAACTAAATACCTCACATATGTAAAAAATGAAAAATATCCTAAAGGTGCCCTTTTGTTAAAAGAAAAAGTATTTGAAGAAAACGATTTTCCTAAAATTTCTCCACCAGATCCTAATGCACTATCTTGGGAGAAGGAAAATGTTCTCGCAAAACCGGAGATAGAAGCCACCGTTTCCTTTAATGATTACTCCTCGGGAATTTTGACCTATTCTATAAGTGTTCAATATAGGGATGCCACATTGACTTTGAATTCTCGAATACCTATAGTTAACTTAAAGTGAGGTGATAAAAATGAAAAAAGGTTTCTCAGTTCTATTAGTTCTCTTCTTAACCTTGGTACTAACAGTCTTTTTCATGGCGGTATCTTTAAGAGTAGGAAATCTTGTTAGATCTATCAACCTAAGAGAGGTAGAGATGAACTTAAAAGCGTCGGCAGGGAATGTGTTATTTCTGATCGCCTCTAAGATAAGAAGTGATTATATAGATAATATAGATAACAATGGAAATTATAACTTTGATTTATCTGCTTTTGATGAAGCTGCTTCACCATCTTGGATTGAGGATTTTCTAGACAAAGTAACAACAAATCAAACATTAGAAGGAATTTCGTGGAGTGAAGCTATTTCTTCTTTTGATTTGAATACCTGTTATGTTCCAAAGTCGAATCTTCAGAGTTTGATTAATAGCTTATATGAGAACGTTTCAGTGTGTTTGTTTCAGCACAAATATATCTCGAATTTTCTATTATGTATCACACGTTCAGAAAAAGGTAACTTTGTATCTTATTCCTGGGGATTCATAACACCGAAATACTATAGCAACTGGGCTGTTTTTTCTCTAGAAGGTGTTGGAGAAGGTGGATCCAATTATTATTACGCTTGGGGAGAAAGAATCGATGGTCCATCATTTTTTGGTTATCCACATAATTTAAACGTATTGGGAGATATCTCTCCAATACCGCCTGGTAGTACTTTACCCCCAGATGCAATAGGAACAGGTCCATTTTTCAATGGAAGAGTCGTAACAACAGGACTTATCTATAAAGTGTCAGGGACACGGAACGAAGCAACATATCGAATAGAATTTGACTCTGATGAAGATGGAGAATATGAGGATGTGTTTTCAACTCCCTATTATTACAGTTATTCTCTAGAAACGAATGACACGCCTCTCTGGGTTTATAAAGTCAGTGACGGACAAGTGGAGGAAGTCATATATGCATATCCAGGGAATTATGAAATAGATAGAATTAATAAGGTTATTAGAATTAATAAGGGTATAAAATATGAAGATTTATCTCCGGATCTTTTCCCATTCACTTTTGCATCTGGTGGGGATATTATTTCCAAAGATGAATGGGAAACGATAAAAAGATTAGATTTTGAAAAGAAGGAAGAATATTATGAAGAAATAGATGAGCAAGCATCTCTTCTAGTATTTCCTCAAGATAGCGGGAAACTTGATGACCCTGATACTATTGATCCTAGCCAGGGATATGGGATAAGATTTCAAGGTCAAAAACTGAAAGTATACTTTGATGTTTTGAAAGTGGAAGAGATCAAAACTCGGGATGGTGAAGATCTAGAGTTTCCTGGCTTATCAGAGGATGCCACTTGTTCTTACATCGAAATAGAATATCCCAGCAACGAACCTAATAAGGCGTTAATAATTGTCATACCTGAATCATCTTTGAAAGATCAAGAAGGAAATCCTTTACCTTATCCTTGGGACGCCTTTATATATGAAAAGAACAAAAAAGGTAAGAATTGGTCTTTAGTTTATGACAATCCTATCCCTTTTAAATTCAATGGGTTAATCATGAACATACATGGTGGATCTGGTAGTAGTCAAGGAGAAGGTGAAGCGATAGAAATAGGCTATGGCATAAAAGATGAACATGTAGCAAGAATCATGGGAAGATTCACTCTGGTTTCAAGAGGATCAATAGAAATTTACGGAGATTTGATCTACGACGGTGTATATAACAAGCTGAATGAGTTAGGCCTTCTAGATGAAAGTAAAAGTATTCCTGAATATCTGAACGAACATGGTGAAGCAGGGAGAAATATACTTAATGAACTTGTGTCTGAAACGAACACCATAGATATGTTGAATGTTGTTTCATTGAGAAGAGATATAACACTTATGATCGCTAAAAACGATGAGGAAACAGAGGACTATACAAAAAATGTGAAATTATTCGGGAATTTCTTCTGTTTTGGTGGAAAGTTTGCTGTTCAACATCCAGATGTGAATAAAGGTTATCGACATGTTTTTGGATCTATAACAGCCCGGGAGTTAACATACACTTTCACAGGTTCCTATGATGACTGGCAAGGTTGGAAAGAGTACAATGTATACGATGATAGGCTTTACAATAACACGCTTCTTCCTTTTGGAACACCTCAAATGAGAGAAATAATTATATTGAGTTTCCGAGTCATGTAGAGGTGGTGAAATACATGAAAAAGGGTTTCACAATTATGGAAGTATTAATATCGTTAGTTATTGCAGCGATATTCTTCGTTGTTCTTTACATGATAACATCTTTTCTTCTGAAAAATTCAATGGAGGGCTATGCTCAAGGTATCATAACGGATAAATTGCTGAATGCCAATTATGAAGCATGGAGCAACACTACTTCAGAGATTCAAACATCACAGCTATTAGATGCTTTAAAAACATCTCCACAGAGTTTCGTAGAAGAGGAGAATATAAATATCATTGATGTCTCAGATGACTATGAATCTATTTTAACAACTTTAGATATAGAAGATCAAATAAGAATACTCAAAATAGAGTTTAATACAACTCAGAAATTAAGTAGAAAATTTAAAGTAATAGTTCCTCTCTTTGACTGGAAATAGTATTACAACTCCTCTAAAATCTCGTTTAATATCTTCTTTACTTCTTCCGGCTCTTTCATTATATCTTCCTTCACGTTCTCCCCAAGTTTTATCCTGCAAAAATAGATCAACGCAGAAAGCCTTGGATCTGAGAATCCAAGGCGTTTTGATTTTTCAAGACTCATCAAGGCCTCCCCGTACCTTTCCATATCGATCAAAGCACATCCAAAATTGAAATACGCAAGAGCATAGTTTGGATCAATTTCTATAGCCTTTTTGTAGGCTTCCATTGCCTTTCCAAGTAATCCCTTCCTCCTATAGACATTCCCGAGGTTATTCCAAGTTTCGGGAGTTTCCTTTATTTCCAGAGATTTTATGTAAAATTCTTCCGCTTTTTCCAGGTCATCTTTCTGGGAATATTCGTACCCTTTTTCAAAAAGCTTTCTGTAGTCCAAGCTCTATCACCCACCTGGTTATGTAAACCGTATCCGAATATACACCATCCCCTATGACCATTTCCACAGAAATAGGTATGATCTCACTCGTTGTGGGTTTCACATATTTGAAGGAAAAAACCCAAACAGGATATTTTTCAAAGTTTGGAGATCCTATACCTCCCCCGGAAATGTAGCAAATTGTTTTTAAATCTTCAGAAGCGCTCTCCTCAGTCCATACCTTCACACCCTTAGATCTCAAAGTTACCAAACAGGTTTTATCATAAAAGCTTTCTGAAGGAATCACAACGGAATAAACCTTCCCCCTTCTTACCTTTTTGATCCTCTCCGTTAGGAAATTTTCATCACTGGTATAAAAAACCATCTTTTCTTCAGACAGTTTCACATTGAAGAGGATCCTACCACCAGCTTCTCTGACGAAAGCGTACATGTGTGCTAGATGAATGGGATCGCCATAAAGGCTTTCGAACCTCACGAAAAGATAAAGCCTTTCTTCATCCATCTTCATGGTATCTATTCTCACAAAGATCGGCTCATCAGCTTTCATTATCTTCACCACTACTTCGTTTTTCTTCCAGTCGAGAAGAAAGAGGAGGGGATAGCTGTATTCTATATTCACCACCCAATCATTCGATTCCATAACTTTCGATATATTCCTTCCATCGAATATATAGATGGCACCATCTTCTCCAAAAAGTATGAACTTTCCTTCGGGATAGATTTCGAAGGATCTAGTTGGAATGGGCAATGGTATCTCTTCAACTTTTCCGTTGGAGATATCGTAGGATATTATCGAATTTCTTCTGACATTGAAAAGATATACGGTATTTCTCCTGACTTCTGCATCCGTTACAAGGTTGTGTCCTGGAATCTTGAAAAAATGAAGCTTTCCATCATACACAAACACGCTGTCTATGTCATAACCAACCAGGTTCCCAGATCTTGTGAACCCTGCCAGTATGGGATTTCTTAAACTTCCTATTTCCTCGAAATTCCCCTTTTCGTAGTGATATAACTTACCCTCTTTTGAGCTGAGGAACAATTCACCTCCAGGTGATATTTCGATGTTTCGGGGTTCGAAGGGAAGGTCGATTATCTCATCCAGCTTTTTTCCTCTATAGACAATCACTCTGGAATTTGCGGTGTCCAGAACGTACAGTCTGTCACCCCAGCAACTCACATCGGTTGGGGTGTAAAAATACTCTATTCCTTCTGAAAATCCCACGATCTCGAAAGAGTCTGTTACCTTCACCTCACTTGGCTTCACTTCTCCCAAAAGATAATCGATCTCTTTGACCAAGGTGAACACTTCGAATCTTCCTGGCGTTATTATGAGAAGGTTTTTTAAATCGTTATAAGCTTTTTGAACGTTAAGAAGGTCTATATCTATCTTAGCCCTTAAATACCAAAATTCCGGGATATCCTCTGCATATATGGGTCCTGAGAGAGTATCTTCAAGCAACTCCTTGGCTTCTTTTGCGTCTCCCGAAAGCCACAGTAAAAACGCTTTTGAAAAGCTCTTCCTCGCTTCTTCTTCGACCTGAGATAAGGAGTGAACACACAGTACCATCGAGAGGAACAGTATCAGAGGGATTTTCCTTCTCAACCACTTTTCCTCCTTTTCAAAAAGCCTAGAACGTCCGTTTTTCTCTCTTGCCCTTTTATCAATCTCTCAACGTTTTCAGAATGTCTCAAAAATGCCAATGTGGCCAATATCAAGATCAAAAGGGCGACGTCCTGCCCTTTAAGAAAGGCGAATACTCCACTTGCAAATAAAGCTATCAAAGAGGCCAGAGACACGATTTTCGTCAGCAAAACGATCAGAAACCACACTCCAAGAAAGAAGAAACCCGCCGGCCAGAAAACGGCGAATATCACACCAACTGTGGATGCTACCCCCTTTCCCCCTTTGAATTTCATATAGATGGGAAAGTCATGACCTATGACAGATGCGATGGCGACGGCCGCCGCTAATTTCATGTTCCCTGTCGCAAGGAGAACTGTGAGGGTGGGAATGAAGCTTTTCAAACCATCCAGAACCATGCAGATCCACCCTATGAGGGGTCCTGCTGCTCTTAAAGCATTCGTCCCCCCTATGTTGCCACTTCCAACTCTTCTGACGTCAACTCCTTTGAACTTTGGCAGAAGGTAACTGAAAGGAATGGAACCCACAAGATACCCAACGAGTGGAAACAGGATCCACTCCATACTATCACCTGCTCTTTTTGAATTTCAAGAAGATGGGTGATCCTGTGAAAGGGTGTACATACGTTCTGATTGCTCTTTTTATCGAGTTCTGATAGCTTTTAGGAATATCATCAGGTCTGTTAGTGAAGAAGAGAAAAACTGGGGGTTTCACATCAACCTGGAGTCCAAAATATATCCTGACTTTTCTTCCCCCTTTGGATGGTGGAGGAGAGATCAGGAAAAGTTTTTCCAGAGCGGCGTTCAAAGAGCTTGTGGGTACTTTCGTTGTGTAAGATTTAAAAGACACCTCGATGTATTCCATGACCTTCTCCACACCCCAACCTTCGAGTGCCGAGACGAAAACCAGAGGACTGAAGTCAACGAAGTACAGTTTCTCCTTGAATAACTGAAGATACTCTTCTTTTCTTCTTTCTCTGTGCTCCACCAAATCCCATTTGTTAAAAACCGTGACGATGGCTTTACCTCTACGTTCCACAAGACCCGCTAACCTCTGTTCCTGTCTTGATATACCTTCTGTTGCATCCAGAACCAGAACGACGACATCCGCCTTCTCTATAGCTTCGACGGTTCTGTACGTTCCATACCTTTCAAGAGTTTTGGGTTCAATTTTGGACCTTCTTCTCATACCCGCCGTGTCTATGAAAATGTACCTTTTTCCATCTATCTCTACTTCTTCATCCACAGCATCCCTAGTTGTTCCAGGTAGTGGCGTCACAAGGGTTCTTTCCATACCGAGTATGGCGTTGAAAAGGGAAGATTTCCCAACGTTGGGTTTTCCTATTATTGCAACTTTTATCGCTTCTTCTCGCTTTTCTTCCTTCAACTCTAATCCTTTAGATTCCAGCTTCTCTACGATCTTCTCCAAAAGTGTGTCGATGTTCAACGAGTGCTCAGAGGATACAGGAATGGGTTCTCCAAAGCCGAGTGAGTAGAGCTCTGGTTTTACCTCATTTTCATATTTCTTCTTGTCCTCCACTTTGTTGGCAACCAGTATAACATCTGCTCCACTTTTCCTCACAAAATCTGCAAGATGGTGGTCTTCACTTGTGAGACCTTTTCTACCATCCACGACGAACAATAGAAGATCTCCTTCTTTCAGCATTTCCAGAGTCATCTCTTTCATTCTTTTCTCAACTATTCCTTCGGGATTTTCGAAGATACCACAAGTGTCAACCAAGGTAAAAAACTTACCTCTCCATTCGACTCTGTCCTGAATGGAATCTCTCGTGACACCTGGATCGTCTTCAACGATCGCTTTCCTTTTCCTTATCAACCTATTAAACAGTGTTGACTTACCAACGTTGGGTTTTCCCACGATTAGAACTGTTGCCATTTTACCTCCCCTTTATCACCTCACCTAGTGTTCTTTCCACTTTCTCAGCTTCAACTTGTCTTTTGTAATCTTCGTAGTTCCGTCGCTCGATCAGTTCTTTCATACTGACGATCATTCTGTTTCCTCTTCTGTCTTCAAGTACCCTGAGTACCATCGCTTCTATCTCTTCCCCTACCTTTGGCTCTTCCTCGTAGTGAGAGGATGGGAGGAAAGCGTCCACGTTGTAATCCCTGACTTCAAGAAGAACTCCCGATTTCATAACCTTCTTGACCTTGCCTTTGATCACCGATCCTTTATCCAGCTCTTCCATGACTCTCTTCCATGGATTCTCTGTCGTCTCTCTCACACTCAATCTCATCCTTCTGTTTTCCGTATCTATACCGAGTATCTTGACCTTGATCTTTCTTCCCTCTCTCAAAACTTCCTCTGGTTTCTCTATGTAATTCCACGATATTTCCGATATGGGGACGAACCCGCTCACACCATCTTCGATCTCTACGATGGCACCTGTTGGCAGAATCTTCGCCACTTTACCGACAACCACGTTACCGACAGGATACTTTTCAGGAACTGTCTCCCATGGATCTCCTTTAGCTTTTTTGTAGCTCAGAGTGATCTTTCTATTTTCCTTGTCCAGGTTTATAACTTCTACTTTCACAATATCTCCAACTTTCACGACATCTCTGAGGTTTTTCCTTCCTCTTCCCCAGAAAACCTCCGAGTATGGGACAAGCCCGTCAACACCAGGCTCTAGATTCACGAAGAAACCGAAGGGATGGATCGATTTCACAACCCCCGTAACCGTACTTCCAACAGGGTATTTCCTCTCCACGCTTTCCCACGGATCCGGCATCAGAGCTTTCAAACTCAGAATGACTCTTCTGCTTTCAGGATCGATCTCCATGATCTTTGCGGCAATATTCTGCCTCGATTCAACGACTTCTTTCGGGGTTATGGAAGGATCATAGCTTATCTCCGATCTTGGGATGAAACCGGTTATCACATCGTTTATTCTGACAACGATACCATTTTGCATGATTCTTTCAACAGTTCCTTCGATTATATCTCCAACCTTTTTCTCTTCAAAGAATTCTTCGATCTTCTTATCCAAAATAGCACGCCTTGAAACGACTATGTTGGTCCTTCTTCCCCTCCTTTCGAAGTTTATAACCATGAATTCGATTTCGCCTCTTGGATAACTCTCCCCACTCTTTATCAACGAATGCGATCCTGGTAGAAACGCTTCCACAACCCCTCCCACGAGTACTCTGTAACCCCCTTTGATCTGTTCTGTGATCCTTCCAGTGAATATTGCTTCGTTTTTCTCAAACTTCTCTTCGATTTCTCTCACTATTTCAGAATATTTCGGTCTCCTCTCTGAAAGAACGATCGTTCCTTCTTCATCATTTATTTTGATTATTTGAAGTTCCAACTTTAAGCCTGTACGGTAAGATTTCAAGGATTTTATAAGTTCGCTTTCAGGAACCCACCCTTCACTCTTTCCACCAAAATCAACTATGAGGCCATCTTCCCGTACTGAAATAACTTCTCCCAGAACTTTTTCTCCAATCTTGTGATCTCTGGTGTCTAAAAAAGCTAGGGCTTCTTCCATGTTTTCAAAATCTTTTTCCTCACTCATCTTCTTTCCCTCCCAACACTTTCAATTTTTTGACGACATTCTGGACAATGTGCAAAGGAGTTGATGTTCCACTTATGACCCCCACACACTCCACCTCTGGGATTCTCTCAATATCCTCCGGTTTCTCGATCCAAACGGCGTTACCCTTGCTGGCGGCTATTTGAAAGAGCTTCCCCGTGTTTGAGCTGTGTTTTCCTCCCACAACAAAAACAATATCACAAGTTCGGGACATCTCCTTCGCTATTCTTTCTCTCTTCAACGTGACATCACATATCGTGTTGAAAATCTCTACCCTTGCGAAATCACTCATTTTGATCTCCTCTGCCACGAACTCCTTGAAAGATTCCAAGGAAGCGGTCGTTTGCGCCATGAAGTACATGATCTCTTCTTTTAAAGGAGTTGGAGAGAGTGTTATCAAAGCATGAGGAACATATCCAGAGAGTGCTTTCATCTCCGGATGATCCTTCTTCCCGAAGACGACCACTTTCCCTTCTTCCGAGGCATCTTTTGCTTTTTTGAAAAGAGCTTTAACGATTGGGCACGTGAGATCCACTACCTCTTTGAAATGTTTTTTATAGTGATTGATTTTAATAGGGGGAAGCCCATGGGCTCTAACAACGAAAATGGAATTTTTTGAATCCTCAGGTATATCATTTATCTTCTTCAACCCAAGTTCTTCCAGTTCTTTCATAACCAGCGGATTGTGTACTATATCACCATCTGTATATACCTTCTCCCCTTTCAAAAGAAGCTCTTTAACACGTTCAACTGCTTTCTTCACTCCAAAACAAAAACCAACATCCTCAGCGACGACGATTCTCACGAAACTTTCCTCCCAAGTTTCTCCAATATCATATTCTCTATTCGTGACACAACTTCTTCTATCGTGAGATTCGTCGTGTCGATTTCAATGGCGTCTTCGGCTCGTCTGAGAGGAGCTGTCTCTCTCTCCGAATCCTGCGTGTCTCTCTTCCTAACCTCTTCTTCTATCTCCTCTCTGGTTACATTCATACCCTTCTCTTTCAGCTCCTTCATCCTTCTTCTTACCCTCTCTTCAAAAGATGCCGTCAAGAAGATCTTAAGATGAGCGTTTGGAAGAACAACCGTTCCGATGTCTCTTCCATCGACTATTATCTTTCTTCCCCTGCAGATTCTTCTTTGCATTTCTGTTAGATACCTTCGAACCACAGGTAATTTAGCAAAATTTGAAGCTAGAATACCAGCTTGAGGAGTTCTTATGAATTTTTCGACGTCCTCTCCATTCAGATAGATTCTTCCATCCCTGTACTCCAATCTCACCTTTCCCAATGCTTTTTCTATCTCATTCACATCATCTGGTTTCAAATTTAAAGAATTCAGGTAAACCCCTATGGCTCTATACATAGCACCTGTATCAAGGTAATCGAATCCAAGTTTTTTAGATAAGAGTTTAGACACAGTGGTTTTACCGGATCCAGCGGGTCCGTCTATGGCAACATGGAACTCTTCCATATCAAACCTCCTCCAGAGTGTCAACAATCTTGAAAACCCTATCGAGCCTGGTCATCTCAAAAATCCTTTTAACGTTAGGTTTTAAAGAAGCCAGAACGAATTCTTTGCCTTTAGTTCTCACATCCTTCAAAAGAGCGACCAAACTCCCCAGCCCCGCGCTGTCTATGTAGGCAACGTTGGACATATCGAGCACAACTGTATCGGCATCCACCGATTCCAACTTTTCCCTGATGGTTTTTTTGAAATCACCCGAATGGTACGCATCGATATCTCCGCTAACACTGACGATGAGCTTCCCTTCTTCCTGCGTGAAATTGATTTTCATATCATTCATCGTTCGGCACCTCCTCAACAAGCTTTATTTTAAGCTCCTTCAACTGTGTATCCCTGACCTCCGATGGAGCACCCGTCATCAAGCAAACCCCACTCCCTGTTTTTGGGAAAGCTATAACATCCCTTATGGATTCCTCTCCCGCCAATATCGCAACGAATCTGTCCAATCCAAGAGCTATTCCTCCATGAGGCGGTGCACCATATTCGAAAGCTTCCAGGAGAAAACCGAATTTTTCTAAAGCTTCTTCCTTGCTTATTCCGAGCATTTCGAAGATCTTCTCTTGGATTCTCCTGTTGTGTATCCTTATACTTCCTCCACCCAACTCGTATCCATTAACGACGATATCGTAAGATAACGCTCTGATCTTCTCTGGTTCATCTTTGTATCTCTCGATATCCTCCAGGACTGGCATTGTGAACGGATGGTGCCTTGCCACGAATCTTTTTTCCTCATCGCTCCATTCGAAGAATGGGAAGTCCACTATCCAAAGTATATCAAATCCTTGTGCCTTTTCAGGGAAGTGTTCTTTCCCTATTTTCAATCTGAGATTCCCCAGACCTTCGTTCAAAGGATCTCTATCTTCACCGAACGAAAACAGAAGAACATCCCCTTCATTCATTTTAAGACCTTCTGCAATTTTTTCAAATATACCCCCAAGATGCTTCTTCATGGGAGACGTCACACCATTTTCCAATTTGAACCACATGATACCCCCCAAACCGAATTTTTTCACAAATTCACCGAACTCCTCTCCAACTCTTCTACTCATCTTCCTTGCAAAGTTTTCGACCACGAATCCTTTAACAACTCCTCCTCTATCCAACGTTCTCTTTATCAGGGAGAAATCTGTTCCCTTGAAGTAATCTGTTAAATCCTGAAGCTCCATACCGTATCTTCGATCTGGCTTATCGGAACCGAATCTTTCCATAGCTTCCTCGTAAGTCAATCTGTCGAAGGGAACCTCCACATCTACGTTCAGAACTTTTTCAAAAACTTCTTTGATCATCCCTTCAACAAGATTCAAAACATCCTCCCTCTCGACGAAGGACATCTCTATATCTATCTGTGTGAATTCTGGCTGTCTATCCGCTCTCAAATCTTCATCTCTGAAACATCTTGCAATTTGGTAGTACTTATCGAATCCAGAGACCATGAGTATCTGCTTGAAGAGCTGAGGAGACTGAGGAAGTGCATAAAACCTTCCTGGCTTCAATCTGGATGGGACAAGGAAATCCCTCGCCCCTTCCGGGGTACTCTTTGTCAGATTAGGTGTCTCAATTTCCACGAAACCTTGGTTGTCAAGATAATTCCTGACAGTTTTCACAATTTCATGCCTTAGCAGGATATTCCTTTTCATTCTCTCTCTCCTCAAATCTATGTACCTGTATCTCAGTCTTAACTCTTCGTTGGAAGGGGATTCATCGGGATAGAATGGGAGGTCCTTCGCTTCCGAAAGGATCTCAATTCTACTCACTTCCACTTCTATCTCGCCCGTTGGAAGGGAAGGATTCACAGCATCTTTTGGTCTCTCTCTCACGGTTCCTTCGACTAACACCACGTATTCCCTCTTCAACCCTTCAACAGTTTCATAGTAAGGGGAATCCGGTGACACAACCACTTGGGTCTGGCCGTATCTGTCCCTCAGAACGACGAACTTTATACCCCCAAGATCCCTTATCCTGTGAACCCATCCACACAGCTTTACTTTTTTCCCCACGTCAGCTTTTCTTAACTCCCCACACGTGTGAGTCCTTAACAAAAAAATCACCTCCTCATTTGGATATGAATATACCATAGAGTAATAGGTAGGAGGAAGCGTTTTTCATGATACTCGTTTGAGGAAAAGAAAATACTTTTTCACTTCAATGGAAAGTTTTCATCTCTATCACCGTGATATAATCGTTCCGAATCGATTTTTTCAAATGAAAAACGGATCACTTTACATACGTACAATTCGGGAGGGGATGTGAATGATCTCGAAAAAGATCACGGTGGTCCCACCTTCCAAAACAATGGAAGTGAATTCGAAGGCGAAGGAGATGATCAGAAAAGGGATCGATGTTGTGAACCTCACAGCAGGAGAACCAGATTTCAAAACGCCAGAGCCCATATTGGAAGAGGCTAAGAAAGCCATGGATGAAGGTTATACCAAATACACCGATGCAAGGGGAATAATAGAACTTCGAGAGAAAATAGCGGAGTTTTACGGAAGAAAATACAAGATGAAGATTTCACATGATGAGATCGTCATCACAAACGGTGCAAAGCAAGGGATATACAACACCCTCTTTTCAATCTTGGATGATGGAGACGAAGTGATAATACTGACACCCGCATGGGTAAGCTACGTTCCACAAGTGTTACTCTGTGGTGGAAAACCGGTGAAAGTCGAAACCCGTTTTGAAAATGGTTTCATTCCAGACGTTGATGAGATAGAGAAGAATATATCCAGAAAGACCAAGGCGATCATTCTTAACTCTCCGAACAACCCAACGGGGGCCGTTTATCCTCCCGATGTGCTTCAGGGTATATCGAAATTGGCCGATAAGTACGGACTCTTTGTCCTGAGCGATGAGATATACAGCGAGCTGGTTTATGAAAGTACGTATCATTCCACCTTCGAGTTTTTCAACAGAGATAGGCTGATAGTTGTCAACGGTTTTTCAAAATCTCATGCCATGACGGGATGGAGAATAGGTTATGTCATTGCACCCAAAAGGATCTCCGAAGCGATAGCCAAGATACAATCTCATACAACATCAAACGTTAATTCCATAACCCAGAGAGCTGTCTTAAAGGCGTTTGAAGTGGATATAAGTTACATGAAAGAGGAGTTCAGGAGAAGGAAAGATGTGGTTTCTGAAGGATTGAAAAGAGCAGGCCTGGATTTTGTGGAACCAAAAGGTGCTTTTTATTTCTTCTTCAGAACGCCCTACGATGACACAATCTTTTGTAATGACCTTCTTCTTGAAAAGAAAGTGGCTCTCGTTCCAGGAAGTTCCTTCGAATATCCTAGTTTTGCCAGGTTGTCTTTTGCCACGTCTTTGGATACACTTAAAGAGGGGATGAGAAGGATATATGAATTCCTCAGGTAGAAATGAGTACAAGCTTGTAAAGGGATTCTTCAAAGACAACTGGTTGAATTACGTTTTCGGTGTACTGGCTCTCATTGTAGTCGATGTCTTTCAGCTTCTCATACCGGGAGTCATAAGCAACATAGTGGACTCTCTGAACGAGAATTTAGCCACACCTGGATTCGTTGGGGAAGCCGTCTTGAAGATAGTATTACTTGCCATTGGAATGTTTCTCTTCAGATTCGTCTGGCGTCTATTCATAGTGAGATCTGCGAGAAAATTCGAGTACGAAACTTTGAACACACTGTTTTCAAAAGTCGTGAGCTTAACCCCAGGTTTCTTCGATAGGATGAAAAGCGGGGATATAATGGCCAGATTCACCAACGATCTGAGATCCGTCAGGATGATGATGGGGCCAGCTGTCGTTGTGAGCGTTGATGCGGTCTTCATGACGGGTCTTACAGTGTATTTCATGGGAACCAAAGTGAATTGGAAGCTAACTGTTATCGCCCTGATCCCACTTCTCTTTCTCATCCCTCTGGCAAGGTACTTTGGAACACACATACACAAAAGATTCGAGAGAGTTCAAAGTTCTTTCTCGGCTCTATCTGGTTTCACAGAAGAGACGGTATCTGGAACGAGAATAGTGAAGAGTTTTTCGGTGTTTGAAAACATGGATAAGCTCTTTTCGGAAAAAGCAAAGAGAAACCTTACAGAGAACATAAAGGTTGTGAGAATATGGGGAATATTCGGTCCTATGGTACAGCTTGTGGCATCTTCTGCATTCCTTCTATCGCTCTTCATAGGAGGTAGGATGGTCATAAAGGGTTCTATAACGCTCGGTGAATTCATCGCTTTCAACACGTACATAGGAATGCTCATCTGGCCCATGATGGCCTATGGATGGCTCATGAACATTGTCCAGAGAGGAAAGGCCTCTTTGAAAAGACTGGGCCTTATACTGAACGCAATTCCAGAGGTTGAAGAACCGAAAAAACCCGTTCATGTTAAGAAGGTTGAAGAGATAGTGATAGAAGATCTCACGTATTCCTATCCCCAGAGCGAGAGAGAGGTTCTTAAAGGAATAAACATGATTTTCAGAAAGGGAGAAATGGTTGGAATAGTAGGAACAGTTGGTAGCGGAAAGAGTACAGTTGCAAAACTCATAGCAAAACTTTATCCCGTTGAAAGAGGAAAGATTTTCATAAACGGGGTGGATATAAACGATATACCCTCCAAAAATGTACGAGACAGGATTGCCTACGTTCCTCAGGATCCCTTCCTCTTTTCGGATACAATAAAAAACAACTTGATGCTTGGTGGAAACGAGAAAGAAGATGAGGAGATAATAGAAGCATTGAAGCTCTCTGCCGTTTGGGAAGATGTTCAAAAATTTCCAAAAGGCTTGGAAACGAAAGTTGGAGAAAGAGGTGTGACCTTATCAGGAGGTCAAAAGCAGAGAGTTACCATAGCAAGAGCGTTGCTGAGAGATGCCGATGTTTTCATATTCGATGATTGTCTATCTTCAGTTGATCCTGAAACGGAGGAAAAGATAATAAGAACCATAAGGGATAAGCTGAAGGACAAGCTGTTGATAGTTATAACCCATAGATTGAAAGTTCTCGTTAGAGCCGATAGGATCTATGTACTCGATGACGGAAGACTCGTTGAGAGTGGCTCACATGAAGAGCTGATGAAAAACAACGGACTCTACAAAAGGATGTTCGAAAGGCAGATGATACTGGAAGAGATTGGGGGTGGTTCCTCTTGAAGATAGGTGTCGTCACCGGGTTGATTCAATCAACACCTTACGAATTCTATGTCAGGTTGTTTTTAAAAGAAAGCAAAGACCCATCTCAAATGGTTCAGATAGAGGATATCGTGAAGGTTCATTTCAGCTATGGAAGTTATGGAGAACTCGTGTACTACGGGATAGTTTCTGAAATCGTGACGAGATGGGATGGAGAGTTATCAGGAGGGTATGAAGAGGATGTGGTTTTAAAGGGTATAAAACCTGTGCTCCCTATATACATAGCAAAGGTTCTCACAACCAGAACTATGACAGTTGAAGATGGAGAACTTGTAGAGGGAGCACCTGAAGTTCCTCCTCCAGCTGGTACCACTGTTGAGCTCGTTGAGGGCGATGAGGTGAATGTGGCCCTCGGTTTCGATGAACTCAGAAAGAAAGAAACCGCACTACCTGTTGGTGTTTTGAAAAATGGGAAACCAGCATATGTGGATGTGAGATACATCCTGGGGGATAACGGAGCCCATATAAACGTTTCAGGACAATCTGGAGTTGCTGCAAAGACATCTTACACGACGTTCCTGATAAAGTCCATGATAGATTCTGCGAAAAAAGGTAATAGCCACTTGATGAATCTCCTCAAGAGGGCTCGTTACATCGTTTTCAACGTAAAAGGAGAAAGCTTGATGTTCATAGACAGATGGAACAAAGAATGGAAGGAGAACGAAGGAGAGAGGACGAAGCTGGAATGGGAGAAGATGTACAAAGGTATGGGAATAGATCCCTCTCCTTTCAAGAACGTTTGGTTCTATGCCCCACGGAAAGAGCCAACTTCCAGAGAACCTCATATAAACAAGAGGATGGATGGAAAGGTGAAGAGTTACGGTTGGGATGTATTCGATATCGTCGATCTCAATCTGCTCGAGCTCATGTTCGATCCAGATGAGATGGAAAAGAATCCCAATTTGCAGCTTGCGGTGGGTGCCATACAGGAATTCCTTCAAAACAGACTTGAAGAATTGATCGGGTACTACAAGGGGATCGATAGAGGGAAAAATATGGTAGAAAAGGCAAGAGAGATGGTCAAGGCGAAAGGAGATGGTTTCGTTAAGAACTTCCTTCCCCTTTCCCTTGGTGAGCTCATAGATAGTATGAAAGATGATGAGAGTGATTTGAGGAAATTTTTGAAATCTGAAGACGTTCAAAGACAAACCATAGGTCTTGTTATCAGAAGGTTGAAAAATGCTCAAAAGCAAGGATTTGATTGCCTCTGGGTACAACCAGATATTTTCGATGAAAAACCTTCATACAGTATATCCTGGAACAGACCGGGAGGAGTAACCGTCATAGATATATCCAAGTTGAAACCGAGAGCACAAGCCTTCGTCGTCGGCGCGATTCTATCTGACGTTATGAGGGAGAAGGAAGAGAAGATGTTCGAAGATCCGGTCTTCATCTTCCTGGACGAACTCAACAAGTATGCTCCAAGACATGGTGGAGGAGCCCTTGGTTCGATCTTCAGGGATGTGTCAGAGAGAGGTAGATCCTTCAGAGTGATCTTGATAGGAGCGGAACAAACGGCATCTGAGGTGGATTATAGAGTCATAACACAGGCGGCAACCGTTATAGTCGGTAGACAAAAAGGAGCAGAGCTCATGAAACCAGAGTACTTCCACCTCACGGAATCCCAGAGAAGAAAGGCATCCATTTTAAGACAAGGAGAAGTCATAGTGGATCAACCCTTTTTGAGAACACCTCTCACTGTCCGGTTCCCACTGCCAGCTTGGTGTACCAGAGAAGATGGTTGGTGGGAGGAAACTAAAGAATCCATTTTGAAAGATGTGTTCATGTAACAGGAGGCGTCGGCATGATCGTAGGTATCATAGGAGGCATGGGTCCACTTTCGACAGTTGAGTTTTTGAGAAGAATCGTGGAGAAAACACCTGCAGAGAAAGATCAAGATCATATAAGAATCATCGTGGATTTCAACAGCAAAGTACCTGATAGAACAGCTCACATTCTTGGAAAAGGAGAATCCCCTCTTCCATACCTTCTGGATTCAGTTGATAGACTGACAAAAGCAGGTGTGGATGTCATTTTCATCTCCTGCAACACAGCTCATTACTACATTGAAGACATGAGAAGGAGATCCAGTGTCCCCATAGTTGATCTTGTAGAGGAAGGTCTAAAGATCCTGAAAAAGCGTGGGATAAATAAAATTCTGCTTCTTGCAACTGAAGGAACGATAAGATCAGGTATCTACAGGATAAGGGGAGAAAAGATTGGAATCGAGGTCGTTGATCCCGATGATCACATGTTGAACACAACGATGAAGGTGATATATTCCGTTAAGAGTGGAGAAATAGATGATGCGAAGAAACATTGGAAAGAACTGTCAAAATCTTTAAAAGAAGGGCTGGAAATTCTTCTTGGTTGCACTGAACTTCCTGTGGTAGCAGATCGTGGGATAGATGTTCTGGACCTCTGGGCTGATATCGTGCTGAAGGTGGCAAGGGAAACCATGATCCGGGAGTTCTGAGGTTGAAGAGGCAAAGGAGAAGTGATATGAAAAAGATATCAACGAATGTTACAAAAGGAGTTCAAATCCTCCTAGGAAATCCGAAGAAAGCCATCGTTAAACTCTCCTTGCCCTTAATGACAGCCATGTTCGTTCAGACTCTATACAACCTTGTCGACGGTATCTGGGTTGCAGGTCTAGGCCCCAATTCTCTTGCAGCTATTGGTCTTTTCTTTCCCATATTCATGATCATAATTTCCCTCGCTTCCGGTATAGGAGTTGGCGCGAGCTCCGTCATTTCAAGGAAAATCGGTGAGAAAAACAAAAAGGAAGTGGACAACGCCGCAGTTCAAGCTGTGATTCTTTCCATAAGTATAGGAATCCTTTCAACCATCGTTTCGCTATTCATCATACGTTCCGTCCTCAAATCGATAGGTACGAGTGGTGAGACTCTCGAACTTTCATTGAAATATTCCAGAATAATCCTGCTTTTCATACCGCTTTTCATGTTTAACAACGTTGCAAACGGTATATTGAGAGGAGAAGGAGATACGAAAAGATCCATGTACGCTATAACCCTGGGATCTGTTCTCAACATGGCTCTGGATCCATTGTTTATATATGGCTTTGACCTTGGTATAAGTGGAGCAGCTTACGCAACTGTTATATCGGTGGCAGTATCCGCAATTTTTATCTCTTATTGGCTTTTCTTCAAGAAGGACACGTACGTTTCTTTGAAATTTAGGGGATTTCGATACGACTCAAAAATACTCGTTGACATACTGAAAGTTGGTATCCCCGCTTCTCTTTCACAGATATCCATGTCCGTTGCCGTATTCGCCCTCAATACCTTCATAGTGAAGGCAGGTGGCGATACTGGAGTTGCTGTTTTCACGAGCTCCTGGAGGATCATAAATTTCGGTACGGTTCCTCTCATAGGTATAGCAATGGCGGTTACGTCAGTCACGGGAGCAGCATATGGTGAGCGAAACGGCAAAAGACTCGAGGAGGCATATCTCTTCGCTATAAAATTTGGCTTTCTCATAGGATCTTCTGCTATGTTAGCCATCATTCTTTTTGCTCCTCAGATTGCACTCGCTTTCACTTATTCTAAAGCAGCTTCCGTGATGTTTGAAGATCTCGTCAGAACATTGAGAATCATGAGTCTTTTTCTACCTGGTGTTCCCTTCGGCATGTTCACTTCTTCTATGTTTCAAGGAATAGGTCAAGGAGGAAAGAGTCTCACCATTTCCGTGATGAGAACCGTTGTCATGCAGGTGTTTTTCTCTTGGCTTTTCACTTTCATTTTGAAAGTAGGTTTAGAAGGTGTATGGTGGGGGGTTGTAACGGGAAACGCCACTTCTTCCTTCATAGCTTTTACGTGGGGACGATTGACCGTGAATAAGTTGAAAGAAAATTTCGGCAGATGACAAAGCTCCAAGATACACCACTAAATCAAGTAGTTGAGAATGATCTGTTAAAATATTTTTGCATATCCTTATTTTTTATCATTATAACCATTTATTGACAATTATCTTCCGTTAACTTCTGTTACCTTCAATTTTCTCTACAAGTGAGTCCTTGACATTTTGATATTTGTTTTTTTACAATCTTCGTGAAAACGGTTTCGAAATCGATTTCAGATCAAATACTTAGGAGGTGTTTCAAATAAAAAAGATCCTGATAGATACAGACATTGGATCCGATGTTGACGACGCAATAGCTATAACCTTGGCTCTTAAATCTCCAGAGTTGGAAGTTGTAGGTATCACGACAGTATATGGAGATACTTCGCTGAGAGCAAGGATTGCTTTGAAACTTCTCAAACTCATTGGTAGAGGTCATGTTCCAGTAGCTGCTGGGATAGAAAAACCTTTGCTCAGGGAAAGAGGCGTGTGGTGGGCAGGTCATGAGGGAAAAGGGATTTTGACAGAAGAAGACAAAGAATTAAAACCAATCGATAAGCACGCTGTAGATTTTATAATAGAAAAAATTTTGGAAAATCCTAAGGAAATAACACTCGTAACCATAGGACCTCTCACAAATATAGCAACAGCAATTATAAAGGAACCCAGAATAGTTGATAATGTTAAGGAAATAGTGATGATGGGAGGAGTTGCAAGAATATTCAAAAATGCACCTGAACTGCCTTACATTGAACACAATATAAAGTGTGATCCAGAAGCAGCAGCGGTGGTTTTTAACTCAGGAATCCCAATAACTATGGTAGGTCTTGATGTAACGATGAGGGTTCCCATAGATCGCTCGCACCTTAAAACCATTAAAAATGTCGGAACTCCATTGACCGAAACCCTGGCAAGGTTAATAGAGATATGGTGGGATTTTCTGAAGTCCGATTCCAGCCCCATGCACGATCCTCTTGCCGTATCCTATTGTATGAAGCCTGAATTTCTGAAGATCATCAACTGTAAGGTGTTGATAGAAACTACTGGAAAACATACCTCCGGTCAAACTATCGTAATACCTGATGAAAATTCTAATATCAAGGTTGCTTGTGATGTTGATGGGAAGGCGTTTCTAGCGTTTCTGCTGGATGGAATATGTTCCTGACTCTTCTGGAAAGTAATAAAGTTAAATGCTGGGGGTGATATAAGCACTACTTGAAGATATTGTAATGTCTGATTAAAAATGGAAACTATTTCAGAAAATCTTCATAGTTGGGGGTGATGTCTGTGAAACGTTTGGTACTTGTTCTTTTCATCATGATGGCTTTTTTAAGCACGATGCTAGCGCGCGAACTGTACCTGTGGATGTCTTGGGCGGAACAAGAACGGAAAGAATGGGCGTTAGAAAGGTACTTTCCTACCTTTGAACAACAAACAGGCATCAAGGTAAAAGCCGTAGAAATGCCGGGAGATGAGCAAACTCTAAGAACTCAATTGATAGCCGGCAAAGGTCCAGATGTAGTTGGAGTTGCAGGTCCTTCTTTTGTACCTCTCTATGTAGATGCAGGATTTTTAATTCCCTTGGATGAATATGCAAAAAAGTACCATTGGGATGAGTTGTTGACAGATCTTTACTGGAAACTAGGTCATTACAAAGGAAAGCTTTGGACGATTCCTCAGGAATTTGAAGCGATGGTGCTTTTCTACAATCCTAGAATATTCAAAGAAAATGGCTGGAAGCCTCCCAGAACCATCAAGGAGATGGAAGAGCTTGCAGCAAAGATGAAGGAAAAAGGTATTATGCCTTTTGCCAATGGAAACGTAGGATGGAAACCTGCCATTGAATGGGTTTTTACCGCAGCTGTTAATCATATAGCAGGCCCTGAAAAAGTTTACGAAGCTCTCACAGGTAAAATTCCATGGACAGACCCTTCCTTTGTGGAGTCTGTAGAGGCTACGAAAAAATGGTTCCAAGAAGGATGGTTAGGGGGAGGGAAGTTTTTCTCTTTAGAGATAGGAGAAGTTTATCAATTACTGGTAGAAGGAAAAGCGGGAATGGCTATTTGGGGTACCTGGGCATTTGGAGGCATCGTCCACCATAGTACATCTCCCGAGGATTGGGATTGGGTACCATTTCCTTCCAAGGAGGAACTTCCTTACCCAATATTTGCCATAGGAGTTGGTAGTAGTGCTGGAATAAACAAAAATGCAAAGGATCCAGATGCAGCAGCTCAGTACATAACTTTTAGGCTTAGAGAACCCTTGGACAATTTGGAATTGTTTGCTGAGGACCTCAAAGTAAATGGTACAACTGTTTTTACTCCCATAAAGGGCTTTGAATTGAATGACGAAACTGTGAATAGGTTAAAAGAATTAGGTGTTGACGAAAGGGTGATCAAATTCCTGGTACTCTCGACTGAAGCTTTCGAAAAGAATACGTATGGATATGTTACTTGGACTTTCTGGCCACCTGAAAGCGACAGATACATTATCGACAACTTGGAGCTTGTCTGGCTTGGAGAAATGTCTTCAGAGGAGTTTTTGAAAGGACTGCAGGAAGTTTTTGAAAAAGAGTTTAAGGAAGGGAGGGTTATGTACGTACCACCTCGTTCCTAGGTTTTCCCCCACCTCGTTGACGAGGTGGGGGGCTATCTTCAATGAGGTAGAGGTATATAATATATCGCCGTTGAGGAGGAGAAGAGATGAAATATACTTTCACTATGCTGATTCCTTCTCTTGTGTTGATAGGTCTTATAATGATTGTCCCCTCTGTGTTGACAATTTATTATGCCTTTACTTCGTGGAATGGTTTTACTAAACCCACTTTCATAGGATTGCAGAACTATCGTGAAATTTTCTCGGATAGTCTTTTTTGGAAAGTTGTATGGAATAATATCAAATGGACTCTTTTCTTCCTAACAGTTCCCATGATCTTGGCTTTTATAGCTGCATCTGAGTTAAATAATGTACCACAAAAAGCTAAAGGAGTCTTCAAAACGATATTTCTTATTCCATATGTTCTACCTTCATTAGCCGTCGCTCGTCTTTGGCAGATAGTTTTTTTCCATCCACTTCATGGGGTCATTACAAAAGTTTTTAATCACGATTTTCTTGGTTCAACTTCTACAACTCTTTGGGCGATTGCTATGATTGACAACTGGCACTGGTGGGGATTCCTAGCAAATGTGTTCAGCGCTGCTATAGATCAAATTGATAAAACATACTATGAGATTGCTCGTCTCGAAGGAGCCAATAGATGGCAGGTATTTAAATGTGTTACGTTTCCTATGATCTTTCCAACTTTCATCTTTATGGAAATAATGACAGTAGTTTGGTCTTTCCTGGTATTCGACTACATTTTCATCATAACTCAAGGAGGTCCCGGAAGAGCCTCGGAAGTTTTGGCAACTCTCACTTACAAAACCGCCTTCTTCTATTTGAGATTCGGAAAAGGAAGTGCAATTGCTACAACAATGATTATGTTTGCTTCCGTTCCAATAGCGACCTACCTTTGGCTTATCAGTAGGCGGGGTGGAAGAGTATGAGAAGAAGGAATGCTATCAGTTGGATAGTTCTTATTACACTTGCGTTCTTCGCATTACTTCCAGTGTGTTTGCTCTTTTTAAATTCCTTCAAAACAAGGGGAGAAATTTTTTCCAATCCATTTCAAATTCCCAAACATTTTTCCTTTTCCAATTATGTAAATGCCTGGAAATACACCGATCTTGGCCGAGGTTTGCTGAATAGCTTCATGTTAGCTAGTTTATCAGCTGTTCTTACAATGTTAATAGGAGGTTTAGCGGCATATGCTCTTGCTCGAAGGGTACGGGGTAGTTCATACGTGATCACTTTTTTGATGTTCTGTAATACACTGCCTTTGTTTATAATGCTTATACCCCTATTTGTGTGGTTTCAGAGGCTGGGACTTACTAATCTCGTAGGAGTAGTCATTGTAACCGTTGGGTTGTCTCTTCCCTTTTCCATTTTGCTATTGAGATCTTTCCTTGTGACAATTCCTAAAGAAATAGAGGAAGCAGCTTTAATAGATGGAGCAAACAATTGGCAGATATTTTGGAAAATAATTCTGCCTATTGCAAGATCTGGTTTTTTAACAGTAGGATTATTGAATTTTGTTGGAGGATGGAACGCTTTTACTATACCCCTAACTTTTCTTGCTGCTAACCCAGACCAACAGACAGCCATAGTGAAAATATACACATTGAGTGGTCAATATACTGCTCCTTGGGGACGGATTTTTGCTGCTATTGTTGTTGTTTCACTTCCGATGATTGTTGTATTCTTGATATTCCAGAGATATTTCGTACAGGGTCTCATCGGTGGAGCTTTCAAATTTTAAAAAATAGATTATTTGGAGGTAATATGGATGCTGTTTGAAGATCCCAGAACTCTGGTGAAAGATGAAATCAAGCAACTTGAAGAAGAAGGATATGATGTTTCCGAAGTTTTAGATTCTTTCAATTGGTACTTGATAATGAACAGACACTTCGATATCAACGATG
>Ga0190361_1000006_pt1 | contig 105581 bp, 90 predicted proteins | sample 48721845_MG_FD_161273 | JGI IMG/M metagenome (GOLD analysis project Ga0190361, IMG submission 161273) | Hydrothermal vent microbial mat bacterial communities from Southern Trench, Guaymas Basin, Mexico - 4872-18-4-5_MG | ecosystem: Environmental > Aquatic > Marine > Hydrothermal vents >... | reverse complement strand
GAAAGAAAGAAAGAAAGAAAGAAAGATAGATAGATAGATAGATAGATAGATAGATAGATAGATAGAGCTCTCTTATTTCCCTGAACCTAGATAAATAACTTATTAGTTAATTCGCTAACTAGGATGTTTGTTATTGGGGCAAAATTTTTATTAGTTGAATAAACAGCTCTGTCTCCAGCAAAATTTACAATCTCTTTCGCTGAATTAATCTACCTCAAAAAAATAAATAACTTCACCCCATTCAGTTTTTTGGAGAAATAAAATAAAAATATAATATTTATAATAAAACTATTTCCTACCTCTCACTGCCAATAGGGAGGGCTCTAGCTTCTCCTTCTCCTGGGAGAAATTTAACTACTTTAACATAGGCACTTTAATCCCTTTTTCTCGGGCAAATTTTATGGCTTCCTCATAACCAGCATCAGCATGGCGGGCTATTCCTATACCCGGATCAACGGTTAAAACTCGTTCTAGCCTTTTGTCAGCTGACTCAGAACCATCGGCTACAATCACCATCCCGGCGTGGATAGAAAGGCCAATGCCAACTCCACCACCATGATGAACCGAGACCCAAGAAGCTCCACAAACCGCATTGAGTAGAGCATTTAATATGGGCCAATCGGCAATGGCATCAGAACCATCTTTCATCCCTTCGGTTTCTCGATTAGGTGAGGCCACGGAACCCGTATCTAAGTGGTCGCGACCAATAACAATAGGAGCACTTATTTTACCCTTTTTCACCAAATGATTGATTACAGCTCCAAAACGAGCCCTTTCTCCATACCCCAGCCAACAAATTCTAGCCGGGAGTCCTTGAAATTTAACCTGCTTTTGGGCTTTGCGAATCCAGCGATGGAGAATTTCATCTTCGGGGAATTCCTGTAATACGGCCTCATCAGTGGTGTAAATATCTTCTTCTTTGCCAGAAAGAGCGGCCCAACGGAATGGTCCTCGCCCGTGACAAAACAAGGGTCGGATATATTCTGGGACAAAGCCGGGAATATCAAAGGCCTTCTCCACCCCGGCCTTTTGAGCTTGACCTCGGAGATTGTTACCATAGTCAAAGGCAATAGCTCCTTTCTTCTGCAATTCCAACATGGCTTCCATCTGCACGGCCATCGATTCATAAGCTCTCTTAATATATTCCTCTGGATTTTCCCGCCGCAGTCTCAAAGCCTCTTTATACGGTATCCCCCGAGGAATATAGCCATTGAGTTCATCATGAGCGGAGGTTTGATCCGTCAAAACATCAGGGACAATTCCCCGCCGGACGAATTCTGGTACTACATCAGCGGCATTCCCCACTAAAGCAATGGATAAAGGTTCACCCTTATCTTTGGCTTCAAAAGCTAGCCTGAGAGCCTCGTCAAGATCAGTTACCACGGTATCCACATACTTCGTCTGGAGCCGCCGTTGGATTCTCTCCTCATCCACCTCAGCTATGATAGCTACGCCCTCATTCATCGTCACGGCTAGTGGCTGGGCTCCTCCCATACCACCCAAGCCGGCGGTCAGCACTAATTTCCCTTTTAAAGAACCACCGAAATGCTTTCTGGCCACGGCCGCCAGAGTTTCGTAAGTTCCTTGAAGAATACCCTGAGTTCCGATATAAATCCAACTCCCAGCTGTCATCTGACCGTACATAGTCAATCCCAGAGCTTCCAATCGGCGGAATTCATCCCAAGTAGCCCATTTGGGCACAATCAAAGCGTTCGCAATCAAGACCCGGGGAGCTTCAGCATGAGTCTTAAAAATGCCCACAGGTTTTCCTGACTGGATAAGTAGAGTTTCATCATTTTCCAGATTTTTCAAACTCTCAACAATCGCCCAAAAGCAATCCCAATTACGAGCCGCTTTACCGGTTCCACCATAAACAATCAACTCTTCTGGTTTTTCAGCTACTTCTGGATCCAAATTATTCATTAACATTCTTAAGGCTCCCTCTTGAGACCAACCTTTGGTGTTGAGAGTAGTGCCTCGTGGTGCCTTAATCACCTGAGGAGGACGGTCTTCTTTCACTGGCATCCCTCCTTTTTTAATCTCTTATATTTTTTCCCTCCAGGCTTCTTTGGGAAATTACTTGCGCAAGCCGACTCATCCGCTGGAGGGTACGATCCCGACCCATATATTCCAGAACATCAAAAATGCCCGGACTGACTCTCATGCCTAAAAGCAATACTCGGAGAGCATGAATTAAAACAGCCGCTTTAACGCCTTCCTGCTCAGCCCGTCGCCTTAAAGCTCTCTCAATTGAATCTGCTTTAAAATTCTTCAGTTGGCGAAAATCATCCGCCAATTTCGACAATAATCCTGGGAGGCGGGGATCAGTTAAATATCTGGCCACAGCTTCAGAATCAAAAGGAAACTCATCACTGAGAAAAGGACGACAATTGTTTACCAATTCGACCAAAGTGCGGGACCTTTCCTTAAGCAAATCCAATAATCCACTAAACCATTGCTCCTTTTCTCTTTCTAGCTCATCTCGCCAGAGCGATTCTTGCAACAATCTTTCCTTGATTAAGGTCAAAAGTTCTTTGCCTGGAGTTTGACTGATTAACTGACTGTTTAACCATTCCAATTTAGATGGATTATAAACCGGACTGCCTTTACTGATTTTCTCAAGAGAAAATTTTTCAATCATCTCCTCAAGAGAATAAACCCTTTCCTCCTCGCCAGGGGCCCAACTCATCTGGGCCAAAAAATTCACCACAGCTAAGGGCAAAAACCCTCGTCGGTGATACTCCAAAATTGAGCTCACTCCATGCCGTTTACTCAGCTTCTTTTTATCCGGTCCTAGGATCAAAGGTAGATGACCAAATTGAGGGCAAGAAACTCCAAAAGCCTGGTAAAGAAGAATCTGCTTAGGTGTATTAGAAATATGATCATCTCCTCGGATAACATGGGTGATTTTCATGGCCATATCATCCACCACAACTGAAAGATGGTAAGTAGGTTGGCCATCACTGCGAAGAAGGACAAAATCTTCAATGTTCTGGCTTTTTACTTTAATCCGGCCATGAATTAAGTCATTAAATTCAATTTCCTGAGCTTCCGGTACTAAAAACCTTATAGCTTTAGCCCGACCTTCAGCTTCAAAATTACGTTTATCCTCCTCGGCCAGGTAATAGCAGCGCCGGTCATAGCGCCAAAATCCTCCTTGGCTGATTATTTTTTCCCTTCGCTCCTTTATTTCCTCTGGGAGGCAGTAGCAAAAGTAAGCTTTCCCCTCAGCTACCAAAGCTCGGGCTTTTTCCTGATAGAGATTTAAGCGGTCTGACTGAAAATAAGGTCCTTCATCCCAATCCAAACCTAACCAGCGAAGTCCTTCAATTATTCCCTGCGTCATCTCCCGACTGGATCTTTCGACATCCGTATCTTCGATTCTTAATATGAATTTTCCTCCGTGGTGGCGGGCAAAAAGCCAATTAAAAAGAGCCGTTCGGGCAGCTCCCAAATGGAGATGCCCGGTAGGACTGGGAGCAAAACGAACTCTCACTTCACTCATCGATTAAATCTTATCACAACAAAGAAAAAAGACAACTTTAAAAGTTGACTTATCTCAGGGAAAGTAGATAATAAAAATAGAAGTTGCAAAAGATCGTCAATTACGATTAAAATAAAAGTGGCTAAGGAGCAGGCTAAGGTTGGGCCCTCCCAAAAATAAAAAATTTAGTGACCCAAAAGTGAGTGTAATTGTTGAACCCCAGATTAATCTTCTTCTTATTCTCACGAACCAGGAAGATCAAGAACTGGTTCTCCCTTTAATGCGCCCTCTAGGCCAAACTTATTCAGCCTTATCCTTAGAAAAAGCTATCCAATTGATCCAGCAAAAAAATTTCCAAGTAATTGTGGTGGATTACACTCTGGGTCGCTACTCCTTGCTCAAAGGAATTGTCCCCCGGGAAACAAGTGTAATTATTACCGGCAATTCCGACCAAAGCGTCAAACTTTGTCTTCAAGACTGGCCCCCCCGGCGTTACGTTGACGCCCAACCCTTTCCCTATTCCGAAAGATCTACTATCGCTTTTAAAAAGGCTCTCCAGCGAGCTATTGATCATGCTCTTCTTTTGGAAGAAACGAATCGTCTCCGCCGTATAGTTGAGCGTCAGGAAGTAGAAATTCAAGAAACATATCACCAGATCAGAGAAATAAAGGAAACGATTAACGAATATATCGTTAAAGAGATAGAAAAAAGAGTCGCCCTCGAATCCCAATTCATTTGGTTTCGCAAAGAAAAACAAAAAATAGAAGAAATTCTGAAAAAACTCCATAAGGCCCATGATGTGACTGACTTATTGGACATCGTTTACGACATCAAAGAAATAATCGGCTCTCAGGGAATTTCCTTGTATCTGGTGGAGGAAAACGACTCCTACGGAAAATTCCTTAAGCCTCTAGTTTGGAATAATAAAATCCTGTCTTATCCTGATATTTCCTCTCATATCGTCCTTCTGGAAACTATGGATTATGCTGCTTTTACTGCCAAAACAGGCACAGAAGTCAACTCTCACTCTTCTGAATTCGATAAAAGATTATCCACTCGGTATAAAAATCAATTAGGTTATGAATTAAAAAACCTGCTTAGCGTGCCTATCCGTCATGATGAAGAAGTTATCGGCGTGTTAGAAGTTTATAATAAGCTGCCCTCTCCTGGAGACAAAAGCAAACATTTTTCTCGCGAAGACGAAGAAATTCTAGCCCGGCTTAGCGAACATATTGGTATTGCTATAACTAAACTCAACCTTATTCAATATGACGCTCTCACAGGTTTGCTTCGCCCTGAGCCTTTTTTTGATAAAATCATTCAAAAAATAAAAACCGAAAGTAAGCGGCGTCAAGAAAATTCCGCTTATGCTCTAGTCATGGGAGACGTCGACTGGTTTAAGCACTATAATGACCGAAATGGTCACGAAGCCGGCAATCGACTATTGAGAGAGCTCTCCCGAGTGTTAAAAACTTCCACTCGAGACGAAGACCTTCTCTGCCGATACGGCGGAGAAGAATTTCTCTTCTTTTTAACTGGAATAAAAACTCCCGAAGAAGCCTTCTCTTTTACTGAACGTATTAGAAAAAATGTTGAGGAATATTATTTTGATAACCAAGAGTTCCAACCCAATCACAATCTCACTATGAGTTTTGGCATTACTTTTTTCACCAAGGACCGATTTCCCAACCCCCACTTAATTACCAAACAAGATTTGATCAAACTGGCCAATGAAGCTGATGTAGCCTTAGCTCAAGCTAAGGGCAAAAGAACCGCCCTATCTCCTCTCTCTCCTGGGGAAAAGCCAGGACCGCCTAAAAATAAAATTTGCCTTTACCAACCTCCCCACTCCTCTTCTAGCGAACCTGTTCTTCTCCAGACGATTGACTCCACTGTGGAGCGAGAAAGACGACGTTTTCCCCGTTATTACACCTCTACTCTGATGATTTTCAAAATGGATGGTTTTCAAAAAATTTCTAAAACAGTCAATCTCAGTTTAGGAGGGGCGAAAATTTTAACTGATATTCCTTTGCCCGAAAAGAAAGAAATCAGCCTCATTTTGGTTCTCGGCAATAAAGCTTTTCAATGTGGGGGAAAGGTCATCTATTGCCAGCCTGGCAATCAGAATTTTACCCATCAATATCTGACTGGAATTGAGTTCCTTGATCTTTCTCTAAAAGATAGGCATTCCCTTGAAGAATACTTCAACTCTCTTAACTTGACACCGTCACGTTTCTCCTAAAAGTGATCCTTTTCTTTTCTCCTGCCTAAATATCCTTCGAAAGAAATCGCTTTGCTGGAAATTTAACGGGTCAATTCCCGATGAATTGCTTCCAAATACTTCTCAGGAGGAGTCAGCACACTATTAAAAGCATTTTTGATTTCTCGAGCATACATATCAAAAGCAGCAAAATCTTCTTGATTACTCCAATTCCCTAAAGTCACTCTTTCCAAAATGTCCTTAATGACTTCTTTATTAATAATTTCGCTGGTGAATTCTGGTAAGTTACAAGATTCTTTCTCACAAAGTTCGACCACTCCTAACATCATCTTTCGGAGTTCTTCTTGAAAACGGATTATATCCTGTTTAACAAAAAACTGTTCCCGTGGAGATTCAGTCTGTGATAATTTTATATACAACTTCTTAGCTTCTTCCACATACTCACTCATCTTGGAGACTAAATACTCACTGTCAACGATTATCTTGCCCTCATTTTCATAAAAACTGATGGTGCCGTTTCCCTCAATCTTTTCTTCTTTGCGATATTTTTCCAATAAATTATAGATATCTTCCAATCCACTACCCTGAGCTGGTTTCTCTTCTTCTTTAACTTCTTCAGTTCCTACTTCTTCTCCTTTCTGCTCTTTGACCTCAGCAGAAAGTTCGGCCTCCAGAACCTCCTTTTCCACTTCAATCTTTTCTCCCACGTCTTCCAGAACTACCTCCTCCGCTCCAGCCTTTACTTCTTCCTCTTCCTCCTCTTTTTCTTTCTCTTCACTTTCTGCGGCCAACTTAACCTCTTCATCAGCTTCAAATTCAGTTTCCACTTCTTCCTTTACTGTTTCTTCCCTCTCCTCACTTGTAGATTCCGGACCTTCCTTTTCCAGTGGTTCCAGATAGACTTCGTTTGACTCTAACAATTCCTTGATTTTCTTCAACTTCAGCAATTCCCTCTTTAAATCAACCCCAACTTCAGTATCACCATTACTTTCTGGCAACTCAGCCACAATGCCGTATTTTTCCTCAAGAGTTTTCTTTAAAGAAGTAGCCTTCTCCAAAGCCTCATGATGAAGCTTCTCCAACTCCTGATTCAATTCGCTGACCACTTTTAACTCATTCATTGTCTGAGCCGTCATATTTTCAATCTGGCTCTGCAATTCAATAGCTCGAGCTAAGTGGTCTTTGATCTGAGTTTTTATTTCCTGCTTCTTTTCCTCAAATTCAGCAAAAAGAGCTCGATAAGTACTTAAAGTTTGTTTTTCCTCACTCAATTCCTCTTCAATGGCCTGAATTCTCTTCTGAGCCTCTTCTTTTTCCCGTCTAATTTTCTCTTCCAACTCTTTCTCAATTGATTCTTTCTTTCTGGATAAGATCTCTTCTAATTGATTCTCTATTTCTTCAATAATGGAAACAGATTCAAAAGTAGTTTCTTTTTCTTTTTTCATGACTCAATTCTCCTTCCCCCTTTAGGGTTAACCTCTTTTTTTCTTATTAATTATTTTAAATCCATTCATTGAGTTCGACAACATAATTACAGAAATCAACTGCCTAGACAATCGCCTCTCCCGAGGAAATAAAGGGGGGATTTTTTTCAGGCTTAACTCACCCCAAAGGGTGAGATATGGTGAAAGTCTAACTCCTTTTGGCTGATTTTAATAAGGATTCATAATCAGGCAAAAGACGGGTGGTCTCAAATCTGATCTTTTCCCATTTATCTAGCTCAAGGGAACAGAAAGCTTCTACTACCTGGGGATCAAACTGCGTGGCCTTATTCTTAAGGATTTCTTCTTGGGCCACTTTAAAATCTCTTTCCTCTCGATAAGGGCGATAAGAAGTAATGGCATCTAAAGCATCAGCTAAAGCAAAAATCCTGGCTTCAAGAGGTATTTCTTCTCCTTTAAGCTTCTTAGGATAGCCTCTCCCATCATAACGCTCATGATGATAAAGAATTATATTCCCTACCTCAGGGACAAGTTTTATTTCTTTTATCAAGCCAAAACCAAGAGAAGGATGCAATTTTATTTTTTCCCATTCTTCGGGAGAAAGAGAGCCTGGTTTCTTCAAAATAGCATCAGGAATGGCAATCTTGCCCACATCATGAAGGAGAGCTCCTTTCCGAATATTATCTAATCTTTCTTGGTCACTTATACCCAACAATTGAGCCAATACTTGGGAATATTTAGCCACAGTTCGGGAATGGCCAAAAGTCTCTACATCTCTTAAATCAAGAGCCGTCATCAAATTCTCAATAGTAGTGTCATAAATTTCTTCCAAAACTACAGCTCTCTTTAAATTCTTTTCCTGTTCTAATTTCAATTTTTTCAATTCGCTCAAGTACAAATCATTTTTCTGAAGAAGCTCCCTCTTCTTCTCTTCATTAATAAGAGCGGCATAAATTCCTGAAAGGTTATCAGGCTCAGAAATATGGTCAACCAATCCCTTTTGCAGAAGTTCGACTCCGATAAAGGGTTGCTCCAGCCGCGTTAAAAGAATAATACTCAACTGGGGATTGAAAGAATGGATTGATCTTAAAAGACCGGCTTTATAGCCATCCAATCTCTCACAAGCCAAAATTAGGCAAAAAAAGTTATTTACTCCCAGCAATCTATCTGAAGCTCGTTTAATGTCAGGGACTTCATCTATTTCATAAGCAAATTCCTGAAGAAACTTGACTAATTTTTTCCTTCTCTCCTCCTGAAAATCAACGACCAAGATGCGGCGTTTATTCATTAAAAGGCCTCCTTTTCCACTCACTAACCACTTAGAGTTCTTATACCTTATTTCTCTGACCTATTCAAGAATTTTAATTATCCCCATATTTTTGCCTACTGAGACTAGAGTTAACTAAATACCCAGAAAACTTGCCTTTTTCTTGCTCCGGCTGATTTATAACAGGTTCTAAAAAATAAATTGGGAATTGCCAAAACGAGGTTCATGACCTGAGAACAGCTCGACAGAGCCGGGGAATACCCTGATAATCGGCTCGGAAGGTAATCTCCGCCCATTGAGAATCAAATAATTCCTCGACTTTTTCTTTTTGATTCCAGCCAATTTCCAACAATAAAACTCCTCCTGGCTTAAGAAGAAGAGGGGCGTCTTTAATAATTTTAGCTATCACTTCTAAACCATCTTCACCAGCCAACAGAGCTGCCCGAGGTTCGTAATCTTTAATCGAAGAAGAGAGATTTTCCCATTCATTTTGGGAGATGTAGGGGGGGTTAGAAACAATGAGATCAACTTGACGCCGGGGAAAAGAATTTTGTAAAGGGGCTAATCCATCTCCTTGAAGAAGATGAACATTACCAATTTGATGAAATTCCAGATTACGCTTAGCCCAACCAATCGCCTCTGAGGAAATATCCGTGGCCAAAATAAAGGCTTCAGGTCTTTCCTTAGCCAAGGCGATGGCAATATTGCCACATCCTGTGCCAATATCAACTACCACAGCCTGTTGATTATTGCTCGTCACAGCCAACGCCTCCTCAACCAACAATTCGGTCTCGGGGCGAGGAATCAGGACTCCTTTTCCTACTAGAAATGGAAGTGACCAGAATTCTTGGCGCCCCAGAAGGTAGGCCATAGGTATGCCTGAACAACGAAGAGCAATCAAGCGATAAAACTTCCGGCGCGAAGAGAGGGGCGGTATCCACTTCGGGGAAGTATAAAGTTGCTCTTCGCTTAATCCAGTGGCGGCCAGCAAAAGGAGTTTGGCTTCTAACTCGGGATTTTCGAAATGGGCCAAGTTATCTCGACCAAAAATAAGAAGTTTAGCTAAATTTGGCATTTTCCTCAGCCTCTTTAAGAAGCTTTACTTTGGGCCTCATCCAAAGAAGCCAGCATTTGAGTCTGATAATGAAGAGTTAAAGTTTCAATCAATTCATCCAATTCTCCGTCTAAAATGCTTTCCAATTTATGTAACGTCAAATTAATCCGATGATCAGTCACCCTTGATTGGGGGAAATTATACGTTCTGATTTTTTCGCTCCGCTCACCTGTTCCCACCTGGGCCCGTCGATGCTGATCAATTTTTTCCTTTTGCTCTCTTTGAACTAAATCAAGAAGACGGGAGCGCAGAATTCTCATGGCTTTTTCTTTATTGCGATGTTGCGATTTCTCGTCTTGACAGGACACCACTATGCCCGTGGGTTTATGGGTAATTCTAATGGCAGTATAATTGCGGTTGACATTCTGTCCTCCCGGTCCTGAAGCCCCAAAAGCTTCAATACGCAAATCCTTAGGATCAATCTGGACATCAACTTCTTCAGCCTCAGGTAAAACGGCCACAGTGACAGTTGAAGTATGAATTCTTCCGCTGGCCTCGGTTTGAGGAACTCGCTGAACCCGATGAACGCCACTTTCATATTTAAGAAGCGAATAGACTCGCTCCCCTCTAATATTAAGAATTACCTCCTTGAAACCTCCTATAGGGGAATAGCTGGCCTGCATCACTTCATATTTCCAGCCCTTCTTTTCAGCAAATCGCGTATACATCCGGAAGAGATCTTGAGCAAAAAGAGAAGCTTCATCTCCTCCAGCGCCGGCTCTAATTTCTAAAAAGACATTTTTCTCATCATTTGGGTCCTTGGGAAGAAGCAAAAGTTTTAATTCTGCCAAGATTTGCTCTTCTTCCTTTTCTAGTTTTTTCAACTCCGCTTCCGCCAGCTGCTTCAATTCTTCATCAGCCTCAGGGTCATTTAAAATTTCACGCGAACCCTCAATATCCCTTCTCACCTTCTTCAATTGTTCATATTTCACCACCACAGGTTCCAACTCAGCTCTTTCTTTGGAAATCTCTTTGAGTTTTTGGGGATCAGCTAAAAATCGACTGTCGGCCAGACACTGGGTAAGTTTCTCGTACTTTTCTCTTATACTCTCTAACTCCTGGAGCATCACACCTTGCCTGTAAAATCTCCATACTTCTTGCGAAATTTTTCCACCCGACCGGCGCTATCTACGAACTTTTGTTTGCCAGTAAAAAAGGGATGGCATTGAGAGCAAATTTCGACTCTTATCTCTTTTTTAGTCGATCTAGTTTTAAAAGTATTGCCACAGGCACAAACAACTGTGCATTCTACATACTCAGGATGAATTCCTTTTTTCATTTTTTTTCTCCTTTTTTCTGAGGTCAAATTATATCAGATTTACTCCCGGCCGACAATCTCAACTCTCCCGCCACTCCCCTCTTTCCATTTTCTGCCAAAAGCAATCCCAATCGATAGAAAAAGCATATTTCGCTTCTGCCTCTTTAACTTTTTGTCGATACTCATGGCTTAGAAAATATCTTTTTAATTCTTTATTTAAAGGATACAATTGCTCTGAGGACAACCATTCATAGAGACGCCCATCCTCATAGCGCAGGCAGCCCCAATGAACCATCCAGGCCAACTGTTTTATGGGCACAGAAACAGCTGTTTTACGAATTGTTCGTACTTCAGCTTCCTTGACTGGATTGATAAATTTAAAATACCGGGAAAAGAGAATCGCATTATGAAAGTAGGCTGGAAAGGCCATAATCCCATCAGCCTGAATTAATCGAGCTACATAAACAAATAAATCCATGACTTTCCGACTGAGTTTTAAACCCGGGTGTTTCTGGCCAGGTAGAGGTAAATCCTTATTGGTAAAATCTAATCTTGGATTCTGGAGAGTCAACCATTCTAGGAAAAGAAATCGATATCTTTTCATCTTTAATTTGAGAGAAAGGGGAGGAGTAAAAGAGAAAAATCCTTCTCTTATCTTTAAATCTACCACTAAATTTTCCGGTTTAGCCGAACGGTAGAAAATTTGAAACCGCTGGAGAGGAAAATCCGAAGAGTCAACCTGAAAAACCAGGGGCCATAACTTTCTTTTCTGAGCTTCTTTTATGAAATTTTTTTTTCTTAAAACCTGAAGAACTTCAGGAAGTGAATACCTGCCTAAAAAAAGAATACTCCCCCTTGCCCGAGAAAAATCTAGAGAAATATCTTCTTCCTTTAGGATTGTTTCCGCCAACTTGGTCTTCTTTTTCTTGAACAATATTTTCTCCCTATTGACCTTCATTCTAGGGAAAAAGGCAGCTAAATTCAAATTAAAGCCCTAAGGAATTTTAAAACTCACTTGATAAACACAACTTTCTCTGGTTCATATTTACAATAATACTTGAGATTAGGGTCAGGTCCTCACCTTCCCCATATCTCTCTCCTCTTCCAATATTTATCATCCTCTTACCTGGCTCGTATCTATTTTTAACCATACAATGTCTTTGCCTTTCACTTTTGACCAAAAGGAAAGCCCTTTTGAAGAAGCTGTTCTGGTTAAATTGGTTCAAATTATCTCCCTTTTCTCCTGTCTTATTCGATAGTCTCCTGGACTCCTAGCAAGAGTTAGCGAAAAAAAAAGAGTTTAATTTAGATTAAGTAACAAATGAGGAATAATTTTGTTCTTCAACGGTGAAAGAGGAAAACATAATTCTACTGAGGATCGGGAAAAAGGAGAGACTAACCTCCAACTCAACCACCCTTAGCTATCCATTAGGATCAAGAACTTCTTCACTCATCTAAGTTAAAGAGCTGACTTAGTCTTATCTTTCTAATATTAAACACCAGTCATTCGTTGCTAAAAAACCTCTCACGCCAGAAATATCCAAAAGAAATTTAACCCCTTAATAATCTAATCTTGTTAGGGAGTCACCCTAACCCTCCCGAGGGTGTCCCCTATTTAAACTTTATCTTGCCCAACCATCTAAAGGATGCCCAAAAAAATAAAAATTTTTTCTCAAAGTGAGAAAAAATATTTTTTTCTTTCGTCTTTTCTAATGGGTGCGCTGGCGCGACCCTCTCCTAATAAGGATGATCTCCTGGTAGTCATCCTTATCTTCTTCCAGGGGAGTAGGGTCGCGTCAAAAATTATTTTAAATTTAGGCACCAGTGGCAGCTACGAGAGCAATGATTAAAATTGAAAGTAGCCAACTTTATTCTGTGCGGTGGGGCTATCGGAGAAAACTTAGTTCTCTCATTAATCCATCTCTCCTACCTCTAATTCAAAACTTCCTCCAAGAGGAAATCCAGCGGAGAGAAAAAAATGGAGAAATTCACTGTTTCGATATTAAATTCCATCATCGCCAGTTTGAATTGCATTTCTCTTTGGAAAGTAAATATTATCCCGGTCCTGACCAATGGATTGAGGAATTTTACCTCTATACTTCCATTTTAGCCCAAGAAAAATTCAATTTACCTTCTCTCTGGGAATAGAAAAAGTTTTCCTGGTTCCTGCTCATATCAATTGCCTGGGAATGACAAAAAAGTTTAGGAAAATTTGAGGTCAGATCTTTACCTTTTCCTTCTGGGCTGAAAGAAAGCGAAGAAAAAGGTCTAGATAATCTTTCTAGCTGAAAAATCCTTCTTAAAGGGGCAAGGGGGAAGATAAACCCCCAATATTTTTTAATAACTCAAATTCAATAACAGCACTCCTCTTTAATTTCCACTATTGCTAGAAAACTTCTTAATAAAAAATGATGGCTTTACCCTTGAGGAGTTGAATATTCTTAATTCCCAAGGGTAGCTCATACCAGTCAGTTAAACTACTATATTCTTCACCTTTAATTTTAGCCGCTAAGGCCAGCAAAGCATCTAGAAAATTGGGAGGCAAAGGTTGATTATTCAGAAAGAGCTTCTGTAGATCGAATTTGCCTTTGCCTTCTTTAATCAGAAGTCGACCTCCAAAATAAAAAATCATCCGGGAGGACAAACCAGGTTTAACCTTTTGCTGAGAAAAATCTAAAACTAGCTTTCCCTCCAGGCGATTCCGAGGCAAAAACTTTAACTGCAGGCTTTTCATCATCTCTTCCTTTTCTCGAGCAAGGCGATATTCTAGGTAAGCATTAAATTCTTCTTCGGTGACAATTATCTTTCGCAGTTGGGAAGATTTAAGAGGGGAAAGCCTTTCTTTTTCCAGAAAGGCAATCAAGTCCAAAACCCTTTGGGCTTTTCTGTTCTGCCAGCCTAAACCGGGTCCCCCCATAATAAGGCTGATAAGAATTGCAGCCCCTACTGACTTCCATCGCCACACTTGTTATCTCTTTTTATTTCCACTTTTTAACATAAATACTCTAATTTTTTAGAACTTTTGGAAATTATTATAAAGTTATTTAGAAAATCGTTTCGGGGACAAAGACCACATCATTTTCTTGAAGCTGAATATCCTTTTTCTTGCCTTTAATAATGTCCTTAACATTGACTTTAATTTGGATCTCCCGGCCATCCTTTCCTTTACGTTTAATCAAAACTCTTCCCTTATTGGCTCGTTCAGCAAATCCTCCCGCTTGAGCTATGGCCTGAAGAAGAGTGGGAATATGAGACCTTTTGACAGCTAATGCCCCTGGATTCCTTACCTGGCCAAAAACATAGACATGAACAATTTTGTCAATTGGAATATTAACAATATCTCCGGGGCGTAAAACTATGTTTAAACTAGCATCTCCTTTAACTACCAAATCTTCTACTGGAATCCTCAAAGTCGTACTAGAACCATCGGCTGATTGCCGAATGATAATAATTGTCTCACCCGCATCCTCAGTCATTCCGCCTGCTTCCGAAATTATCTGCAGAAGAGTTTGGCGCCCTAACAATTCATAAGGTCCTGGATTGCGCACTGCTCCCAAAACTGAAACCCTTTTGCTTTGATATTCCTTAATAAAAACAGTAACTTGGGGATTTTGGAGATATTTTTTCTCTAATAATCTAGCCAATTTTTTTTCCACTTGAGTCTTGGTTAATCCCTGGACTTCAACTTCTCCCAATAAAGGCAGAGTAATCTTGCCCTCTTCTGAAACTCGGACAGTGGTATTCAACTCATCCAGTCCAAAAACACTGATTTCGAGTAAATCCTTGGGTCCGATTCGATATTCCAAAGAAATTTTCTCTTGGTTATTACCTATAATGATTCCAGATAAAAGGAGGGCTATTAGGGGTAAAAAGAGAAATTTTTTCCCTGAAATATATAACTTTTTTATTTTATCACTCATAATCAGCCCCCTCTAACAGAAATTTCAACGTCAACTTTTAAGGCCCTTTCTTATTATCATATTTATTTCTTTCTGACAAGAGAAACTCGTGATGTGGCTTGAAATCATTTTTTATTGCCCCTGTTTTCAACCTAGCCATTCCCTTTTGTCTCTTCTTCTCGATAAAATATTAATTTATCATCTCCCCTCACAATTTCTCTCTCTGGAGAATAAAATTTGGGCTGAAAGTCAAGGCGTCGATGTTGCCGCAAAATTATTATTCCTCCAGGATTGACCACTTTCCTTTTTTTTAAAACTTTTAAGGGATTTCTTTCTTCGAGTAAGACGTAAGGCGGGTCTAAGAAAACTAAGTCAAATCGCCGACCTTCCTGAGCCAGTTGAATTACCGCTCGATTAAATTCTTTAGTTATTACTCTCGTCCGCTCAGCCACCTCGCATTTGGCAATATTTTCCCGGATTATTTTTGTGGCTAGAGGAAATTCATCAACAAAAACCACCTCAGCTGCCCCTCGACTCAAGGCTTCCAATCCCAAAGAGCCAGTGCCGGCAAATCCATCTAAAACAATTTTGTCCTGAATAAACAGATGGAGAATATTAAACAGAGTCTCCTTTAATCGCTGGGGCATAGGGCGCACTAAAGGACTAGGAACTTTCCTCAATTTGCGACCTTTAAATTCTCCACCGATTATTCTAATCATCTTGGCCTGCCTGCTTAGGTTTCTTCTCCGCTAAAAATAATATAATTTCCCTCAAAATTTAACTAGTTTTCTTTCGCCCATCCCCAAAAATTAATAATGAGTCAGTGTTCCGTCCTTCTTGGCTTTCTTTAAAGCCACTCGAAAAACAAATAAGCTCAGGGGGCCCAGCAAAAAAGAAAAAATCAAAAGCGCTTTTATTTCTGGCCATAAAGCTTCTAAGGGAAGAGATAAAAGTAAGGACTTTCTTAATCCCTCTAAAGAATAAGTGATAGGCAAAAGACTAGACAACCATCTCAACCACCCGGGTAAAACAGCTACTGGAAAAAATACTCCACCGAAAAGAGCTGAAAGGCTCCCAAAAGCCCAACTAAAAGGATTGCCCAACTTAAAGACCAGAATAAAACTGGCCGAAAGGATACCGATGCTCATATAGGTCAGAATGGTTAATCCGAAAAGAAGAATTGCTCCCAGCCAATTGACAGTGCCCAATTTTAAGCCAAAGATAACTAAAGCCAGGCCTATTTGAACCAGACTCTGAAGGACTGAATAAACTAAAGGATATAAGGAAGAGCCCAAGAGAATCACAGCCATTGGCGTGGGCGTAATCAATAGAGCTTCTAAAGTACCGAGAAGTTGAGCACTGCGAATAATGCCTGGTAATCCTTCCTGAAAAATATTAAGAACGCCAGAAAAAGCTAAACCAATAATAACAAAAGAAAAATAATTCCCTCCATACTTACTTAAAACTTCACTCTGGCCAGATATAAGTTGAGAAATAAAATAAAAAGTGGCTGAGGAAAATAAGATGCCAAAAAGAGAAAATAAAAAATTTAATTTATAACTTAAGGCCTCCCATAAATCTCTTTTAAAAAAAAGCCAAAGAGTTCTTGTGGTCCACATCAATTTCTTCCATTCAATCCAGACAATTCCTCTCCGTTCGGCTGGACATATTGCTGATAAATTTCAAATAAAGAACGCTGGCCATTGTCGGTTAAATCTTTAACCCGACCCTGCAATTGGATTTTTCCCTTGGAGATAATCGCTACTTCCTGTCCATAAGCTTCAACTTCGGCTAAATTATGGCTAGCCCAAAAAACTGTTTTTCCTTGGCGATCAACCAGTTCTTGCCGGAGAAATTTTCTGATTTTTTCTGCCATTTGGGGATCTAGACTGCGGGTTGGTTCATCGACAAAGATAACTTCGACCTCCGGCAAAAGAGCCCGGGCTAGACCGAGCAATTGTCTCATGCCTGAGGAATAAGTATTAAAACGCTTATCTGCATCCCGAGTTAAACCAACCAGCTCCAGCACTTCTTCAATCCTTTTCTTCGCTTCCTGGTGGGGAAAACCATAGAGAGCGGCAAAAAATTCCAAATTCTGACGGCCAGTCAACCGCCAATAAAAACTTCTTTCTTCAGCAATGGCCAACCCCACCAAACGCTTGACTAAAGCCTCTTCTCGAACGACATCATGCCCTAAAATAAAAGCCTCACCTTCATTAGGTAAGACCAATGTGGTCAAAATTTTGATAAGAGTGGTCTTACCTGCTCCATTCGGCCCGACTAAACAAAAACAAGTCTGGGGAGGTACCGCTATATCTATTCCTCGAAGTGCTTGAATAAAATTCCTCTGAAAAGGATGACGTATTAAATCCCGATAGGACTTTATTAAGGGATAAGATTTTTTTAAATTCTTGGTCCAAATTACATTATTAGGCATCAATTAATTACTCACTTAAAATTCTTTCTAAATGTCAGTTCATCTTAATCTTTTTATTATTAAACTAAAAGGCCGGCTCAAACGCCAGAGATAATGTTTAAAAAATTTAAAACTCCAAGGCTTTAATCCGTAATAATGGGCTACCCAATGAGGTGGGGGAAAAAAGAAATCTTTCAGTGCTTTTAGCCAAGTTCTTACTTTATGTTGATGGAGGAGTTTTAAAAAAGTTGGCGTATGAGCTGGGCTATCTTGAATATTCTTCCGATTGAGAATTGGCTCCAAAGGAAAAAATAATCTTAACCAAAGAGTTTCTCTTTTTTTCAGAGAAAACCGGTGTTTTTCTGCCCAAGAAATGCTACCCGGCCACAAATGATCCAAAACTAAAAAAGTATAGCCCAGGGAAGCTTTGATATGTTCCCGCTCAGCCAGCTCCTCCAATTTAAGCCAATCTATCTGCTGGCTTTGGATAAGCTGAACTATATCAGTTAACCAAATAAGTCGGGAATAAGAGTGTTGTTGTAAATGAAGGGCCAGCAGAGCCAGTTCATATTCAGGAGAAAGGCAGGGTAATGGGTGGTTATTGAGAGTAAATGTTCCTCTGGAATTCCAGAAATCTACTTCACTTTTGGGAGTCGAATGAAGCCAAGGAAAGCCAAGATGAATTTCTAAAATTAGTTCATCCTGAGTATATAAAGGCCGATATAACCAAAATTTTTCTCGATCTAAAAGATCTCCCTCTCCTTTTTGAAGAGAAGGCCTAGCTTCAGACGAAAATTTATTCTGAAGTAAAAACTGAGCTAATTCTCGGCTATCATCAGGATGAACAATGAGATCAACATCATAAAAAAAACGCCAGTAAGACTCAGGATAAAATCTTAAAGTCAATGACAATCCCTTAACTACAGCCCAACGCCAATTCTTTTGGGCCAATTTGGCCGCCAGGACACTCATTTGTTTCATTATCTTTTCTTGACGGGCCGCTAAAACAAGCGTTTTTGTCTTTAAGCTTTCCAGGAGAATGGGAGGAACTTCTGGAAACACACTCTTAAGGTGATGATACGCCAGACCAACTAGGCCCTCTTCCATCAATTTCTCTAAAATTACTTCATACTTAGGATTAGTCCGGAGATAAAGTAAAATCTGCTCCCGACTCCGAGCAGAAAGTTGAGGAAAAGCACAAGCAATTAAAAATTGAGATATGGAAGGACCCGTCATTCTTCACAGAGACCTGGAATATATTAAATAATACTTATTTGTTAATAATAACAGAAAGAAGCAGAAACGGCTTATTTCTTAAATTTCGAGCTGACGACAGGTTCATCCGTTAGACTTACTGTTCCGTAAATAACTGCGGCACTCCCGGCCACAATAGCCGCAATCCCTAAAGGAGTAAGAAAAATAGGTAAAATTCCTTCTTTACATACCAGATAAACCAAATCACCTACCTGGGCCGGGTACTTCAACTTCATCAAGACCGTTTGGCTAGCATAAGCTCTTTTAACTGCCTGGCCTTCAAGAACCAGAGACTCAACGTTTTGGTAAAAATCTGTTTCCTCTCCTTTGACGTGGATTCTATCTCGAAGCTGAAGATAACCCTTGATGATAAAAACATCGGCTGCTTTCTGAGGGGGGTAATAAGCCACCACTCGACCCACCAACGATTCACCTGCTTTTTTCTGTTCTCGATAAACCTCTTTGGCAGCTTTAGCTGTCTGGGCATCATAGGGCTTTAGAACCATGATGATTTCTTCCGTCTTATTATCTTCAATACCGACCAAAGCATTGGCGTTAAAATCACCCTGAGGAGTAGCCACCCCCACTAAATACAACCCCTTGGCCAATCCATCTACTTTAAAATATCCTTGATTGTTAGTCGGCTGACTTTCAAATATTTTGCCTGTTGTCAAATGCTTCAATTTAATCAATGCTCCCGGAAATGGTGTACTTCCATCTAAAGCTAAGACTTTTCCTTGAAGACTTCCTTTACCCAAAGACTGATTAAGTTCGGCCCAACTTAGACCAGGAGTCAAAAAAACTACCAAAGAAATAACTAAAAAGGCACTTATTTGCTTCGACTTGGCGCCAGTAACCATGGAATCCTCCTTTGTATGAAATAACTTACTCTCCTTCTCTTTAGATGTCAAGTTATATTTGAATTTTTAGGGCTAGGCATGTGATCTTGATATTGAGAGGAGTAATCTCGAGCTTATTTTCACCCACTTGGGCCGGTGAAGCCACTTCTATTTCCGGGGTAGTTAAAAAAACTTCTTTGATCACCCGGCTATTAAGGCTAATGGCGACTAAGGGTCGATAAGAAGTTTCAAAATCAAAGGTAATTTTTAAATTAATAGTAGGTTCAGCCGCCAGTAGGTTAAAAACTCTCGGTTCTTGTGGAGAAAGCAGGACTGGTTTAAATCTCTCACTTCTTATTTGAATAATTTTTTTTATCAAGGAACTTATTTCAGCCCACTTATCCTCCCGATTCAACCGCTCATAAGCTTTTCTTAAACCAAGTAGAATTTTGAGGTCCTCAGGTTTAATCTCCCTGGCTTTTTCAAAGTAAGTCAAAGCATCATAAAGATAATCAAGCTTAAGATAAGACTCGGCCGTAATCCGCCATAGTTCAGCTACTTCTTCGGGAAATTTTGTTTGATTTTCCCTGATGATGCTTATTTTATTAGGAATCTTATCAATTACTCCCCGATAAGCTCCCTTTTTATAAGCCACCATAGTTTCAAAGTAAAAAATAATAAATTCATTTTCCGGGCCAAGCTTTAGGAAGCTTTGACTCTTAAGGCGCTGACGAAGCAAGTCGATAAATTTTTCCAGAGAGTCTAGATCATCTTCCAATGCCAAATACCTCTCAAGTTCTCCCTTGACAGAGGTCAACTCTTCGCCTTTACTAATTTTGAGGAAGGCCAAATTCCGACTTAACTCTTTAGTCATCTCCCAATAATCTTTTTCATCAATTAAATGTTCACTGCTTAAATTCTGATAAAATTTTATCTTCCGGAGGAGAGCTTGAGCTTCCTGAAATGATTGTTCCCCTCGCTTAAACTGACCAATCTTAATAAATTCAATTCCTCGAAAAAATAAGCGCCGCGCTTGATCAAATTCCATCTTCTCAGCCTGGGCCAATTTTAACAGACGCAATTCATGTTTAATTCCCCGCCGTCCCAAATATTCAGCCAGCAAACGGTACATTCTAGCATCTAGAGGTAACAATTTCTCGATGATGTCTTTCTCGGCTCCGTTGTATTCCCATAAAGGTAAGATTTCGGTTAATCGCTCGGGAGTAGCCGGGCTGATGACCCTACCCAGCAGTTTCAAGGTCATTTCCCTATCTGGCGGCGAAAGTTCTCGCCAGAGGGCGAACAAGTTTCGACCAACTTGAAAGTAAGCTTCCTCATCAAAAGTGGTTAAAGCAGCTGCTTTTTTCAACTCTTCGATTGGGTCAAAAGGAATTTTTTCCCAAAACCGGAGAAATTGGCCGACCTGGGCCAAATAAAAATGCGCCTGATATGAGCCTGGATTCAATTTTATAGCCTGAACAAAATATTGAGCAGCTTGCCTCATTCGATTTACTTTCTCCTCAACTGAAAGGGAAGGCAACTGAGCCTGACTCGTCCAGTAACGACCAAGCTCCAAAAAAACTCCATCATTCAAAGGAAATATTTTCTGGGCGGTCTTGAGGAGAGTAAGCCTTTTAGCTTCATTAGAGACCTTTTCTTTGGCTAAAGCCAGACACCTAAGGTTAATATAAATTAAAATTTCTAATATTCCCACTCCCACTAGAAGAATAAGTAGCCAGATCTTACTTTTGTTTTTAATCACCATCATCTTTTCTTCTCAAGGGATAATTTCTTTCTCTCTTGCGGTCGCCAGTAGGACAAAATTAAAGTTAAGGAAATAATTATGGAAAAAACTAGAGTATTGGCTGGAATATGGAGATTAAAATCAGTTAGGCTATGAATAGCCATTCCTAAAACACTGGTCATTCCCGCCAAAGTGAGGATCTTTATTTTAAAATTTCTCCTTTTAGCCCAGCTTAAATAAGTCTTGATTAAAACGTAAATTATTCCTCCTAACAGGAGAATCATCCCTAACAGGCCTATCTCCAGGAGAAACTCTAAATAATCATTATGAGCATGAAGTAATAACCCATAGGTCTTACCCGACTCATAGGCCGGATAGACAGCCGCAAAAGTGCCTAAACCCGAGCCCCATAAAGGAAAATCTCGAACCATTTGAGTCAAAGTAGTCCAATATTGAAATCTTCCCTCCTGGTGCAATTTTTCCGTAGTAAAACGATCAATCGTGGATAAAGCTCCTGTATAAATAACCACGATCAAGACCACCACAAAGATTATCTGTAATACCCGAAGTGTTTGCCGGGAACGGAGCCTTTCTGTTTTGGCAAAAAGAGCGATCATTCCCAAGAAAAAAATAAATTCTAGAAAAATCACAACCACTCCTGAGCGAGATTGTGAAAACCAGACTCCAAGAACTTGGAGAACAATAAATATCCCCAGAACAACATTAACCGTCATTCGCTTTTCCGAAAAAAACAGCAGTCTTTCTTTCCAAGTCAGACCTGGAGTAAAAAGTCCTTCTAGCCGAGCTAAAAATAACCCTACCGTTATAGGCAAGGTCATTTCTAATAACCCGGAAAAATGATTCTGGTTAACATAAGTGCCAGTAGCCACGGCTAAATTTATATCTTTCGTGAAAAAAAGTAGGCGAGGATGAGGATTGACCAATTCAATCAAACCATACAAAGCTTCAAAGGCTCCCAAAATAGCCAAAGCGAAAAAAAATTTTTTAATTACTTGATAAGAATTTATCGTTCTCAATATCAGGACCACTAAAAAAGCGTAAGAGAGAATCTCTAAAGATTCCTTGATAGTCAAATAAGGTACTACTGAGATAGTTAGCCAACGGGTTGGGGTGGTGGCTAACGAGAATAGAGAACGAAAAGTATAGGAATGAGGGCTGATGATTTTAATGATAACGGCCGGCAAAGGAATTACCTGGAATAAACAAAAAATACTCAAGGCTAAAATTACCTTAGAAAGCACCCGGCTGACTTTCTCTACTGGAGGAAAAAGGGCAGGTCTGGCCGAGGAAAATAAATAAATAGCCCCCATGGTCAACACGCTCAGTTCGATAATCAATATCACCCAGTTATCGACCCCGCCCAGAATAAGAGCGGGGAAAAAAATCAAGATGAATAGCCCTATTTCAAATACTTTTAAATTTCTCGTCTGGGAAAATATTTTTAAGCCAATTATTTTATTTTTCATCATGATTGATTAATAAGATGGACTCAATGCTTTCGAGAAAAGAAATGGAAAACTGGCCGACGAAGTTTAAAAGATTTTTTCCTCTCCTGGGGAGGACGAGGTGGCGAATAATGAGGAATAGTTCTATTTTCTAGGACAGCCCGGGGATTATCGTTAACCAGGGCTTGAGCTTCATCAAAACCAATTACTTCAGCAGCCAATTCAACCGCCTCCGAAAGAAGAGGAGGAATCGTTGTTGGATGATGACAATCACTCGCCATTAAATGAACTAGGTTAAACCTCAACAAATTATAAACGCCCTGCCGAACATGTTCTCCGTAATAACCTAAAAAGCTCCCGCTATTAACCTGGCAAAGAGCTCCCATTTGAACCAGCTCATAGAGAATACGAGGTTGCCGGACAAAAACCGCGTTTCTTTCGGGATGGGCGATTATGGGAGTTAATCCCAAAGATAACAACTCAAAAAATAAGTCTTTAACTCCAGGAAAAACATGGTCAGCCGGAAACTCAATAAAAATATAATCACTTTGATTAATAACTAGATCGGGACGATATCGATGAATTTGTTCAATTAAATTATGGGTAATATGAACTTCAGCTCCTTGAAAAAGATTTACTTCCAACCCCGCCTGCTGGGCAGCCGAGCTTAATCTGGACAACTCTTTTCTAATTTTTTCTCCATTAAGCTCTTGATAAGGGCCCCGATAAATATGCGGAGTGGCTACCAGATGAGTAATTCCATCCTGCTGAGCCAGTTGGAGCATCTCCAAAGCTTCGGCCAAAGTTTGAGCTCCATCATCCATCCCTGGAAGAATATGGGTATGAAGATCAATCATAATTATGCCACTCGCTTTAGTTTACTTGGTGGACGAATAATAACCTTTTAAATAGCCATGATAATCTGGTGAATAATAACCATCTCGGCTAATCCGGACTTCGTTAAAAACCACACCCAAAATATGAGCTTTAGCTTTGCGAAGAGTCTCCACGGACTGATAAAGGGCCTTTTTTGTGGTTTTATTGGCTTTAATGACAATCACGACTCCATCGACCCGGGCGCTAACCACACTGGCATCAACTACTGCTAAGACAGGAGGGGAATCAACAAAGACAAAATCATATTCTTCTTTAAGTAATCTTATCAATTGTTGAAATCGCCTCGATTCGAGTAACTCAGCTGGATTAGGAGGATGTAGACCACAGGGAATTAGATCCATTCCAGAAACTTTAGTAGATTGAATTATACTTTCCAAAGGGGCTTTCCCCGCCAAATAACTGCTTAAACCGAGCCTATTGGAATTTTCAAAAATTTTATGCAATCTGGGTTTACGCAAATCAGCATCGAGAAGGACGATCCGCCGATCCATCTGAGCAAAAGCCACCGCTGTATTGACGGCGGTGGTCGATTTGCCTTCTTGAGGAAAAGCGGAAGTAAAAGCAATTGCCTGAGAAGTTTCCTCCAAAGAGGAAAAAAGAATTGAAGTTCTTATCGTCCGATAATCTTCTGCCACAGCGATGTTAGGATAATAATAATTTATTAATTCAATATTCTTGATCAGCGCATCTTCCTCCAGTTCCTCTCCCTCTCGTTCTCCATAGGAATATTGATGAGTATAATAATTCTTTTTGGCTCCATTAGTGGCTGAAATAAGAGGAATCAATCCCAGTGAGGGCAAGTCAACCAGATGTTCGACATCTTCGGGACTCTTAATTGTATTGTCCAGAAATTCGAGGAAGAAAGCCAACCCCACACCTACAAAAAGACTTAAGAGGAAAGCTAACATAACATTCCGCACTGGAGTGGGATAAATGGGCGATTGAGGCACCAAAGCTCGATCGACAATTTTGATATTACTGGTTCTCAATCCCTTCAATCGGGCTGAAACCAAAGCCTCATTTTGCTTAGCAATTAATGAATTCAATAAATTACGCTTGTTTTCTACTTCAATTTTCAAACTGTTATATAAGATAGCGTTATTATTCATTTTCACTACATCTTCTCTTTGTTTTTCCAAGAGTTTTTTCAAGGAATTTTCTCTGGCCAAAGCAGCTCGATATTCAGAACGAGCAGCGTCTACTGCCTGACTGATTTCTCTCTCCAGTTCTTGCCGCACCGAATCTAAGCGGGCTTTTAACCTCACCATATCCGGATATTCCGGCTTAAAAATCTTTATTTTTTCATCATACTCATTTTTAAGCCGCGTGTACTCTGCCTTTAAATTTTGAATAACTGGATTGCTGATATAAGGAGGCAAAGCATCCACCTTAAGACTAGCTAATTCCCGATAAGCAGCTTCCTTTTTAATTCTTTCAATCTGGGCCTCAGTAAAAGCGGAATTTAATTCAGCAAATTTACTCACCACCGAGCTCTCTTTTTCATTTAAAAAGAGCAGTTTTTTCTCCTCCCCATATTTCTGCAATTCCTTTTCTTTGGCCGCCAACTCATCTCTCAGTTGGGCAATCTGTTTATTGAGAAATTCAGAGGCTTGCCGGGTGGCTTCATAACGCATTTCCACAGAATAATTAATAAATTCTTCAATAAGGTTATTTACAATATCGGCCGCTAAAACAGGAAAAGGAGACCGATAACTCACTTCCACCAAACGCGTTTCTTCGACCGGCTGAATTCTTAAACCAGAGAGAACAACATAAGCATAATTCGTGTTGATATCGGTCGGAGGGATAAACTCAGTAGAATCGCTCTGAGTGTTTCTTTTCCCTTTTGAGACCCAATAACTTAAGGAAAAAACACTTCTTAATCGACTCAAAAATCCCCCTCGAGTGGAGTTGGGCTGGGCCTGTAACTCAAGCCGGTCGGCTAGATTCATACGTCGCGCTACCCTTTCAGCTAAAGAGCGACTGGTCAATAATCTTAATTGAGTATTGAAATATACCCCCAAAAAATCATACCGATAATAAGGGGTATAATTGAACATTTCTTCTAAATTGAGCATACTAGAGCCCGGTTCCTCAATCAAAATAGTGGCGGAAGCTTGATAAATTGGTGTCCGGGTTAAAGAGTATATACCAGCTCCAATCACAAAAACTATAATAATACTAATGATTAACCATTTTCTTTTCAAAGCAATGCGCCAGATCTCTAGAAGATCAATCTCTTTCTTTTCTTTTTTCATTTAAATACCTTAATCTGGAAAAAGACTCTAGAACTCACTCCACTTCCTTTTCCAAACGTTTTATTTGATTATATATTCAATTCTTAACATTCGTCAAATTTAGACCTAGTCAATCAACCAAGATATGAATCATTTCTTGGTTGTTACTGCCTTCTTCTTTTTGTTTTAAATTTCCCTCTTTCCCCTGATAACCCCGTCCTTTTCTCAATTTTTCTCAAGAAATACGCTCTATGGCTTTGTCTCCCAAATCAATTTATTTTGGTAGTAGCTTCTGGAGAACCTTCTCTTTTCTGATAAGGAATGTGTTTAGCTTTCTTCCAAATTTCACGACTTATATGAAATATAGGTGGCAGCCGTCGAGGATGGCGAGCCAGATGACGGATTAAACTCAAAATCAATTGGCTGTGCCAGTCAAAATTTCCTTTCTGTTGAACTAAGGGAAACACTCCATTATCCCGGGCGATATCAAACAAGCGACTAACATCCTCATCATCCAAAAGAGAATAGAATTTCCTCATAATTAAACCCAACCTAATTTCTCTTTCCAATCTTCTCCGCCACTCCTTCTCATAAAGGCCAAAAAAGTTTCCTCGAAATGAACTGGTCAATAAAGCTTTTTTTATGACTCCTTCGGCTATTTCGGCTCCTAATAAACCATAGAAAATTCCGCCCCCTGTAGTAGTCTTAACCTGCCCAGCCGCCTCACCTACCGCCAGGACTCTTTCTCGAAAAGAAGGAGTAACAATGCCCTGGGCAATGGCTTTCTGGGCTATATCGGCAGAAAAAGGCTGTTCCTTAACTTGAGGATAATATTTCCTCAATATTCTCTCTAGATAAGGCCTCGTATCGGTCGTAGAAAGAAGCCCTACCTTCAATTTCTTTTTTTGGGGAATTTGCCAGGCAAAACCTCCCGGAGCCAAGGCTTTGCCAAACCATAATCGAGGTCGTTGCTTCTCTCTTTCGGGAAGTTCTACTTGACCTCCGAAAACAAATTCTTGGGGTAGTCCTAACCCTAATTGGTGGTGGAAACGAAAAGAATTGCCTGTGGCCAAGACACATATTTTGGCTTGATAAACGCGGTCGGGAAAACCCCTCCTTTTTCCTTTGATTTGGACAAATCGGTTGGACTTCCAAATCTCAACGACTTCAAACCCTGTAATTATCTCCACTCCCAGGGCTTGAGCTCTGGCTGCCAAGAGGCGGTCAAAGACCGTTCTATTCACCACGTAGGCAAAGGAATGAGGATGAATATAGGATATAATTTCTCCCGCAGGAGAGATAAGTTCTACCTGCTGAATTGAACCTTCAATTGAGGCCTGGGGAAGTTGAAATTTATCAAAGGCTTCTTGACCAATAATCCCAGTACAAAGAACTCCCTGCCCAATTTTTTGTTTTCTTTCTAAAACAAGCACCTCTATCCCTGCTTCAGCTAGTGCTCCAGCTAGATATAAGCCTACAGGTCCTCCTCCCACAACAACTACATCACTCACAGCCACCACTACCTTTCCACTAAAATTTTGTTGTATTATTCATTAAAACCCGAGAAGTTGTCAAACTTAATCTCCTTTCATCCTACTTCTGAATTTCTCTTGAAACTTTTGAGAAATAAATTTTTCCTCAGGTTAAACTTTCTTTTCGCGGCTTTCCCATCGAGCCCGGAAGGTAATCCAGAAGGATAAAACGATAAGTTTGAGATCCAACCAGAAGCTCTGTCGACGAATATATAATAAATCATATTTAAACTTCTTTCTTCTGGGCGCATCAGCTGGCAAATAAACCTGGGCTAAGCCAGTTAATCCCGGAAGAACTTGATGCCTCTGATGATAACCGGGAATATCATTTAAAGAAATTATCTTATCTCCCATGACTTCTCTTTCTTGAGGACGTAAGGCCCGCGGGCCGACAAAACTCATTTTTCCTAGAAATATATTTAATAACTGAGGCAGCTCATCTAAAGCTGTTCGTCGGAGGATTCTGCCCACTCGAGTGACTCTTGGATCATTTTCTGTGGCCTGAACCGGTTCTTCAGGCCTTTCAGCTTCTCTAATCATTGTTCTAAATTTAATGACTTTAAAGATCTGCCCTCCTTTACCTACTCTTTCCTGAAAATAGAAAATAGGCCAACCATCATCAATTAAAATTAAAACAGCCATAATCAGCCATAAAGGCGAAGAAAGAATAATCCCCATTAAAGACAAAAATATATCAAACGGCCTTTTTAAAAAATTAAAATGCCAGAACGAATGTCTCCTCATTCCTCTGCCTCATTCTCTTGACTTATCATCCACTATAAAACCATTTCAGACTATCCCAGGGGGCTGGGGATTAACTTCTCCCAATTCCTCCTGAGCAGGGGTAGAAAATTTCCCGTAATATCGCCAAAAGAGCATTCCCAAGAAAAATATAATACCTAACCAATCAATGCCTACATCCAGCAGTGACCCATGCCGGGTAGGCACAAAAGATTGGAGAAATTCATCTAGACAGGCATAAACACCTGCCCCACTTCCACTCCAAAATAACCATTTCCGCGACCAATTTTGGTGAACATCCTGCCGGAAAGCTCTAAAAAACAGTACTGCCAATAAACCATATTCAAAAAAATGAAATGATTTCCGTAAGACAATGTAAATAATTTCTATCGTCCGAAGAGAAGCTTGAGGATTTATCCAAGCCACAACTTTGACTACCAGCCGATAGAAAAAGGGGCTACTCCCTATTCGGTTGCCCAAGGGAAAAATGAAGGCCATCCACAACAGGGGAGGCAACCAGTATCTCCAAAGTCTTCCCCACTTTGATTTAGGCTGAAAAAAAGTTTTTAATTTAAAATAGTTATCAGACAACATTATTGAGCCAATCTTTTTTTAAAATCGGTTATAAAAATTTACTCCCTTAAAACAACGTTGTTTCCCTTCCATCCATTTTGGTTTAATTTTTAACTAAAACAGCTTCATATTGGGGAAGAACAACCTCATGAGAATAATATTTTTCAACAAAAAGACGCGCCTTCTGGCCCAATTCTCGACACAAAGCTGGGCTAGTTCGCAAAGCTGAAATAACCCGACCAAGTTCAGCCTGTTCCTCAGGTAAAACTGTCAACCCACCTTCTGAATGACGCAATATTTGGGCTACCTCAGACTGGCTTTCAGTTAAACCAAGAATAGGCCGTCCCACAGCCATATAATTATATAATTTTGAAGGAACAGAGAGTTCACTCTTCTCCTGATCCAAAGGTACTAACAAAACATCACTGGCTGAAAGAAGTTGGGGTAATGATTTATAAGGTTGAAAGGGGAGAAAAAGAACATTTTGAAGATGTAGATTAGCCGCTTTCCTCACCAAATCAGGCTTCTTAAGCCCCTCACCCACAATCACAAATAATATCTCCGGGTCCTCCCGAAAATTTACAGCCACTTCCAGAATTTTCTCTAAAGTGAGATAACTACTCAAAGTAATTGTCCCGGAATACATAAGAACAAATTTATTAACTAAATTTAACTTCTGAGCTATTTTATTCACTTTGGGGAAAGGTTTCAAAAATTCAGTATTGACCCAATTGGGAATAACCACCAACTTCTCCGAGGAGACTCCTTTGCGGGCCAAGTTATCCAAAAACCCCTGACTAATAACCACAATTTTATCCGCCTGAGCATATATCCACCTCTCCATCTTTTGAGCGGCTTGGATTAATTTTTTGTTCCTGAGTAACCCAGATTCAATTGAAAGATCGGGATGAATATCTTGGACCGAAAGTACTACCCGAGCTCCTTTCCTTTTAGCCTTTTTGGCTATTAAACCTAATAAAAGAGGGGGAAGACGGAGCAAAAGAACATCTCCCTTTTTCACTCGACGTAAGACCCACCTACTCCAGAAAGTGTAGATTGACCAAGCTAAAAGACGCCCCAAATGATGACGGGTAAAATTCGTTCGGTACCGGCGAATAGTGACTGAGTCTTTTGTTTCCTTTTGCCAAAGTTTGAAGCGATATTTTAGGTGATGGGGGGGGCGGGGAATGGTAGTGATAATCTCAGTTGAATAGCCTTGATCGGCTAAATAGGTGGCCAGCTCATCCATTAAAATAGGCGCACTCCCAAATTCCGGCAGATAGTACATAGTGAAAATCCAGATCTTCATCGGCTCTATCCCCTTGAATCACTCTCTCCTTGGCGAACAATTAATCCCACAAAAACAGCTGCTGGGAGGAAGAACAACAAATCCACTCCATAAAAAGCAGCTGTTGATTCAAACAAACTGCGAGAGGTTAAAAAACCCAAAAGACAAATAGCTTCGATCAAATAAGGTTGATCCTTCAAGGAAAACTCATTGAGGCGCCTCATCAGATTTTCTTGAAAGATTATTACCCAAGTTTTCACCACTGCGGCGACAAAAAATAAGGTCGCCACTACCCCACCATGGAGCATGGCGTGGATATAAGAATTGTGGATATGTCGAGAATTTAATAGAAGACGATCAGTATGAAATCCCCAGCCCAACAGAGGTGACTGTTTAATATATTCCAGAGCCTGCTTCCAAGTAAACTCCCGACCCGTGAGAGTAAACAACATAGCTAATCTCTCTTGGGCGCGCCATTTATATCCTACTACATACAAAAGATAGGCTACTACCGGTCCCATAAATAAAAATTGCCAACGGAGCTGCCACATCAGGACAAATAAGAGTGAACTAACTGCCAATCCCAGCAGAGCGGTCCTTGACTGACTTTGAGCTAATAAATACAAGCCCGGAATTATTAATCCGAACCAAAAATAACGCTTGGCTCCCTTATTGTAAAAAAAGCGCACCGAAGCCACTGTTAAAGTAATCAAGGCTAGTCGGCCTACGCCATTGGCTCTCACCACTCCTAACCCAAAAGGTAGGGAATAAAACATCTGTCTCATTTGCCCCATAAAACCAATCCGCCACATCTCTGGAAAAAACATAACAGTTAAACCAATGGCGACTACATAATTAATCCAAATCATTTTCTTCAATATGGAAAGAGCCTCATCCTGGTTAAGCACTAAAGCCAAGGCAAAGACAGGCGCTAAATACATCCCGCCCCAATACAAAGAAATTGCTTTATTAGGTGAAATCAGAGAAGTCAAAACTCCGGTTAAACCATAAGCCAAGAACAAACCTAAGGGAGAGGAAAATGAGGGTAACCTTTCCCGACGAAAAATAAACCATAAAATACTTAAATACAAAGAAAGTAAAGGGAAAAACGCTCTAACTCCCTGAAATAAAGCTAGAGGAGAAGAAAACATAGCTGAAGTTACATTGTAAAGCCCCGAATACATGCCCCCCCAGATTAATAACCAAAGCAAAATATATAAATTCATTTAAACGCTTCCTTATCTTTTCCGGCTCTCGTCAAAATCAACTTTAAGTTTAACACATTCCTGGTAGTAATCGGCCATTCTCTTGCCTAGTTTTTCCCAGAGATAAACTTCGATTACTCTCTGGCGAGCTGCTTCACCCATCTTCACCCGGAGTTCGGGTTCACTCCATAACTTCTCTAAAGCCTCTTTGATTTGCTGCGTGAGAATCTTTGGGGAAGAAGGAGGTATTTTAATGCCCCACTCTTGGTGGATATGAAAGCCTGGACCAGCTGTATCAAGGCATATTACCGGTTTGCCACAAGCCATGGCTTCAATCACTACAGCTCCTCCCCCATCCCGGAAACTCGGGAACAAAAAAACATCAACTTTTTTCATTTCAGTCAATAATTGAGGCCGAGGCAACCAAGAAATAAAGGTCACTCCTCGAGTGATACCTAATTCTTCTGCCAATCGAATTAATTTTTTCTCCTCGGGGCCAGAACCGATGATTTTCAATTTAGCCTCTGGATGGACTTCTCTAAATAGAGCAAAAGCTCGCAAACCTAAGGAAAATCCTTTGAGACGATGTAACCGACCGGCCATCAAGATGGTGAATCCTCGTCTTCGAGTGGGCTTCATCGGAAGCTTTCTTACATCTTGAGAATCAATGCCATTGACTGGAAATAATCGGACCTTGTTGTGGTACTTAGCAGGAATTTTAGTTTTGGTTTCATGATTACAAACTAGAATAAAACAGGCTCTGGCGACACATCGATGCCAGATGAATTGTTGCCGACTGAGCCACTGGGCCAGCTGGCGGGTCTTTTCGGCCAACTTCCCCCCAAAAGAAAATTCTTTTAAGAGGGGCTTAGGTGTTTGTTGCCCACCTCCCACTGGTCCCCAGATAAATTTCAAGGGAAGAAAAGCCCCCATGAAACTGGGAATCCAATAATTGCCGAAAGTAAGATGATGAACTAGATGAAAATTATATCGACGATGAAGTTCCCGGGCTTTCACCCAGGCCAGAAATTGCCAGAGATAATAATAGAACCGTTGAGCAAATTCAATTTTATAAAATAATTTTCTCAGGTTGAAAGGAAGTTGGACAAACACAATGTTTAAATTCTTGATTTTGGAGACAGTTTCCTGATCCAAAGCCTCTAGAACAGCTGCCTGATTGTAAGCTTCAGTAATCACCCACACCTGGTGATGGCGACTGATCTGTTCCACCATTTTCCAACCGAATAAATCTTCTCCTGGATGTAACGTTTTCGAAGATGACGGGTTAAAAGCATAAGCTGAAATTAAAATCCGCACGCCCTATTCTCCTGAAAAAATTAATTTTAAAGAAAGAAAAACTCCCCAAAGATTGCCCACGGCCCGAATAAAAAATTCTGGTCGAGCCTGGCTTAAAGCTAACCATAGACTCATTTTTCCTCTCATAATGAGACCTAAATAACATCGCCACAAAGATAATTCCTTGTGCTTCTGGACAAAATAAACTCGATTAATAACTTCCCTGACGCCAAAAACAAATGGCTTTCCCCGACCTGACTCTGCCGGAAAGTGATAATATTTAGCTCGGGCGATAATCATTAATTTATATTTTTTTCCCAAAGAATAGCTAAAATCCAAATCTTCCAAATAACCATAACCTGAAAAGAATTCATCAAAACGATGGTTAGCAATTAATTCTTTACGCCAGACAGCAGCGGTCGAAGGTAACCACTCCACAGCAGTGTTACCGGTGACTGTTCCGATCAAAGTTTGAAACCCCGAAGACAACACTCTTCCTCTTCTTTGGCTATAGAGTCCCAATCTTTCTACCAAAGGCAGATGTTTGAGTGTTCTAAACTCTAAAGGAGGATGATTAATAAGATTAAATCCCATCCCGGCCACTTCATCCCTGGCTAAAGAATAAATGGCTCTCTCCATTTCCTCTACAGCTGTCACTTCTAGGACTACATCATCGTCCAAAAAACCTACCCAATCTATTTCGGGAGCCAACTTGGCTAGACCAAAATTCCTCTGTCTAGCGGTTGAAGGGGGCTGAAAATAATAATAATCTATGGGCAGTCCCCGAAACGATTGCTCAGCTAACCCCTCTTTCTGAGGTGACTTACTACTATCAACAATAATCACTTGGTCCACGGGCTTAGTTTGATTGGCTAAAGAATTTAAAAGACGTTTTAACTCGCCCGGCCGATCTTTCGTGGCGACAATAAAAGCAATTTTAGCCATTATTTAAAAACCTAGAAACCAAATTCCGGACTTCTGACTGGAATTTGTCTGTCGAGAAATTGAAAGCCTGAGCTTTCAGATGAACTCTTAGCTCTTTCTGGAGCTGATAATTGCTAAGCACAGTAGTGATCTTTTCCACAGCTTCAACTGGACTATTATAAATTAACCAAGGATGATTGACTATTTCTGTCTGGCCACCTTCAGCTGGAACCCACACTAGACACCCACTTTTTACCATTTCGGCAATAGCAATTCCAAAGGGCTCAAAGGCTCTCCCATGAAGACCAAATTTATGCTGCCTAAGCAACTCAAATTTAAGTTCTCCATAAAGGGGGCCTTCCCAGAATAACCATTCTGGATAAGTGGCTACTTTTAGTTTCAATTTCTTCAAATAATAACTTCTTTCAGCTCCTCCAATAAGATGCAAATGCAGGGATTTATTGCTTAGACGCTCCCGAACGGCCTTGACAATTTCGATCATTTCATCAATTTTCTTCTCGGGAGTAATGCGTCCCAAAATAATAAAGCCTTCTTCTCTATCTTCCCAGGGAGTTTCTCCTTCTGGAGTCACCACAGGAGGATAAATTACCTCCGCTTCCAGATTAAAATATTGCTTCAAAACTTTCTGAGTCCACTTTGAATTAGCCACAGTCAAGTTCTTTCTCCAACCTGAAGTAGTTCGGGATAACCACTGGGCTAGCTTCAAATAAATCACCCGCCACAGGGGGAATTCATAAATCACTTTGGCCCACCAATTTGAGGAAGGATGAAATTTCCTTCTCAATTGATCTGAAAAAGAAAAGTCAGCAATAAACTGAATACCTTTTTTCTTAAAATCCAAGATATTATAAGTAGAGATCAAGACATCAAATTGAGGAGCCAACTTTTGAGAAGTTCGAACCAAAGGAATCGAACGGTAGGCGTCCAATTGATTAAACAGAAAAGGCCAGGGCGATAATTCTATTTTTCTTACCTCCCCATCTCGGAGAGAAGTTCCGTAAGCTTTATTCAATTTAGGTAAATCGATTTTCCCTTGAGTTAACAAAGTAACTTCATATTCTTTTTTTAATGCTTCTGCTATCCAGAGCGGACGGGCTTCTGACCCACCACCTGGGCGAAGTCTGGGATGAATAATAAGGACTTTTTTCATAGAATTTAAACTGACAGTTTCTCTTAAATATTAGCCCCTACTTCCTTGACTGTCTATGTAATTATTGAAGAAACAGTTTCTCCATTACGCATTTTCTCGCTTATATGTCAATAATTGGGCCCATAGCCAACGCCGTTCTTGAGGCGTAAAAGATAAACAAGCATGGCCCCCAAAGTAGATAAAAACCACAATTATTGCCCAATAAAAAGGTTGATTAACTAAGCCCACCAAGAGACCGCCAATTAAAATTAAGATTATGCTTAACAAAATTGGTCCCAGTCTTGTTTTCTTCATGGCCGCCAAATCAATGTGACTTTCTCGCGCTGAAAAAAACAATAAACTTACTGCTTCAAGACTGCTCCGGAGTGTCCAAGCCCAGGCAGCTCCAAGAAGGCCATAATATTTGATTAAAAAATAGCTTAAGGGCAAATAAAATAAAAGTTCGACCAAATAAATCTTCCCTGGTATATCCACCCGACCAGTCCCTTGAAGATGAGAAAGAGGCACCAGAGCTAAAGCATTGAGGAAGACACCCAAAGTTAAAATTTGTAAAGGACCCGCACTTTTTTGGGGAAAATCCTGCCCTATCCAAAGCTTTAAAATAAAAGGAGCCAAAAAGACTAAAAGAATTACTGCCCCCCCTAAAATATAAGTCAAGTATTTAATTGAACTTAAAAACATCCCTCTAATCCTCTCCCAAGCCTGGAGCCCTTGGAGAGCGCTAAAAGAAGGAAAAAGGGTTAAAACGAGACTAGCGGGAATTATGCCTAGTTTGGAAACTAGCTCAAAAGGTACCGTATAGTAACTAACTGCCTGAATATTAATTAGAGAACCCAGAAAAAATCGGTCAATATAATTCAAAAATGGAGTAATGATATAAGAGACCGTCACCCAACCCCCAAAGATAAAGAGTGTTTTCAGTATTTCTCGTTTAAACAATACTTTTTTCTTCAATTGAGGCAAAATCCGGAAGCAAAGTCCTGCCCAGGCTCCTAAGGTTAACAAGCGTGCTCCGGCGATAACTAAAACAATACCCACTAGGTTCCAACCTAATAAGGCCCCAACCAAAGGCAAAATGTAGTTGGCCGTACTGGAAGGAATTTTCACCAAGTTGACCAAATCGAATCGTTGAAAAGCTTCAATCAATCCCCGACAAGAAGCAGACATAATGACCACAGGTAAAGAAAGGGCAATAATTAAAAAACTAAATTTGGCTTCGCCTACCAAATGGGGAGGAATCTTGAGAATATTTTCTACCAGATAAGTAGTCACAATCATAACAATGAGCATTCCCCCTAGGCCAATGACCCCTTGGGAAATAATGGTTGTCCAGAAATAATCAGCAATTTTCTGGTCTTCCCCCCGACCTCTAAACTCGGCCGCAAATTTAGTCGTGGCCCGCGACAAACCCAGGTTAAAGACATTAAAATAGCCAAATACAATCCAAATAAGAGCCAGAATGCCAAACCGTTGGGTACCCAAAAGCCTTATTAAAAAGGGTATAGTGAACACACCCACCAGAAGAGGAATCCCATAGCCTAGTAAATTGTAAAAAGTATTTCTAGCTACTGCAGAAGCCTCTTTCTCCGCCGCTCTCCAAGACATAGCTAAATTAGGATAGCAGGAGAATCTATAGTTTGACAAATTTTAGTGGCTTTCTCTTGAAGCCGGCTGGATAACCTTTCTTGACAGGTTCGGAAACCTGAAGCTATACTTCTTATGAAAGAGGCAAACAATGACTCAATTAGAAAAAGCCTTGCGCGGAGAAATCACTCCTCAAATGGAGATTGTGGCCAAGGAAGAAAAAATAGCTTTGGAAGAATTGGTGGGCCTAATAGCTGCCGGCCGAGTCGTTATTCCTTACAATAAGGTTCAAAGAAAAATTCGAGTTGTCGGGATAGGAGAAAAACTCCGGACTAAGGTTAATGTTAACATTGGAACTTCTGAAGATTTCCCTCAAACTGAAGAAGAGCTGAAGAAGGTATCCATTTGTTTGAAATACGGAACCGATACCATTATGGACCTTAGTACTGGAGGAAACATCAAAGAAACTCGGCAGGCCATTCTGCAAAAGGCCCCCTTTCCTTTAGGAACAGTCCCTATCTATGAAGCTGCCATCAAAGCCATTGAAAAACGGGGTTCTATAGTGGAAATGACTGTTGAAGACATTTTTGAAGTTATCGAAGCTCAAGCTGAAGAAGGTGTTGACTTCATGACTGTCCACGTCGGATTAACTTCAAGAGCAGTTGAACTCCTGAAAAGACAAGGTCGAGTGGCTGATATCGTTTCCCGGGGAGGGGCCTTTCATTTAGCCTGGATTCTTCACCATGGAAAAGAAAATCCTCTCTATCAACATTTTGATCGCCTTTTGGAAATCGCCCGGCGGCATGATGTAACTTTAAGTCTAGGCGATGGTCTCCGACCTGGAGCTATAGCTGATGCCACAGATCGCCCTCAAATCGAAGAGTTGATAACTTTGGGAGAACTGGTCCAAAGAGCCAGGGAGGCTGGGGTGCAAGTAATGGTCGAAGGTCCTGGACACGTACCCCTCGACCAAATTGAAATGAATATCAAACTCCAAAAACGACTTTGCCAGGGAGCACCTTTTTACGTTCTCGGACCTCTTGTAACTGATATTGCCCCTGGTTATGACCATATTGTTTCAGCCATCGGTGGAGCCTTAGCAGCTGCAGCTGGAGCTGACTTTCTCTGTTACGTTACTCCGAGTGAACATCTTGGCTTGCCTAGTCCTGATGACGTTCGCGAAGGGCTGATTGCGGCTAAGATTGCTGCTCATGCCGCCGATCTAGTCAAAGGCGTCCCTGGGGCTTGGGAAAAAGATTTAAAACTCTCGCAAGCTCGTAAAAAATTAGATTGGTCAGCCCAAAGAAAGCTAGTCATTGACCCTTTAAAATTCGATGAAATTCGTCAAGAACGCCAGACTACTTCCACTGCCTGTTCGATGTGCGGAGAGTTCTGTGCCATGAAGATTGTCAGCGAATTTCTCGATGGAGGGAGCCCTGGGGATGTCCGCCGAGGCTAAACCACCAGGTAAACTCCTCTTTGGCACAGCTGGAATACCTTCTTTTTTAAAAAACGTTTCTACCTCCCAGGCTATCGAAACTATTGCTCAACTGGGCTTGGATTGTTTTGAAATTGAACTAGTCAAAAGTCACTGGTTGAACAGTCAGGCGGCTGAAGAAATTAATCGGACAGCTAAAAAACATGGCATAAAACTCAGTCTTCACGCTTCTTACTTTATCAATCTTAATTCGCCGGATAAAGGAAAACGATTGGCCAGTATGGAGCGCCTTCTTTCCGCGGTTCGATGGGCAGAAAAATGCGGGGCTGAATCCGTTGTTTTCCATTGCGGGTATTATGGCCAAAGCTCTCCTCAAGAAGCCTTTCGCCAGATTAAATCAGCCCTCCAAGAGATAGTTTCAATAATTAAAATTGAAAATTCTCCTGTGATTTTACGACCTGAAACCATGGGCCGTCGCTCTCAATTCGGCACCCTGGAAGAAATTCTATTTCTCTGTCGAGAGGTAGAAGGTCTTCAACCCTGTCTGGATTTCTCTCATATTCATGCCCGAGAAGGCAAAGTAAATAGTTACGCCGAGTTCCAGCGATTACTTTTAAAAGTTAAGAAAAAATTAGGCCCTGAAATCCTCCAGCACCTCCATCTCCACCTGGCAGGAGTCCTCTATAATGAGCAAGGCGAAATAAAACATATTAACCTTGAGGAGTCAGACTTTCGTTTTGATGAATGGATCCAAGCTCTCCAAGACCTAAATGTCGGGGGTACAGTTATTTGTGAAAGCCCTGACCAATCCTATGATGCTTTGTTACTCCAGAAGTTATATCAGGGTGAATGGAGGGCCGAAGAAAAAAGATTTTTTGAAGCCCATTTCAAACCTGAGTAAATAGTCATAAATTTTGACTAATTCTCTTTTGGGTAATTTTAGGCAGAGGAGAAAAAGATGAGTTCTTTATCTTTTTATATTGTGGATGTCTTTGGTTCTAAGAAATATACCGGCAATCCTCTGGCCGTGGTTTTAAGTTCCCCCGACCTTCCTTCAGAACAAATGCAACAAATTGCCTTGGAAATGAACTATTCGGAAACAACCTTTATTCTGGCTTCTTCTCCCCAAGAAAAAGGCTTTCCGGTCAGAATTTTTACCCCCACTAAAGAAGTCCCCTTTGCTGGTCATCCCACTCTAGGTACTGCTTTTATTATCAAAAAAATTTTCAACTATCAAAAGACACCGATTTTACTTCATCTCCAGGTAGGTGTTATTCCTGTTTATTCTGAAAAAAATAAAGAAGGCCAAGAGATTCTCTGGATGCAGCAATTAGCTCCTCAGTTTGGACAAAGTTATCCCCCCGCTCCCATCGCCACAGCTCTTAATCTCTCTTCTACTGATATCGATACCCACCTGCCGGTCCAAGAAGTATCCACCGGCTTGCCTTTCCTCATCGTTCCCCTTAAATCACTCAGGGCCCTCAAAAGTGCTTGTCTGCAAAGAGAGCTCTTTTATCCGGTAGTCCAAAAAGGTCAAGCTCGGGCTCTCCTTCTCTTCTGTCCTGAGTCTTATTCAGGCCAGAGCCATATCAGCGTTCGCGTGTTTGCTGACTATTATGGAGTTCCTGAAGATCCAGCTACTGGTTCAGCCAACGGATGTTTAGCCGGTTACTTAGTCCGCCACCGATATTTTGGCTCAGCCAATCTCAATATTAAGGTTGATCAAGGCTATGAAATCAACCGCCCTTCACTCCTTTACCTTCGAGCTTCAGAAAAAGCCCAGGGAGAGATCGAGGTGGAAGTAGGCGGCCTGACCTTTTTAATTGCCCGCGGGGAACTCGTCTAATTTTAAACCGAAACATCTTAAGAAAACTTCGCGGTCAAAGAAAGAATTATTCTGGGTCCCGAATTTCTTCACCTCTAACTTTGAACTTCCCTACTTTTCGGTTCACTTGAGTCTAATAGCCCCTCCTGTCCAAGGTCCTTTTTCCCAGAATCAAGCTAGAAAACGCTTCAATAGATAAACTTTAACTAGCTATAAATCTCAGTTCAAATCTCAACTTTAAGCAATCGCTTCGATCCTGTCTTTTCATCCTTATTATTCTATGGAAACAAAAAAAATTTTTTCTCTTTTTATAATTTCAAAAAACGATTGAAATTTTAATGATTGTTATTCTATTAGATTGGCCCTAGCTTGGTCATAAGCCCGATATTGGTCAAAAATAGACGGTGGAAAGTTTGGGAGTCCAGTCACCAAGATTTTTTATAAGGCATCTTCCAGTCAAAAATTCTTTGAAGAATCATTTTTTTAAATCCGAGCTTGACATAACAAAATTTTTTATTTATATATTCCCTCCCATTTTATCCGGAGGATAGAAAGATGGCCCAAGCAAGAAGAACTCAAAACACTGTTTGGACAACAAGTTCACTCCTTAACATAGATAGCTTAATACTACTTAGCATATTAGGTGGGGAAGCCTACGGGGGGAAGTCAATCTAATTTTTCTTAAGTAAGCCACATTCCCTGATTCCCATCTAAAATCCTTCCCTTAACTTTATCCCCAAATTTTATCCCCTAGATCAAAACCTCGTAGGTGAAAACCAGGAAAATGAAGCAAAGGATAATTTTTGTCTCAAATTTTACCGCAGGGGGAGAATTATGAAAATCACTGGTGCTCAAATTGTCATCGAAACTCTAAAAAAAGAAGGTGTAAATGTATTATTTGGATTTCCTGGGGGAGCGGTTATTCCTATTTTTGACGAACTTTATCGCCACAGGAAAAATTTCAGAATATTCCTTCCCCGACATGAGCAAGGTGGTGCTCACGCCGCCGATGGCTATGCCAGAGTTACCGGAAAAGTAGGAGTTTTAATTGTCACTTCAGGTCCTGGGGCAACAAATACAATCACGGGCATAGCCACCGCTTATATGGATTCCGTTCCTTTGGTGGTGATTACCGGTCAAGTACCAACTTATTTAATTGGTTCTGACGCTTTCCAAGAAGTGGACGTTGTTGGCCTTACTACTCCAATTACCAAGGCAAACTTTTTAGTCAAAAATGTAGATGAGCTGGCTTTTACGCTCAAATTAGCTTTCCATTTGGCCCAAACCGGAAGACCTGGACCTGTGGTGGTGGATATTCCCCTCGACATTCAAAAAACTAAAACAGAGTTTGCCTACCTAACAGAAACAGAGCTCAAAAGTTTTCCAGTGAAAGAACATCCTCACCCGCTCCAGATGAAAAAGGCCATAGATTTAATTAAGCAATCAAGATGCCCCCTGGTGATCTGTGGCGGCGGGGTAAATATTTCCCAAGCTATGAATGAATTGAATGAGTTTATAAATAAATTCAATTCCTTCCAGAGAACTAATTGCCGACTCCATTGAAATAGTGGCTCAAGCTATGCCTTTTGATGGATTAGTCTTTCTCTCTAACTGCGACAAGATAACCCCTGGGATGTTAATGGCCATGGGCCGGCTGAATATTCCTTCAATTCTGGTGAGTGGTGGACCAATGTTAGCTGGAAAAATAAAAAAGGCAACGATTGATATAGTCAGCGTTTTCGAGGCGGTAGGTAAATTTAATGCAGGGAAAATATCTAAATCTCAACTGGATTTAATCGAAAATGCTGCCTGCCCTGGGCCTGGCTCTTGCGCGGGGCTTTTTACCGCCAATACGATGAATGCCCTAAGTGAAGTCCTAGGAGTATCTTTGTCAGGAAACGGAACAATTCCCGCAGTTTATGCCGATAGAATCAGGCTAGCCAAAGAAAGTGGGAAAAAGGTAGTGGAGCTAGTCAGAAAAAACGTCTGTCCCCGGGATATAGTTAGTTGGAAATCATTTTATAACGCTGTGGCTGTAGATCTGGCTCTGGGCGGTTCAACTAACACAGTTTTACACTTACCGGCTATAGCGAACAGCTTTGAAGTTCCCTTTGAAATTAATTTATTCAACGAATTAAGCCAAAAAATTCCTCATATCTGCAGTTTGTCTCCTGTAGGCAAATATCATGTAGAAGACTTGCATCTGGCGGGTGGCATTTATGGAGTCATGAAGAGATTAGCCGAAGAAAACCTAATTCAAGACGAGGCTCAAACTATTTATCTCAAAAAAATTCGCGAGGTTATAGAAAAAGCCGTTGTTCTAAATCAAGAAATTATTAGACCGCTGGACAAACCTTACGGGAGAGAGGGTGGTCTGGCAATTTTGTCTGGAAATATTGCCCCCCAGGGAGCCGTAACTAAACTCGCTGGTGTCCCCCAGAAAATGAGATATTCCCAAGGCAGAGCAGTAGTTTTCGACGGCGAAGAACTTGCCACCGAAGCGATTCTTTCGGGAAAGATAAAGAAAGGTGACATTGTGGTTATTAGATATGAAGGACCTCAGGGTGGTCCGGGAATGAGAGAGATGCTTTCTCCTACCGCCGCCATTTCAGGAATGGGATTAATAGAAGAAGTAGCCCTTATCACCGACGGGCGATTCTCAGGAGGCTCCAAGGGAGCAGTGATCGGCCACATCTCTCCCGAAGCTGCTGCCGGAGGTTTGATAGCCATTATAGAAAACGGAGATCTGATTGAAATTGATTTTAACAACAAGAAGTTAAATCTGCTGGTGGAAAAAAGCCAGATCGACAGAAGATATAAGAATCTACAGCCCTTTTCTCCAAAAGAAAAGAATAAATTTCTTTTGAGATATTCAAAGCTGGTCGAACCTGCTTCTAAAGGAGCCATTTTTAAAGAACCTTAGAGGGAAAAATGAGAAAAGTGGAAATCTTAGATACAACCTTGAGAGATGGCACCCAAGGTATGGGGATTGCCTTCTCTCTTGAAGACAAGCTAAGAATTGCTCAAGTCCTTGACGATTTGGGTGTTCACTATCTGGAGGGAAGGTGGCCCGTCTCCAACCCTAAGGATCTTCGTTTTTTCCGGGAAATAAAAAAAATAAAATTAACCAATTCTACCATCACTGCTTTCAGCTCGACTAAACGACCCAAAATAAAAATAGAAAATGATCCAAACATTCAACAACTGCTAAATTCCCAGGCTGCGGCTTTCACCATTTTTGGAAAATCATGGGACTTCCAGGTGTTTAAGGCCCTAAATGTTTCTTTAGAAGAAAATTTGGAGATGATTTTTGAAACAATTTTCTATCTTAAAAAATACACAAATAAATTAATTTACGATGCTGAACATTTTTTCGATGGTTATAAAAACAACCCAGATTATGCTCTTCAAACCCTCAAAACAGCTCAAGAAGCCGGCGCTGACGTGCTCGTCTTAGCCGATACCAATGGAGGAAGCCTATGGTGGGAAGTGGCCCACATAATTAAGGAAGTAAAAAAAGAAATTCATATTCCTCTTGGTATTCACGCTCATAACGATGCGGATGTGGCTGTAGCCAACTCTCTGGCGGCTGTAAAAGAAGGTGTGGTTCATGTTCAAGGCACTATCAACGGGATCGGCGAAAGATGTGGAAATGCCAATCTAACCAGCATCATTCCTGACCTCTATTTCAAAATGGGTATTGAATCTATCCCCCCGAACAATTTAAAAAAGCTAACCTCAATTTCCCGTCTCGTCTCAGAATTGTCGAATAGACCTCCCCGGGTAAATCTACCCTATGTGGGAGAAAATGCTTTTGCCCATAAAGGAGGGATTCATGTCTCTGCCCTCCAAAAAGATCCTCGAACTTATGAACACATAGATCCTCAGAAGGTGGGCAATAAAAGAATTATCCTCGTGTCAGAACTTTCAGGAAAAAGTAACATTAAAGAAAAGATAAAAGAACGGGGTTATCAAATCGATCAAGACTCTCCTCTTTACCGTGAGTTGCTGGAAAAAATCAAGCAACTCGAGGCCAACGGGTATCATTTTGAAGGCGCCGAAGCTTCTTTCGAACTGCTGTTAAAAAAAGTTCTCGGCCAGCTCAAAGAATATTTCTCTTTGCATGGCTTTAGAGTCCTGACCTGGAAAAACTCCCATGAAAGTGCCTGGGCGGAAGTAAATATAAAAATCGAAGTTCCGGAAAAAATTGCCCAAGCTCGTCATTTAGAGGAAGCTATCGAACATACTTCGGCTGACGGAAACGGACTTGTTGAGGCCCTGGATAAAGCCCTGCGCAAAGTCCTAGAAAAATTTTATCCATCATTAAAAGAAGTCAAGCTCACTGATTACAAAGTCAGAATTTTAAATGAACAAGCCGGCACCCGGGCTGTCACCAGAGTTTTGATTTATTCAACAGATGGTCAAAAAAATTGGGGCACTGTGGGTGTTTCAGAGAACATCATCGAAGCTTCTTGGATAGCCTTGACTGAGGCTTTTATCTACAAACTGGTCAAAGATGAAGAAAAATCGGAGGTAATAAATGGCTAAAAAAATCACTATTTTCGATACCACCCTGAGAGATGGGGAACAAGCACCTGGCGCTTCTATGTCCGTAAATCAAAAAATTGAGATGGCTTTAGCTCTAGAAAGACTAGGAGTCGATATAATTGAAGCCGGTTTTCCCATTTCTTCTCCTGTCCAGTTTGAAGCCGTGAATAAAATTGGCCAAAAGGTCAAGAATTCCAAAATTGCTGGACTTAGTCGATGTACCAAAGAAGATGTCAAGGCTGTCTATGAAGCTTTAAGGGACAACAAAAATCGTGTTCTCCATCTTTTTATCGCTACCTCACCTATTCATAGAAAATACAAATTGAAAAAATCCAAAAAAGAGATAATCAAGACAGTCACAGAAACTTTAAAATATGCCCAAAATTACTTTAATTTTATTGAATTTTCTCCCGAAGATGCGACTAGAACTGAGTTGGACTTTCTCCTTCAAATTTTAAGAATAGCTTTAATAAATGGCGCCACAACAATAAACATTCCTGATACTGTTGGATATGCCATCCCCCACGAATTCGGTCAATTTATAAAAAAAATCTTTGAAGATTTAAAGAAGACTAAAGACTTTACCTTATCCATCCATTGTCATAACGACCTTGGTCTGGCTGTAGCTAATTCTTTGGCCGCAATTCAGAGTGGGGCAACTCAAGTAGAAGTTACTTTAAATGGTATTGGTGAGCGGGCGGGCAATTGTGCTCTCGAGGAAGTAATCATGAGCTTAAAAGTTAGAAAAGACATCTTTGATGTTTACACGAACATTAAGACCGAGTTGCTTTATCCCACTTCTAAACTACTTCAACATATAACTGGTTTCATCTTGCCCCGCAACAAACCCATCTTTGGAGAAAATGTTTTTTCTCATGAGTCGGGCATCCATCAACACGGCGTAATCAGTAAAAAGGAAACATATGAAATAATGAAACCAGAAACAATCGGCCGGGTGGTCGAGACTCTGGTCATGGGTCGCCATTCAGGCAGACATGCTTTCCGCAATAAGTTAAAGCAATACGGAATTTCTTTAAATAAAAAAGAATTTGAAAGGGCCTTTGCAAAGTTCATTGAGATCGCTGATAAAAAGAAAGAAGTCAATGATGAGGATATATTAAGTATTGTCTCCTCTATTCTAGGTAAAGAAGCCAACGGATACAAATTGAAATACTTTTATGTTTACACCGGCAATTCATTAATTCCATCGGCCACGGTGAAAATTATAAAAGGAGAAAACGAGTTCATCTCAGCTTCCACCGGAGACGGCCCAGTTGATGCTCTGTTTAAAGCCATCGATTCCGCCCTTAATCTCAAACCAAGACTTAAAGAGTACGTAATCCAAGCCATAGGCAAAGGAAAAGATGCCCAAGGACAAGTAAATCTAACTATCGAAATTGAAGGAAAATGCCTTAACGGGAAAGCTATTTCCACTGATATTGTGGAAGCATCGGCTCTGGCCTATCTGAGGGCCATAAATCGTTATTATTGGCAAAAAATGTTTTTTTAGGAGGCAAAAATATGAGTTTGACCCTAGCCGAGAAAATACTGGCCAAGAAAACGGGCCGAAAAGTGGAACCCGGCGAATTCCTTTTACTAGAGGTCGATGTGGCCTTGGGCAATGACATCACTGCCCCTTTGGCTATTAAAGAATTTTATCAGGTAGGAGGGGATAAAGTTTATGACCCAGAAAAAATTGTCTTAGTCTCAGATCATTTCACGCCCAACAAGGATATAAAATCGGCTGAGCAAGCCAAACAAATGCGGGAATTTGCCAAGACCCAGAAAATAAAAAAATATTTTGAAATAGGGCGAGGAGGAATTGAGCATGTTCTTTTACCCGAGGAAGGAATAGTTAAGCCCGGCCATCTGGTTGTGGGGGCGGATTCTCATACTTGCACCTATGGAGCCCTCGGCTCCCTGGCTATAGGCGTTGGTTCGACAGATTTGGCAGGTGTCTTTCTTGCGGGAAAAGTATGGCTCAAAGTTCCGCCCACCATCAAGATTGAATTAATAGGCAAGCCCAAAAAATATGTTTCGGGGAAAGATATAATTTTAAAAATAATTTCCCTTTTGGGAACTGAGGGGGCCAACTATAAAGTTTTGGAATTCAGTGGTGAAGGAGTGAAAAATTTGTCTATGGCGTCCAGATTTACCATGGCCAATATGGCGATTGAAGCCGGGGCAAAAACTGGCATTTTTCCAGTAGATGAAAAAGTAATTGATTATGCTCAAGAAAGAGGCTACAAAACTGAACCGCTGCTGCCTGATAATTCAGCCAAATATGAAAAAATATACAAATTTCACCTTAACGAGATTAATCTCCAGGTGGCTCGGCCCTGTTTACCCTCCAATTCAAAAGACATTCAAGAAATTGAGAAAGAAAAAATAAAAATTGATCAAGTGGTCATTGGCAGCTGTACTAATGGCCGCTTAGAAGATTTAAGAATAGCCGCCTCAATAATGAAAAAGAGTAAAGTTCATGAAAATGTCAGATGCATTGTGATCCCTGGATCGCAAAAGGTTTATTATGCCGCCTTACAAGAAGGACTGATCGAAACCTTTATTCAATCAAATTGTGTTGTGTCTCCACCAACTTGTGGACCTTGTCTCGGGGGACATATGGGAGTGTTGGCTAAAGGAGAAAGAGCCGTAGCCACAACCAACAGGAATTTCAGAGGAAGAATGGGCCATCCAGAAAGTGAAATATATCTTGCCTCTCCAGCGGTGGCCAGTGCTAGTGCTCTCAAGGGCTTCATCTGTAGTCCTGAAAGCCTTTAAAACTTGGAGGTTAAAATGCAAATTAAGGGCAAAGTTTTTATTTTTGGAGATAACATTAATACTGACCTAATCATTCCGGCCAGGTATTTACTCACCTCCGACCCCCAAGAATTAGCCAAGTATTGCTTTGAAGATATAAGGCCAGGTTTTGGCCAAAGAAATGATGTTCAAGGGAGTATCGTCATTGCTGGAGAAAATTTTGGTTCCGGTTCTTCTCGTGAACATGCTCCTCTAGCTATAAAAGGAGCTGGTATTAAGTGCGTCTTGGCCAAATCTTTTTCCAGGATTTTTTTAAGAAATGCCATTAACATCGGACTGCCTATTGGCGAGCTATCCCTAATAAATGAATTTAAAGAAGGAGATGAGATAGAGATTAATTTCTCTTCTGGAAAAATTGTCAATAGGAGAACCCAGAAAACTTTTGAAATTAAACCCTACCCTCCTTTTCTGCAAGAAATAATAATCAGCGGGGGATGGCTCAATTATTTAAAAACATTAGGGACCAAGGAGGAAAGATGAGAATAGCAGTTTTACCGGGTGATGGAATTGGTCAGGAGGTCATGAACGAATGTCTAAAGGTGCTAAATTTAATTGAAAAAAAATATAATCTTGAAATAAGAATTGAATATGGCGAGATTGGAGGAGTAGCCATTGATAAATATGGAACCCCTCTACCGGAAGAAACAATAAATATTTGTTTGAAAGCTGAAGCGGTTCTCTTAGGTAGTATCGGTGGCCCGCAATGGGATGATCTTCCGCCAGAAAAAAAGCCTGAAATTGGAGGACTTTTAAAATTAAGAAACCTCCTCAGACTTTATGCCAATCTAAGACCGATAATTCTTTTTGAAAAATTAAAAGACATTTCCCCTCTCGCCAACAAAAATTTAAAAGGGGAAATTGATATTCTTATCATTCGAGAACTCTCTAGCGGAATATATTATGGCTACCCCCGGGCTCTTAACCAGGCAGAGGCTTACGATACAATGCGTTACCAAAGGTCAGAAATTGAAAGAATCGCTCGAGTGGCTTTCAAAATCGCTACTAAAAGAAGAAAAAAAGTTACCTCGGTAGATAAAGCTAATGTCCTTTATAGTTCAATGCTCTGGAGAGAGGTAGTGGAAAAAGTGGCCCATGATTATCCTGAGGTGACCCTTAATCACCTTTATGTTGATAATGCGGCCATGCAACTGATATTAAATCCAGGACAATTTGATGTAATTTTAACCTCCAATCTCTTCGGAGATATCCTCTCCGATGAGGGAGCGGCCTTAGTTGGTTCTCTGGGCCTTTGCCCTTCAGCTTCGATAGGCAAAATAAATCTCTATGAACCAGTTGGTGGTTCCGCTCCTGATATTGCCGGAAAAGGGGTGGCTAATCCAATGGCTCAAATTCTCTGCTTAGCCCTGATGTTTGAATATTCTTTTAAGATGCAGTCTATTTCTAAAGCTATCTGGCGAGCAGTGGAAATGACCATCAACAATGGATTCAGAACTCCGGATATTTCCAAAGGAAAAATAAACCCTGTAGAAACCTCTCTGATTGGAGATCAGGTTTGTGAGTATTTGAAATCATTATAAAGGAGAGATGTTCATGTATGACCAAAAGCATTTTCAAGGAGCAAAAAAATTTTGGTACCAGGGAAACTTTTATGACTGGAATAAACCAGTTATTCACTGTATGTCTCATGCCTTACATTACGGCACTTCTGTTTTTGAAGGGATAAGGGCTTATTCTACGCCTAAGGGACCAGCCATATTTCGGCTGCCTGAGCATGTAGACAGATTATTTTACTCCGCCTCAGTTCTCGGCCTAGAAATTCCCTTCTCCAAAGAGAAAATTACTTCATCAATTGTTGAAACTATAAAAGAGAACGAACTAACCTCAGCGTATATTAGACCCCTTGTCTTTTTCTCTTATGGAACTTTGGCCCTTTTGCCCCAAGATTGTTCGGTCGAAGTAGTAATTGCTGCCTGGGAGTGGGACATCTATCTTGGTGATAGAATTCGTCAAGAAGGAGCTAAAGTTTTAATACTGCCAGTTAAAAGATTTCACCATTCCCAAATTGTTCCCTCCGCTAAATTGGGGGGATTATATGTCCAATCCCAAATAGGCATAAGATATGCTAAGGAAAGAGGCTTTGATGAAGGGATCTTTTTAAATCTGGAAGGGAATATAGCCGAAGGTTCAGGAGAAAATATATTTATTGTGAAAAATAAAGTCATCAAAACAAATTTTAAAAGTGAATCAATTCTAGAGGGCATCACCCAAAAAAGCATTATCGAAATAGCCAGAGACCTTGGGTATCAAGTAGAAATTGGAAAAATCACTAAAAATGAATTGTTCAAGGCTGATGAAGCTTTTTTTACTGGTACAGCCACAGAAATCGCCCCTATAGTTTCGGTCTGGGAGGAAAATGAAGAAGGAACTGAGAGAACAAAACATCTCATTGGAAAAGGAAAACCTGGAGAAATTACTTTGCATCTTTATCAAAGTTTTCTGGAAATAGTCCAAGGGAAAAATAAAAAATTTGAGAGATGGTTAACTTATGTGCAATAAATAATTAAAGAGATGTACACTTGGCCCTATGGTCTTGGTAGTTTAAAATTGAACCTAGGTCTTCTAGCACACCTAGAACGTGGACTAAAGCAGTAATCCTAACTTCTAGATATAGCTAAAATTAATTGAACCTTTCGGAAAAAACTTGTCTTCCCTCACCTTTAAATTTTCCGGTTATATTTAAATTTCTTGAATAAAAGATAACTCTTCTCTTTATAGCCAATTAAGGCAAAACAAGTTCTAGAAATAATTCAATTGGCAAGATATTATCAAAATCAATCCAAGACTTCTTAGGGGGCAACCACTCTGGCCTCATCATCGAATTCTAAAACAAAATCTTTTATACTCCAATAATAACCTAATAAAACTACAATATTACTCTTGACTTCTTAATTCAGAGGCAATAGACTTACTAAGATGAGCCAATCAGTTATTGTTCTCGTAGGAATTGCTGGTCTATTTATCCTCTTGGTTAAAACAAAAATCCATCCTTCTCTTCTTTTTGCTTCACTTCTTTTTCTTTTCTTTCTCTTGAATCTAATCAAAGTGGAAGATATGCTCGGGAACTTTGTCAATCCCTCGCTTGTTTCTCTTATCCTTCTCTTAGTCATTGCTTACGGAATAAACAAATCCTTCCTTAATGATTACTTCTCCCGGCTCATTATCAAGAACCATTCTTTGCCAAAAACCATTTTTCGTTTGAGTTTCTTAGCTGGTGGTTTATCCGCTTTTATTAACAACACAGCTGTGGTGGCCTCTTTTCTCGGTCCCATTAAAGCCAATCGGCGCTTCCCTCCTTCCAAACTGTTAATTCCTCTTAGTTATAGCGCCATCCTGGGAGGAACACTGACTTTAATCGGTACTTCTACTAATCTTATTGTCAATAGTTTTGTTATCAAAGAAGGACTTCCGCCCCTAGGAATCTTTGATTTCGTTTATGTAGGCCTTCCCCTCTTTTTGGCCGGAATTATCTATTTAAGTCTGGGAGCCCCTCATCTCCTGCCCACTATTAAAGAAAAAAGGCCCAAGCCTTCCCGTTTTTTTCTGGAAGCCAAAGTTTTATCCGGTTCGCGCCATATAGGTCGAACCGTTCAAGAAAACAATTTCCGAAATTTAGAAAGCCTCTTTCTAGCCGAAATAATCCGTCAAGGTAAATTAATTTCTCCGGTAACTCCTGACGAAATAATTCAAGAGGAAGATATCTTAGTCTTTGTAGGAGAAGTTTCCCAAATCAAAGATATTGAAAAATTCGATCGACTTCAGGTTTTCGAAGAAGAAAATTGGAAAATTCTGGAAAAAAATTTGGTAGAAGTCATCCTCTCTCATAACTCCACTCTTATCGGCAAAAGTATCAAAGAGGTTAACTTTCGGGCTAGATTCGATGCGGTAGCGGTGGCCGTCAAGAGAGGAGAGCAAAAATTATCAGGAAAAATCGGTTCGATTAAATTACAACCTGGAGATAGTCTGGTGCTGGCTGTGGGCACCGACTTTGGAAAAAAAGAAGACTTAAGCAGCCATTTCTATTTCGTTCACCCTCTCCCTGTAGCCAAAAAACTTAATGTCCAACAGAGCCTGGTAGCAATAAGCTTGTTTCTAATAGCCATTATTCTTAGTGCCACGGGCGTAATTTCTTTGGTTAAATCACTAATGATAGTTCTTTTTTCTTATTTTCTCCTCGGGTTTCTCTCTCTAGAGGAAATAAAAGAGAATCTTCATTTTGAACTGATTGCCCTTATTGGCTCAGCCATTGGGGTAGCTGAGGTAATGATTCATTCGGGAGCTGCCCAAACCATAGCTAATCTTATTTTATCCGTCTTTAACTCCTTCGGCCCCTGGGGAAACCTAATAGGAGTTTTTCTTTTAACTCAAGTACTAACTCTTTTTATTACCAACAACGCTACCGCGGCTCTTTCCTTCCCTATTGCTTACACTACTGCTCTTTCCCTCGGAGTAAATCCTCTACCTTTTATTATGGTCATTGCTTACGGGTCCAGTAGCAACTTTCTCACACCTTATTCCTATCAAACCAATTTAATGATTTACGGTCCTGGAAATTATCGCTTCCATCATTACCTCAAGACGGGTCTTCCTTTAGCTCTTATCTATGGGATTATTGTCTGTACTCTTGTCCCCCTCTTCTTTCACTTTTAGTCCTTTTCTGGGACCCCACATTAATTCAATCATCCTTGCCTTTCTTAAAATCCAACTCTAAACAAAGAATCCTTTTTTCTCAAATCAACTAAGCCCAGCCGTCAAAATCTTTCAGTGTTAAGAAAAAATAACTCTAGCCTCATAAAACTTGATCCTTTGGGCAAAAACAAGGTCAAGCCAGATAAAAAATAGGTTTAGGTCAAGAAAAATTAAAAATTTTTTTTAACTTCTTTCTAAGCTAGATATAATAACTAATCATGGCTCAAAATAATTTAGTGGCCGTCGGGATTGACTCTGGCACTCAAGGGACTAAGGTTCTTCTGGTTAACTTCAAAGGGGAAGTCCTGGCCCGCGGTTATGCCCCTCACCCTGAACCTACTGGTCGCCGACCTGGAGAAAAAGAACAAAATCCCGAAGATTGGATCAAGGCCCTGAAGAAAGCCTGGCACCAGGCTCTTAACCAGAGTGGTCTATCTCCCCGAAAAATTGTCTCTTTAGGCGTTTCGGCCCAACAGCATGGTTTTGTTCCCTTGGATAAATCAGGACGACCTCTCCGCCCAGCCAAATTATGGAATGACACCTCCACGGTTAACGAAACCGAGGCAATCAGGCAAGCTCTAGGAGGAAAAGAAAAATTCATCGAAAAAGTAGGCCTTCATCTGGCAGTTGGTTATACCGCCTCTAAAATTCTCTGGTTGAAAAAAAATGAGCCCGCTAATTTCAAACGGCTGAAAACTATCCTCCTTCCCCACAACTATATAAATTTCGTTCTGACTGGAGTGGCCCATATGGAGTATGGAGACGCCTCGGGAACGGGATTGATGGAAATCCGTCAACGAAAATGGCAACCAGAAGTATTGCACGTCATTGACACCAACTTGGAGGAAAAACTTCCTCCTTTATCCCATCCCAGGTCGCCAGTAGGCTATGTTACCGGGCGCATAAAAGACGATTTCAATCTGGATAGGGTCCTGGTAGCGGCCGGCGGAGGCGACAATATGATGGCGGCTATTGGCACTGGTAACACCAGGGCGGGGTTGGCTACTCTTAGTTTGGGTACTTCAGGAACAATCTTTTCTTACTCTCCTCAGCCTATCATTGATCCTCAAGGAGAAATCGCCGCCTTTTGTGATAGTACGGGAGGCTGGTTGCCCTTACTGTGCACCATGAACGTCACCAATACCACCGAAAAAATCAAACAACTCTTTCAATTAAGCAATCAGAACCTTGAATCTCTAGCTAATCAATCTCCCCCTGGAGCTGGTGGGTTGATTTTCCTTCCTTTTCTTAATGGAGAAAGGGTTCCGGAAATTCCATTTGGGAAAGGAGCCTTCATCGGTCTAACTCAGCATAATTTCTCACCAGAATATTTTGTCCGGGCAGTCCTCGAAGGAACCATCTTTAATTTGGGCTATGGCTGGGCAAGAATGAAACAATTGCAACTCAATCCTTCCGAGATTCGTGTCACCGGCGGAGGAGCTAAAAATAAGACCTGGCTTAAAATAGCTGCTTCTATCCTTAATTGTCCTCTTTTTACCCTCGTTGAAAATGAAGCCGCGGCCTATGGAGCCGCTTTGCAAAGTATCTGGACCTATCTTCAAGAACAGGGTGAAGCTATTTCTTTATCAGAACTCACGGCCCACTTGGTCAAAAAAATCCCTTCTCCCATTGAACCTGACCTTGAATTAGTGACTTTTTATGGTGAATTACAAACTAGATTTAACCTGGCCTGGCAGTCTCTCCCCTGGAGCTCTCTAATCGGGCAGCCAGAAGAATCCACTTAGATTTAATCTTGCTCCAATAATAAAAATGTCTTATTCTTTAAGAAAAATGAACTTTTTTTCATTCCAAAAGACTCTGTTCTAAGGAGGAGGAATGACTGAATACAAATTATGGATAAACGGACAGGCGGTTGATGGTTTCGAAACTAGGGAAATTCTCTCTCCTTATGATGGTACACCTGTAGCTAAAGTCCACTTCGCCAATCGAGCTTTAATGCAACAAGCCATTGACTCGGCCGCCCACGCCTTTCAGCAGACAAAATCTCTCTCGAGTCATGAGCGCTATAAAATTCTCGAAAAAATATCGCAGACTATTGCCGACAGAAAGGAAGAACTCGCCCAATCCATTGCTTTGGTGGCCGGCAAACCCATTCGTTCAGCTCGGACTGAAGTGGAAAGAGCTGTCAACACTTTTCTCATTGCCGCTGAAGAGGCTAAAAGAATCTATGGAGAACTTATTCCTCTTGACTTAACACCAGCCACCAAAGATCGCTGGGGACTTGTACGCCGTTTTCCCCTGGGAGTCATTGCTGGGATAACACCTTTTAATTTCCCCTTGAATCTGGTAGCCCACAAAATGGCCCCGGCTATCGCTTCGGGCAATGCTTTTATCCTTCGGCCAGCCTCTCAAGTCTCCCCAACTGCTCTCCTTTTAGGAGAAATTGTCCACTCCACCGACATTCCTCCGGGAGGAGTAAATATTTTGCCTTCCAGTTATAATGCAGCTGAAGCCCTGCTCGAAGAGGAACAAGTGAAAATGGTGACTTTCACCGGCAGCCCGGCTGTAGGATGGCCCTTGAAGAAAAAAGCTCCCAAAAAAAGAGTTACTCTCGAATTAGGGGGTAACGCAGCTGTAGTCATCGAACCTGATGCTGATCTTGAATATGCTATTTCCCGATGTCTTTTAGGAGCTTTTGCTTATGCGGGTCAAATTTGTATCTCTATCCAAAGAATTTTCCTCCACGAGAAAATTTATGATCGCTTTCTCAACGAATTCATTGCCCAGACCAAAAAATTGAAAGTGGGCAATCCTCTTGAGGAGGAAACCGATGTGGGGCCTATGATTACTCTGGAAGCAGCCGAGCAAATCGAACAGTGGATCCAGGAAGCAGTAGAAGAAGGAGCTAGAATTCTCACTGGAGGCAAAAGAGAAGGAAACCTAGTTGAACCCACTATTCTGGAAAATGTGAAACCTGAGCTGCGAATTTCCTGGCTGGAAGCCTTTGCGCCCGTGGTGGTGATTTACAAATACAACGATTTTTCGCAGGCCTTGGAGAATGTTAATTATTCCATTTACGGTCTCCAGGCCGGTGTTTTCACCCATAACTTAAATAAGGCCTTCCAAGCCTTTGAAAAACTTGATGTCGGAGGAGTAATCATCAACGATATTCCCACCTTCAGAGTTGACCATATGCCTTATGGTGGAGTCAAAGAATCAGGTTTCGGACGAGAGGGTCTCCGGTACGCCATTGAAGAAATGACCGAACTTAAATTAATGGTAGTCAATCTCAAAACAGAATTATAATCCGGCTTATTGGCTTAAACCAAATACAAAAGAAGGAGTCTTTTTTCCGGAGAGAATAATTTTTATTTTCCCCTTTAAATCTCCTCCAAAGTCAACCTATCTTAAACTAGACATATTTTCGTGGAAGGAAAACTTGCCCGCAAAAATCCCCCTAGGAAACTCTTTTCCCTTTACGCCCCAGGCAGGAAGAAGAAAAGTTTCTAAACTTGACACAACAATCACCAAGACATAAACTAAAGCTTCATGCCATATCAATATGCCCCATTATATAACGTCTTACTATCTGGAGGTAATTCATGAAGCGTATTCGTCTATCCACTGTCAGAGATAAAATTAAAGAAATAGTCCAGCAGGCCAACTTCGAGCTTCAGGACGATGTCTTAAAAATTCTTCAAGAATGGCGGGAAAAAGAAGAATCACCCGCCGGTCAAGCAGTTCTAGAACAAATTCTGGAAAATGCCCGGATTGCTCGAGAAGAAAAATTAGGTCTTTGTCAAGATACTGGTCTAGCTGTCTTTTTTGTGGAACTAGGCGAACAAGTCCAATTGGAATATGATGATAATTTAACCAGTCTCCATGAAGCCATTACTGAAGGAGTCCGGCAGGGCTATGCTGAGGGATATCTAAGAAAATCAGTTGTTGAAGATCCCATTCGTCGTAAAAATACCGGTGATAACACTCCGGCCTTCATCCATTGGGAATTAGTCCCCGGCGATGTCTTTAAAGTCACCTTTGTGGCTAAAGGGGGAGGAGCTGAAAACATGAGTGCTATTCGAATGTTTGCCCCCGCGGCTGGGTTGGAAGGCATTGAAGACTTTGTGGTGGAAACAGTGGATAAAGCTGGTTCTAATCCTTGTCCTCCTATAATTATCGGGGTAGGAGTGGGTGGTAACTTCGAGTACTCCGCTCTCCTGGCTAAAAAAGCTCTCCTCCGACGTCCTTTAGGCACACCTAATCCTGATCCCTTCTACGCTGAAATGGAAAAAAGACTTTTGGAGAGAATAAACAACCTGGGTATTGGTCCCCAAGGAATGGGGGGACGCTGCACGGCTCTGGCTGTTCATGTAGAAGCTTTTCCCTGCCATATTGCTTCCATGCCAGCAGCAGTCAACATTCAGTGCCATTCTCACCGAGTGCTAAGTTTTGAGCTGTAACTCCTTTGACTTAAAATTTTTTCACTCAAAAGGATGAGTTTCAAAAAGAAAGCGGAGTGAATCTCTTTGGATTTTACAAATTAGAGGAGCTAAAATGGTTGAAATAAGATTTCATGGCCGCGGAGGTCAAGGAACTGTAGTGGCCTCCAAAATTCTGGCCGATGCCATTAACAAAGAAGGAAAATTTGTCCAGGCTTACCCTGAATTTGGAGTGGAACGTCGGGGAGCTCCAGTTTATGCCTTTATTAGAATTGATGAGACTCCCATTTTTGACAAAAGTCGGATTTACTCCCCTGACCATATCGTTGTTCTCGACCCCACTTTGATCGAAGCAATTGACGTCACCGAAGGCCTCAAAGAAAAAGGCTGGATTATTGTCAACACCGATAAAAAACCTGAAGAATTGGCTTTCCCAACCAAATACCGAGTAGCCACTATTGACGCCACTCACATCGCTCTTAAACATCAATTGGGCACCCGGGCCACTCCTATCGTTAATACCGCTATTGTGGGAGCAGTGGTCAAAGTCTTGGATTTAGCCCGTTTAGAGTCAGTTATTCAAGCAGTCAAAGAAGGAGTTCCCCTTAAACCCGAAGAAAATGCGGCGGCGGCCAAAGAGGCTTATGAATCAGTAGTCTTTCACTCTTAATAAGGAAAGAACCATGAAAAAACAACAACCCACAAAAAAAATTATTTTTCATTCAGAAAAAGAGATGCCTCTGGCTCCCTATTCCCTTGGCTCCATGCTTCATAATCGCACAGGAGCCTGGCGAAATATTCGTCCTGAAATCAACTTGGAAAACTGTATTCAATGCGGTATTTGCTGGAAATTCTGCCCCGACGTAGCTATTTACATTGAGAACGAATATCCCGTGGTAGATTACACTTACTGTAAAGGATGCGGTCTTTGTGCTGAAGAATGTCCTGTTAAATGCATTACCATGGTGGAGGAAGAAAAATGAGAAAAGTTCTAATGGGTAATCATGCCCTCTCTTACGGAGCTATGCTTTCCCGGGTTCAAGTCATTGCCGCTTATCCCATTACACCTCAAACCCAGGTGGTAGAATTACTTTCGGAGATGTGCGCCGAGAAAATTTTGGACGCCCAGTTTATTAAAGTAGAATCTGAACACTCAGCTATGGCGGCCTGTTTAGGGGCTTCTTTAGCCGGGGCCAGAACTTTTACCGCCACTTCAGCTCAGGGATTGGCCCTTATGCATGAACTTCTCCATTGGGCTTCCGGAGGACGTTTACCCGTCGTCCTGGGCAATATTAATCGAGCCATGGCTCCGGGATGGAGTATCTGGACTGATCAAAATGACAGTCTTTCTCAAAGAGATACAGGTTGGATGCAATTTTACTGCGGGTCTAATCAAGAAGTTTTGGATAGTGTCATCCAAGCCTTTAAAGTAGCCGAAAAACTCCATATCCCAGCTATGATTATTCTCGACGCTTTTTCCCTCTCTCACACTTATGAAATAGTCGATGTTCCGGATCAAGAAAAAGTAGACAAATTCCTGCCCCCCTTTCAACCTAAATTTCGCCTGACACCAGATGAGCCGCATGCTTTCGGTGGATTAACTTCTCCTGAACATTATTTCGAACTTCGCTATAAACTTCAGAAAGATATGGAGAAAGCCCCGGCTCTTATCGAAGAAACAGGTCAAGAATTCGAGGAGTTGTTCGGCCGCAAATTAGGCTTAGTTGATCCCTATAAATGCGATGATGCTGAAATTATTTTAGTCACTTCAGGCACCACCGGCTATACAGCCCGAGTGGCCGTGGATCATTTCCGTGAGAAAGGATTGAAGGTGGGCAACCTGAGAATCAGAGTGCTCCGTCCTTTCCCCTTTGAGAAAGTCCAGTCTATCCTTTCTCACGCGAAAAAAGTAGCGGTTATTGACCGCAATATTTCTTACGGCCACCACGGTATTTTTTACCAAGAAGTAAAATCGGCTCTCTATGGAAATTCTTCCGTGCCTGTTTTTGGTTATATTACCGGTCTGGGGGGCCGCGATATCACCCTAAATACCTTCCAGAAGATAATTGAAGAAACCCAGCGTAATGAGACTCCCCCCGAAAGGATCAGCTGGATAGGAGTGAAAAAATGAATCATCCCCAGAAAAAGAAACAGAATAAAATGCGTCTTACTCTTCCCCTTGAAGAATATATGCATTCAGGGCATCTTGCCTGTCAAGGCTGCGGGGCTACTTTAGCTATGAGGTATGTCCTTAAGGCCTTAGGCCAAAGAACCGCCCTCTGTATCCCCGCTTGCTGTTGGTCTGTCATCGATGGACCTTTTCCTTATTCTTCACTAGATGTCCCCATATTTCACTGCGCCTTTGAAACCGCGGCTATTTCTGCCGCCGGACTTAAAGCTGGTTTAGAAATGGTGGGCGATCATGAAACACAGGTAGTAGCTTGGGCAGGAGACGGAGGCACCTTTGATATTGGCATCCAGGCTCTTTCTGGAGTAGCCGAAAGAAATGATGACATCATTTATGTCTGTTATGATAATGAAGCCTACATGAATACTGGGATTCAGCGCAGCTCGGCTACCCCTTTTGGAGCTTGGACCACCACGACTCCAGTTAAGCATTATAAGAACCGGCCTAAAAAAGATATTGATGCTATTTTGGCAGCTCACCGTATTCCCTATGTCGCCACAGCGAATATTTCCTATCCTGAAGATCTTTACCGCAAAGTTCTTAAAGCCAAAAATATCAAAGGAACTCGATTTATTCATATTTATGCCCCCTGCCCTTCCGGCTGGAAAACAAGACCCGAGGACACAATAAAATTAGGTAAATTGGCTGTTCAAACTTGTATTTTTCCCCTCTTCGAAGTAGAGGAAGGCAGCACTTGGAAAATAAATATTAAACCTCGAGAGAAAAAGCCAGTTGAAGAATATTTGATGCGCCAGGGAAGATTTCGCCATCTTACAGCTGAAGCCATTGCCCTTATTCAAGAAGAAGTTGATCGCCGTTGGGCTCGGCTTCTGAAGTATGAAGAAACTTCTCCCTTATAGACTCGAAATAATCTTACTTTTTTGGTCTAATTCTGCTGAAAGGAAATAACCCTCAGCAGGGAAATCGACTTAAAATTTTTATGAGCAAAACCTCAATTTCTTAAAAATAAGAACAGAATTTATCTCCTTCACTGAAAGTCAGCCATAATTACTGCAACATAGCCGACATAGAGGAGAAGTAACCTGTTATGAGCAATACTCCAATCAAAATCAATAACACTCCACCAGCAATGGTAATAATTCGAAAATACTTCCTGATAGATTGGCAATACTCAAAAAATTTATTAATTAAAACACCGGCTAAAAGAAAGGGCAGACCTAGCCCGATGGAATAAACCGCCAAAAGAATAATGCCTTTTATTAGACTTTGAGTAGAGGCGGCCATAGTTAGAATAGCTCCTAGAATGGGGCCAACACATGGAGTCCAACCCGCTCCAAAAGCCATTCCCACAATGACTGTGCCTAGCATTCCCAATGGTTTCTCTTGAAGATGGAACTTTCTTTCTCTCTCCAGAAAAGCTATTTTGAAAACTCCAGCAAAATGGAGTCCCAGAATAATAACAATGACCCCACCTATTCTTTCCAGCCAGTGGATATTCTCGGCCAAAAAACGTCCCAAAAATGTGGCTGAGGCTCCAAGAGAAATAAACACCAGGGAAAAACCGAGAATAAAAAGCAAGGAATTCCCGATGACTATCTTTCTGACTTTTTTCAAGTTTTCCTCATGAGACATCTCGTCCAGTGAAACTCCAGTAATAAAAACCAGATAGGAGGGAATTAAAGGCAGAATACAGGGGGAAAGAAAGGAAAGTAATCCAGCTGAAAAAGCTACAAAAACCGAGATATTTTCTGTGCCAGACATTGGATGTTGAATTAAGTTGGCTTATTTATTTAAATCTAAAAAATATCTTTCCAGAGTCTCTTTATCCATGTAGCCAACATGCTTGTCTCTGATTTTTTTCTCTTTGTCAATAATAATTGTGGTGGGAATAAAACGGCCAGGTTGGTAAGCCTTAATAATTTCATTGGTAAACATGGCCACTGGATAGGGAATATGAGTATCATTTACAAATTCTCTAACTTTGCTTACTCCTCGATCAACTGAGATACCAATAATGACCATTCCTTTATCTTTATATTTCTCATAAATTTCAATAAAACCAGGAATTTCTTGTCGACAGGGAGGGCACCAGGTGGCCCAAAAATTTAAGAAAATAACCTTGCCCTCAAAATCGGCCAGAGAAATAGTCTGACCATTTAAATCAGTCAAAGTAAAATCAGGGGCAGGAGGATATTCCTTTTCAGCACTTATTATCAGTGATGGCCACAGCCAGGCTAAAAGAAAACAGCTGAGTAAAGAAATAAAGAGCACTTTCTTCATCATTTTCTCCTAATTATAGAATTTAGATGATAATTATAGGGTTCTTCCCCTCTTTTGGCAATAACTCTTTACTTTTTTTTATAAACCAGCTTGCCCCCAATAAAAGTCATCAATACTTCTGTCTGGAGAATCTGGTCATCAGGACAGGTAAGAATATTTTGAGAAAGCACCACGAAATCAGCCAATTTTCCGGGGGTAATACTACCAAGAATTTTTTCTTGGAAAGAAGCCAGAGCTCCATTGAGAGTGTAAGAGCGGAGAGCTTCTTCCCGGGTCATTGCTTGATCGGGATAAAAGAACGACCCATCATCCAACCGTCTGGTTACAGAAGCATAAAAACACTTAATTGGATCGACATCCTCTACTGGAGCATCGGTACCATTACAAATGAGGGCTCCTGAATCGAGTAATTTTCTCCAGACATAAGCCCCTTCGGCAGCTCTTTTGGCTCCCAACCTCTTGGTGACCCAAGGACCGTCAGAAGTACAATGAATTCCTTGCATGGAAGCTATTACTCCTAACTGGGCAAAACGAGGAATATCCTCCGGATGAAGATGCTGGGCATGTTCAATCCGCCAACGTAAATCTTTCTTTTCAGGATGCGTCTTAAAGACTTCCTCGTAAATATTTAACACTTCCCGATTGGCCCGATCACCAATGGCATGGATACAAAGCTGCCAGTCATTTTCAATGGCTAATAAAGCTGTCTGACGGATAGTTTCAAGAGGAGTGGTGTTAAAACCGGTACTAGTGGGCAAATCCGTATAAGGTTCCAGTAACCAGGCACCGTGAGCCCCCAGGGCCCCATCCATAAATCTTTTAATAGCTCGGACAGTCAAATGATATTGGCCATAACCCTCAAGACGGTACTCATCTATTCTTTGAGCTAGGCGATCATTACTCTCATTAATCATCACATATAATCTTATTTTCAACCGCCCTTCATCAATTAAGCGCTTATATAAGTCAATGGTCTCAAAAGAAACTCCTGGATCATGAACACAAGTAACTCCTTTGGCCACACACTCTTCGGCTGCAAGAAGAGCGATCTTCTCCAATTCCCTTATTCTTTCTTCAGGAGATTTCTTCGCCTGATCACGGGCATAAGCTCGGCTAATCAATCCCTGAGCTGTTTCCCGGAAAACTCCAATCGGCTGGCCTCGTTTATCCCGAACAATCTCTCCTCCCTCAGGATCAGGTGTTTTTGAAGTAACACCGGCCAGCTCCATAGCCCGGGCGTTGGCAATAGCCGAATGGCCGCTGGCATGCGTGAGAAAGACCGGATTGTCAGGGGAAACAGCACTTAATTGATGATGAAAGGGTAAACCATCAATATTCGGCTGGGGTGTTGCCTGCCATTTCTCTTGATGCCATCCCCGACCTAAAATCCATTCTCCCGGCCGAGCTTGGGCTACCGCCTTTTTAACCTTTTCCACAATTTCGCCCCAACTGCGACAAGACCTCAAATCAAGAGTTAACTTGGAGCGACCAATCCCCATAAAATGAGCGTGAGAATCAATAAAACCTGGAATTAAAGTTTTGCCTTCCAGGTCAATTACTTCTGTTCTATCAGAAATATAATGATTAATTTCTTCTCTTGAGCCCACGGCTATAATCACTCCATCTCTAACAGCTACAGCGGCTGCCTCCGGCGTCTTTTCATCCATGGTCACTATCTGACCATTAATAAAAGCCAAATCAGCCTCTTCCATTTTTTTCTGGCAGCCCAGATTAAAGACAAGAAATATCCCAATCAGAAAAAAACAAACTCTACTAATTTTTTTCATGCTTATTACCCCTCCATTTAAAATTCACCTTTTCATCATAAATCTTAGCCTTATTTAACTTCAAGAGAAAAAATTGGCCAGGTACTCCAACTTTAACTTACTCACTTACCATCGATAAACTACAGCTGCCCAAGTGAAACCGGCGCCAAAGGCGACAAACACTAAAATATCACCTTTCTTCAATTGGCCACTTTCTTTTAATTCATGAATAGCCACCGGGATCGAGGCCACGGAGATATTCCCATATCTTTGAATGTTAGTATAGACTCTTTCGGGTGGAAGTTTCAATCGCTGACCCGTGGCATCAATAATCCTAATGTTAGCCTGGTGAGGTACTAAAAAATCAACATCTTTCTTTTTTAATCCGGCTATTTTCAAAGCCTCTACGGCTGCTTCTCCCATCCTTTTCACCGCATGTTTAAAGACCTCATTGCCCTTCATTTGAAGATAATGCAACTTTTGGTCAACCGAGTCATGAGAGGCCGGAATCCTAGTGCCTCCTCCAGGAAGAATGAGTAATTCTCCCAAAGAGCCGTCCGCCCCCCAGTAAGCAGAAAGCATACCCGAATCATCTTGACTTTCTTCCAAAATCACTGCTCCGGCGCCGTCACCGAATAAAACACAGGTTGAACGATCCTCCCAGTTAGTAATCTTCGTCAATAATTCAGCCCCAATTAGCAAGACCCGGCGTGCCGGGCCATTAAGGATAAGCCCTTCGGCGACAATCATACCGTAAAGGAATCCGGTACACCCCGCTGAAAGATCAAAAGCCGGGACATGATCGGCTCCTAAACTATGTTGGACCCGACAAGCTGTGGAGGGAAAAATTGTATCAGGTGTGGAAGTGGCCACTAAGATTAAATCTACTTCTTCTGCCGTAAGTCCAGCATCCTGAAGAGCTCTTCTGGCCGCCTCCGCAGCTAAATCTGAAGTAGCTTGTTCCTCAGAGGCAATATGTCTTTCTCGAATACCAGTGCGGGTCACAATCCATTCATCTGAGGTGTCAACCATCTTCTCCAAGTCCTGATTGGTCAGAATTTTGTCCGGCACATAGAATCCCGTACCCACAATTTTAATTCTTTTTATTTTCATCTCTCTCGCCCTCTTTTTAAATTGTTTTCTATAGCACAGATATCCCAATTTTGCAAATCAATTTTGGGTAGAGAGAAAGTCCAACTTCAAGAGACATTCTTCAGCCTCCCCCCAACTAGGAAAAAGTTCGACTCCTAATTTAAAAAAGTGACAAAAAATGAGGGCTATTTAAATTTTTATAGGTCACTCAACAAATTAAATGCTTTGAAGTTCAGAGATATTCTCCTTGGCCAGGATAATTAACGGAACACCTCTCCATCTGTCCGTTGAAAGAAAAAATTCTCTGATATAAAATTTTAAATAAATTTAGGAAGATCAAGATGAAGAAAAAAATATCTTTAATTATTTTTTTCCTGCTTTTCCTTCTTACCTGGTCTACTTCTTCCGGACTGGCTCAAACCAACCTGGGGCAATATGAAGATGAAGCTCCTTTACAATCTTGGAATAATTTTGGTTTGACCACAGCTGCCTCCCTAGCTCTGGGAATAAGCAAGATTGTTCTGCCTCTAAATAATTCAATTTCTTTATCCAACCCTTCTCTCTTGGTCAAATTAGCCAACTTAACTTTCACTCTTAATGGATCTTTTCTTCACACCTCGCTTCATCGTTATGGGCTGGTGAACACTGGAGTGCTTTTAACCCAAGAAAACGTGACCAACAATATCAGTGCTCTCGATTATGGCGGAGTCTCCTTTAAAATAAAAGCCTGGACAATTGGGATTAGTATAGGGCTTCTTGAATACTACGACCGACCTGGGGTAGATTTGCAAAAGGACTACCAAGGAAGAATCTATTATAAATTAAATTACAATCAACAGGGTCTACTCCGAAATTTCAATTTGGCTCTGGCTCGCCCCCTCAGCCGCCATTTATTGGTCGGGCTGGGCTTTAATCTTGTTCAGGGAAACTGGCAGAGAAGGGTAAAAGAAGAATGGCTTATTTCCCAAATAATTATTCAAGATAATCGACAAGAAGACTATCGGGGATTTTATCTTAATGGAGGACTAACCTTTCTTTTCAACGACCATCTGTGGGCTAGTTTAGCCTTCCGGACTCCTTTCAAAAAAAAGGCCACCGCTGAAAGTCAACTGAGCTACAGGGCTTCCCTCTTTCAAACTAATATCACTATTTCCGCCCAAGCTAACAATTTTTATCAGCAACCTCTAGTTTTGGGCACCGGCTTTTACTGGGAGTTTAATTCCCCTGGCCGTCTTCTAGCCGAGCTGACTTATTTCCGCTGGTCAGATTATCAAGCCCATTTCTTCGAGGAAAATTTGGGGCGAAACTTCAAAGACACCATTCAGTTGTCTATGGGCTTAGAATACCCCATAACTTCTCAACTTTTCGGAGTCTCAACAGAGTTCCCCCTAAGATTGGGCTCGTTTTTCGACCCTCAGCCCACGAAAAGTGAGAAGACTGCCTATCTGGGAATTACCTTAGGGACTGGGGTACATTGGTCTCATTTTCATTTGGATCTAGGGTTAGCTATCGCCAAAGAAATAAGCAACGAGTCCGGTTTACACCTTGGTAAGCTTGGGGTAACTATTTCTTATAATTATTAGCTAGGATAAAAAATGAGAAAAGACAAAATCATCAGCAAGTTTTCAAATTCATTGCTTTTTGGTTGGTGGGGCCTATGGCTAATTCTCCTTCTTGCTTCCCCGATTTCTGGAACTACCTCTTCTTGGGGGGACTCCTTAATTGTCAGTCTGAGTAAAAAGCCAGAGTATTTGAAGCGGCTCCAGCCTTACTCCTTAGATTATCTTTTAGAGTGGGAAAATAAAATCTATTTGGTGGTCAATCCCCAAGAGTTGCAACTTCTTCAAAATTTAGACATCCCCTTTTCCCTGGAAAATTTTGAGCCGGCAAATAATCCTGATTCTCCGGGCTCTATTCAAACAAGCCTTAATGGAGCCTATCATTCTTATGCTGAACTTGAAGCTGACCTTTTTAATTTAGAAGAAACTCATCCTGAATGCTGTCTCTTGGTCAACTTAGGTCAAAGCGTCGAAGGGCGCAATATTTACGCTTTGAAAATTTCGGATAATCCTGCCTTAGAGGAAAATGAACCAGGGGTAGTCTTTCTTGGCTGTCACCACGCCCGAGAATGGATTTCAGTTGAAGTCCCCTTCCTTCTAGCAAAATATCTAGTTGAACACTACCAGCGCGATCCATCAATCCAAAAATTGGTCGATCGAAGTGAAATCTGGATTATCCCCCTAGTCAATCCAGATGGTCTGGAATATTCAATTTATTTCTATCGTTATTGGCGAAAAAACCGCCGCAATTTGGGTCATGGACTTTTTGGGGTAGATCTTAATCGCAATTATGATTATCAGTGGGGACGAGATGATATCGGGTCCAGTCCGGACCCATCCTCCAATGTCTATCGAGGGCCATCTCCTTTCTCCGAACCTGAATCCCAAGCTATTAAAAAATTCATGGAACTTCACCCTCATTTAAAAGCTTTGGTCTCTTATCACAGTTACAGTCAAGTGATCCTTTATCCCTGGGGGTATACTAACAAGCCGAGTCATCTAGATGACCTCCTTAGATTTCTCGCTTCAACTATGTCTCAGAAAATGAAAGCTGTTTTTGGCACTAAATATTCCTATGGACAATCCGGAGCATCTTTTTACTTGACTAATGGGGACACTACTGATTGGGCTCTTGGGAAATTTGGTATTCCTGCTTTTACTATCGAACTTCCTCCGATTGATCGCTTTCGAGGAGGGTTTTTCAACGCAGAAGCTGATATCCAAAAAATATTCCAAGAAAATTTGCCGGCCGCTCTTTTTCTAATAGATTGGGCTATTCAAGGCCAAACCGCTTTTACCTCTCCTTCTTGCTCCTGGTGGCTAAAGAATCGAAACATCGGGGAAAGTCCCATCACTCACTAGAGCTGTTTCATTTGTTGCTTCATCTCCTGCAAATTACGGTTTATCCTCTCCAATTGATGAGCGTAAAGCATTAAAGCAGTTTCTGTGGCCACTTCAGCTTCAAAAAGTTCTCCTAAAGAAATAAATAGAGGCTGCTTGTCCTGCTGCAACTTTTCAAATGCTCTTAATAACTTTTCTTTCCTATCTTCCAATTTCGAAATCTCTTGTAATGTGCTTTCTTTTTTTTGGCTAAGTTCTCGTAAAAGATCGACCTTCTTCCTTTCCAACGATTCAACTTTGGCCATTAATGATTCTTTTTTGGCAGTTAATACTTCCTTCTGGTCCAGTTTTAATTGAACTAACTTTCTGGTGGCTAATTTCTTCTCCACTAACTGAGTAAGTACCTTTTCTAATTTACTCACTCCAACTGCAGATTCATCCTGAGAATTGTTTTCCTCTTTTAACCTAATTTCCTGGCGAAGGGTATTGATTTGTCGCATTAACTCTTCTTCTTGATGATGGAGTCCGGTTATCTCTCTCAATATTTCTTCTTCTTGTTCCTGAAGGGCTGACAGATGTTCTTTTACAGGAATTAGTTCCTGTTCCACCTCAGTTTGAATTAATTGAAAATGATGTTCCATTTCTTCTAATTTTTGTTTGTACATAAATATTTTCTTCTCAATCTGTTGAGTTTGTTCTTTTATCCTTTCTTTCTTCCTCTCAATGGCCGCCAATTTTCCTCGGAGACCCTTGCCTTTTTGGGGCCAATAATCCCCCCGCCATATTTCCTCCCCTAGTTCCCTTAAAACTTGGGTCTTTTTTTTCTCTTCGAGGCGGATTCTCACTTGAAGCCGCAACTTAGCGAACCGTCGCCTGGCGCCAAAAAAGAATTCATTTAACTTACGTCTGAGATTGCGATCCCGCAGAAAAATAAAAACCAACAGAAGAAGGATAACGCAGACCAAAAACCAAAAAATCCAATAAGGTAGACCAGCGCGTGGATTAGACTCCAGTTGGACAACCTGGTGACCTAATACTTGTAAGTCCATCATAAATTTTTAATATTTTTTTCAATTTCTAGCTGATTGTCAACCAGAAGATTAAATCTAACTTGGTTTCTTTCTCCTTTCTTAACTCAATAAATCCTGGCAGGCCTGACCATGGTCTTTTTGCCCAAGTTAGTTTAAAATAAAAAGCTATGCTGCCAAAAATTCTAGTCCATATATGTTGTGCACCTGATGGTCTCTATGTGTTAAAACTTCTTCAAACTCATTATCAGGTCACCGGTTATTTTTACAATCCCAACATTCATCCAATTGAAGAATATCAACTTCGCCTCAAAGAAACTCTCAAAATAGGCCAGTTTCTCCAGATTCCAATTATCTGTGGTGAGTATGAAGATAAATTCTGGTTTCAGGCTACAGCTCACTTCAAAAATGAACCGGAAAAAGGCCGGCGTTGTGATATTTGCTATGCCTTGCGATTAGCTAAAACAGCCCAAGTGGCTTCTTCCAGAAACTTTGATTTTTTCACTACAACTTTAACCCTGAGTCCTTGGAAAAAAGCAGCGGTGATTAATCACATCGGCCGGATGCTAGGAAAAAAATGGGGCATAAATTTTCTGGAGGCAGATTTTAAGAAAAAAAATGGCTTCAAAAAAAGTGTTGAACTATCGCGCCAATATGGATTATATCGACAAAACTACTGTGGCTGTCTTTATAGTCAAAGATAACCAGCTTGATGATCTTCAATCTCTCTTTAAAAAGATCCATCTTGGAGAAAAACAAGCTCTAGAAGCTACTTTTTTTGGCATCGTTCAAGGAGTAGGATTTCGGCCTTTCATCTATCGCCTAGCTTACCAACATCAATATAAAGGTTGGGTCAAGAATATCGGTCTCGGAGTAAGACTTCATTTAGAAAGTCAGAACCCAGAGTCTTATGATCAATTTTTCGTCAAATTGATAAAAGAACTCCCTCCTTTGGCCCAGATAGAAAAAATAGAATTTGCTCCAGCTCCTTGGGAGAATTGCTCCAAATTTTCTATTCATCCTTCTCAAAAAGGAGAAAGCTTCGTCTTTATTTCACCTGACATTTCTGTTTGTGAAAAATGTCTAGAGGAAATGTATGATCCCAGTGACCGCCGTTATCATTATCCCTTTATCAATTGCACGGATTGTGGTCCCCGCTACACTATTGTCCAACAACTTCCTTATGATCGACCTTTTACCACCATGAGTGGATTCATTATGTGCCCTGCTTGTCGGAAAGAGTATGAAAACCCTCTCGACCGCAGATATCACGCTCAACCCATTGCCTGCCCTGAATGTGGACCTCAAGTAGTTCTTCTTCAAGCTGGCTCTCGGAGCCCCCTTCAAGGCGGTATAAAAAAAGCTGCTGAACTTATTCAAGCTGGTCAAATAGTGGCTGTCAAAGGGTTAGGTGGTTTTCATCTTATTACCAATCCTTTTCATCCCCAAGCTGTCCAACGATTAAGAAAAATTAAGCAACGACAAAAGAAACCGTTTGCTTTAATGGCTCGCTCTTTAGAAGTCATTGAACGCTACGCTTATCTTCAGCCCAACGAACGAGAATGGCTTCTTTCTCCTCGCCGACCGATAGTACTCCTCCGAAAAAAGCAAGACATTCCGGGGATTGCTCCTCATCTCAAAGAAATAGGTTTTATGCTTCCTTACACTCCACTTCATTATCTCTTGCTTGATGAACTTGAATTGGTTATCGCCACCAGTTCCAATCGAAAAGATGCTCCTATCATGAAGGAGGAAACAGAAATTGATCCTCTCTGCGATTTCATCTTAACTCATAACCGGCCCATCCACATGCGAGCCGATGATTCAGTAATGAAAATTGTTAATGGCCAGCCTCTTTTCCTCCGTCGAGCTAGAGGATTCGTGCCTTACCCCCAATCTGTCCCTGATTTTCTTGCTCACTCTCCGCCGATAATTGCTCTCGGAGGTGAGCTGAAAGACACCATCTCCATCTTTAAGAAAGGGTATGTAGTTACCAGCCAATTTCTGGGTGACCTCGATGATTATCAAAATTTTATTTACTTTGAAGAAACTCTCCACCATTTGCAAAAACTTTTCAGCCTCAATAACCCCCAATTACTGATAACTGATCTCCATCCCCATTTCCAAACCACCCGTTATGCTGAAAAACAATCAATCCCTCATCTTCGAGTTCAGCATCACTTCGCTCATCTTTTAGCTCCTCTTTTAGAACATGGTTATAGTCAGAACAAATTAGCTCTTGGAGTAGCTTGGGATGGATTTGGACTGGGTGAAGATGGTCATGCCTGGGGAGGAGAATTTTTTCTGTTTAATTACTCTTCTTACACTCGCTTGGCCCACTTTGAAGAAATGCCTCTTCCCGGAGGAGATACGGCCGCCCGACAACCCTGGCGAATGGCTCTGGCTTACCTCACCACCTATTTCGGCTCCGAGCTACCCCAAGTTCCCTCTCTTCAAACTATTCCCACCAGGGATAAGCGGCTTTTGCTGCAAATGATAGCCAATCAACTCCATTGCCCGCCGACTTCCAGTTGTGGACGACTCTTCGACGCTATTGCTTTCCTTTGCGGTGTCGCCCCCCCAGAAATCGAATTCGAAGCCGAAGCACCAATGAGATTGGAAGCTCTCACTCAAGACAATATTTCTGAAGCTAGCTATTCATTCCGAATAAACAAAAAGAGTCATCCTTGGATTATTCAATTTCAACCCTTGTTTAAAGAAATTCTGGAAGATATAACCAAAGAAAAAAATCCAAATTTAATTGCTACTAAATTTCACAACACTTTAGCGAAGTTGATTCAAAAGATAGCCCAAGAAGTACATCGTCACTTCAACATCAAGACAGTGGTTCTCAGTGGAGGAGTTTTTCTCAATTCTTTCTTATTGAAGAAAGTCGAGAACCTCCTCCAAGAAAATGGCTTCCAAATCCTTCGCTCCCGGCTCTACTCGCCTAATGATGAATCTCTCTCCCTAGGACAGATTGCCTACGGATTAAATTACTTGAATAAACCGAAGAAAAAATAAAAAATAAAAAAGATACCAGCCCTCAGCCAGTTTAAGTTTCTTCTTGCTTTCTAGGAAGCTTTCCCTTTGATTTGCAGGCCTCCCATTAAGGCCAAACTAAAATTGAAAATTGCAGCACCAACCCCTCCCAACAGACCGAAGGCCAACCAACCCACCACAGCCCCACTCAACCCAAACAAAATCCCTCCATATAAATTTCCTTGAATCCCCTGGAAAAAGGAGGGAAAACGAGCCACAAAACTCAGCGGTAAATTCATTACTCCAATTAAAATACCCACCACCATACCCACTATCGTGCCTATAATTCCCCAAAAAAAGGCAAAAGAAAGAAGATCAATCCTTTTTATCACATAACTTTGAGTCTCCTGGATAAGAGGTTTCTCCTTAGTCTCCGACCAATTTCGCTCAGGATATTCTTCCTCCCCTATCTTTTCATTTACCTCCAGTGAAGCCAGATTAGAGTCTCCCTCTCCTTCGGGATTGATCTCACTACCACAGAAAGCACAAACTTCGTTGCTTAGGTCATTCTCAAAGCCGCAATATATACAAATGGCTTTCCCTTGGCTTAATGAAGGTGGCTGGGCCTCCACCCACTGGTGTCCATTGTAATAATACCATTTACCTGAGCGAGCCCCTAAAGTCCAACAGCGACCTTGGTAATCCTTTATCCGGAGTTGTTTCAATCTTTTTTTATATTCCTCAGAAGTAATAAGTCCTAATCTATATTGACGACGAAGAAACTGAAATTCTCTCTCCACTTCAGCAAAATTAAATTCTTTTTTCATTTAAATCCATCCTCAAAGTCACCCTTTCCCCATCACTTTTCCCTCTCCCCTAATTTAGCCTCATTCTCCTTCTCTTTCAACCCATTTTTCCAGGGAAAAATAGTCGCTGAGTTAAACCTCTTTCTAGTCAGCCTCTTCTAGCTAGTTCAAAGCGTTTTCTAGAGCCTCTCTCTGCCCGACCAACTCAAATTTTTCCCCAAAAAATCAGGCCAATCTATTAACCCTTTTAAAATAAACAATTTTCATCTAACTTACTGATATTAAAGAAATTACAAAGATGACAATTTTTTGTGCAATATGTCATATTTTTAAGAAATGGAATTATTTCCGATCATTCGGTTAGCTATTTTTCCACAATTTTTCCACAAAATTTGTGAAAATTAACACCTCAAACAACTCGCCTCTCTGGTGATTAATATTTTCCCGGATCTTAATTAAAGCTAAACAGAGCTCTTCCGGACAATTCGAAATAAAATTGAAAGGAAAATAGAGAAGTTTAAAGGTCACCCACTGGCGGAAGAGATTAGATCAAAAATAGTATAACCTTTAATGGGATCAGGAATAAAAGAAAGAAGAAAAATTACCAGGGTCAACCAACCTATTAATTTGCGGCTCGAAGAGAGAGGCTCTTTTTCATCAAGAAGGCGAGGATGGCGCAACCCCAGAAAAAAAATAATCAGGGCCCAAACTAACCATCCCACCCAGAAAAATACGCCCATAATCAAGAAAAAAATTATAATTAAAGGAGCTATCCGTCGGGCTCGTGGTCCGATGAGGGCATAAATTACATGTCCGCCATCTAACTGACCTACTGGAAAAAGATTAAAAGCAGTGACGAGAATCCCTACCCATCCGGCAAAAGCTATAGGATGAAGAATAATATCATTTCCCGGCGGAATATCCGGCAAAACCAAGCGAGTAATAATCTTTAAAATCAGGGGTTCACCAAAAACTATACTCCCTTCACTGGGGATAGAAGGCACAACCCGGGATAAAGACAATCCATAAGCCAAGGCGGGCAAAGAAAGGAAAAAGCTGGTCAAAGGCCCGGCGACTCCAATATCAAAAAGTTGTTGTTTCCTGGTAATGGGTGATTTTATTTTTATAAAAGCGCCAAGAGTGCCGATTAAAGTTGGTGCGGGAATAAAATAAGGCCAGGTAGCCTGGAGTTTATAGTGACGGCAAGTTAAAAAATGCCCTAATTCATGAGCTGATAAGATGCCTAGAAGCACCAACACATAAAGACCTGCCAAAATCATTACCCTCGGCTCAAAAAAAATAGCGGTTCCTAATTCTCCCTGAGAAGAAAGCTCATTGACAGCCTCAGCATAAATAAAGCTGGCGCTCCAGGTTAAACCAACTATATAAGTCGAAATAAAAGTAACCACAAAGAGAACAATATTAATCCAAATCTTGGCTTTTTGGGGTTTATAATCAGGAAATGATGGACTTAATCTCTCCCCCGCCTGATTAAATTCGCCCATCTTCAAAAAAGAGAAGAGGAGTGATGCTTATCACTCCTCTTTCTCAAAAAAACAAATTGAATAGGAAAAATTTTTATTCGCCGTGAATGGCCTTATATTTTTCTTCAAGTTCTTCCCGGGTCTCCTTATGATTTGGATCAGGCACACAGGCATCCACGGGACAGACGGCAGCACATTGAGACTCATCATAAACAGGCACACATTCGGTGCATTTTTCTGGATCAATGACATAAATTTCATCTCCAGCAGTAATAGCCTGATTCGGGCATTCGGGTTCACAAGCACCGCAATTAATACATTCTTCAGTAATCATATAAGCCATCTTTGTCCTCCTCGATTTAAATTAAATTCTTATTATATCCTTTTCCAAAGGATTGACAAGCTTCCTCTCTGACTCCTCTTTTGCCCCTCATTTCGCACCAGTTAAGGCCGAACTTTTTAGCCAACTAGCTATCCTCCTAATTGTAATTGAGTCAATCTTTGGCTGGCTTCATACCCAAAATAAGTTTGACTGAATTCATTTTTTAAGCGGGTATAGAGTTCAATAGCTGCTTTAATCTCCCCTGACTCTTCTAAAATCTGGGCCTTATGGAAAAGAATTATATCTTCAGGAAAATCATCCGGCCCTTCTTTCTCTAAAAGTTCATAAATCTTCACAGCTTCTTCATATTTTTTCTGGGCTCTCAAAACCTGAGCTTTTAAATCCAAAGCTTTTACCCAGAGGACATCCTTGGGACGAGAGGGGAATTCTTCGAGGTAAACCAACGACTTCTCCAGTTGTCCTTGATCATAATAATAACTGGCTAATTCAAGATAAGCTAAACGAGAAAAACGACCTGAGCCCTTCAGTTGCTCCAGTTGATTAACCTTCTCCATTTCGCCTTTTTCTAAACTTTGTCTTAACTCAATTATCTGAGTCAAAAGGCGACTTTCTTTCCTTAATTGGTGAGCTTTTATCACTTTAACTCCCAAGATTACAAGAGCCACTAAGCCCACAAAAACAAGCCCGACAAAAATTTCACGTTGATATTTTCGAGCCCAGGCATAAAGCCGGGAAAGAGCTGTTTTTAATTCATCTTCTTTTAATTGGTGACGTTCTTTCCTCTTCATTCTCCAACTCCTTGAAATTAAATCTATACCACAATTCCTTCCTAAATAGCAATGAAACTTTATTCCCGAATTGCTTCATTAGTTTCGTGGAGAAAAAGAAAGGCGAGCTTCTCCCTCACCTTTCTCGAAAAACTCCGTTCCGGCAAAGAAGCGCGCCTTATCCAGACATCTCCTTACGGAACTAAAACCAAAATGAACGTTGACCATTAACAAATCAGCTCAACACTGCACCTTTCGGGCCTTCAGAGAGAAATTTTTATTTTTTATTCAACCTTTTCGTAAGCTGAAATATCCAGAAAGCCATGACCTGAAAGATTAAACAGAATCACCCGTTCTACTTTTTCTTCCTTGGCCCGAAGAGCCTCATCAATAACAGCTGCCACAGCATGCGAAGATTCAGGGGCGGGCAAAATTCCTTCAGTCCGTAAGAAAAGTCGAGCCGCGGCGAAGACTTTCTTTTGAGAATAAGCCTGAGCTTTGACCACTCCTAATCGGACCAAGTGACTCACCAAAGGAGCCATACCGTGATAACGCAAACCACCAGCATGAATGGGCGGCGGCACAAAATCCATACCCAAAGTATACATATATAGAAGAGGCGTCAAGCCAGCGGTGTCTCCATGGTCATAGCGCAGATTTCCTTTGGTCAAGGTAGGGCAAATCTCTGGTTCCACAGCGATAAATTCGATCTTCTTTTTACCTTTAATATGTTCTCGAACAAAAGGAAAGGCCAAACCCGCAAAATTGGAGCCTCCGCCAACACAACCCACGATTACATCGGGTTCAAACCCTAACTCTTGCATCTGATTGATGGCCTCTAAGCCGATAATACTCTGATGCATTAAAACAGCGTCAAGGACTGAACCTAAAGAATATTTGGCTTCTTTCCGTTTGACGGCCATCTCGACTGCTTCCGAGATAGCAATGCCCAGGCTTCCCGGATGGTCAGGATTCTCTCGATAGAATTTTTGACCGGCTTCAGTGCTCGGACTCGGACTTTCCTCTACTTCTGCCCCGAAAAGTTTCATCATGATTTTTCGGCCCGGTTTCTGGCGATAACTAATCCGGACCATAAATACCTTGACTTTAAGCCCAAAAATTGAACCGGCATGGGCCAGAGCCGAACCCCACTGACCAGCTCCCGTTTCTGTGGTTAAAACTTCCACTCCCTCTTGAGCAGCTAGATAGGCCTGCATAATAGCTGTATTGCTTTTATGACTTCCAGTGGGTCCTACTCCTTCATATTTATAAAGGATATGGGCCGGAGTACCTAATTCCTCCTTTAATCCGGCCGCATAAATTAAAGGTGTGGGGCGGTAAACTTCGTAGGCTGACAAAACTTCATCGGGGATGGGATGATAGGGCTCAAGGGAACCTTCCTGCTGAATAAATCCCTGGGGAAAGATTACTTCTAGTTCCTCTGGAGCCAAGACTTCTTTCGTTTGGGGGTTTAAAGGAGGCGGCGGTAATTCAGGCAAATCAGCCTTTAAATTGTAAAAATTTCTGGGAAGAAATTCTGATTTTCGAGAAGCAAATCGTTTCATTTTATCCTCCTGATAAAAATATTGATTAGGGTAAAAATGAAGAAAATATAGAAATGGGGGGATATTTAGACTACTGGGCGGAAAAATCCGCCCACCAGAAAGACCAGAAGGATGGGGAGGGAATTAAAAATATCCCTGGGAAAGGGGATTTACTTTTCTCACTCGAATTAAACATTTTCTATTTTAGAGCGTGAATTATAATTATTCACCCTTCAACCTGTCAAGAAAATTTTTTAATTAAGATTACCAAAATATCGTCCTGAGTCTAGGGCTGGGGAGTTATATTAATTTCAGGTCCATGGTTCTGACGACCCTCTAGAGAGAGGCTATAGATTTTGAGACCAGGTTTTTACTTTTCGCCTTTGGTGGGAATTTAACAATATAGAAAGATTATCCCTTGAATTTGGTGAGTTTTACTCCTTTCCCTTTCCTTTCCCTCAACAGTGAAAAGTTAAAATCTGGACCCACCTGACTCCAAATTTCTGATTTGTGAAGGGCGAAGACTCTGAACCTTAAAAAATAGATACAAACAAGGCAAGAAGAGCCTTTCAGGGATTTTTTTGCTGAGCCCTATTTTAAGATAAGAATATTATTTTTTTCTTCACCCCTGCCCTTGCTTTTTAAAACAGAGGACATCTAAGGGGAAAAATAAAAATGCGCCTGGCAGGACTCGAACCTGCGACACAGGGATTAGGAATCCCTTGCTCTATCCGTCCTGAGCTACAGGCGCAATTAATATTTATTATAGTTTAACCCAATGATTTTCCATTGGCAACGGATGGTTAGGTTAAGGTAGACCTTAAACCCTCCAGCTAGAAAAACCTCAGTTCAGCTTTTCTCCCCAGAGAATCAATCTATCTTTCAATCGGGTATTTCTAAGAATGGGTTTATTATTTTTTATGGCGATATGAAGAGCCTTGTAGGTGCCCACGATAACACACAACCGCTTAGCTCTAGTTAAAGCCGTATAGAAAAGATTTCTCTGAAGCATAATGTAGTGTTGAGTCATTAAAGGAATAACTACCGCCTGATACTCACTGCCTTGAGCTTTGTGAACCGAAAGAGCATAAGCTAGACTTATTTCATTCAATTCATCCTTTTCATAAACCAAAACCCGGCCATCGAAATCTACAAAGACCCGAAAGAAATTTTTATCTATATGAACAATCGAGCCGATGTCCCCATTGTAGACATCTTTCTCATAATTGTTTCGCAGTTGCATTACTTTATCCCTAACCTTCAATTGCCGGTGGCCTAATTTCAAACCTTCGGAAGAAGGATTGAGGCATTTTTGGAGTTCCCGGTTAAGATGATCTACACCCACCAATCCTCGGTACATGGGACTGATAACTTGAATTTCAGGAGAGAGAGGTGGCAGTCCTAGCTTTTGGGGAATTCTAGTCGAACATAGATCAATAATTATTTGAAAAGCTTTTTCTTCATCTTCCTGGTTAATAAAATAAAAATCTGAGTCCTTGTCACCCCGGGGCGGATAAAGGAGCGACTGCCCAGCATTGACCCGGTGAGCATTCTGGACAATTAAGCCCCCTCTCTCTTGACGGAAAATCTCATCTAAAATTACTACTTCTACCTGGCGGGAATCAATTATATCGCGCAGAATATTTCCTGGTCCCACCGAAGGCAATTGGTCTTTATCGCCGACCAAGACCAAATGCATCCAGTATGGAACAGCCTTTAACAAGGCCTGCATTAAAGGTAAATCAACCATAGAAAACTCATCCACAACTAAAAAATCTCCCTCTAAAGGTCGCCGCTCATTCCGGCGGAAACCGCCCGTTTTTGGATTGTATTCCAAAAGACGATGAATCGTCTTGGCCTCCCGGCCAGTAGCTTCAGCCAATCTCTTGGCCGCTCGTCCCGTGGGGGCAGCCAGAAGTAAGGATCGTTGCCATTTTTTTAAAATTTCAGCTAAAAGAAAAATTATGGTGGTCTTACCCGTACCCGGACCTCCAGTCAGGACTAAAACTTTCCGGCTCAAGGCTTTTTCAATGGCTAACTTTTGCTTAGAAGTTAAGGAGATTCTGGTTTCCCGCTCCACTTCTTGCAGAGTCCGTTCCGGGGAATGAAGTGGCTTTATCACTGGATAACGGGCCAAGCGAATTAGCAGATGGGCCACTTCTTCTTCAGCCTGGTAGTATAAGGGAAGATAAACCGCCCTGACACCTTCCCTCTCTTCAATAATCACTCCTTGCTTCTTCTCCAATTCCGCCAAAACTTGAATCACCGTGTCCTCCTCTACTCCCAAATCTCGCTGACAAGCAAGGAGGAGATTTTCATAAGCCACGTAGACATGCCCTTCCTCGGTAGCTGTCTTTAACAAATAAAAAATATAAGCTTTAATTCTTTCGGGCGAACTTGTTTCCAGTCCTAGTTTCATAGCTATTTCGTCGGCAGTCTTGAAACCAATACCCCAGATGTCATAACAAACCTGATAGGGATTTTGGCGAAGAATCTGAAAAGCTTTGTCTCCGTAGTGTCGATAAATTCTGGTGGCTAACGCCGTAGATACATTATGTTGTTGGAGAAAGATGATTAATTCTCGAACATCTTCATGCTCGGCCCAAGCTTTCTTGATGTCTACTAACTTTTTTTCACCTATCCCTTCCACTTGGGTCAGTTTCTCTGGATAATGAGAAAGAATCTCCAAAGTCTGTTCTCCAAAAGTTTCCACAATTCGCCGGGCAATGACTGGACCAATTCCTTTAATCAATCCAGAAGAGAGGAATTTTTCGATACCCTTAATTGAAGAAGGCAGGATAGGGGTAAAATTCTCCGCCCTTAATTGTCTTCCATACCGAGGATTCAACTCCCATCTGCCTTCTATTTTTAAAACTTCTCCGACTGAAAGAGGCGGAAAATTACCCACAATAGTCACTTCTTGGCCCTCTTCCGAAAGTAAAGAAAAAACCGAATATCCTGTTTCCGGACTATAGAAAATGATTTCTTCAATGGTGCCTTTAATGACTTCCATAAGATTAATTTTTTAGAAAGATTCACCCATTTCCCAAAATCAAAGTTACTGACTCACCTACTTGAAAATCTAATTTAGCCGCGGCAGAACCCTCTTTCACAGCAATTTCAATCATGCCTAAACTGCCAATTAAAAAAAACACATCTTTACTCGGCGCCTCTGCATAACTCGAGTAAAATTGAGTAATTTTTCTATTTTTGATTTCCAAAGAAAAAGATAATGGGGATTTTCTCCGCGCTTTTTCTGACAACAACTTTCCTTGAAGATTAGTTATTCCATTACCAAATTTATCTATATAGACGACCTGACCTACATAACCTCTCTCAGTTTTTACTGGCAATTGAAAAGGCAGGCGCTGAAAATCCTTTATTCTAGGGCCTATCTCCTCTGGAGCCACGCCCAAAGTCAACCAAGCCGCTACTGGCGCCATTTTATCTCTCGCTTCGAAAGTAGAAGAGAGCGCCGTTAAGAAATATTTAGAATTCCTGGCTTCATATAGTTCATAATACCCCTCATCGGCTAAAACATAAGTTAATAATCCATTATCCGGAGAAACAAAAAAATACTTCCTTGTCCGGGCCAGAATAATTCTTCGGGAAGAACCCACTCCGGGATCAACCACACTTAAAAAAACTGTTCCTCGAGGGAAAAAGCGATAGGCAGCCCACAATTGGAAGGCTCCTTTATGAATCTGAAATGATTCAATTCCATGAGAAATATCAACCACAGTGGCCTGGGGATTAAGGGAAGCAATGACCCCTTTTAAAACTCCCACAAAGTAATCATCCCAGCCAAAATCAGTTAAAAGCGCAATAAGGGGAAAGTTCCTATTTGTATTTTGACCTTTCATTATATTTATAATAAGGTAAAGAATTTATAAGGGTCAACCTTTATCCTTTCCCCATCAAAAAGACCTTTTTCTTCCAAAACAATCTTCAGCCATCCTTTCTGAAGCTTAATAAAAAACATTTTTACAGGGAAAAGCCCTGGTTGACCGGCTTAATTTTTCGTGTTAATTTCTCCTTAAATGAAAATATTGCGGGTGATACTCAACTCGGCATTAGTAGCTCTTGCTTTCTGTTTTTTTCTGGCCCTCCTTATCCAAGAACTCAATTTTTTTCTCCCTCTTAACTTTTTTGATCTCAGCCAGATTACCCTTTTTTTAATTCTTAGTTATGGAGCCATTATCCTTTTAGGCTCGGTGATTACTTTTTTCCTAATTCAATTCTTCCGGGGTCAGAAAATTAAATTAGCCTGGATTTCACCTGCTTTTCTCATGCTAGGTCTTTCCCTGGCTCTTCTCGTCTTTGTGGTGATTTTTAAAAGTAACATTGATTTCTTTCGTTCTTTTTATACCCCAGAAAATCTCATTCGCCTTAATCATCAACAACTCATCCTGATTGTCCTCAGCTTAATTGGCTTTTGGTGTTTTTATTTAGGCCGACGCTCCAAAAATAAATCCATTTTTGTTTATATTTACTTTATGCTCTTGGGAATGAGCCTAGGTGGACTTTTCCTTCAGCAGCCCATTTTAAAACCAATCTCTTCGACCGGAACAGGCTACTTTGAAATAAAACCTTCCGCCAGAACTGTGACTCTTCTCGGACTTGAAGGACTTTCCTTTGATTTTCTCATCCCTCTGGCTGATGAAAAAAAACTGCCTAATTTCTCCTGGCTCTTTGAAGAAGGCAGTTGGGGTCAGCTTGGATCGTTTACTCCCAATGAACCTTTCATCCTCAACAAAAGCTTGATTACTGGCAAGCTACCCGCTAAGCATCTCTACCTTTCCCGATATAAATATTATCTGCCTAATCTTGAGCAACCCCTCTTAGTTGTGCCCCGGTTTATCTTTTTCCGTCAACTGATCCGCTTTGGCTTACTCTCTCCTTCCCCTCTGCCTATAACCTCTTCGGGAAATGACTTGTGGGAAATCATTCGTTTAAATCAAGGCCAGACTTTGCAGAGAGATTGGCCCTATGACTATAAAACTTTTCTTCCAGAGGAAGCCCTGAAATCCTTCCACCGCTTCTACCCCGAGCTGGAAACCGAAAACAGCTTCCTTTTCTCCATCCTTAAAGAAGCTTTCCTCTGCGACTATGCTTTTGAACAGAAGTTTTTCAAGGAAAAATCAACCAACTCTCCTCAACTTAGCTCTCTGCTACTTTACGGGTTAAATAATGTTGAAGCTTATTATTATAAATTTCACTTTCCTGAATACTTTGGTGAGATTTCTCAGGAAGATATTAATAAATATCAAACAGTCATCGAAAAATACTACCAATTCTATGATCAGATAATTGGCAAATATCTAGCAGCTCTTCAAGACAACGAACTCCTTATCATTTATTCCCCCCACGGAATTGAGCCGCTATCTCTCTGGAAAAGAGTTATTGAATGGCTTTTAGGCCAGGCTGAGTTGTCAGCCGACCATGACCTCGCTCCAGACGGCGTGGTTTTCTTCTTCGGCAAGGAAGTGGCCCGCGGACAAAATATAAAAAGAATATCTATTACTGACCTGACTCCGACCATCCTCTATTTTTTAGGATTACCGGTGGCCAGAGACATGGACGGCATTGTCCGCAGTTCAATCTTTACTCGTGAGTTTACTGACGAAAATCCAATTGTCTATATCTCAACTTATGAAAAAAAGAAATGATTTAGTTCCAGGCCGCAAGCTTTCTCCAGCCTTTCTTTTAGCTGGTTGCTTCCTCTGAAATTTCCAAGAGGACGTTAGCCAACTGGCCAAAGTCAATCTGCTGGGCTAAAGAAATTAGGCTTTGTCTCAAAGTGACGGGAAACAAAATCGAACGAAAGGCGAAGGAGAATGTCGGAGCGACCTTGAAAATTTAGCCTTCCGGAACCCTCCTTCAAGGGAACCCGACCGCCTCGGGCGGCGGGAATGTCTTGAGCCCGAGGGAATTAGAGTTTTGAAACTCATATTAACAGAGAATAAAGTCCAAAGGTTCGAATTGATCGGGCGCAGTTTCGCCGGCGCCGAGAAGGGCGGTGAAGGAAGGGCGTTAAAAATCTGAACAGAAGCGGAGACATTTTCCTTCGCCTTAAGGTAGTAACTCCATTTCCGTCACTTGGGGACTAAGCCAGAAATTAAATATTTTTAAAAATGAAAATTAAGACGATAAATTTGGTTCATGGTAATAATGAATACCTGGGATTGGTCCCAGGTCTTTCCCTTTTCACCTTTGGTAGAGAGGAAAGCCCCCTAGGAGAAGAATTTTTATGCTGGCCAATTTAAAATTGCCTCCCCTTTCTATGATTTATTTTATATTTCGATTCATTTTACATTTCATTTAAGCCCTTCCCTAGCTATTATGGAGTCCTGGCCAGGAGAAAGAGTTTTTAAATTAGAATGCCGAAGAAACAGCAAAAAATTTAGTTATTCAAAGGTGAAATGTGAAGATCTAACCACCAGCTCAATAATTCAAAATTTTTAACCTCTCTCGCCTGACCGTTAGTATCCTGAACCTAAAATTTGAATTTTCTGGATTAACGAATAACTTTTAACAGACGGGACCACCTAGCTTTGGGGATAAAATTGATTAATTTTTTCAATCTATCTCTGATGCTGGTCTTTAAATAGGCATCTTTTTCAGCTTTATAAGAAAAATAAATTATCCAAGGTCGCCCTTTAATATAATCTAGAGGAAGAAAACCCCAATAACGACTATCAAGACTATTATCCCGATTGTCCCCCATGACAAAACAATGACCTGGAGGCACAACAACAGGACCAAAATTATCTCGAATCACATCTTCATAACTGTAATATTCAGATTTTTGATAAATCTGACTGTCAATATGGACCTTATAATCTTCAACTATAGGTTCATCATTGATATAGACCTGTTTATCCTTTATTTCAACCTTTTCTCCTTCTAAAGCGATGACCCGTTTAACATAATCAACTGAAAGATCTCGGGGATATTTAAAAACCACAATGTCATATCTTCTAATATTCCGCCGGGGAAGGAGCCATTTCTCCACCGGAAAAACTGGGTGAACATAAGCCATCTTATTAACTAGGAGAAAATCACCAACCAATAAAGTTGGTTCCATGGAACCCGTAGGAATTTGAAAGGCCTGCACGACAAAGGTCATGACAAAAAAGACGAAAATAGCTGTTTCGGCCAGCAACTCGAAATATTCTCGAAAAACACTTATTTCCCGCTTATTTTTCGTCTCACCACTCATTTTAGCCTCACAGTCAATTAGAGAAAATCAAATATAATACAAAAAAAGGTTTAGAGCAAGGCAGAGACCCTCTTCTTCGGGAGTTTTCTCCAGTAAAAAGGAAAATCTTTTTAAGGTTGAGCTGAAACAAACTGATTTTGACTGTTCTGCTTCACCTCCCTTCAAATAAATCAACCTTCAATTCGGTTAGAAAAATTATTTTCTCAGAGAAAAAAGAGGTAATTTCTTTTTTTCTCTAAGAAAAGGCTTGAGCTCAAAAATCCCACCAACTATAACTTGGCGAGTCCTTTAAATATAAGGTATACTAATTATGAAAAAAATGAAATTTGCCTTATTTGGTTTCCCCAAGACGGGTAAAACAACTCTTTTCAATCTCCTGACTGGAGCTGAATATGAGGTCGGTTTCCACCCCAAGAAGAAAGACGAGCTTCATTTAAGAACCTGTTTAATTCCAGACGACCGGCTGGATAAGTTAGCTGCGCTTTTTCCCGAGAAAGAAAAAAAGCCAGCCACGATAGATTTCATTGATTTAGTTGGTTTTCAACCCGGAGAGATTAAGACTTCATCTTACTTGGTTCAACTTCGCCTGGTAGATGGACTGGCTCACGTCGTTCGGGGATTCAAAGCTGAAGAAATTCCTCATATACATCCGGAAATTAATCCCCGTCATGACATTTCCCGGATGGAGGAGGAACTTATTCTAGCTGACCTCTTGAGTATTGAAAAGCGTTTGAGCAAATTAGAAAAAGAACTCCGAGGCAAAACATCTTCTCTTGGATTAAGAGAAAAAGAAATTCTGGAAAAAGCCCAGCAGCATTTACTTAAGGGCCAACCTCTGCGGGAAATTGATTTCCTCCGAGAAGAAGAAAAATTCCTCCGGGCTTTCAGCTTCCTCTCCCAGAAACCCATCGTCCAGGCCATCAATTTGGATGAAAGTGAACTGACGAAAATAGAGTCCCCTCAAGAATTCCTGCCTCGCCCGGGACCCAGACAGGCAGTAATGGCTTTTTGTGGCCAAATCGAGTCTGAAATCACTCAATTACCTCCTCAGGAACAGGAACAATTCTTACGGGAATATGGTCTTAAAGAATTCAGTATAGCCAAATTTTTACGGATTAGCTTCCAGGTTTTGAATCTTATTGTGTTTTATACAGTGGGTAAAAAGGAAGTTAAGGCTTGGACCATTCCTGAGAACACCCCTGCCCCCCAAGCAGCCGGAGTTATCCACACCGATATGGAAAAAGGCTTTATTCGAGCCGAAGTAATCCCCGTGAAAGACCTCCTCCAATGTGGCTCCTGGGCTCAAGCTCGAGAAAAAGGTTTGATTCAGCTCCACGGAAAAGATTATTCTATTCAAGATGGAGATGTGGTTTATTTCCGTTTCGCTACTTAATTCTTGTTCTGAGCTCAATTCGAAATAAAAATAAAATAAAAGTAAAATTGATTTAAATATTATTGAATAATTAGAATAATCAAAATAAAACTGAAAAAATTCGGTTGAATGCTGATGGCTTCATTTGAAATTTTGGCCCAGGACAAAGATTCCCAAGCTCGATCCGGAGTCATCTCCACTCCCCATGGAAAAATTCACACTCCTGCTTTTGCCCCTGTTGGCAGCCAAGGTACGGTTAAAGCTCTGACTCATGCTCTAGTCAAAGAAGTTGGCGCTCAACTAATCTTGGTCAACGCTTATCACCTCTTTCTCCGCCCCGGACTGGAAATTATCAGTCAATTAGGTGGAATTCACAAATTCATTTCCTGGCCCAAACCTATTCTCTCTGACTCGGGAGGATTTCAAATATACAGCTTGTCACCTCTGGCTCGAGTCCATGATGAGGGAGTGGCCTTTGCTTCCCATCTCGATGGCACAAAATTTTTTCTGACTCCAGAAGAGGTAATTAATATTCAAATCACTCTTGGCTCTGACATAATCATGCCTCTCGACCATTTCACCCCTTATCCCTCTTCTTATGAACAAACTAAGTCGGCTACTTTCCGGACTTCCTCCTGGGCTGAGAAATCTCGCCACTACTTCCAAACCCATCAAAAAACCAACCAATTGCTTTTTGGCATTTGTCAAGGAGGAACCTATTGGGATCTACGGCAGAAAAGCCTTGAAGATCTTACTAAGCTTGACTTCGATGGTTACGCCCTAGGCGGGCTCGGCCTGGGAGAACCCAAATCGCTTTTTTTTGAAATTGTCGAGAAATCCACTTCTCTCCTCCCTCCGGATAAACCCCGTTATCTAATGGGAATTGGTTACCTCGAAGATATTTTTGAAGCTGTGGCCCAGGGAGTTGATCTTTTCGATTGCGTCTTGCCTACCCGTAATGCCAGAAATGGTACTTTATTTACTTCCACCGGAAAACTCAGCATAAAAAACGCTAAATATATGAAGGATGAACGGCCCATCGATGAAAATTGCTCATGTTATACCTGTCAGCATTTTTCCCGGGCCTATCTACGCCATCTTTTTGAACGAAATGAAATCACTTCAGCCATTCTCAACACAATCCATAACCTCCATTTTTATCTTGACATCTTCCGGAAAATCCGGCAATCTATTCACTCAAATTCCTTCAAAAAACTGAAGGAAGATTTCCTTAAGAGAAGGATTAAGGATAATCAAAATGATGCTAATTAATTTTTTTTATGTGAGCCAAGCCGGCTCATCTCAGCCGTCGGGAGGGAGTCTTTTCTCAGCGCTTATTCCTTTTATTTTAGTTTTTGTCATTTTTTACGTGCTGATCATTTTACCATCTCGAAAAAGACAAAAGAGACACCAGCAAATGGTGGAAAACCTTCAACCCGGCGATAAAGTTCTGACCACCGGGGGCCTATACGGAACTGTCATGGGGGTTCAAAAAGATAAAATCGAATTAAAGATTGCTGCCAATGTTAAAGTGGATGTAGCCAAAAGTGCTGTGGCCGCTGTTTTAACTACCCGAGAAGAGAAGAAAAGTTAACAAGAATATCTTAAAAAATAAGAGCAAGAAAAATGAGAAAAAACTTGCGCTGGAAAATAATTCTGGTTCTGGGGGTCATCGGTCTCTGTCTTTATCTCTCTTATCCTCCCAGTGAAAAAATTCACCTCGGTCTGGACCTCAAAGGAGGGATGCATCTAGTTCTCCAGGTAGTCACCGATGACGCTATTAATATTGAAACCGACCAGGCTATACTTCGTCTCCAGGAAAGATTGAAAAAGGATGAGATCAAATTTGAAAATGTGACCAAGGGGAAATTAGGGGAAATAATTCTGAGCGGTTTTGACCAAGATAAAGAAGGCCAACTCCGGCAAATTCTTGATGAATATTTCCGCGATTGGGAATATTCTTTCTCGGGAAGCAAAGTCACCTTAAAAATCAGACCTGGCGTAGCCACTTATTTAAGGGAACAATCAGTCCGACAGGCTCTCGAAACACTCCGGAACAGAATCGATGAACTCGGTTTGACCGAACCGACTATTCAACGTCAGGGAATTGCCGGCGATAGAATTATCGTTGAACTTCCTGGAGTAGATAATCCGGACCGAGTGAAGGAAATCATCAAAACCACTGCTCTCCTTGAGTGGCGCTTAGTGGTTGCCGGACCTGCTCCTGATAAAGAAACTTTACTCAAAGACTATGGAGGCAAACTTCCGCCTGATTTAGAAATTCTCCCGGGCGACCCCCGACGAACACAAGGCGGCTACTATTTGGTTCAACGAGTTGCTCCGGTTGTAGGAAAAGACCTCCGCAATGCCCGTCGGAGTGTTGATGAATGGAATAACCCCGCCGTGGCTTTTACCCTTAGCCCTGATGCTGGGAAAAGATTTTATAAATTTACCAGCGATCACATCGGCGAACCCTTAGCCGTGGTTCTGGATGGAAAAGTTCAACAAGTGGCCACTATCGAGGACCGCATTAGAGACAGTGGCATTATCCGAGGTCGATTCACAGCCGAAGAAGCCGAAGATATCGCTCTTGTCTTGAGAGCTGGCCCTCTGCCCGCGACAATAAAATACTTGGAAGAACGGACTATTGGTCCCTCCCTGGGCGCCGATTCAATCCGGAAGGGACTCCGGGCCACTATTATCGCCCTGCTGCTGGTGATGGCTTTTATGGTTTTTTATTATAAACTAGCCGGGATAAACGCTGTCGTGGCCCTTATTCTCAACATTATTATTCTCATGGGAGCTCTTTCTTATTTTAAAGCTACTCTCACTTTACCGGGCATCGCCGGAATTATCCTGACTATTGGTATGGCCGTTGATGCTAATGTCCTCATTTTTGAAAGAATCAGAGAAGAACTCAGCGCCGGGAAAAACATCATGAGTTCAGTCTCTGGAGGCTTTTCCCGAGCTTTTCGGACTATTCTCGACGCCAATATCACCACTATCATTGCCGCCATTTTCCTCTTCCAGTTTGGAACTGGCCCAGTCAAAGGATTTGCTGTCACCCTGATTATCGGGATAACAGCCTCTATGTTTACTGCTGTCTTTGTTTCCCGATTGATTTTTGATGTTTATCTTTCTAAGAAAAAGAAAATCAAGAGGTTGAGCATTTAAAATGCAGATTTTCAAAAATCCCAACTATGACTTTATGAAACTCAGGTTTTTTGCCTTCGGCTTGTCCTTTCTCGTCATTCTCATTGGTCTTATCAATATGACCGTGGGAAAAGGACTCACCTATGGTATTGACTTTGCCGGAGGCACCCTCATCAGGATTATCTTCAAAGAACCCGTCTCCATTGATAAAGTCCGTTCTTTGCTTAACGCGCAAGACTTGGGAAAAAGTAGAATTCAACAAGTTGGCCATACTCAAAAAGAGTACATTATTCGAACCATGCAACTTACCGGCAAAGATATCCAAGACGAACTGGAAGCCCATGAAATTATCGGCAATAAAGTCATCGAAGCTCTCCAGCCTCAACAAGATAAAGAAAATCTTAATCGGGGCTTACTGGATTTAAATCGCCTCTCAGTTCAAGAAGTCATCGACCTTTTGCCCGCTGATTTGGAGAACAAGGAGGAAATTGCCCAGCAGATCCTCAATTATCGTAAAGAAAAAGGTATTATTCAATCTTATGAGGAACTGGCCACCAATTTAAATCTCCCTCCTGAAGTTCTGAAAATTCTGCAAGAAAAGACATTCCTGGGCAATATAGCTATCCTCAGTCGAGAAACAGTTGGACCTCAGGTTGGCCATGATCTACGCCGCAAAGCCACCCAGGCCACTATCTGGGCCCTTTTTGGAATGCTCATTTACATTGGCCTTAGATTCAAATTCGCCTATGGCATCTCAGCTATCCTCACTCTAGCCCATGACGTGTTGGTCACTGTCGGCATTTTCTCCTTGACCAACCGGGAACTCAATTTGCCGGTGATTGCGGCTATTCTAACTATTGTAGGTTACTCTTTGAACGATACCATTGTTATTTTTGACCGTATCCGAGATAACCTCCGTCTTCTCCGCAAAGAATCTTTTTTGACTATTATAAATAAAAGTATTAATCAGACTCTCAGTCGGACGATTATTACTTCCGGAACAACCCTTTTAACCGTGATCGCTCTTTATCTCTTTGGAGGAGAAGTAATCAATGATTTTGCTTTCACCATGATGATTGGAGTCATCGCTGGTACTTATTCATCTATTTATCAATCTTGCGCTTATCTCTATTTTTGGAATAAGATTTTCAAGCCGAAAAAAGGACTGAGAAAATGATTTTTTTCTCTTGTCAAATAGGAAAAAATTTTTTATACTTTGGGTGATGTATTAGAATGTAATTTATCGAAATAAAATGAGGTAAGGAAAATGGCCGAAAAAACAAAGCCAAAAGAAGAAATTCCAGATATCTTCAAAGACTCTTTCTTTAAAGCTGAGAAAGGAAAGGCACGTCGGGCAATTGCTTTTCCCATAGCTTTCCTTCTCCATGCCACTCTAGTTGCTGCGATGATTGTCATTCCTTTATTAAACACCACCAATTTACCTGAAGTAGAAGTTTACAGTGCTTTCCTAGCCCCTCCTCCACCACCTCCTCCGCCACCACCCCCGCCAGCTAAAAAACGCTCCCGGTCTCGTTCCCGAACGAGAATTAAACCTGTTCAGGCTAAAACCAACGTTCAACCAGGACAGCTGGTCGCGCCGGTAGAAATTCCCGAAGAAATCGCCGAAGAAGAGCTGACCGATATCGGTATTGAAGGCGGCGTGGAAGGCGGCGTGGAAGGCGGCGTTGTCGGTGGAGTTCTGGGTGGTGTCGTCGGTGGAGTTCTGGGTGGTGTCGTTGGAGAAGTCGAAGCTCCGGTCAGAGCTGTTGGAGAAATAAAACCACCTAAATTAATCAAAAAAGTGGATCCTGTCTACCCTGAAATTGCCCGGCAGGCTCGGGTCGAAGGAGTCGTCATTTTAGAATGTACAACTGATATTTATGGACGAGTCCAGAACATAAAAGTGCTCCGGTCGATTCCCTTACTCGACCAGGCCGCCATTGATGCTGTTCGTCAGTGGGTTTACGAGCCAATGATCATCAACGGTCGACCCCGTGGGGTCATTTTTACAGTTACGGTTACATTTAAACTGAAATAAAAGCTGAAATGGCTTTCGTCATTAAAAAAAGGAGGTAAGTAAAATGCAATTTGGTCTGATTGAAATGTGGCAGGCCATGGGACTAGTGGCCAAGGCTGTTGCGATCACCCTCATTTTCCTGTCAATTATTGCTCTGTATCGTTTCATCGAACGCCAGTTAGTCTTTGCCCGGGCCAGCAAAAAGTCTAAAGCTGTTGCTCCCAAGTTGGCTGATCTTCTAAAGCAAGGAAAAATTCAAGAGGCTTTAACTCTTTCGTCAAAGAAGGAATACAAATGGAGCCACTTAGCCCGTGTCACCGCCGCTGGGATTAAAGAATTCCTGGAAGGTAAAGAAGCCAACCTTTCCCTCGAAGAGCAAGTTGAAACGGCTCGCCGTGGTTGTGAAAGAGCTTCCAATATTTTCACCCAGGAATTAAAAAGAGGTCTGAACACCTTGGCGACAATCGCCACTTCGGCCCCCTTTATCGGACTTTTCGGAACCATCGCCGGAATCATTAATGCTTTCCGGGGCATGGCCTTAACGGGGTCAGGAGGTATTGGAGCTGTGGCTCAGGGTATTGCTGAAGCTCTGGTTACCACAGCTTTCGGTATCGGCGTCGCTGTTATCGCCCTCTGGTGTTTCAATTTCTTAAACACCAAAATCGAAATTTACGGCGCCGAAATGGCCAACACCGCTTCTGAAATTATTGACTTTTTTGTCCGCAAAACCGAACAGACCTAAGCTTTAAAAATAAGTAAATTAGGGGAAAAAAATGGGAGTTTCAGTTCGAACCGGTAAAGAAGGCGAAGTTAGCGCTGAGCCTAATGTGGTCCCTCTCTGCGACGTTCTGCTTGTTCTTTTAATCATCTTTATGGTGGTCACTCCCCTGGTCCAAAAAGGCGTGGATGTTCGGTTGCCGACCGCTCTCAATACGATTAACCAACCGGAAAATCCCGAAGTTGTTCTCTCTATAAAGAAAGACGGCACCATGTATGTTAACCAGGACCAAGCGACCATGGATAATCTCCAAACACTCCTGGAAGATGCTTTCATGACAGCTAGTGATAAAAAGCTCTATCTGCGGGCTGACCAAGAATTGGAATACGGAAAAATAGTCGATATAATTGATATTCTTAAAGAAGCTGGTGTGGAAATAGTCGGTATAATTACGGAGAAAAAGACCACCAAAGCCGATTAAATTAAAGTCAATCCTCTTGCGGATTTGACTCTTTTCAGAGGAAATCAAGAGGGGCGAGAAAGGTAGAAAGCAATCCCTTTCTCGCCTCTTCTTTTTTGGCCAAAAATTTCATCCCATATTTCCGGTGACTCCATACAGAGATAGTATTTCACTTGCTGATAAGAAGAAGAACTCCAAAAATATTTCATTATCTGGCGATATAACTGAAGGCGGATCGGCCGGAATAACCGGAACTTTCCATCCTTTCCCCGAATAAATTCCTGAGTCAAACAGAGAGAATTAGGAAATCTCTGGCGAATTATCTCTTTCAATTGCGGAGGAAAGCGCAAGGCTCCTAAACTAATCCAGGCTATCTTTTTGGCCGGAATACTAATCATTAACTCCTCTATTACTCGGCCATAACCTTCTTCCCACCCTGGATACCAAATTAGAGGATCAAAATGAAAGGCCACCCGATAGCCCTTCTGAATAGCTTCCCGAGCAGCCTGAATTCTTTCCCTGACAGGAGGGGCTCCATGCTCTTCTCGAAGAGCCACTTCTTCAGAGTTCAAGGACCAAGCCATGACTGCCTGAGGAGCCGGCGAGGGAGAGGGTAAGTAGTCAATAAGAGTGGTTTTAGTTTTTAATTCCAGCACAGCTCGAGGATAGGCGGCAAATACATTGAGTAAGTCACGAGCCCGCTGCGTCAAGCCATCTAGAGCCAATGAATCAGCTAACTCGCCCGTGCCGATACGAAAAAATGATGACCGTCGCCAGACCAGCTGAGCCAGTTCCTCGGCTATTTTTTCTTGATTGACAAAGATAGTCAGCCAAGGATCATCCAGATAGCTCTGAAGAATGCAATAGGAACAATCCAGAGGACAGTTCAAATCGGCATTGATGACTAGATAGCCACACCCTAAATAAGCTGGTGTGCAAGGGCAAGGCTTAATAAAACTTCCTTTTTTTAAAACATCCAAGACTAAAATTTTTTTGCCCGCCCCAATAACATCACTTTCTAAACAGAGTTGCTCCCGAATTATTTCCTGGTTATCTATGACTTGCGGCTCAATTGAGAGGTGATTTAAAATCCGTTTGGCCAAAGGATATGACAAAGCTTCCTGATGAACAAAAACTTTTTGAAGATCAATCATTCTTTTGGAAAAAAAATATTTTTTTTATGCCTGAGGTTTTATTCAGTTTAACCAATTGATCTACTTTCTTTCTAAATTCTTTCTCATTGGAAAAAGTGAAAGAGACTTGAAACTCGTCTTTTTCAAAATAGGGAAAGGGAGAGAGCTCAATATCTTCCGGCCAGCCTATCTCTTTTAAAATTGATTTGTAGCGGGCTAAAGCCTGAATATAAGCAGGATAACGTTTTTGCCGAAGATAATCCCTGAAAGCTTCGGCCGGCGGAGCCAAAGATTTAGATACTTCCTCAGTTGAGGAAGAGCGGTTAAAATCAGCTACTATTTGTTCTGGGGTGAGGTTGTCTCTCAAAGCAATTTCTTTCAACCATTCTAGAACCTCTTTAATTTTATTTTGACTCAAAGGGACTAACCACGGGATTAACAACTGTCTCTCCTCTGCTGAATATTCCAACCAAAATCTAATTATATACTCGGGCAGTTTTTTCTGGTAAATAAATTCAAGAGACGCCTTGTCCAGTTCAGTTATCCGGACATACCTCTCCACCCAGGACATTTGTGGAGGAATATCCAACCAGCCACAAAAGTTTTGGATAATTTTCTCTTGATCAACTCCCTGGGCCATCACTTTTTTCAGAATAAAAGCTTTATCCACCAGGGAGAGTTCTCGGTGAGACTTATTTTCCAAAATCAATTGCTGCCAGATGGAAATAATATCTCTCTCTTTCTTTACTTCTACAGGGATGGTCGACCAGCCTAATTCTTGAAGAAGTAAAACCCTTTTCCAGCCAGAAACAAGCACCAAGGAGCCCTTTTCTTCAATTCCCCAGGGTGGATAAATCAATCCGCTCAACCGCAAAGATTCTTTCAAATTGCTTTTCTCAAAAACATAAGAAAAGCGAAATCTTTCATCCCGCCAACAAGGGTCATCCAGACCCAGCTCAACTCTTTTTCTAAGGACTTTTTTCATGAGCCCTTATTTTAATTCAATCCCGGAGGCAGGTCTACCTTGGAAACAGCCCTAATATAAATAAGGACATCAGACAAGTTAGAAGATATAAATGGGCTGGCTTAGGACCATCGCCTAGAGAATTAAAGAGTCTTACATCCAATTCATAATCCCCCTGGCATAACAATATTACCGGGGAAGTAAAGGCGGTCAGGGAGCGAGGCTAACCAAGGTTAGCTTTTATCAATGGCCTTGGGGAACAATGATGTCTGATATCGTTATCGTGACAATATTGGCGGGACGCTCTGGTCGAGAGGCCCTTGTCATCTTCATGACGTCTGACCGCGTTTTCAAAAGTCCCTCGCCTAATCCATTCGGAAGCTTTTTATTAACTTTGCTTTTCCTGAGATTTTTGCTATTTTGTCTTAGCTATGACCAGCCAACCAGTAATTTATCCTCCCCGCCTCAAAATAACCTCGACTTCAGCCCTCTACTTTCCCTATGATTCCCGGAAGAAAGTCATTGGCCACCAATTAAAAGAACTAGCCTTAGATAAAATAGAACTTGGCTATACCACTATCTACTCTCTTCCTAACTGGATGGTTATGTATTCGGGAATAGGAGCTCCGGTAGCCGGGCTGGGGCTAGAGTCTCTTTTTCATTCAGGGATAAAAAGAATTTTCATTTTCGGAGTCTGTGGCAGTTTCAACCCAATTGACCACATTGGCCAAGCCATTTTAGTCACGCAGGCTTTCAGCCAAGAAGGTACTTCCCGCCATTATTTCCCTCGTCGCCATCAATTTCAGCCGAATCCATCGTTGGTCAAGCGCCTGCAGACCTTTTTTAAACAGCGTCAACTTCCTTTCAAAACAGGCCGGATTGTCTCGACAGACGCTCCTTTTCGAGAAACCCAAGCCTGGGTCACAACTCAAGGCCAGCGGGGAATAGACTATGTTGACATGGAAACCTCAGCTGTGCTGGCCATTGCTTATTTTCATCAGCGAGAAGCCGCCGCCTGTCACTTAGTCAGCGACATAATCCTTAGCCGAGGATGGCAGCCCGGGTTCCGCTCAGACCAATTGGAAGAAAATATCAAGAAATATTTTCTGCCTATTTTAAAGGAAAAACTATGAAATATACACCCTCACTCAGGAGGCAATTATCATGAAACCCAAAGTGTTGCTGACCCATCAACTCTTTCCTGAAGCTATTGAACTAATCAAGAAAGAAGCCGAGATTGAATTCTGCTCTTCAGACCACTCGCCCTCTAAAAAAGAAATTATCCAAAAAATCAAGGATAAACAAGGGCTACTCTGCTTGCTGGTAGATACCATCGATCAAGAAGTCATTGCCGCTGGTCAACAGCTGAAAGTCATCGCTAACTGTGCTGTCGGCTATAACAACATTGACGTCGAATATGCCCATTCCCGAGGCATCTACGTGACTAACACTCCCGGTGTCCTCACGGAGACCACAGCTGATCTCACTTGGGCTCTGTTACTGGCGGTGGCCCGTCGTGTTCCGGAAGCAGACCGCTTCACTCGAGCCGGCCGTTTCACAGGCTGGCGTCTGGATCTCTTCCTAGGACAAGAGGTAACCGGTAAGCAATTAGGGATAATCGGTTTGGGGCGGATAGGCCGGGCTGTGGCCGAACGAGCTCAGGGATTCAAAATGAAAGTAGTCTATACTGACCCCCGACCTCTTCCAGAAGAAGAAGAAAGAAAACTGGGAGTTAAACGGGTTTCACTTGACGATTTACTAAAATATTCTGATTTTGTCACTATCCACACCGCCCTCACTCCCCAAACCTATCATCTCATTTCAGCTCGGGAATTCGCCTTGATGAAAAAAGAAGCTATTTTAATCAATGTGGCCCGAGGACCGGTGGTTGATGAAAAAGCTCTGGTTGAGGCCTTAGAGAAGAAACAAATTTGGGGCGCTGGCCTGGATGTTTATGAACGAGAACCTTTAATTGAAGAAAAATTATTGAGGCTGGACAACGTGGTCCTGCTGCCTCATATCGGTTCAGCTTCTCGGGAAACCCGTTTAAAAATGGCCCTGACAGCAGCCAAAAATTTAATCCAAGGGATTCAAGGGAAAAAACCTGATAATTTAGTTTGAGTCGCTCTCCCTCAAGACCTCATTCATACTGCCAGTGCGGTAACCTTCCAGATCAATAGTTACGTATTGATACCCTAAATTTTTAAGCCGTTGGACGACCTTTTGCCGCAATTTGGCCTCCAGGAGCCGGGGAATATCTTCCGGGGACACCTCAATGCGGGCCAAAGCTCCATGGTGTCGCAGTCTGACCTGCTTAAATCCCTGACTCCTGAGAAATTCCTCAGCTTGGGCAATCTTGATTAGTACCTCTTCATTAATTTCCGAATAATAGGGAAATCGGGAGGCCAAACAGGCAAAAGAAGGCTTGTTCCAGGTCGGCAGACCCGCCAACCGTGATAAGTATCGAATCTCTTCTTTGGTCAAACGAGCTTCTTGAAGAGGTGACCTTACTCCCAGCTCATCCCGAGCTCGAGTGCCTGGGCGAAAATCCTGTAAATCATCATAATTAGAGCCATCGACCACCCAGGGCAATCCCTCTTCCTGAGCAATCTTCTTTAATTGGGAAAATAGCTCTTTTTTACAGTAATAACACCGCTGGGGAGGATTTCTTCTGAAATTGGGATCTTGAAGCTCATGGGTCTCAATGAGTTTATACCGCACTCCCCAGGCACGAGCTAATTTAATGGCTTCCTCTATTTCCCGAGGTGGATAGGTTTCAGAAGAAGCAATCACCGCTAGAACTTTATCTCCCAGAATTTCCTGGGCTGTTTTGAGTAAAAAGGTTGAATCCACGCCCCCAGAATAGCCTACCACTAGGCCACCCATTTCCTGGAGAATGGTTTTTAACTGTTTATATTTTCGCTCGAGAGCTGGATTCAACTTCATTTTTCCTTTTTTCTTCGGTCAGATCTATCCCGAAGAAACTCCTGGACTTCTTTGAGTAACTCGGTGACAATCATTTCTTCTTTCACTTTCCTGAGAACTCTCCCCTTTTTAAAAATTACCCCCACTCCTCGACCGCAAGCCACACCGACATCAGCTTCCCGAGCTTCACCAGGGCCATTTACCATACAGCCCATCACGGCCACAGTGATTGATTCGCGAATTCCGCTCAAACTCTCCTCCACTTTTTTGACTATCTGGGCTAAATCAACCTCACAGCGGCTGCAAATAGGACAAGAAATCAGTTCCGGCCCAAAGGAGCCTAGCCCGAGTGAGGCCAAGAGAAGCTGAGCCACCCGAACTTCCTCCTCAGGAGGAGCGGTCAAAGAAATCCGGAAAGTATCGACTAGACCTTCTCGCAAAAGGAGAGTCAGTCCGGCTACGGATTTGATCGTTCCCCGCAGCAGAGGACCGGCCTCAGTTATTCCAGCATGAAAAGGATAATCGACCTGCTGAGCCAATAAACGGTAGGCGGCCACTGTCCGGGCAATATCTGAGGCTTTCAAAGAAACCTTGATCAAATCAAAATCCATGTCTTCTAGCAATCTAATATGTCTCAGAGCACTCTCAACCATGGCCTCAGCTGTAGGTTGCCCGTATTTGGCCAATAACTCTTTCTCTAAAGACCCGGCGTTCACTCCGATGCGGATAGGCACCTGCCGTTCCTTGGCTAAACCAACAATCTCCTTGAGTTTTGCCCGCGGGCCAATTGTCCCTGGGTTTATGCGCAGGCCATCCACTCCATATTCCAGAGCCAGAAGAGCTAACCGGGGCTGGAAATGAATGTCGGCTATAAGAGGCAAAGCGATTTCTCGTTTTATTTCCCGGAGCGCCAGAGCAGCTTCTTCATCCGGAATTCCCACCCGAACTATTTGACAACCTGTTTGGGTCAGGCGATTAATCTGGGTGATTGTAGCCCGGACATTGCGGGTATCGGTTTTAGTCATTGATTGAATAACTACTGGAGCCCCTCCTCCAATTTGAACTCCTCCAATAAACACAGCTTTGGTTTTTCTCCGAGGCCAATCCATTCCCAGAGATTTTTTTATTAAGTGAAAATTAGCTTTCATTCTGTTTGAGTGAATTAACTCTCTCACCAGGGAAGCAGACTCTCCCAGCCATGGGGCAACCGTTTAACCACATCATTCAGGATGGCAAAAACAATTATGAAAATAAAGATAGCAAAACCAATTTGCATAATAATTTGTTTCACTCGGGGATGAAGGTCACGGCGGATAATTCCTTCTATCATCAACACTAGAATTTGTCCCCCATCAAGCACGGGAATAGGAAATAAATTAATTACTCCTAACTGCAGACTGATCAAAGCGATCCAGCTGAGCATCGCCAGAAAGCCCAGCCGGAAGGCTGCATAAGAAAAATTAGCTATCTCAATGGGACCGCCCAGCTGTCTCGCCGAAGCTTCGCCAGTGATTAAGTCCTTGACAAAATTCACTACTAAAAAAGCTAGCCGGGCGTTTTCCTTAACACTCTGGACTAAGGCCGGGCCAAAACTATACTTCCTGACAATAGATTTAGGAGTTTGCATAATGCCAATGCGACCAATTTCGCCTTCCCGCCGAGGCACTACCTCCAGTTCAATTTTCTGCCCGTTTCTTTCCACTAAAAATTTAAGAGGCTTTTCAGGATTTTTCTGAATTATCTCCACAAATTGGTAAAAGTAAACAGGTTGGCCATTTATGGCCAGGATAACATCCCCCGTTTGCAAACCAGCTTTTTCCGCTGGTGAACCTGGTTGGACCATAGCCACCTGGGTCAAAATTTTTCCAAAAAAGCCCGCGTAACCCATCTGGTATTTAGTTCGACTTTCCGTGGTTAGTGGAACTTCTATAATTTGGCCCGCCCGTTCAATTTTCAAGTGCAAAGTTCGGTCGGGTTTACTACCCACCACCAAATTTACATCATTCCAAGTAGCTACCTCCTGATCATTTATGGCCAATATTCGGTCATCAGGTTTCAATCCAGCTCTAGCGGCGGGCGAACCAGGCTCAATCCAGCCAATTACCGGCGGTTGACTCTGATACTCAGGCACACTAACCCCGACCATATTGATCACGGCCACCAAGACTACCGCTAGAATAATATTCATGACCGAGCCCATAACCAAGACCAGAAAGCGTTGCCAGCGCTTTTTAGCCATAAAATCTCGAGGATCTAGGCGTTCGGGTCGGTCGTAGGCCTCTTCACCACTGAATTTGACATAACCCCCCATGGGAATCAAACTAACTCGATAATCGGTTTCGCCCTTCTTGATTCCAAAGAGACGACGACCATAGCCCCAGGAAAAAACTTCAATCCGCATGCCCATCAATTTACCCATAAAAAAGTGGCCAAATTCATGGACAAAAACAAGAATGCCAAAAACAAGAGCAAAAGCGAATATTGTTCCCAAAATTGAACTCATCTTCTTTTACCTTTCATCTTCCATTGATTAATCAGCCGCCGGGTCAATTCCCGGGTTTGGCGATCCACTTCAAATATTTCTTCCAAAGAACCAATCGCCTGAGATCGATGACGCTCCATGACTTCAAAAATAAGAGGCGCCAAGTCAATAAACCTAATTTTCTTTTTGAGAAAAGCTTGGACTACTTCTTCATTAGCCCCGTTCAAAGCCACAGCAAAACTAAGTTCCTCTGACAAAGCCTGCCGGGCCAAATTAATCAAAGGAAATTTAGAGGTATCCACTTCATAAAATTCCAGCTTCTGAATCTGACTCAGATCCAGAGAAGGCCAGTTGGCTTCTTGCCGGTAAGGAGCTGTCAGGGCGTATTGAATGGGAATTTTCATGTCGGTAGGACTTAACTGAGCTAATAAAGTTCCATCCTTCAATTCCACCAGGGAATGAACCAGACTTTGAGGATGAACCAGAATACCCAACTGCTCCGGAGTTAAATTGAATAGCCACCGGGCTTCCAGCAATTCCAAACCTTTATTCATCAGTGTGGCTGAATCCACGGATATTTTTTTACCCATTTTCCAGCGGGGATGACGTAAAGCCTCCTCTAGAGTCACGGTGGCTAATTGTTCTGATGAATATTGAAAAAAAGGCCCTCCAGAGGCAGTCAAAATAACCTTTCTTACATCTGTCGGCCTTTCCTTACGCAAACATTGATAGATGCCACTGTGTTCACTATCAACCGGAATAATCTCCGCGCCGCTTCGGCGGGCCTGAGCCTGAATAAAAGGACCAGCTACCACCATCGATTCTTTATTAGCCAGGGCCACCCGCTTGCCCGCCTGAAGAGCGGCCAAAGTGGGCTTTAATCCTTCAATACCGGTAATGGCTGAGACCACGATATCATTTTCCGGTAAAGAAGCTATTTGAGAAGCTCCGGCTTCCCCGACTAAAACCTCAAGATGAGGGTCAGGAGTTTGACTCATAAACATCTCAGCCGCCTGATTGGTCTTTAAAGAAACATATTTGGGCTTAAACTCCCGGGCTTGGGCCAACAATAACTCCACATTTTGACCGGCCACCAGACCTAAGACCTGATACTTTTTCCGGTGGTGGCGCAAGACCTCCAAGGTATTCCGACCAATTGAGCCAGTACTTCCCAGGATGGAAACTCGTTTCATCATCATTGAAGGCCCCTCATATTTTTAACCAGCGCACCAGAAAATAAAAGAAGGGAAAAGCAAAAATAAGGCTATCGACTCTATCGAGGAAGCCGCCATGTCCAGGAAGAAGATTAGAAGAATCCTTAACTCCTACGGCTCTTTTAAATAAAGATTCCACAGGATCACTTATTTGAGCCAAGAGATTGACAAAAAAAGCAAAAACCAGAGCTTTAATCCAGCCTAAGGATGGCCAAAGGAGTTGCTGGACCAAAAACCCACCTACACAGGCTGTAACCACGCCGCCTACACTTCCTTCCCATGTTTTCCTGGGGCTGGCAATCGGGGCCAGCGGTCGCCGACCCCATATCTTCCCCACTAAATAAGCCCCCGTATCGCCGATGAAAATCACGGTTAATAGAAAATAAATGATATAAGGTCCATAATTCTGGCGAATGGTAAAGGCAAAATTCAAAGTAAAACTAATATACACAACCCCGAAAAAAGTCAGGGCAATTGATTGAGGAAAGAGGACCACCTTTTCCACTGAAGAGGAAATCAGAAGATAATAAAACCCCACTATGACCAGAATGATAAAAAGCGCCAAATCCAAAGGAAAATGGGGAAAATAAAAAGTACTACCGATAATAAGGGCAGCTATCACTCCGATAAATTTCTGAGGCAAAACTTCCCGCCGTTGACAGAGAGCATAAAATTCGAGCAATGCAGCTAGAATAATTAACTGTAAGATAAGGAAAAAAAGCCAGTCTGGAGCAAACTGTATAGTGACAAAAATTATCGCCAGGAGAACCAACGCCGTGGGTAATCTTCTTTTCAAATCCATAACTCATCCTTTCTGATCAAACCAAAGCTGCTTAATTCCACCAACTTTGATTTCAAATCCCCAATCATCATCCGGGAATAATCAAGCCTGAAAAGGCAATTAATTTGAACCAAGGCCACCAAATCTTCTTTCTCTCCGTTGGTATTCAAGGACAGCTTCCAGGAAGTGGATCTTCCGAAAATCAGGCCATAAAACGGGTGTAATCCACAATTCAGTGTAAGCCATCTGCCAGAGAAGAAAATTGGAAATCCTCATCTCTCCACTGGTTCTAATCAAAAGATCTGGATCGGGAATACCAGCTGTATATAAAAATTTAGTGATAGTTTCTTCATCTATCTCGTCCGAGCGAAGAAGATTCTGCCGGACAATTTCTCGACAAGCATGGACAATTTCCTCTCGTCCACTGTAATTAAGAGCCAAGAGAATGGTCATCCGTTCGCCTTGCGCCGTTAGTTTTTCCAATCTTTCCAACTCCCGCCTGGTTCGGGCCGGAATTCCCTCACGTTCCCCGATAACTTTCAAGCGCAAATTATTCTCTAGCATGACTTTATCTTGCTTTTTTGAATATTCCTCAAGCAATCGCCATAGAGTATTAACTTCTTTCCGAGGCCTCTTCCAATTTTCTTTGGAAAAAGCAAATAAAGTCAAATAGGAAATTCCTAAACGGGCGGCTGTTTCCACAGCTTCCTGAACGGATTTTGCCCCGGCCCGATGCCCTTCCACGCGAGGCAGATTTCTTTGCCTAGCCCAGCGGCCATTACCATCCATGATAATGGCCACATGTTGGGGAAGACGGTCGAAATCTATTCGTAACAGTAGTTCTTCTTCTTTACTTCCGGGCTCAACGAAGCCATCCCATTCGGGTCGCATAATGATAACATTATAAGGAGACCCGGGATAGTTGTCAAAATTAGGTATCAGCTCTTCAGAAAGCCTCAAGCAAGGGCAGATACTGGGTTAAAAGTCAAGCAATAGAGTTGGGTGATGGGGATTTTGGGTGTCAGACACCGCCAATATGAGACACCACCAATATGTGTTGTGTCGCATAATATTGGGGTGTCAGACACCTTACTAAGGTGTCTGACACCTTCCATCACTGGTGAGTGTCAGACAGTGGGCAAAAAGACACCGTAGAATTGCAAATTGTGCTTATTGTCGGATAAGGGTTAAATATTGGCTCTTATATTTTTATTTTAAAGGACAAGGTCTTCACCTGAAACCTTTGATCAAACAGCCGTTAAGAAGGACTAACAGCCGACCAAATTTTGTTTGAGAATGAACTAAGTTCAGGTTTCCATCTTTCACCCATCGGAACATCATCAGTCAAAAAACCTAGTGTTCATCTTTGATGCCTAGGGCTAGCCAATCAAAAGAAATCAGGCTTGCCTATCTCATTTGTGATTTGAAATTATCAAATAAAAAGATTGTTCATTTAAATTCAGACTATTTTGGCCTTAATTTAATCCTTCTTGTTTCGTCTTCTTAACTCATTAACCTAAAGGTGCCAGGCGAAGACCTGAGCTCGACTTTCTTTTATCCAAAGGGGAAAGGTGAAGGCTTGACCTTACTCTCTTCAGTAGACCTAAATGTGTTTCTGTGCTAATTTATTAAGTTCATTACAAATCAACTGAAAAAATCAAAGACCATTGTGAGGATAAACGATGTGTTTAGGAATTCCAGCCAAAGTCATTGAATTAGCTGGCCATAACCGCGGTAAAGCGGATTACTTAGGAACAAAAATCCAAGTAGACTTTTCCCTCTTAGAAAACGTCAACCTTAATGATTGGGTCATTGTCCACGCCGGTTTCGCCATTGCCAAACTTAATGAAGAAGAAGCTGCCGAAACTTTTGAACTTCTTCGCGAATACGCCCGATTCTTAGAAACTCTTCCCTCAGAAAAAGAAAAAAAATGAAGGAACTTCGCGATCGTGAGGTAATTCATTCCTTACTAAAAACAATTGCTCAAAAAACGGCGGCTCTGCCTACATTACCCATCCGCCTAATGGAAGTTTGCGGCACGCATACCATGAGTATTCACCGGCATGGTTTACGTCCCCTCCTTCTGGAAGCTGGCGTGGAAATGCTTTCCGGACCCGGTTGTCCAGTCTGTATTACCCCGGATGCTTATCACGAAGCGGCAATTAAGCTGGTTTCCTCCACGCCCAATATTATTTTAGCTACCTTTGGAGATATGACTCGCGTGCCCACTCGCCTAGGTTCGCTCCAAACAGTGGTACCTGCTTCTGGCTCAGAGGTAAAAATTGTCTATTCTCCTGCCGAGTCAGTTACTCTAGCTAAAGCTAATCCCGAAAAAGAAGTTATTTTTTTCGGGGTTGGTTTTGAAACAACCATTCCCGGCATTGCCCTAGCTGTCCGCCAGGCCTGGCAAGAAAAAATAACTAATTATTCTCTTCTCTCGGCTCTCTGGGTAATTCCACCACCTTTGAGAGCTATTGTCGCCAGTCGTGATGTTAATCTGGATGGCTTTCTTTACCCCGGCCATGTCAGCGCTATCATTGGAGTTAAACCTTACCAATTTCTGGCTGAAGAGTACGGTTTGCCCGGAGCTGTAACCGGTTTTGAACCGGCTGACATTCTGCTGGCCATCGCCGCTATTCTCGACCTTATCCAGAAAGGACAACCAGCCGTGCTGAATGAATATCGCCGAGTTGTTCGGCCGGAAGGAAATCCCTTGGCCCTAAAAATAATGGCTGAAATGCTGGAAGAAAAAGATGCCTTCTGGCGGGGACTGGGCTATATTCCCCGCAGCGGCTTGCAACTCAAAGAAAAATATCAGCATCTGGATGCTGAAAAGAAATTTTCCTTAAAAATCGCGCCCGAAGAAACCCATTTTGCTGGGTGCCGGTGTGGAGATGTTCTTAAAGGAAAAATTCTGCCTCCCGAATGTCCCCTTTTTGGCCGGACCTGTCAGCCGGATTCTCCTCGTGGTCCCTGTATGGTTTCTTTCGAAGGAGCCTGCCTGGCTTTTTATAAATATGGTTATACCGGGGAAAAAATCTCTTTCTCCTAAGAATAAATCCTGACACCTGACAGGGAAAAATTACTTTTTTAGAAAGGAGCTGTTGATGAAAAAAATCAGTCTCGAACTGGGCAGTGGTGGGAAATTAATGAGGGATTTTATTACTCAAGAAATTCTTCAAACATTTCGCAATTCTTATCTCGAAGAGCTGGCCGACGCAGCTCTCCTGCCAGCCAATATAGCTTTGACTACCGATAGCTACGTGGTTGATCCCCTTTTTTTCCCTGGAGGAGATATTGGCACTTTATGTGTCAACGGCACAGTCAACGATTTGATTGTCTCGGGAGCTAAACCTCAATTTCTAGCTCTCTCTTTGATTCTTGAGGAAGGATTAGAGTGGACTCTTCTGAAAAAAATATTAAAATCCATCAAAAAAGCCGCCGATGAGGCTGAGGTTTTGATTACTACTGGAGATACGAAAGTCGTCCGTCAGGGGCAGGGAGATAAAATATATATCACTACAGCTGGGGTGGGGGAAATAATCGCCCAGCCATCCTGGGAGAAAATCAAACCTGGGGACAAAATCATTGTCACCGGCACACTAGGAGAACATAGTCTGGCGATTATGCTGGCCCGGGGGGAATTCGGCCTGGAAGCGGAAATTCAATCCGATTGCGCTCCTTTAAATTATCTCCTTCCTTGCTGGCAGGAAGGAGCTCTTTGGATGCGGGATATTACTCGAGGGGGACTGGCTTCGGTTCTTCATGAGCTGGCTGAACGACTCCCCTATCCGGTCATTGTCAATGAAGCGGCTATACCTCTTTCTCCCCCAGTTCAAGGAGCCTGTGAATTTCTCGGAATCGATCCTCTCTATCTAGCTTGTGAAGGACGGGCGGTAGTAGTGGCCGAAAAGAATAAAGCCGAGAAACTCCTTCATAGGATCAAGCAACACTCCTTAGGCCAAACAGCTGCTCTTATCGGTGAGGTGGCGACTTCCCCCGGACGTCCCGGTGAACTTCTCCTTCACACCCTCTCGGGCGGATGGCGCCTATTAGAGCCTTTAACTTCCGAACTTTTACCGCGGATCTGTTGAAGAGGGGATGAAAAAAAGAAAACTACTCAGTTTCTGCTTGGTACTTCTGGTTGTCCTGATCACAATTATTTTCTTCTTTCATCGCCTCAAAATAAAAGATTTCTTAACTCTTCCCTCAAAAAACCCCTCTCTAATTATACTCCATGAGAAATCCCTTAAAGGCCTAGCGGGTGAAAGAACACCTCTCACGCTTACTCTGCTCAACCGAACTAAATTCTCCTGGTCAAGTCGAGGCAAGAATCCAATTTATCTTTCTTACCATCTACTAGACAAAAACCAAAGAGTCATCCAATTTGAAAATGAACGTTTTCCCTTGCCGGTTAAAGTTCGACCAGGAAAACAAATTAATTTAACTATTAACCTGCGCCATCCTTTAGAAGCAGGCCATTATCTTGTCGAATTTGACCTAGTTAAAGAAGGTGCCTTCTGGTTTAAAGACAAAGGATATTCTTCGCCAAAACTAGAACTAACTGTCTTGCCCCTCCTTTGGCCAGAGAATAAGCAAACTTGGTCCTTGAAAAAAGGCTCTTGGAGTAAAATCGAATTTTCCTCTCGAGAGTTTTCCCTTCTCTTAAAAATGATCCGTCTTACTTTGGAAAAAAACAAAGTGACTTTTCATTTAGGTCCAAAAAATGTTTACGGATTTCGGGCTGGGCTTGATTATCACCAAATTTGGCTTCGGGACAGTACAACCCTGATTCCTGTGATTAAATACTACTTTCCTCGTGGCTATCTTTTTTCTTGGTTGGAAGCCTTTCTGGAATCTCAAGCAGAAAATGGTTCTCTGCCCGATTGGCTTGATTCTCAAGGGCATTTAGGCAAGAACACTACCGAGTCTGATCAGGAAGCCAGCGCTGTCCAAGCTGCTTTTCTTCTTTCCCAGCTTACCTCTCAGGATTGGTTACTTCAAGACATCAAGGGCCACTCGCTGATTAATCGATTGGAGAAGGCTCTAACCTATCTTCTCCGGCATCGTTGGTCACCCCGTTTCTCACTGATCCGGGGAGCCCACACCGTTGATTGGGGAGATGTTGATCTGGTCGATGCCGACCAACAGGCAATTCAAATCGATGAGAGAACACACTGGACCGTGGATATCTATGACCAGGCCATGTTTTATTTAGCCTGTCGAAACCTCTCCACCCTCTTCCAGCAATTAAATCATCACCACCAATCTCTTTTTTGGGCGCAAAAGGCAGCAGGGATAAAGCGAGCCGTTCAGAAATGGCTCTGGGATCACCAGCGGGGCTATTTCCTTATCCATCGGCATTGCGATTCTCTCCAACATTCCTTTGAAGAAAAAGATATTCTGGCTGTTGGGGGAAATACCATGGCTATTCTGGCCGGCCTAGCTTCCCCACCTCAGGTTCACTCAATTATCCAAGCCATCATTTCCCGAAAAAAACAAGCCCAACTCCCCACCTTTAGTGCTACTCTTCTCCCCCCTTATCCTCCCGGCACATTCAAGCATCCTCTTCTTGATGAACCCTATGAGTACCAGAACGGCGGCCAATGGGATTGGTGGGGGGGGCGATTTATTCTGGCTCTTTTTGAACACGGGTACAGCTCTCTGGCCAAGCAAGCTTTAAGCGAAATTATTGCTCTGGTTCAAAAAAACCGAGGACTTTTTGAATGGAGCAATCGGGTCGGAATAGCTCAAGGGAGTGATTATTTCGCTGGTAGCGCCGGGGCTCTGGGCCAGGCTTTAATTGAAGGTTACTGTGGTCTTAACTTCGCTCGAGACAGCCTTAATTTATCTCCTCGACTGCAAAAAGATGAAGTTAGATTGCATCTTTATCTGCCAGCGCTGGATGCTTTTGTGGCTTATCATTACCAGTACCAGGAGCCTGGTCGAATTATTTTCACCTACAATTCAAATCTTTCTCTTCCGGGAAAAATCAATCTCCTTCTGCCTGAGGAAATGACCCATTCGCCCTTAAAAGTAAAGTTGGACGGACAGGCTGTTCCTTTTCAAGTCAAAATACTCCACCAGGATGCTTATCTCTGTCTCGAGAGTGATTACTATCCCCACACCTTGGAAATATCAATAGACAAATAATGCATTTATTTATATTCTGTCGCTATTTTTAATTATTTTGGTTCATAGTCATAATGGAAACCTCGAGTTGGTTAAGTTGGGGATGAGGTCCGCACCCGGCACTTTTGAATAACAAAATTTTCTCTCATATCTTAGTCAGTCTAATCAAAAACTCTTTCCCCCAGCCCATACTGCAGAGAAACCCAGGAGAGTCTTAAAAATAGAAAGGGAAGATAATTTTAAATCAGCCTACCAAAAATACTCCCCCTTGGAGGTT
>Ga0190361_1000005_pt1 | contig 110991 bp, 96 predicted proteins | sample 48721845_MG_FD_161273 | JGI IMG/M metagenome (GOLD analysis project Ga0190361, IMG submission 161273) | Hydrothermal vent microbial mat bacterial communities from Southern Trench, Guaymas Basin, Mexico - 4872-18-4-5_MG | ecosystem: Environmental > Aquatic > Marine > Hydrothermal vents >... | reverse complement strand
AGAGGGCATAATAAATGTCCGGCCGATATAGCGATTTTTAACTAGGGCTTCGCGGTATTTAAGATTTAAACGACGCGCGATTTCAATGGCTGCATCTCTGGCCGAGTCGGGCACTGGGACTACTACATCAATATCTAGGTTGAGTTGCCGGATGTCTTCGGCCAGGAATTTTCCCAATAGAACCCGGCAGCTATAAACATTGACGCCGTCAATGAAAGAGTCAGGGCGAGCAAAATAAACCCATTCGAAAAGGCAAGGGTGATGGGGTTTTCGGACAAGTCGTTGCCGATGGAGATGCCGATTTTTATCAATAAAGATAACTTCTCCCGGCTTAACGTCTTCTATATGAGAAAAATTCATTATATTCAGACTGACGGTTTCTGAAGCTATAGCGTAGGCAGGCAAAAAACCCTCATCCCGCCGACCAAAAGCTAAAGGTTTGATACCATAAGGATCCCGGAAAGCCACTAATCCTTCTTCGGCTACATAAGCCACTACCGAATAACTCCCTTTTACTTGCCGGTAGACTCCCTGGACAGCCTTAAAAATATGTTCTGGTTTCAATTTTTTGACCTTTAAATCAGCCAGTTCCTGAGCAAAGAGGTTGAGGATTACTTCCACATCATTAGTCGAGTTGATATGGCGGTGATAACGGTCGAAAAGAATCTTTTTTAATTCGGCGTAATTAATGACGTTGCCGTTATGAGCCATAGCTATTCCAAAAGGCGAATTAACTAAAAAGGGTTGAGCGTCTTCACCGCCTCCTCCCCCAATTGTAGGATAACGGGTATGGCCCAGCCCGACATTGCCCTTTAGCCTTTCTGCATGTTCAGGAGTAAAAATATCACGCACGAGGCCGTTGCCCTTTTTTATATGGAATTGGCCGTCGTAAGTAATTACGCCCGCAGAGTCTTGACCACGGTGTTGAATAGAAAGAAGACCTTGATATAGGTCAAAAAAGACGTCCTGATTACCAATTATCCCAATAACTCCACACATGGTTCCTTTTCATTATAATCATATTCGGGGGAGAAGGGAATATTAATTTTGTCTGAGGAGGACTAATTAGGGGGCGGCTTGCATTTGGAGGTTAAACTTTTAAAAAAGACAGAGACAGTAAATGATCCAATATATTGGGTGAACGAGATAGATAGTCTTTGGGGAATCTTTCTGAAAAGTTTTTTAAATAGTCATCTAGTCTTCAAGAGCTTCAATTATTTCTTGGCAGGTCACAGCTGCAGTGCCAATTTTCCCGACTACAAGTCCAGCTGCTAAATTAGCGATAAAGGCAGCTTCGTGAATAGAAGCTCCGGCCAGAAGGGCGAGAGAGGCCACGGCAATGACTGTATCACCAGCCCCCGTGACGTCATACACTTCCCGGGCCCGGGTAGGAATGTGAATTGGTTTAACTCCTTTTTCAAAGACAGTCATCCCTTTTTCGCCTCTTTTAATAATTAAGTAACGAGTCTTGATCCGGTCTAGAATTTCCTGGCCAGCCGTTTCAATTTGTTGGTCATTTTGACAGGGATGATGAACAATCTTTTCGGCTTCATGGTGGTTGGGGGTTATAAGGGTTACTGGTGAAAAGAGAAAAAAGTTGTCTACCTTAGGATCAACGAAAACTGGTAAGTGTTTTTCCTCACAGAGGGCCAGAACTTTTTTCATTAGCTCTGGGGTCAGGAGTCCTTTATTGTAATCGGAAATTAAAAGTCCCTCAAAGGGTTCCTTTTGGAGAAAATGGAGAATCTTCTCAGCGATTTCAGGAGTAATGGGCTTTTTTTCTTCAAAGTCTACTCGGACAACTTGCTGATGATGAGCAATAATCCGGGTTTTGACTATAGTTGAGCGTTGGGCATCAATGACGATGCCCCGGTAATCAGGAACATTATTGAGGATCCATTCTCCCGCTTGGTCTTGGCCAATAAGACTGACTAATACAGGAGAAGCTCCTAGAGTATGGAGGTTATGAGTGACATTGCCGGCCCCTCCCAGACAAAGGGATTCCCGGGTAACTTCGACGACGGGGACCGGGGCTTCGGGAGAGATACGGGAGACCTTGCCCCAGATATATTTATCCAACATTAAGTCTCCTAAGACAAGAATTTTTCGACCGGCGAATTGGGACACGAGGTTTTTGATTCTCTCTAGTAAGACTTCTTCCATGATTAATTCTCCTTTTCCACCCAGATGGGGTTGGCTAGTATCCAAGGAAAATCGGGGTCAAGGAAGCTATTTTCTTTGAGATAAACTTCGACTCGATAGACTCCGGGGGAATTAATGGGCAAGGTGATGGAAGAAGACTGGCCTTGCCAAAAGAGTTGGCCGTTATGACGAATGACCACCGAAAAAGCAAAATTAAAGGGAGCTTCGACTTGTAATTTGAGGGGTGGACTAACTCGAATTAAACTACCCATAGGAAAAATTTGGGATTTTTTAGTCATCCAGAAACGGAAGCCGTCGGCCTCAGCGGCTGCCTCGACGGCATTATAGAATCTTCCTTCTTTAAGAGCAGCTTTGACTTGAGACCAAGCTTGTTGGAAGTCCGAACTTAAAGGGCGGTGGAGGAGGAGATGGAGGTGAAAGAGTTGAAAGAGGCTTTTATAGAGAAGGTGGGCATCTATAGCGTAATATCCGTAGACCTGGCGGGTGTTATTTAAGGCATCCCATTTACGGAGGTTTCGTGTGGGCGAGGAGAGGATTTTTAATAACGGCAGGCGGCTATTAAAGGCCAGAAGAGGTAAATATGGTAGAAGGGAGAGGATATTTCTTTTGACCATGGTATCAGCATTACAAATTTCCAGGCCTTCGTAAATAAATTTCCCCCCCCAGGACCAGTGAGTTTTGGAGTAGGGATGGGCGACGATGGTCAGCCCCCCTAGAGCCCGGATTTCTCGGGCAGCATCCTCAGCCCGGTGAGAGAAGGATTGAGCGGGCGGAGGAAAAAAAAGTCCGACTAGATGGCCGCGGTTGACCGAAAGTTCTGAACCCGAAAAAATAAAGATTCCTTCTTTTTTCCCCTGAAAGTTTAAAGAGGGGAAGTTAGGCCGACCATGATCTGTCAGGATGATGAAATCTAACCCAACTTGGGAGGCTGTGCGGGAGATAACTTCGGCCGAACCTCGCCCATCGGAAAAGCGACTATGGAGGTGGTAGACACCTTCAGGCTCGAGAGAATCGAGTTTATCCCAACCATAAGGGCGATAGCGGTGAGTAAGATAAGTTAACCAACCACCGTATAAAATGAGCAGGACACCGCCTAGGATAAACCAGTTTTTGCGTTTTTTTTTCATGGTTGAGGTTTTTCCAAATGATAAGGAGTGTTTTTTTGGAGGGATTGATTCAGGGCAAAGGGCCAAGTAATCAGGCAAAGAAAAAGAGTCACGACTTCCGAGTCACCGAAGTTATATTCGAAAAGACCGGCAATGAAAAAAGCCAAAAGGATGCTTATTCCGGCAACAGCCTGAGGAAAAAGCCGACTTGGAGCTCGGTGTTGAAGCAGCTTGAGTAATTCCCAAAAAGCTAGGCCAAGAAAAATCAACCAGGCAGCGAGAGCCGGCAAACCTCTTTCAGCCGCAATCTGAGTTAAGTTGTTATGGAGATGGACATTTTCTCGGGCCTCTTTGGAGAGGCCGTATTTGGGATTTTTAAAAACCACATCCACTGTGTCTGGGCCCGTCCCAAAGAGAGGATATTCTTTGATTATTTGTATTCCGGCTCGGAGATACTCCAGCCTAATTCGATTGGAGTAACTTTTGGTACTGAAAATACTCAAAGCTCTTTTCTTAATGGGTGAGGGACTGATGACAAAAATAAGGACAATTAAAAGAGGCAGGATTAAAAGCAATTGGGGACGGTAATAATAGATCACGATGGCTGCCCCAACCAGAAGACCTAACCAGGCACTTCTGGTCTGGGTTAAAAGAAGAGCAATAGCTGTCAAGCCAAAAGCCACTCCCCAGATAATCCTTTCCTGCGATTGAAGGAAACAAAATAGACTTAGAGCCAGACAGCTGAAGAGAAGCAAGAGGCCGGCTTCCGTCATGTAATGTCCCATGAACCCCCGAATTCTTTCACCAGGAGAAGCTTGGAAGAAGAAATAAAAAAAGGAGTAGAGAAGATTAGCTCCGGCAGAGATTAAAAGCAATCGGTTGGCCCAAATGCTTTTCTCTAAGGAAGAGAGAGCGGCCAGAGTGAGAGGGACGATTAAGTAAAGAAGAAGTTCACGTGAGTCTCGAAAACTGGTAACTGGACTGTGAGAGAAATAAGCAGCTACTAAAGAAAGAGCCATATAGACCAGGAGAGCCCAAAAAAAAGCTGGCCAACGGGGCCAGGTTTTCCGAGATATCCAGAAAATAAGGGCAGCTACTAGACTTAGTCCTAGAAAGATCTGACTGGCTGAGATAGAAATGAAAGAAGTTAACAGATAAAAGCCAAAAGCCCAGAAGATAATTCTCTGCAGCATAATTAACCTTTAGCCTTTATTTTCTTCGGGCGACAGAGGCCTGTCAACTGCCTCTTGGAGTAAATTCTTGACAGCCGCCCACACTTCTTCAGGAGAAATCTGACGGAGACAGGGAAAATCAGAGTAAAGACATTTTCTTTGGCGACAAGGCCGACAATCTAGTTTTCTTTCCAGGATGACCGCTTTACACTGCCAAGGACCAAAGTGGGCCGGTATAGTGGGTCCGAAATAAGCCACTATAGGAAGTCCGGCCGCAGCTGCTATATGCATGGGACCGCTGTCCGGGCCGATAAATAGCTTAGCTTGTTGGAAAAAATAATATAACTCTCGGAGAGAAAATTGATCGACCAAATTGATAAGCGGACAAGGAGAGGGCAGCTTGAGTTGGCGAAAAAGATATTCAGCTAGGTCTAGATCTTCTGGCCCGCCAATTAAACACAGGGGATGTCGCCAACCATCCTCAAGATAAATTTGAAGAAAATGGAGAAGATTGGTTGGGCCCCAATGCCGGAATTTGTTTCCGGCGCCAATATGAAGCACCAAATATTCTGATTTTTGGAGAGAATACCGCCGGAGGAGACGGGTAACTTTTTCCTTTTCTTGGGGTAAGGCTTGAGGGAGAGTGAGAGGTGGTCGAGTAGCTGGGGACAGACCCAGAGTTTTGATCAGATTAAGATGGTTTTCCGCACTATGGAGGGGATAGTCTTGACTACCGCGGGGAATAGTTAGGTCGTAGAATCTATGTTTCCAAGGAAGATGGTAACCGATTTTTAAAGGAGCTGGAGTAGCTAAGGTTAAGAGAAAAGCCCGAGGTCCGCCGTGAAAATCTATTATAATGTGATAGTGTTCTTTTCTTAAGAGACGAATTAAGGACAGAAATTCGCCCCAAGAAGGTTTGGGTGGGATTATAATTGCTTTATCGACAGCTGGGTGGTGTTCAATAAGTTGGGCATAAGGATTTTCGACCACGTAATGAATTTTACTTTCCGGTAGGTAGGTTTTAAGGGCACTGAGAGCCGGTGTTGTCAGAACAATATCCCCTATTCTGCGCAAGCGGAGGCAGAGAATTTTGGGGGAAGTAGTTTCAATCTTTAACTGGTCGATCGGGTTCAATCGTGGCCTCATCAATGAGCATCACCGGAATATCATCTTTAATCGGATAAACCCGGTGACATTTAACGCACTTTAAGCCTTGTTCATCAGCGGTTAATTTGACCTCCGTTTTACATAAAGGACAGGCTAGAATCTCCAATAATTTTTCATTAATGGCCATGGCCACTCCTTGGGTTAAATTTAACTCTTTATCATACCAAAATTACCCCTGAGATTTAAGTTGTTAAAAGGATGTCCTTGATTTTAGAGACTTTTCTTCGTTGACGAGAGTTAAGTAATGGTGTTATTTTAACTGGCGATGAGAACTCAGGTAAGAGAAAGCGTGGAGAAGGACAAGACCAAAGAGCTTCTTTCCCTGCCCAATTCTTGCCAGGGAGAAATAGATTTGAAATACGACCATCCGGCTTTGAGACGATTACTGGCCCAAGGGGATCGACTTCTGGAGCAACCTGGAGTTAAATTGATATTTTCTGGCCGAAATCGGATAGGAGTGATTACTTTCACCCGGGCTGACGGCCAGACAGTGGAATTGGTCATCAAAGAATTCCGAATAGTCGGGATTGATCGCTTTAAGACTATTTTTCGGGCTTCGAAGGCTAAACGCGCCTGGGATGGAGCTCGGCATTTAATAGCTGCGCAAATCCCCACTCCACCCCCCGTGGCTTATCTTGAAGTAAAAAAGGGGTTTGGGGTAGAAAAAGCCTGGTTTATTACGGAGAGGGTGAAGGAAGCTGAGGAAATCAGAGAACTGCTCCGACTGAAGCGAGGTGAGGAGTTAAAAAGTCTTTTGAAAGATCTGGCGGCTTTTCTTCGAGGCCTTCATCGTCAGAGAATACATCACCGTGACCTCTCGGATGGCAATATTTTGGTGGAAGAAAAGAGAGGTGTCAGAGCTTTTTATCTGTTAGATACCAATCGGCTTAGGAAGAAAAGAAAGCTTTCTTCACTAGCAGCTGTTAAAAGTTTGATTAGGGTAGGTGTTCCTCCCAGTTACCAGAGGTATTTCTTAGAATGCTATTTTCATCAGTCTCCCCCACCTTATCTTTGGTGGTGCTGGTATAAAATAGCCAAGGGAACGTTTAACTTTTATCTTCGTTTCAAGAAATTTATAGGTCTGCGGAAGGTAGCCCAACGACTGAGGATTCAATAGCATGGACCAGCGGGTTGATTTTAAATGGAATCCTTTAGCTGATCAGCCTCATAATGTAGCTTCCCGGCGAGAGAGGCTACGCCGCCATTGGCAGAATATTGGCCATTATTTAGCTTTGTTTCCACCTAATTTAAAATGTAGCGGGCCGATAATTAAACGGTATTTTACTTATCGCTCCAGACTCTATCGGCAATCGCTGAAAATGGAAGGCTTATGGGGAGTAGCGGTCAGCCCTTTGGTTAATCCCTTAGAGGAAACCGTGACCGCCTTGAAAGAATTGGGTGTTCGGCGGACATTAGTCCGAATCCCTTCTTGGGAGAGGGAAAAATTACCTCAATATCAGAGCTATATCCGGGGATTAAAGCAGGCAGGACTGGAAGTAATGGTAGCTCTTTTACAGAATCGCTTTGATGTGGTGGAGCCGGCTCGCTGGCGTACTTTTATTCTGGAAATTCGGGAAGCATTGCCAGGGTTGTGTCGAGAGGTGGAGATTGGACACGCCTGGAACAGAACAAAATGGGGAGTCTGGACTCACGTGGAATATTTAGAGCTGGCCCGGCCTGCTTTTGCCTGGCTTAAGGAAAGAGGTTTTCGTCCTGTGGGACCGGCGGTCATCGATTTTGAATTTCACCTCTATCCTCCTGTACTCCAGGAGATTGATTTCAATCCAGTGACTTCGCTTCTTTATGTAGATCGGGTGGGTGCTCCAGAAAATAGACAATTTGGTTGGAATACTTCAGCTAAGGTGGCTTTGCTCAAGGCAATGATTGATGCCGCCACGGGAAAAACTCGAGAACTCTGGATTACTGAAGTCAATTGGCCTTTAGCGGGCACCGGCCCTTATTCTCCAGCAGCCGGCAAACCGAATGTCAGTGAAGAAGACCAAGCTAGTTTTTTAGTGCGCTATTTTTTACTAGTGGGAAGCAGCGGGCTGGTGAGTCGAGTTTACTGGTGGCAATTGGTGGCCCCAGGCTACGGGCTGATTGATTCCCGAGGAGGTCACTGGCGGAAAAGGCCGGCTTTTTATGCCTTGCAAACTATGATTCGCTGCCTGGAAGGGAGTCTTTTTTTAGGCCGTGTTTTAAGAGGCGATAACTATTGTTTCCTCTTTGAAACTGAAAATGGTAAGTTGGCGGTTTGTTGGCGAAAGAAGGGGCAAAAGAAAATTCATTTTCCCTTTCATCTTCGTCAAGGTTTTACTTGTTGCGGAGATAAGTTGGTGGTTAACTCTTCGGAGATGATACTTGGAGAAAGTCCAGTATTTGTTTATTTTGAGGATTGAATTTGACCCTGGGAGTGATCAGATGGTTAAAAAGCATGTCTTTCAATCGCAGGAAGTCGCCGAGTATGAGAAGAAACGCTACCGCAATTGGGATCAACGTTTAGTTGACCGGCGGGAAAAAAAGATTTTGCAAACATACTTATCTAAAATTGAATCTCATTGTCCTCTTTTGTTAGATCTTCCATGTGGCTATGGCCGTTTTATTTCTTTAAGTCTGACTTGGGGATATAAAGTAGTGGCAGCCGATCTTTCTCCAGCTATGGTGGCCAGAGCTCTTCAGCGAGGTCGGGTTGAGGGAGTAACCGAAGGCGTGGTTCTGGATGCGTTGCTGGGTTTGCCCTTTAAAGATGAGAGTTTCGGCTTGATTCTAGCTATGCGTTTTTTCCATCATCTCCACCAGGAAGAAGAAAGAAAGATGGTTCTCCATGAGTTCTGGCGTGTAGCCCAGAAGGATATGCTTCTTTCTTTTTATCAAGAAAATATTTTCCATCGCGCTCAACGGCGGCTCCGGCGGTGGATAAAGAGAAGTCCTACCCAGATCAAGATGATTTCTTGGGGGAAATTCCACCGGGAAGTTTCTGAAATGGGGTGGGCTGTAGTGGAGAAGAAGGCCCTTTTTCCTGGGATCCACAGTCAGATAATTGTTTGGCTGAAAAAATCAAAACCGGAATCGTAAACCTAAGCGAACAGCTACTCCAGAGAGGGATAAGTAAGCAATTCTGGCTTCAGCCACTCCCGCCTCAGTAGGTTTTTTCTCTCGAATAAAAAGTAGAGGATGAGCCAATTGGGCAGTGACTTGGGCTTGATAGAGATAAAGGGTTCCTTTTTCTTGCGATTCGAATCCCGATGATTCCCGATAAATATTTTCGCCTTGAAAATTATCAAGTCGAGCGTATTGTCCTGCGATTTCAGAAAAGAATTCCAGATAAGGGGCTAGTTTAAATTGCCAACCGAGAGCAAATGTAAATCCCAGGTCATGCGTAGATGACTCTCCCGTCCAACTGGTCCAGGTTTCCCCTGTCGAGAGACGATAGTGGTAATTGACTTCAGCCCGGTAAAGGTCAAGACTGCCGCGAAAGTAGAGGTGAGAGGTTGGATAAAGAGAGAGAAAGAGATGGATGGGCAGCGCCCTAATTTCAGGCCGGATAAAGAGACTTTCCGGAGTTGTTCCTGAGGAATAAGTCAATTGACTTTGAGCGTTCTTCTTCCAATAATCGAAGCCCACGCCAATTCTTATTTGGGAGGTAAGAGCATAGGCTACCCGTAAACCGAAGAGATAAGTGAAGTGAAGTTGATTGACTGGCTCTGTGGGTTTAACACCCAAGTAATCTTGATAAAATTTGGCTAGACCAACGGTGCCGGAGTTAATGTCTCCTCCATTAAAGTAAAGAGCCCCACTCTGCAGGCCGATAAATAATCTTTGTGGCCGGGGAGAGGGTTGGGGTTGTGGAGGTGGAGGGGGTGGGGTTGATGGTGGTCTTTTTTTGATGACCACCGGAAGTGTTTTTGACGGTTTCTCTGGGGGTTGCTTTTTTTTGGGGGGAGGCTCTTTGGTTGAGGGAACTGGCGGTGGACTGGGGGGGGAGGATTTTTTCGCGGGTGAAGTTATTCTTTTTTTTGGTTCAAGCCTCACCACTAGACTTTCATGGACAAAACCTTGACTGGTTTCCCCGGTCTCGGTTTGAAATTCGATTTTATACCACTCCCCTTCTTTGGCTATTAGTTTAAAAATTGATCCTTGGGGAGCTTGATAAATGATAATACTAGTAATACTCGGCCTGAGACGAATATTGGCTTGTTCCGCTACTACCTTGACTCGTGGAGATGTATTTTGGGGGCTTGCTTGGAGTAGGCCTGAACCAAAAAGAAGCAAGCTTAAACTGATCCACAGCCAGGGCCGACATCTCATTTGTTTTGATTATAGATTAATCAAGAAGAAGTGGCAAATCCTGTTGAAGGGGCAGCAACTAGCTTTATTGACAGTTGAAATGAGAAGAGGGAATTTTAGGTTTTTTTTAAGACATAAATTTTTTTCTCTAGGATTAAGGATTAAAGATTGACTTGATTCTCTAAATTAATTATACCTGAAGCAGTCTAGTTGACAATGGTATTTATTATTAATATAATTTTGGTTTGAGGGGGGAACTGAATGATAGATAAATTTAAGCTCAGAAGAAAAGTTTTGCTGGTTAGCTGCTGGTGGGGCTTGGTTCTCGTAGGGGTAATTTTGGCCGCTAGAATTGGCTACCCTCCAGACGAGTTTATCCAGAGGCGTCAGAGATTGATGGCTCAAGTGAAAGAAGGTGTTATTCTTTTATTTGGAGAACCAATGCTCCAGCCAGGTCGTCATTTTCGTCAGGATAATGACTTTTTCTACTTTACCGGTCTAGAAGACCCAGGCGCGGTCTTAGCGATGGTTCCTCAAGCTAAAAAGTCCTATCTTTTTCTTCCTCGTCAAACAGAGCGAGAGATTTTATTTGAAGGCCCCAATCTTCTCCAGAGGCCGCGAGCTAAGACTAAACTTGGTCTAGCTGAAATATATCCGGTGAGCTATCTGGATGAGTTTCTCGCCCGAACACTGCCTCGCCAAGGATTATGTCTTTATGTGCGTCTTCAACCTAGGGATGAAGTTGACCAAGCTCGGTGGGAGACAAGAATTTTTGTGGGTCGTCGCCATCGGCTTCATTATAATGATCAATTAACTTTAGACAATTATCGGGTCCAAAAACTGCGGGAGAGGTATCCGGCCTGTGTTTTCAAAGATGTTACTCCTTATATAGATCGTCTCCGGTTAATTAAAACACCGGCTGAAATTGCCATTCTTCGCCATAACGGCCGAATTTCTGCCGAGGCCATCAAACAAGCTATGTTGGCCACCCGCCCCGGGGCTTTTGAATATGAGTTGGAAGCAGCTGCCCTGTTTGTTATTTTTCGCCACGGTGCCCGGGGATTTGCCTACCCACCAATTGTTGCCTCTGGACCAAATTCTTGTGTAATGCACTATGACCGTAACGACCGCCGGATGAAGGAGGGTGATTTAGTCCTTATGGATTTCGGCGGAGATTTGGATCATATGTGCATTGATATCACTCGGACCTGGCCCGTGTCCGGAGCGTTCACTCCCGAGCAGAAAGAAGCCTACCGGATTGTTTTGGCAGTTTTAAAAGCCTGTTTGGAATTTTATCGGCCGGGAGTAACCAGTCGGGATGTTCAAGCTCATGTCCAGAGTGTCTTGAAGAAGAAAGGGCTGGATTCCCGGGGGTTAAAAGGGGGAATTGGTCATTATGTGGGTTTAGCTACTCATGATGTTGGTCCCCGAGGGATCCCCTTGGAAGAAGGTATGGTTTTTGCCATTGAGCCAGCTCTTTATTATCCAGAAAAAGGTTGGGGGATTAGGTTGGAGGACACGGTTTTGATTACGGCGGAAGGTTGTGAAGTTTTAACGGCCGGTGTGCCTAAAGAATTAGAGGAAGTAGAGTCCCTTCTGAAAAGAAGAAATTAGTTAAAACTAATTACTTTTTCCTAAAATCATTTCAGTCGGGTTTCTTTCAGGATTATCCGTCGTTTGTCTTCAGGGAAACGTTCGATGGCATAACGCAGAGTTGTCCGGGGAATTCTTGGCCCATGGAGAAGGAGAAACTTTTCTAAACGGGCCATGTTCTTTTTACCGACTTCACGCAGAAGCCAGCCGATGGCTTTCTGAATGAGGTCTTCTTTGTCCTCAAAAAGCTTTTCTGCTACTTGGTAGGCCTCAGAGAGAAAGAGGCTTTGCCGGACAGGCTGGATAAAAGAGACAACAGCTGCCCGACGGACCCATTTATTGACCGATTCAGTCCAGGTAAGGATTTCCCGGCTTAGTTCGGGATTTTTCAGGAGGAGGGGACTGAGAATTTGGGGACAAAAATAGTCAATTAAAGCCCAGTTGTCGCAATAGTTTTTCTCCAACCAAGTTTTTATTAATTTTAAATGATGTTTTTTGAGCCTTTTCGAATAATACCCCAAAACAAAAATAGCCAAAGTGCGGATTTCTACATAGGGAGAGCCAAAAAGATATTCACTGAATTCGAGAACTTGATTAAGTGTCCAGGAGTTTTTTATTTGGGTGTAAAATTCTTTGGCTACCTGGCGGAGTTGGCCGGCTCGAATACCTAAAAGCACTACTGGAGTTTTGAAAAAGCGCTGGCTTTGATGAGCGAAATGAGGTTCAGCTAGTTGTTTTAAATATGTGATTATGTTTTCGGCTGCTTGTTGAGGAGAAAGTTCTTGATTCATTTTTCTGCTTCCCCAATGAAATTAATATATTAATTAATCAAAGTTAAGCCAAATTTCCTCCAGGGACTGTTTATTGCGCTCTTTTTCAACAATTAAGTTTGGCCTTAAAAGACTTCAGTTACCAGCCAATAAATGAAGGAAAAAGTATAAGCCAACAGAAGTATCCAGACTACTAAAGAAATGCTTTGATTAATTCGGACTAATAGAGGATGAGATGAACGTCGAACCTTCCCCCAGTTTCCCAGGAAGTAGATAAGTATTAATCCGCAACAGAGAAATAGCCATTTTTTCATTAGTTTTATCCTCAGCTTGGTCCGAAGAATTTGCTCCAAGAGTTTGGGGCTGGGAGGAATAGCTTAGAGGAAATATTGGCCTCAAGTCAAGGCTAAGCTTCTTCTGAGAGTCAAGGTTAGTTCTCTCCTTCGAGTAAAATCTCAGTTGAGTGATTTCTCGATTTCCTCTAGCAATATTATTAGAGGAAGGAAAAGGTAATTATCTTTCTCAAGATATTCTCTAAAGCAAAATTTTCTTTTGTGGCCGGAAACAAGAGTTAGCGGCCAAAACTAGCGGGTTGGGAAAATCAACTTCTGGCCTGAGCAAATAATTTTTGGACCTATTCAAGCAGAACAGATTCCAGGGGGAAGCAAAACAAGAAGGTCTATCTTGAATAATATTCTTATTTTTTTGTCCAGGGAGATAGCATATAATAAGTAAAGCTTTTGAAGTTTGACCATGTAATTTAGGAGGAGAGTTTGATGAGGCCTTTACGCCCTTACATGTTAGTCACTATTTTCTTAATTGGAGTGCTTTTTTGTCCGGTTTTGGGGGGCCAAAAAGTCAGGACAGTCAAAGGAGTCAAAATAATTGAGAATAATGACCGTCCAGTTTGGACAAAACCAGTAGTCTTTGAGCTGGAATTGACGGTTGGAGCAAGTGATGACCCTGAAGAAGGCTTGGCTCAACCCCTCGGACTAGTAGTTGATGAGGCTGGTTATATATATGTAGCTGATGCCAAGGCAGCCAAGATCAAAGTCTTTAGTCCGAAAGGTAAATTGGTCCGTTCTTTCGGCCAAAAGGGGCAAGGGCCAGGAGAATTAGGCATGCCTGGAGGAGTTAATCTTACCAGTGATGGCCGGTTGATGGTGGAAGATGTCCTGAGACGGAAAATAATTTTCTTTTCCCGGGAAGGTAAATTTCTGGAAGAAAAATCATTGGCCACCAAACTCGGCCTGGTGAATCTCCTGCTGGACAAGGAAGGAAATTTTATCGCTCGGGAGATTGTAGTTGAAGAGAAGAAAATGTTCTTTGTAATCAAGAAGTTCCGGCCTGATTTGAGCGAAGTTTTCCAGTTGGATAAATATGAATTTCCTAACCCTTTACAAGGAAAAATTAATCTCTTTAACTTGGCGACTTTTTATCAATTTGATTCCCGCGGTAACATTTTATACGCCAAGAACGACCGCTATGAAATCAAATATTACAGCCCCCAGGGTAAGCTGTTTCAGGTGGTTAAAAAGAAATATAAGAAGGTGAAAATAACCAAGAAGGATATAGAGGAGATTCTAGCCAAAATGTCCACCACTCAGGGCGTAAATATTAAGGAGAGTCTGGTTTTTTCTGAGTATTTTCCGCCTATTAGAGCGCTTTCAGTTGATCCGGCTGACCGCGTGTACGTGGGGACTTATGAGAAAGGCCGGCGGGAAAAGGAGTCTTGGATGGATATTTTTAGCCCACAGGGAAAATTTTTAGCCCGGTCTCTGACTTCAGCCACTCCCTTTTATTGGCAGGGAGACCGGGTCTTTTCCATTGAAGACAACGAAGAGGGCTATCAGGTTGTCCGGCGTTATCTGGTCCGCTGGCCAAACAAATCATCTCATTGAGCGAACCACGAGAGGAGGCCCAAGGCGAACTTTACCTCAAGAAAATCAAGCGCAGTATAAAAAAATAATATTTTTTTAAGGCCCTGAGAGTTTGCTTTTTGATTGAACTTAATAATTTTTATTTCTCTGCCTCTTTATTTCCTTAATTCAAGGGGTTAACCGTCAATCTTTTTTCCCGGACAATTGAATTTTTTTAGTTCTAATGGAACAAAACAGTGGCTTGACTAAAAAATAACCCGGCTACAGCGCCGGTCATCAAGCATCCCAGGGTGGCCGCTAGCAGGGCTTTGAAGCCCAGTTGACTGAGATCCTTTAGTCTATCGGGAGCCAAGGCTCCTATCCCTCCGACAAAAATAGCCAGTGAGGCAATATGAGCAAATCCACAGAGCACATAAGAAGCAATTATGGCGGAACGAGGATGATGGAGAGCCCCGGCTTTCATTAATTCCGCCAGATGTTGGTAGGCCACTACTTCGGTGGCCACAGTTCTTTCACCAATAATTTTAGCTATCTCTAAGGCGTCACTTGGAGGAACCCCGATGATCAGGGTGAAGGGATAGAAAACGTAACCCAGGATTCCTTTGATGGATATATCGAGATGGAGACCGAACCAATTATTAATCAAACCGCCGCCATAGCCCAGGAAAAGATCAAGGAGGGCTAGTAATCCCAGAAAGGCCAGGAGAAGGGCGACGATTCCTCCTAAAAGTTTTAAGCCACTTTGAGCTCCATTGATGATGGAAACAATAAGGTTATCCTCCTGTTCATAAAAAGGCTTGACGTCCACCCCCAAAGTGAGGGGACGACCGGTCTCCGGCACCAGTAACTTGGCCATAATCACGGCAGCCGGCACGGAAAGGAAAGAGGCTGAAACCAGATGACCGGCGATGGTCGGTAACTGGTTTTGCAAAGTAAAGACATAGAGAGCCAGCACGGTGGAGGCGATGGTGCCCATACCGGCGGAGAGAATGGTGGCTAGTTCTGAGCGGGTCATATTTTGGAGGTAAGGCCGAATAACGAGCGCCGATTCTATCCCGACAAAAATATTACTGGAAGCACACAGCGATTCGGCTCCACTTATTTTCATTAATCGAGTAAAAATATAGGAAAATCCTTGAATAAGGCGGGGCATGACCTTCAAGTAGTAGAGAGCATTCACCATAGCCGCAAAGAAAACTATGGTGGGTAAGGCCTGAAAAGCCAGGAAATAACCTAAGGAACTTTCGCCGGCCTCATTGGTGGTGCCAGGAGGAAGCGCTAGCCTGCCAAAGAGAAATTTTGTTCCGGCTGTGGCACTATCAAGGACAACTACTACGGCTTTGTTGATTAACAGGAAGAATTTTGTGCCCACCGGAGCAATGAAGACAAACAGAGCGAAGAGAAGTTGTAAGCCTAAACCCCACCCGATGACTCGCCAGTTAATCACACGACGATTTTCAGAAAGAGTCCAAGCCACCAAAGGCAGGATAATTAATCCCCCAGCACTGATTAAATTGTAGATATCCATTCTCCCTTTTCCTTTTTTTAAGTCAGAAAAGAGTCATTGTTTTATTAACAAAGGATTAGGAATTATCAATCACTATGACTTTATACCGAGAAGTGTGACCCCGATGAATTTGGATTCGTTGGAGGGGCAAATTGAGATAAGCCGCTAGTCTTGCCAAAACTTCCCGATTGGCCTGGCCTTTTTCTGGAGGGGCAGTCACCCGGACAATAAATGTACCATTTTCTTGAGGAAAAACCCCTGGGTTTTTCGACCGAGGGAACACCTTGACTTGGAGATATCTTTTTTTGATAGAGTGAGGACTGCTTTTCTTTTCCATTAATTGCTCAGCTTAAAAAGGAGTTGGCCCGGGGTGAAGTAGACGAGCGCCGTAGAGAGCCAGAGATTTGACCAGGAAGGCGTCGATAAATAGGAGGAGTAGGACCGCAATAACCGGACTGATATCAATCCCCCCTAATTTGTAGGGAGGAACGAATTTCCTTAAAGGCCGGAGAGCAGGTTCTGTCAGATAATAAAGGACTAAGTTGAGTCGATAAAGAGAGGGGATATTAAACCAAGATAACACTGCTCTCAGGATGATGACCCAAGTGTACAGAACAATCAGCAGATGAAGCACCCGGGAGGAAGCGATTAGAAAATTGGCTAATAAGATCATTGGTTATTTTTTCAAAAGGTCTTTATATTTGAGGAAAAGTTCTTTGAGTTGCTTTTTGGTTAGAGCATACCCACTCACGTAAAGAGAGAGATTGCGGCGGAGAGGATCGTTGGAACGGAGGATAATGTACTGCCTATATAAGCCTGGCCGGGAAGAAGGAGGGAGTTTAATTATTACTTCTTTTTCCTGACGAGGTTTTAATTTAAGAGAGTTTATTTTGGTTGAACCTAGCCAGACAGTAGCTTCTTTGTGGGCAAAGCTCACTTCCAGAAGTCGCTCTCCTCGATTTCTGATTTTCACCGGGAAAGAAATCGGTTCTTCCTGCAAGAAAAGGCCCAGATCAAAGGTGAAATGGTTGACCTCGATTCGGGGACGAGGCGGTACTTGAATAGTGGCTTTAATAGTTATTTGGACTTTTGGCTGGCGGGGATCATTGGTTTCTAGATAAATGTAGCGCGAAAGACGGCCTTCGTAACCTCGAGTATTGAATTTGACCTCTAGTTTACCCTTTTCCCCTGGGTTTAGGGTTTTTTGGGAGAGGAGAACGGCGGTGCATCCGCAGGTAGTCCGGACTCTATTGATCATTAAGGGTTCATCTCCGATATTTTTAAAAATAAAGACGTGGGTGACGATGTCTCCTTCTTTGACCTGACCAAAATCATAAGCAGTTTCTTTGAGTTCCAAGCGAGGACCTTTTGGGCGGGCCGAAAGGAGGCCAGGGATCACAATAAGTATTAGAGTTATCACCAAGGCACTTAAAATGTAAGTGTTTTTCTCTTGAGTCATTCTGACCTCCTTGTCTGCTTCACGTGGCTATGGTTAATGCTTTTATATTATAAACGCTTTCTATTTTTCTTCAAATCTCAGGTTCATGGTGCTAATGAGTCCCTAATGAAGCATTCTCGGCGCTATATTCAGGGTGTCAATACTCAGGGTGTCACATACTCTAGGTGTCAGATACCCTCATCCAGACACCTTTTATCCATGTTAAAGCATTTATCAAAGATAAAGGGTGTCTGACACCCTGAATATTAGGTGGGTATTAGTACATGAACCAAATCTCTCAGGCATTCGTGGGAATAATGAGTTTCTGGTGGTGGGGCAAGTCGTTACCTTTCCCCTGGGAAGAACAAAATATTTCTTCATTTCTTAGTCAACCTAATTTAAAAACTCTCCCCCTAGCCAGTCTTTTGTCCTTGCGAAGGAGAGTCTCAAATAAAATAAGAAAAAGGGCGAGAGTTTTGATGCAACTAACCAAAAGTTTTTTCCTGAGGAGGCTTGACTTTACTTAAAGTCAAAAAAAGCAGGTGAAGGCTTACCCCCTTTCCTTTCCAGGAACCCTTACTAGCAAAGTTTTCTAATTCCTAGGGAAAATCGGAGTGTTTAGATTAAATACTAGAAACGATAATGATTATCAGAATAATTTTTAGCTGGCTTTCCTGCCAATTCTTCTTCTCGTCTTCTTCTAGAAAGAATTTAATTAAGCAGGAAACCTTTTTTGACTGAGAAGTCATTCTGGTGAAGGATAGTTCATTTCTGATGAGTTCTGTTTAGTTAAGATGATGAGCTGTTTTTAGCCCAAGGAGAGAGGTTTTTCTTGTGTTTTTTCTTTTTCTTGATAAAATAAGTTTAAACTTGAAAACAAGAGGATAAAAAGAGGAGATTGGATAAAGATGGCTAAATTTTTACAGAAAATTTTATGGGCGACCGATTTTTCTGAAGAAGCCAGGGAAGCTCTTCGCTACGCTGAAACCTTAGCTGAGCCTTACGGGGCTGAAATTTTAGGTCTTCATGTGATGATGGATCTGTCCCCAGTATTTTACGATACGGAAGTAGTGATAAAAGGGGAGTTTCTGGCGAGAGTCAATCAGGTTAAGCAGGACATTTACCGACGTTTAGAGAAGTATAAAGAGTCATCACCCCGACTTAATCAAATTATGGTTAAAGAAGGACAAGAGGCTTCAGTAATTATAGAGACAGCTGAGGCAGAAAAAGTAGATTTAATTGTTATGGGCAAACGAGGTCTCTCCGCAGTAGAAAAATTTTTCATAGGAAGTGTCACCACTCGAGTTCTACATTGTTCCCCTGCTCCAGTGCTGGTGACCAAAAAGAAGTCAGGTCGTCCCAAATTTAAAAAGATTTTGGTCCCGACTGACTTTTCTGAATATGAGGAATTCGAGAGGGATGTTGCCTGGGAACTGGCTAAAACTTTGCAAGCTGACTTGACCTTTCTTCATGTTTTGGAACTTCATGATTATGAGTTCTCTCCCCGGGAACTGGATGATTTATTTGACAGTTTGATGAAAAGGCTCAAGAGAAGAAAGAAGAGACAAGCCGAAGGGTTCCAAGTGAATGAGGATGTCTATCGGGCGATTAATGCGGGTGTGGGCATTGTTGATTATGCTGAAACCCATCATTTTGATTTAATTGTTATGTCCACCTATACTCAGAGCAAACTCGAGCGATTTTTCTTGGGGAGTACTACGGAAAAGGTGATTAGTTACTCTAATGTACCTGTCTGGGCTATTCCTCCGGCTTGCTATAAAAAATAAAAAATATTCTGACTTTGAAAAATTAGCCTAAAGCAACGTCTTTTATAATGTGCCAAAGAATAGACTGGAGGATTGGGTTTATTTAAGTTTAATTAGTGCCGAGTATCCGCGCTCAGCTTGGAAATTAATTAAGAAATATCCCCGGCTAGGTTTGTTGTCTACTTTAACAATCGAGGAAATTGAGTCAGTTCAACTGGAATCTGCTGTTAAAAAGAAGCTATTTTCATCTATGCTCAGGGCTAAAGTATCTCGAGTGATGGAAAAGGCCGCTCGGTTGGGGGTGACTATGATTTCTATTGATGATGATCGTTATCCTCCGCGGCTTAGAGAAATTTATGACCCACCTTTTTTACTTTATGCCCAGGGAGAGGTAAGTTTACTTCATCAGCCTGGTGTGGCTTTGGTGGGTACGCGGCAAGCGTCTCTTTATGGACAAAGAATAGCTGAGGAGTTAGCTGAAGATCTAGCTTCACGGGGAGTAGTTATAATTAGTGGATTGGCCAAAGGAATTGATGCGGCGGCCCATCAGGGAGCTTTGCGCAGGGGAACAACCATTGCTGTTTTTGGCTCGAGTTTGGACTGGATTTATCCTCGCCAAAATCGTTCTCTGGCAGCCAAGATAGCGGAACAAGGCTTACTTCTGAGTGAGTATCCCTTTGGAACTCGGCCGGCGCGTTTCCATTTCCCTCTCCGCAACCGGATTATTGCGGGTTTATCTTTAGCTTGTGTAGTCATCGAAGCAGCTCAACGGAGTGGTTCGTTAATTACTGCTCGCTTGGCTCTAGATCAAAATCGGGAAGTGATGGCCGTGCCGGGGAATGTAACTTCAGTCACAAGTCAGGGCACCAATTGGTTGATTCGCAGTGGAGCAAAACTTGTCCAAACAGGGGAAGATGTGGTAGAAGAATTACCGGAGCCCTGGCGAAGTGAATTAATGATTAAAACAAGTCAACATCAGCCAGAAGAGTTTCCACCCTTGACGTCAGAAGAGGAAATGATTTATAGTCGACTTTATCTAGATGAGCCTCGGCATGTGGATGAGTTGATTGAAGAAACCAATCGTTCGGCTTCAGAATTACTGGCCCTCTTGCTTAATTTAGAATTAAAGGGCTATGTCCAACCTCTAGCCGGAAAATATTTTGTCCGAAGGAAATAAGTAATGAAAAATTTAGTTCTGGTAGAATCACCGGCGAAGGCCAAAACAATTAATCGTTTTTTGGGTTCCTCTTATCGAGTAATGGCCACGATGGGTCACATTCGGGATTTGCCCAAATCGAAGCTAGGAGTCGATATTGAGAACGATTTCAAGCCCTATTTTACTATTATCCGGGAAAAGCAAAGGGTAGTGAAACAAATTAAAAAAGCTGCTCAGGAAAGCCAGGCTGTTTTTTTAGCGGCTGACCCCGATCGGGAAGGGGAAGCCATTTGTTGGCATCTGGCTGAATTATTGAAAAAAACTAATCCCAATATTCATCGAGTGCTTTTTCATGAAATCACAAAAAAAGCTGTAACCCAGGCTTTTCAGGAAGTTAAAGCCTTGGATGAGGATAAAATCAAAGCCCAGTTGACCCGGCGTATTCTTGACCGGTTGGTAGGCTATCTTATCAGTCCTTTGCTTTGGGATAAGATTGGTCAACGTTTAAGTGCTGGCCGGGTTCAATCCATTGCTCTTCGCCTTATTTGTGAGAGGGAAAAAGAAATTCAGAATTTTGTTCCCGAGGAATATTGGTCCATTACGGCTGTTTTGAGGGCGAGCCAACCGCCTTCGTTTTCAGCCAATCTGGTGAAAATTGAAGGCAAAAAGGCCAAAATCCCTAATGAAGCTGAAGCCAAAAAGATAGTTAATGAACTTCAGAAGTTACCTTTTATCCTGAAAAAGATTAAAGTCAAGGCGAAAAAGAAAACCCCCCCGCCTCCCTACATCACTAGCACCCTTCAACAAGATTGTTTCCGTCTCTTTCGCTTTCCTGTCAAGAAAACCATGGCTATTGCCCAACGTTTATATGAAGGACTGGAAGTAGGTGAGCGAGGTCGGGTAGGTTTAATCACCTATATGAGAACAGATTCAGTCCGGGTTTCGCCTTTAGCCTTGGCCGGAGCCAAAAAGTTCATTCAACAGAATTTTCCTCCCGAATATCTGCCGCCCAAGGCCAGAATATACCGAAATAAAAGAAAGGCTCAGGATGCCCATGAAGCCATCCGTCCCACTTATTTTGATTTACCTCCGGAGAAAGTTAGGCCTTATCTCAAACCAGAAGAATTTAAAGTCTATCAGCTTATCTGGAAGAGATTTATCGCCTCCCAAATGAGTGCGGCTCAAATAGAGGAGACGGAATTCGAAATTGAAGCAGGTCGGTATCAATTTCAGGCGAAGGGAGAAGTAGTTCGCTTCGATGGATATTTGATTCTCTACCGAAAGGAAAAAGAGCCGTCCCCAGTGGAGAAAACGAGTGAGTCTCGGGAAGAAAACCTTCCTGAAAATCTACCGCCGGTTGAAGAAGGAGAGAGGCTCCAGCTTTTGGATCTCAAATCGAAACAAAATTTCACCCAGCCTCCGCCACGGTATACCGAAGGAACCTTAGTTCGAGAATTAGAAGCCCGAGGAATTGGCCGCCCCTCAACTTATGCCCCTATCATCGCTACTCTTCAAGATAGAGTTTATGTCGTCAAAGAAAAGGGCAAATTTATCCCCACTGACTTAGGAATGTATGTGACTGATTTTCTTATTCAGAACTTTCCTGACCTAATGGATTTTCAATTTACAGCTCGTTTGGAAGAAGAATTGGATCGGATTAGTGAGGGGCAGAGGGAATGGCGGGATTATTTAAGAAGTTATTATCAGCTGCTAGCCGAAGATTTAGCCCGAGCCAGCCAGTTAGAAAGTGTTAAGGCGAAGGGAATACCTCTAGAGGAAAAATGTCCGGTCTGTGGGCGTCCATTAGTGATTAAGGAGGGAAGATTTGGCCGCTTTAAAGCTTGTTCGGGTTTTCCAGAATGTACTTATCGGGAGAGTTTAATAAAAAAAGAGGTGAAACAACTAGAAGAAAAATGTCCGGATTGCGGAGCTCCTTTAGTGGTCCGAAAAGGTAAGTATGGCCGGTTCATTGCTTGTTCCAACTATCCTCGCTGTCATTATGTTAAGAAAGAAACTCAAGATACTGGTCTTCCTTGTCCCCTGGGTTGTGGGGGAACTTTGATCAAGCGGCAGTCCAGACGAGGCAAGGTGTTTTATGGCTGCAGTAATTTCCCGCGCTGCGATTTTGCTACCTGGGATGAACCAATTCAACAGACATGTCCTAAGTGCTCGAGTAAGGTTCTTTTGAAAAAGAAAACTAAAGGAAAAATAATTCTTAAATGTGCTAATCCGAAGTGTTCCTATGAAGAAGAGTTGCCTCAGAATGAGGAGGCCGAAGGTGATCCAGGAGATTGAACTTTTTCTTGAATTTTTAAGGCATGAGAAGAATGCTTCCTTTCATACAATAAATAATTACCGACGTGATCTGGAACAATTCGCTGTTTTTTGCCAGAAAAATAAGGTTTCTTTAAAGAAGGTCGAGCCAACTTTTCTGCGTAGCTATTTGGCGACTCTTTATGAGAGAGAATTAAAGAAATCGAGTATTGCTAGAAAGTTGGCGGCTCTTCGTTCTTTTTTTCGCTTTTGTCAACGCCAAGGATTTATTGGATATAATCCGGCCGAAGTACTGGCTTCTCCTCGGTTAGAAAAAAAAGTACCTACTTTTTTAACTGAGGAGGAAATTAACCGCTTTCTCGATCGTCCCTCAGGCACACGCCCTCTGGACAAAAGAGATGAGGCCCTTTTAGAATTACTCTATGCCACTGGGATTCGAGTCAGCGAGCTGGTGGGGATTAATTTAGAGGATCTTAATCTAAGCCATCGGTTTATCCGCGTTAGAGGCAAGGGAAAAAAAGAGAGACTGGTTCCTTTTGGCACGAAAGCTGAGAAAAAAATAAGGAATTATTTAAAATGTCGCTGGCAGATTAATCGAGGTGAGGTGGAGCCGGAACCCTTGTTTCTAAATTATCGGGGTCGTCGGTTGTCAGTGCGGTCGGTCCAGCGAGTTGTGGATAAAGCCATTAAGCGGGCCGCCTTAAGGAGAAAAATAAGCCCGCATTCCCTCCGTCATTCCTTTGCTTCCCATCTTTTGAGTCGGGGAGCTGATTTAAGAGTCATCCAGGAATTACTGGGTCATGCCAGTCTGGCGACCACCCAGAAATATATTCATCTCGATTTAAAGAGGCTTTTAGAGGTTTACAGTAAAAGTCATCCTCGTTCCTAACAAGAAGAGGTATGGTCCAAATGAGCCGAAATAAGGGGAGATCTTCACCTTTCACATGGACTAATTACATGCTATCTCTCCAATAAATTTTTACTGGCCCTCAAAGAGAAAAGGGAAGTCTTATCCCCACAATATCCCCAGGAAGCCATTAGCCTCCAACCCCTCAGTTAAGGAAGGGGCTGGGATCAATTCATTGGTCTGAGGGCGGCCACCGCTCCGCTTATTCATTGGGCAAAAATGACAGAAGAAGTCGGGTGGAGTTCCCCCCCCAGAGATTGAGTAGTCTCCTTTAGTGGTCATCAAAAAGAGAGAGGTGTTAACTATTATTGATTGTTAGGACTCCTAACAATTGCTTATCTATCTGATTTAACAAATTTTAGAAGTCTAGAATGGTTGGTGTTAAATTTGCATTCCTCATAAATTGAAAGGAGGTTATTATGAAAAAATTTTTAGTTAAGTCATTTTCGGTTCAGCTCCTCTTGTTTTTTATGATCGGGAGTTTATTGACTTCTTTTTTGCTCTCGGCTCCCGCGAAGAAGGTCAATATTAATACTGCCTCAGTGGCAGAATTGCAGACCTTACCTCGTATTGGACCTCAGATTGCGCAGCGAATTGTTGATTTTAGAAGCAAAAATGGTAAATTCAAGAGAATAGAAGAGATTATGAAGGTCCGCGGCATCGGTGAAAAGGTCTTCGAGGTGATTAAAGACAAGATTACGGTTGGTTCAGGCAAATAGGTGTAATTTAAAGTCATCTGAAGAGCTTTGAAGGATATGGTTCTTTAGAGCTCTCGTCGTCATTTTTTCCAGAGGAAAAATTCGGGCCTCACCAGTGGGGCCCGTTTTTTATTCTTAAAGCAATAGGTTATATTTTTTCTAAATATTGTTTGAGGAATTCTTTTAGCTGAAAAAGAGCCTTCCCGCGATGACTCAAACTGTTTTTCTCTTCAGGAGTGAGTTCAGCGAAAGTTTTCTTGAGAGGGGGATAGAAAAATATAGGGTCGTAACCAAAACCGTGAGTCCCTCTTTTTTCTTCAAGGATGTAACCAGCTACTTCGGCGCTGATTTCAGTAATTATTTGCCGGTCTTTGACCAGCACCATCCAGCAGACAAAACGGGCTTTCCGCTGGGCCAGAGGGACTCCTTCTAGAAGAGTCAGGACTTTTTCAATATTGGCCTCATCATTAGCTTCTTCTCCAGCAAAGCGAGCTGAATGGACTCCGGGCGCTCCTCCGAGGTTTTCAATTTCCAGGCCGGAATCTTCAGCTAAGGTAAGTCCGGAAGAAAAGCGGGCATAAAAGAAGGCTTTTCCCCGGGCATTGGCGGCAAAGGATGTGCCTACCTCTTGGAATTTTTCTTTTATTCCTTCTTCCAATAGGCTGGTAATCTTGAGTGGTAAGGAAGCTAAATATTTCTTTATTTCTCTAATTTTTCCTTGATTATGAGAGGCGAGGAGAAGGGTAAGTTGGGCCATCAGACAATAGAAATTTCTTCTATTCCCTCCAGCTGGAGGATGCTTTGGTTAAATTGTTGTTCTTTTTCTTCAGAAGTGTTGAAACTTAATTTTATTATTTGCAGTTGGCCTTCTTTTTTTAAAGCGATTTCGCTGAATCTAATCCCTTCATGAAAGGCCACTTGTCTTAATTTAGATAATATTTGAGGAAGAGGTTTGGTCTTGAGAAGATAGGTAAATCTATTTTTTTTGAGATAATGTTCTTCAAATTGGCGAAAAATAATGAGGGTGAGGATGACCACGCCAGCATAAATAAGGGCCACTAAATAGTAACCAGCGCCAATGACCAAACCCAGACCACTTACTACCCAGATAGTGGCCGCTGTGGTTAACCCGATGACCATGCCTCGCGCGTGAATGATTGTGCCGGCTCCAATAAAACCAATGCCCGTAATAACTCCGGCCGCAATTCGGGTTAAATCACTGGTCCGGGCGTTTTCCTGACCCAAAAGTAAAGTCGAGAGAATCATCATCATTGTTGCTCCTAGGCAAATGAGAATGTTAGTTCGGAATCCAGCTGGTTTATGACTTGATTCTCTTTCCAAGCCAATAAGTCCTCCCAAACCCACAGCCAGAAGGAGTTTTAAAGCTATCTCCAGCACTTCCATCTTCTATCTCCCCGACTTCATTCGGCCTCAATTTAACATAATTATGAACTGCAGGCAAATTGTGTCTGGGGAACAGAGGTTCTGGGGAATAAAGTTAGGGTGGGGTTATATAAAAATTTGGGTGGATGTTAGAGGCCTCCTCGCTCAAAGAGAATAACCAGAATAAAGCTACCCATAATTAGAAGGAGTAAGCCCAGAAAACGCTTATCTTGGATCAATCTTTCAGGCTCCTCCATCACTCCTTTTTCCCGGAGGGTTTTCTTGAAAATTACCGCCACAAAAAAAATCAGAAGGAGACCAGGAATAGTGAAAGAAACCAGTCGGTACTGAAGGGCAAAATAAATAAAGCAGGCATAGAAAGCTAGGATACTGAAAATCATGCCTACCAACAGCTTGGTTCGAGAGTATTTTTTTAAAGAGGCTCGATACATCCCAGCTTTATCTTTAAGAAAGCGGAATTCAGATAGTCTTTTGGCCACCATCAGAAAATTACCGAAAGCCCACCAGGCAAGTAAAAGACTTATTGGTGGCCAGAGATTGGCCGGAGCAAAGGCGAACCAGCCAATTAAGAAACGAATTGGGTTGTTGGCGGATTCGGAAATAGAATCGAGAAAAGGAATATCTTTGGTCCGGATTGGTTTAATGTTATAGATGAATCCGGCGAAAAGAAGGATAAGCAATGAAAAGAAAAAGGCGGGAGAGAAAAGAAAGTAAGCTCCCATCAATGATGAGACTGTCAGAAAAATTTGCCAACTTAAAAAAATCAGAGGTTGCACTTCGCCTCTGACATAAGGTCGAAGACGTTTGGTAGGATGATGAATATCGTAAGGGGCATCGACGATTTCGTTAATTATGTAATTAGCAGTGGAAATTCCCCAAGTGAGAGCAAAGGCTAAGAAGGCTTTTAAGAGTATTTCGAAGAGACTGGGATTATCAGGGCTTGGCCAGTGGAGAAAAAAGAAAGCCCCTGTGCCGACAAGAATGGCGAGACTGCGAGGCCACCGCTCGAGTCTCATGGCTTGCCAATAAGGTCGTATCTTCATCTTTTTTTGGCAGCAAATATAACAAAAGAATCACCAAGGGGTAATTTTACTTGAACTTTCTTCCAAAACAAAGCTAATTTTGGGGGGCTCCATAAGGCTCGGAGTGAGTCAAAGCGGGAGAGGAGATAATAGAGACTGAAGGTCCAGATGTAAGTCGATTTTTTCAATAGTTGAAAACCGGCTTGTTCGAGAAGAGTAGTTAAGCTAGACCAGGTAAAAAAGGCTAGATGAGCAGGTCGGTAGTGCCACCATCGCTTTCCAGCCAGACGAGCCACTAAACTTTTAATATTAGGCGTGACGATCACCAAGATTCCTTCAGGTTGAAGTAAATTGGCTGCTTTCCGGACGGCTTCTTTTGGATGGGGAATGTGTTCAATGAAATCAATCATGGTAATGACTTGAAAATTGCCGGCAGGCAGCTTGACTTTTTCGAAAGTATTTTCAATTAAATTGAGATTGTATTTTTCTGAGGCGAGACGGACAGCCCAAGTGCTTGGCTCAACTCCAGTTACCTGCCATTTTCTTTTTTGGGCCAAAGCCAGGAAAATGCCTGTAGCCGCCCCGACATCAAGAATTTTGCCCCGGTTGGGAAACATTTGGTCCAACTGGTTTAGAATGGGGATGAAATTTTGAGCCCGATTGGCCGCCTCGGCTTCATATTCTGGGTCTTCGATTCGGGCATAGAGCCGATTAATCAACTCGATTGGAGGGGAGGGATTGGCAAAAATATGACCACAATCTGAACACTGAGATAAGTTCCAAGTTTGTCCGTAGTGACTATCGGTTATTTTAATCGTAGCGGGTTCCAACTGGTGAAGATGAAGAGAACCTTTTTTAAAGATTTTGAGCTTTGTTCCGGAACAGACAGGACAACTTTGGAAATAATGCCAATCATTCAAAGTTATTTCTCGATCTTTATTTATTCAGGAAATGTGTGAACCAGAAATTGACAAAATGGCGGTTGGAGTGGGTCCGTTTTTTCCCCCGAAATCCATGCCGTTGGTCAGGATAAACCATGAATTCAAATTGTTTTCCTAGATCCATGAAACGGCTAATGAGTTGGATGGTATTCTGCATATGAACGTTATCGTCCATGTCTCCATGAGCCATAAATAGGACCCCTTTGAGTTTAGCTGCATGGGTAAGCACCGAGCTTGATTTGTATCCTTCTGGGTTTTCCGCCGGTCGATCCATGTATCTTTCGGTGTAGACCGTATCGTAGAGATGCCAGTCGGTAACGGAAGAGCGGGCGTAGCCGTGGGTGAAATAATCGGCTCCGTAAGTCAAGGCCAGACAGGTAGTATAACCACCATAACTGCCCCCAGTAATGCCGATACGCTGAGGATCAACGAAGGGTTTCTGTCGAAGCCATTTTACAGCTTCAATTAAATCATGCATTTCCCATTTGCCCAGCTGACGGTGCATTAACGACATGCCTTTTTTCCCGAAATGACCTGAGCCCCGGTGATCGACACTGAAGATAATGATCCCTTCTTGGGCTAGATAAAGCGAGGAAAGAGAGGGATAAGAGTTTGACACTGTAGAAGAACCCGGTCCACTATATATCATGAAGAGGACTGGATATTTTTTATTAGGGTCAAAATCAGGCGGCAGAATCCAGTAAGCCGGCAATTTCCAGCCGTCACTGGTCGGCACAGTCAGAAGCTTTTTCTGGGGCAGATTGTATTCCTGAAGAATCTTGGTGGCGCTATCGCCTAATTTCCTAATGAGTTGACCGCGGGTATCATAGAGATTAACTTGAGAAGGGGTGTTTACGTTGGAGAAATAATCAATAAAATAGCTGCCTTGGGGAGAAACCATAACTCGATGACTACCGGGAGTGGTAGTTAATTTTTTCAAACCCGTACCATCTAGATTAACTACGAAAAGATGGGATTCAGTGGTGGGATTTTGTCGGCCCAAAAAGAAGACCCGATTATGAGTTTCGTCTACCAGTAGAATTTGGGTAACGCTCCATTCTCCTTGAGTCAGCCGTCTTTGAAGTTTTCCTTGGGGACTGTAAAGATAAAGATGAGCCCAGCCGTCTTGGTCACTGTGGACTAGAAAGCCTCGTCCATCACGGAAAAAGTAGAGATTCTCCAGAAACTCTACCCAAGAGGGTTGTTTTTCTTCATAAATTTTTTGAAGATGGCCATCTTTGAGATTCATTTGGTAAATGATAAGGGTGTCTTGCTCCCGATTCATCCATTGAAAAGTAAGCGCCTGACTATCAGGTAGCCAGAAGGGCCAAGCCACATAGTGGTCAGCCTTTTCGCTAATATCAGCCCAGGTAATGGGACCTCCCTGGCGCGAGACCACTCCCAGACGGACGTAAGGATTGGGATCCCCAGCTTTGGGATAACGTTCAATTTCGAGTTGGCCATGAGGACCTCCTGAGCGAAAGAGGGGAAAGGTGGGCACTGGACTATCGTCGAAGCGAAGGAAGGCCAGCTGTTGACTGTTGGGGGCCCACCAAAAAGCTGCATATCGCGACCTTCGTCCTAGTATTTCTTCATAATAAACCCAAGAAGCCCAACCATTATAAATTGTTTCTGAACCATCTGAGGTTAGTTGGTATTCTAGTCCACTGTGCAAATCAAGAGTGAAGAGATTATGTTCTCGGGTGTAGGCTAAGAATTGGCCGTCCGGAGAAAGTTTGGGATTGTGTTCAGGAGCAGGAGTGGCAGTTAAACGACGAAATTCTCCTCGAGAAGTAAAATAAGCGTAAAGATCATTTTTAAAAATATAAATTAGAATCTTATAATCAGCTGTTTGAGTCCAGTGAGCCGAGGCTCTTAGCCCCTGGGGTAATGACTTTTGGATTTGGTCATAATCAATAAAAAGAATTTTTTTCCCACTTCGGGCGTTGACTTTATACAGACGGGAGGTTTTGTTCTTTTTGTCCTGTTCAAAAAGAAGATAATGATTATCATCCAGCCAACCCCGGATGGAAGGTAAAGTTTTAAACAAACGAGGGGGAGCATTAAGATAAGCCTGTTCAAAGGTTATTTTTTTGGTGGTAGAAGTAGCTCCTAATAATGGAGAAACAAAACAGATTGCCAATAATATAATAGTTGATAACCAGGCAAGATAGTTTTGCTTTTGGGGATGAAAAGAGAGGAAATATTGATCGTTGTGATGGCGGATAATCATGGTTAGCCTCCTTTTTAAGCCATCCCATATTTAGCACCTTGATAAAGGGCTTGTCAACCAGAGGATCTCAAATTGTGGGTAAATCATAGTCAGGGATTTTTTAAGAAACAGAGCCAGCCGCCAAAGTCCGGATTGTTCGGGTAGGCAAGATTGGGCCAGTTTCTTATGGATAATCTTCTCTTTAGGCCTTGTCACTGCAGGGGCCTCATTTGACTGGTGATAGGCGGAATAACTTAAGGGGAGAACTACTTATGTTGAAAAAATTCAAATGAATTTTAAGGAAGAAAATAATCTGACACAGATGAAACTTGTCGCCTGTAGTGTGATGATCACGATTTCTGTCTAGCCAGTATCAGGCAATTTGTTTTTACAGCCGCTTTTGTGAAAAGTTAGGCAGTCTAGTTTTGATATTCTTTTAAGAACTCAAAAAAATGGATTTCGTGAGCTTCTAACCCATAGCGATAAATATATTGGCTAGCTAGGCTGGAAGCAAAAATAGCCCGCAAGTAGGTGGTTGGTACTCGTTGAAGAAGTCCTTCGAGCTTAATATATTGCAGAAGGACTTGAGGACAGCAACATTGGATCACGTTGCGGAAGAGTTCTTCATTTTGCCAAAGTTCCGAGTTGTAAATGGCGTCGGTAACCTGATTAATTTTCTCACTTAGCCGATCAGAAAGAATAGAGCGGGGAATGCCGCGAGCAGCGTTTTCTCGCCAGATTACTTCAAATTCTAAAGAGGCATTTGCTCGAATAATTGAGATAATCTCTTGGACATATTTTTGGCGGAATTCGGGTACTCGACCCTTTTTAACACACATCAATTGGTCATATTCTTCATCGCTGAGGGCCAGGGCAGCCAGGACCTCTAGAGAGGAAGAAGTTACCCCACCCTTATTAGCTGAAGCATCTTTATAAATGATTACTCCATGTTCTTCCAAGCGAAGCCGGGCTTCCTGGGTGAGAAAGAGATTGGCTCCTTCAACAATATATTTAAAACGGGGTTGGCCATCTTGGTTGAGAAAGGCTCGCCAGTTGTTGATGTTGATCGAGGCAGGGCGGCCTCCACAAGGAACGAACAAATCAGCTTGGAAACGGGGGTCAAGGTGGAAAGTGTTCCGGAATTCTAGACCATTTTCGATTTTTTCTCCTCCTGGGAGGGTAATATTTTTGGCTTCCACCGGAACTAGAAAGCCTTGGGAGGAGAGGAATTTTTTTCGGAAAAAGGCGATAGGTTGTCTCGCTTTAGCCAAACGAGTTAGCTCTTCTCGATTGATCCCTTCAGGATCGTAAAGCACTCCAGAACCGTCAATGATGGCCAAGATTCTGTCTTTAGAGATAAGAATTTCGTTACTCCCCAGATCTCCATCTGGCCCGCCGGTCATGACTTTTGTGATCTCTTCTTCCCGGCGGCCCTCTTTGGCGAGGATATTTAAAACATATTGATGAACAGAATTGGTAGTCATACCGTAAAGATCATGAGGGATACCACCCATAGTCACCGGTTTTCCTGTGGAAAAAGCTTTCCAGTAAGGGTAACCGCGCCGTCGGGCGCAAAGAGCGGCCCATTCCATGAGCTCGGCGGTACCTTCATCGGGGCCGATGAAAAGGATAACTTCCTGCCCGTAATCATCTACCACCGAGCTGTCTGGTAGAATAATGTCTAGTAAGCCATTGATATACTTTTTGAAAGCTGTCTCCATTTGATTGTTGAATCCCCACCGCAGGAGGATGGTGCCTTTGGACCCACCTTCAGGGATGTCTTTGTTTTTGTGCTGTTGAGTGCGAGCCAGATTATAGTTTTCGTCAAAGATGAAATCGGAGTTGTAGAGATAATTCTCAAGGTTGGCCGAGCGAACAATGCGGATACCACCCCGAGCAATATCCCGAAAACGGATGTGAAAGCCACGCATCTCTGGGGCAATAAGATGAAAGATGCCGTAAGGTTTTTCGGGATAATCTATCGGATTGAGAAAATCTGGCCGGTACATGAAGGCCAGAGAGGTTTTGTCTTTCTTGAAAAAATTAGTCCGCTGGATAACTTCTATGAAGACCAGCACCGAGCGGAAGATATCTCGGTCAATTTCAGTAGGGATGGCCATCTTTAATTCATTTCGCAGTGAAGCCAAGTCACTTTCTATCTTTCTCTGCCGCGAAGATGGATTGAATTTTTTATCAAATACGTAGAAGAGTTTTTTTAGAAAGTCTGGGTAGGTAAGAAAAGTTTCCCAGATGCGTTGCTCAGTATAAGTATCTTTGGCTAGCCTAACCTTCATATCGCGGAGGATACCAAGCAGTTCAGGTGAATCACGTAGATGATCAGCCAACTTTAAATATTCTTCGTTATGGCTGGTCAAAAATTGATGAGCAAAGCTCCAAGCGGAAACACCAAAGACCATTTCTTGGGCTGTTAGTTGACCTGAACGAAACAACTCGGAGAGGGGACTTTCGGGGATGACATAGATAAGGCTGATATCGTCAACAAGATCTTGGATAAGAGCCTTGTCTTTGATGAGCGGCAAGTAAAAAACAAAGACAACTTTGCCGTTAGCAAACTGTTCGATGTATTTGCGGTTGGAAATTAGATTGTGAGAGTGAAAGACATCAGAGACATTGGTAAAGAAAGCTCGGCTGGCCTCTCGTTCCAGAGCCACCATAATGCGGAGTTCGCCTGATTCTTTACTCTGAGTAACTTCAATCCAAGGTGTTTCCAAACCGTGGGATTTTTCTAAGATAGCCTGATACCGGGCAATGGTTTCGGGAGTAGAAGTAGCCAAAAAAGTTTTATCCCCTATTTTATGGATATCTGTTTCGGTGGGTCTAATTTTTTCTAGAGAAAAAGAGGGTTTATTAACAATATACATTCGCAGATGTTCTAAACCGGCTACCTTTTTCTTGGTGCGGTAAGAGTGAAGACGGAAGAAAGGATATTTTTCCTCAATTCTTTTTTCTATCGCCAGAGCCCGGAAATGTTCATCATCGACTAAGTAAATAGCCTGATTTTTTCGCTCAGTGGCAAAGTCTAACTCCAGTTCTTTTTCTTCGCCAAAAGCAGCCATAATCTCCGCGGCTTTGAGGGCCTCGATATGACTCGCTATTGTTCGTAAGGGAGTTGTCTGGAAGTAGTAATCGCTCATCCCTAGCTGAGTACAGAAAACGTCTATTTCCTGACGGATAGCTTCCAGACAGAATTGACTATGGCGAAGGATTATTTCTTCTATTTTTTTCAAACTCTCCATATCAAGAGGAGAGCTTCTGGCTATTTCTTCCAGAGATTTAACCATAACTAAACTCCTTTTTTGTTGACTGTCATAGGGCCAACATTTTAATTGGTGCCCTTAATTATATCATTTTTATAGAAAGAATATATCCGAAGGAGAAATTTTTTGAATGATTGGGTTATTGGCTGGCCATTTACCTGACTTTATTTCGGGGATTAAAGGGGCCCATTAAGGCCCTCAGGCTGAAGTTCATTCGTCAATTTCCAATTCTACCTTCTCTAGGATTAACTCAGTTCCTTCTTTTTTTTCCAGCTGAGTAGAGCCACAATGAGCGCAGGAGAGAATAATGTCATCTCGAATTGTTTCCTGATGGCACTGGCGACAGACCATGCGGAGGGGCACTTTTTCAATGATTAATTCTGCCTCTGAAGCCAGGGTGTCTTTTTTATAAATATCAAAAGCAGTTTGCAGGAGTTCAGGGACTACTCCAGAGAGGACACCGACTTTTATTTTGACTAGAGTTATTTTTTTGGCTCCTACCTTTTCTGCCTGTTCCTCTAGAAGGTCAAAGAGATTAGCGACAATTGAGAGTTCATGCATGGATGGTTCGGAGTTCCTTCAATTTTTCTATTAAGAAAGAGCTCAATTCTTGAATTCCTTCCCCAGTGACAGAAGAAACTGTAAAGATTTTTAGCTCGGGATTAAGTTCCCGGGCTTCTTGAGCTGCCCGCTGAGGGTCAAAAGGGAGATGGGGAATCAAGTCGATTTTAGTAATGACTAAAGCATCAGCTGTGGTGAAAGCTTTGGGGTATTTCTTGGGTTTGTCATCGCCTTCAGGAGAGGAAAGTAGCACCAAGCGGAGGTGTTCTCCTAGGTCATAGGAAGCTGGACAAACTAGATTGCCTACATTCTCAATGAAGAGGAAGTCAAGGTCAGCTGGGATCTGAGAAAAAAGATTACCCACCATTTTAGCTTCGAGATGACATGCGCCCCCGGTGGTAATTTGCCAAGCGGAGACTCCTTTGGCCCGGATACGTTCGGCGTCTCTAGTCGTCTCGATATCACCTTCAATGACTCCTATTCGATAAGTAGGGTGAAGGTGCTCAATTAATTTTTCGAGTAAGGTGGTTTTACCTGCACCGGGAGAACTAAGAAGATTGAGGGTTAATATGCCTTTCTCTTCGAGATGAGCTCGAATTTCTCCGGCAATTTTCTTGTTGGATCCTAGTAAATCCTTTAAAACCAAAACTTCTTTTTTGGGACTCATGGTAACACCTCGGTTAGGACTTCAATCAGAGTCTGAATAATATGGGGAAGGGCTGCCTGCATTTCAGGAGTTAATCCTTCTCCCAAATGATAAATATCCTTGGCTTCGACAGCGATAATTTTAACCAGCCGCGGCATAGGCAGACCCACTTCCTGACCTAAACTGATCATCTGGGGAATGGAGACATAGTGGGGAGATGGTCCTGGAATATGACGGAGCTCGCTGCTTTCCAAGACTTTGATGCGGCCCGTGCGAGGCTGATTGGTTTTAATAGTGTCAATGATGATCAAGACATCATAGCCGACAATTATATCCAGGAGTTTCAAGCCGGTTAGATTAGAAGCTTCTAGAGTAATGGAATGTTTCTGGTTAAGCTTTTTTAATTCAGGATGATTTTCTAAGTGGCGGATGACTTCCAGGCCAACTCCATCATCTCCGTAAAGTTCATTCCCTAGGCCTAAGATAAGAGTTTTCATGGGATTACTTATCTAATTATTTTGTTTGCTCTCCACTGGAAGTGAGCGGGGCTTGAGGGAGGTAAACTGAGAAGCAAGACCCCTGAGAAACTTCACTAGTGACTTCGATTCGACCCTCGTGAGCTTCGATAATTTTTTTAGCGATAGCCAGACCCAATCCCGAACCTTCTTTCTTCTTTCTGTCTTTATTGTTGACGCGATAGAATTGTTCAAAGATGAGAGGCAGATGTTCTTTAGCTATACCAATACCTGTGTCTTCGATATCCACTTTGATCCAGGGAGGCTCTGTTTTAAGGCTTACCCGTACTTCTCCGTGGGGTTTATTATATTTAATGGCGTTATGAATTAAATTGGAAAAAGCTTCTTTTAAGGTTTCTTCATCTCCCAAAACTGTATCTTCTTGGGCCACTGGAGAAAGCGATAAAGAGACCTGTTTTTCTTTAGCTAAGGGCTGCATAAATTCTAGAATATCCTGAAGGAGAGGATGAAGAGCCAAAGGTTTGCGCTTCTCAACAATATGTCCTTTGTCCATGCGAGCGATATCGAGCCAATCATTGATTAATTTCAAGAGGCCTTCCAGGCGTTCCTTAGCTTTTTTAAGCATTTCTAATTTTTGCTGTTCGTCTTTAACCACTCCATTGAGGATGACTTCGAAATACTGGAGGATGACTACAAGAGGACTTTTGAGTTGGTGAGAGACCATGGTGATGAAGTTTTCTTCCATCAGCCTTTTTTCGCGTTCCAGCGCTTCCTTTTCCAGAGTGAGCTGGCGACGTTCCAAGCCTCGCCGGATAATGATGCGGAGTTCATCGGGAGTGAAAGGTTTGGGGAGGAAGTCATATGCTCCTTTTTTCATGGCTTCCACGGCCGACTCCACCGTGGCATAGCCTGTAATGACCACTTGAACAATATGGGGGTCAATCTCTTTAGCTCGTTCCAATACGTCAAAGCCACTAATGCCAGGCATTTTTAAGTCCACTAAGGCTAAGTCTGGTTTAAGCTCCTGAATCAGTTGCAGTCCCGTTTCTCCATCAGGAGCAGTGGCTGTGCGATAGCCTTCTTTGGTCAGAATAAGACTACAGGAATCCCGCATTGATTCTTCATCATCGATGATGAGGATAAGAGGTGCTTCTTTTCTCATTAATATTCCTTAGCTAAAAATTCCAAGATGAAGTTGTTTTTTTGAATTATTTCTTAACTAACTTTCTATTCTACCTTAAAACTCCCTCAATTTCAGCAAATATCTCTTCGTCAGTGAAATGTTTGGCTCGGGCAGCCCCGGAAGGACAGGCCGAAACGCAAGTGCCACAACCTTTACAAAGGGCTTCATTGACTTGAGAAATACCTTGGTCTTCAAGAAAAGTGATAGCTCCATAAGGACAGAGAGAAATACACAGACGGCAGCCAGCGCAGAGTTCGGGATTGATAGCTGCTTGAATAGGTTCAATGGTAATTTCTCCTCGAGAAATGTTGGCCAAAATGCGAGCCGCTGCTGAACTAGCCTGAGCTACGGTATCCGGAATGTCTTTTGGCCCTTGACAACAACCAGCTAGGTAGATCCCATCGGTAGCTGTGGCCGTGGGATCAAGTTTAGGATGTTTTTCTAAGAAAAATCCGTCAGGACTCCGACTGATAGAAAAGAGACGTTGGATTTTATCTGCATCTGGTTGAGGTTCAATAGCGTTGCAGAGAATGACCATGTCCACCGGAATTTCACGATATTTATTGGCTAAGGTATCTTCGCAACGAATAAGGAGTTGTTGGTCTCCGTTATAACTTAGAGGCACAACTTCAGCCACTTTTCCCCGAATGACGTTAACATCCTCTTCTAAAATACGGGAGTAAAACTCTTCATATCCTTTCCCAAAGGATCTCATGTCAATGTAGAATTGATAGACCTCGGCTGAAGTTCTATCTTTAATTAAGTGAGCAAATTTTAGAGCATACATACAGCAAACGCGGGAACAGTAGGGATGATGATTGATATCCCGTGAGCCGACACAATGGATGATGGCAATAGACCGAGGTTCACGACCGTTTTTCATCAGAATTCGTCCACCGGTTGGGCCAGCAGAATTAACCAATCTTTCAAATTCTAGACTAGTATAAACTTCTGGGAAGCGGCCATATCCATAAGGGATTAGATCTTTGGGATCCATAGTTTGATATCCAGTAGCGATGAGAATCTGACCTACTTTTATTTCTATAATTTCATCCTGCATGGAGTGGTCTATAGCTTGAGCTTCGCAAACCTTTTCACAGGCGTGACATTCAACACAAAGTCCGCAATGGAGACAGCGGCGGGCTTCCTGAATAGCTTCTTCTTCGCTAAAGCCCAGCTCAACTTCTTGGAAATTGGTGCGACGTTCCAAAGGGTCAAGTTCTTTTATCCGTAAGCGGGGTTGACGAGGAGTATCTTTAAAACGAGGGGCGAATCGATGAGGCCGGTCATCAGGCGTCCGCGGGGCAAGTTGGCGGGAACGATGAGTTTTAAAGTTTTCCAGAGGTTCACCCTGCAAATATTTATCTATGGCTTCGGCAGCTCTTTTGCCATCACTCATAGCCGTAATGACCGTATCAGGTCCAGTGACCACATCTCCCCCCGCAAATACGCCAGGAATACCTGTTTCCAGAGTCTCAGGATTCACAGTAATAGTGTTCCATTTGGTGAGTTTAAGAGTCTGCGAGCCCTGGTTGAAGTCGATTTCTGGAGACTGACTGACAGCGATAATAACCGTGTCAAAGGACTTGAGATGTTCGCTGCCAGGCACAGGTACAGGTCGACGTCGGCCACTGGCGTCAGGTTCACCTAGCTCCATTCGAGTGCATTTCAGAGCGGTTACCTGCCCTTTTTCCCCGAGAACTTCAACTGGAGCGATCAAATATTCAATCTTAACGCCTTCTGCCTCAGCCGCCTCAATTTCGGCTTCCTCAGCGGGCATTTCCTTTCTGGTTCGGCGATAAAGAATTGTGACCTCTTTAGCTCCCAGTCGGAGAGCTGTTCGGGCCGCATCAATAGCGGTATTGCCTCCGCCCACTACGGCCACTTTTTCTCCAATTGGTTGAGGCTGATGGAGATTGACGTGGCGGAGAAAGTCAACGCCGTGGTAGACCCCTTTAAAGTCTTCCTCTCCAGGAATGTTCATTTTTAAACTTTTATGGGCTCCGGTGGCGATAAAAACTGCTTGGAAGCCCTGTTTGAAAAGGTCAGAAAGGTTGAAATCTCGGCCCAGGGCCATATTGGTCTGAATGGTTACGCCTAGCTTTTTTATGCCGTCTATTTCTTGCTGGAGAAGTTTTTTAGGAAGACGGTACTCAGGAATACCAACGGCTAACATCCCACCGGCCACCGGCAATTTTTCAAAGATAGTGGGTTGGTATCCTTTAAGAGCCAAGTCATGAGCGCAGGCTAGACCAGCTGGCCCTGAGCCAATAATGGCGACTTTACCTTTTTTTTCGGTGGGAGGTTTAGGCAGATATGGTCCCCCATGAGCTAATTCCCAGTCAATAATAAACCTCTTTAAATTCTTAATCGCCACTGGCTCATCGACTAGAGCCCGATTACATTCGGATTCACAAGGATGGTAACAAACCCGCCCGCAAATAAGAGGTAAGGGGTTTTGTTCTCGAATTAGGCGGGCAGCTTCTTGGAAACGACCTTGGGCCGCTAAGGCAATGTAACCAGCGGCTTCCTGGCCGATGGGACAAGTTTCCCGGCAAGGTGGACGATCTTCTTTGTCAATCACATAGGTGTTGGGAATAGCCTGGGGAAAGGTCTTATAAATAGCTGAACGGAGGGACATATTTTCATCAAAAGGGTTAGGCGCTTGGACGGGACAAACCTGAGAGCATTCTCCACAGGAAGTGCAATTATCTTTGACGTAGCGAGCTTTTTTCCTGATTTTTACGGTGAAATTTCCTATCGAGCCGGTGACACTCTCCACCTCGCTGTAAGTCAAGAGTTCAATATTTTCATGTTGGGCTACAGAGACCATTTTGGGAGTTAAGATACAGGCGGCACAGTCTAGAGTGGGAAAAGTTTTGTCAAATTTGGCCATCTTGCCACCAATGGTGGATTCTTTTTCTACAAGATAGACTTTATGCCCTGAATCAGCGATTTCTAAAGCGGCCTGAATGCCGGCAATGCCGCCGCCAACAATTAGAGTTTGAGGATTGATGGTTACTTTGACTTTTTCCATAGGTTCTTGATAAACGACTCGGCCGACCGCGGCTCGAATCAGGGCAATGGCTTTTGCTGTCGCTTTATCCCGATCCTGGTGCACCCAGGAGCACTGTTCCCGGATGTTGACCATTTGAAAGAGATAAGGATTTAGTCCAGCCTTTTCGCAAGCTTTCTGGAAAGTAGGCTCATGCATTAAAGGAGAGCAGGAAGCCACCACCACTCGGTCGAGGTGATGCTCTTTGATGTCCTGGATAATGATATTTTGGCCGGGTTCAGAACACATGAATTTATATTCCCGGGAGACTACTACATTAGGTTCCTGGGCCATGGTTTCGGCCACTTTTGCCACATCTACAGTCCCGGCAATATTAGTTCCACAATGACAGACATAAACACCAATTTTTGGCTGAGGTTGATGGTGGTTCATCTTGCTTCCTCCTGGTTTATAGCCTTAAAATGGAAAGGAATGATTTGCCGATGGAGTCCCACTTGTCGGGGGGTTCCTCCTAAAGCCAGGCCTAAGATCTGAGTGAAATAGAGAACGGGCAGATGAAACCGAGTGTTGAATTTCTTATTGATTTTATTTTGGTAGGCTTCCAGATTAATTTGGCAGAGTGGACAGGTGGTGACTATTACCTCCGCCTGAGCCCGGGCAGCACAGGCCAGTATCTCCAAATTTAACTCCAAGGCTACATCAGGATAAGTGGTCATTAACATACCGCCACAACAGCGGACTTTGGCCGGAAAAGGCACCACTTCGGCGCCTAAAGTCCGGAGAAGCTCATCCATCATCTGAGGGTCTTCTTTATTGTCGATTCCCCGGTCAGGCCTGACTATCTGGCAGCCATAATAGGGAGCAATCCGCCGACCTTCGAGAGAAACTACTCGTTTTTCTCGGATAGTGTTTAAGCCAATATCGTTGACTAGGACTTCGAGAGGATGACGGATGCGGAGAGAAAGGTGATATTCTAAGTTGTCTCGGCGTAAAGACTGATCAACTTTGGCTTTAAGAATAGGATTAGATTGGAGAATTTTATTGGTTTTATAAAGAATAGTGTAGCAGGAACTACAAGGGGCAATGAGATCTTGTCCGATTTGTTCGGCTAGAGCTAGGTTTCGGGCCGAGATAACCAGAGAAATGGTTTCTTTAGTGGCCATGTAATAAGTAGCGCCACAACAATTCCAATCATCGATTTCAATTAAATTGTGACCAAGCTGTTGAAAAACAAAACGAACCGATTCGTCATAAGCTTTCCCGGAAGTTTCCAGACTGCATCCTGGATAATAAACATAATCCATTTTGGCCTCCTCTATATTAATCTCCATTAACGAGAAGAAGGGAACCTAGAGGGAGTCGGGTCAGCCTGGGTAGATCAGCTTTCCCTCGCCGGGACAATCAACTCCATAATTTCTGCTTCTTTCAGAATTCGGGAGAAATTCATCGTGTTTTTTATTTTTTTTGGGAAGAGGCTGATTCGTCCCCGGGCAAGAAGTTTAAGAAAGAGAGGAATCAAGCCAATGAGTTGCCACGGTTTGGTCCGTAAATAATAGGCGAAGATTAGCCCGGGTTCATAGCTTCTTCCATAACGATTGGTTAGATTAACAAAGGACTGAGAAAGAGCATAAACAGGAAATCGGCGGGGAAAGATGTGATGTTCAATAGCTAGTCGTTTAAGAGCATAAAGTAAATCAGTGACTTGCACTCCCTGCGGGCAACGAACTGTACAGGCATAACAGGAAGCACAAATCCAAATAGTACGACTGGCTAAGATAGTCTCCATTTCCTTGGCTCGAAAAAGGGCGATGATTTCTCGGGGAGTGATATCCATGGTATAGCTGACCGGACATGAACCCGTACAGGTCCCACATTGAATACATTTTTTGAGGCTTTCTCCTCCAGGTATGTTTTCTACCTGGAGGAGAAAACTATCGATGAGTTTTTTGTCTTTTTCCTTAATAAAAGCTTTCGTCCTACTGGGTGGAATCTCTCCGTTCATTTTTTCAATAACCTTTCTATTCTGGAGATGAGTTCATCAGGTTTAACTGGTTTGTCCAGATAATCATCGGGGCCAACTAGACCTTGTTCTTCTCCTTTGAACTGGAAGCGCGTTCCGGTCATTTCTTTGACAGCTGAGACGAAAATAACGGGAGTATCTTTGACCTCTTTGAATTCCTTTGAGGTTTTGATGGCGTGACAAAGAGAGAAGCCGTCGAATAAACTGTCCATCATGATGTCGAGAAGAACTAGATCCGGTTTTTCCTCCAAGAGCTTTTTCTTGCCTTCATCTGGATTGCGAGCAGTAATTGCTTCATAGAGAGCTGAGTGGAGAATAGCGGAAACTGCTTCGAGAAAATCAGGGTCATCATCGATAACCAGGATTTTTCCTTTGGGATTTTCCATTTTAGTCCTCCTTTATTGACTAAAGGCGTTACGAATCGCCAATATTAATTCCTCTTGGCCAAATGATTTTATAAAGTAGTAAAAAATATCTTGTTCTCTAACTTTGGCTTCAAGTTGACGGCTGTTTTTGTTGGTCATCATAATAATTTTCAGATTGGGATCCAGGTTTTTAATAATAGGCACAGCTTCATAGCCTTTCATTTCTGGTAAATGGACTTCCATTACCAGACAGTGAAATCCTCCTTGAGCCAATTTTTCTAAAGCTTCTTTTAAGCTTTTACCTGTCTCCACGCTGTAATTTTCTTCTCGGAGTAAAGCAGCCAAGATTTCTCTGTCGCGTGGATCCGGGTCAATTAAAAGAATCTTCCGTTCAATTTCCATCATAGACCTGACCTCATTAAAGGATTTAATTAATGTGCAAGTAATGTGCCAGCTTTAGAAAAAAAATTTGTTTGGAATTAAATGCATTTAATTTGTTGATAATCAATAAGATGCGAGTTAAAAAGAGCTCAATGCTTCTGGTTGTATTTCATTAAGGAAATTATCTGGGGAAATATTCCTCAGAGGTGTTCTATTTATTCCCGTAAGAAAAAGCCCCTCTTTAACAATTTTTCAGGATTGAATTTATAGGCCTGGGGGGAGGTTAAAAGGCAAAAAACTTGATTTTTTATTTTCCTGTTTTAAGCTTAAAGAATATTACTTTCAAGGAGGGTCTTTATGCGCTTTAAAAGGTTTCTACTTTTTTTAATGGCCAGTATCTGGGTGATAAATTATTCTGCTATGGCCAAATCTGCAGATCTTCCTTGGGCCCAGCAAATCAAGGGATTAAAGGCTTCTCCAGGTTTTATTCCTTTTTATACTCAAGTGAAGTCAGGTCGGATCTGGTTGGAAATTGGCCAGTGGAATAGAGAATTTCTTTATATTACTTCATTGCGGACTGGACTCGGCAGCACCTCCCTTGGTCTGGATCGGAATCAACTGGGGGGAACAAAGCTCGTCAAATGGCAACGAGTGGGCTCCAAAGTTTTTTTAGTCCAACCTAATTATAATTTTCGGGCAATTTCCGGAACTGAGGCCGAGCGGAAAGTAGTCCAAGAATCTTTTGCTGATTCAATAATTTGGGGCTTTGAAATAGTGGCCGAGGAAGGTCAGCGGGTATGGGTAGAAGCCACTGATTTTTTTCTGAGGGATAGTCATGGATTAGTTTCCCGCCTGTCGCGCCGGACCCAGGCCAGATATGTTCTTGACCGGAATCGCTCCGCCATTTTAATTGACCAGTGTAAGAATTTCCCCCGTAATACTGAGGTTGAGGTCCTCCTAACAGTCACTTCTTCCCAACCCGCTGGTGGCTTACGCTGGGTTACTCCGGATGCGGCAGCCATTTCTTTTCAGGTTCATCATTCTTTCGTAGCGCTCCCTGAAGAGGGATATAGACCCCGTCAGTATGACCCTCGCTCAAGTTTCATGGCCATTAGAGTGGTTGATTTTTCCGCCCCATTGGGAGCATCTTTAGTCCAGCGTTATATTTGTCGTCATCGGCTGAGCAAGAAGGATCCGACAGCTAGAGTAAGCGATCCGGTAAAGCCATTGATCTATTATGTTGACCCTGGTATCCCTGAGCCCATTAGGTCAGCAGTGATAGAGGGAGCCAGTTGGTGGAATGAGGCTTTCACGGCCATAGGCTATCGCAATGCCTTCCAAGTAAAGATCCTCCCAGAGGGAGCTGATCCTCTTGATATTAGATATAATGTCATTAATTGGGTTCACCGGCAGAGTCGGAGTTGGTCCTACGGGGGAGCGGTGATTGATCCCCGCACTGGCGAGATAATTAAGGGTCACGTTACTTTAGGTTCACTTCGAATTCGTCAGGATTACTTAATTGCTCAAAGTCTAGTAGGAAATTTCACTCAAGAAAAGGATAATTCAGCTCTTTTGAAGCAGATGGCTCTGGCTAGAATTCGCCAGTTGGCTTGCCATGAAGTCGGGCACACCCTGGGGTTAGTTCATAACTATGCTTCTAGTGTGAATGACCGAGCCTCAGTGATGGATTATCCCCATCCACTGATTAAATTAAACTCCCAGGGAAAAATAGATCTGGCCGAGGCTTACGCCACTGGTATAGGGGAATGGGACAAAGTCAGTATTGCCTATGGTTATCAAGATTTTCCTCCAGGCGTAGATGAGACCAAAGCTCTTCAAGCAATTTTGACTACAGCCTTTCAACGGGGATTGTTATATCTCAGTGATCGTGATGCTACTGCTCCGGGAGCTGCCCATCCTTTAGCTCACCAGTGGGACAATGGTGTAGACCCGGTAAAGGAATTGGCCAGAGTGATGGAGATTAGAAAAGTAGCTTTACAGAACTTTTCTGCCAAGCGAATCCCCTGGGGCTCTCCTTTGGCCCTCTTGGAAGATATCCTAGTGCCAGTCTATTTCTTTCATCGTTATCAGGTGGAAGCCGCGGTCAAGGTTCTGGCTGGGCTGAATTATGCTCATAAAATCAGAGGAGACTCTTTGCCTCTGCCCGAGATGGTGAATCCCGAGTGGCAACGCCAGGCTCTGGAGATGCTTCTCCAGACTATTCAACCTGAATTTCTTTTTGTACCCGACCATATCTGGAGGATTATTCCCCCTCGCCCCAGTGGGTGGGAAAGAACCCGCGATTCTTTTGCTGGTCGGACCGGCCCAACTTTTGATTCTTTAGGAGCCGCTGAAGCTGCGGCCAACCTCACTCTGAGCGTCCTCTTCAATCCTCAACGAGCCTGCCGATTGGTTGAATATCACAGTCGGAATTCTCAAAGTCCGGGATTAGGGGAAGTTATTGACCGGGTACTGGCTGTCACTTGGAAGAAAGAAACTCCCTCAGCGCCTCTAGCTGAAGTCAAACGAGTGGTGGATGATGTGGTTCTTTATCACCTTTTCCGGTTGGCTCTTGATGAAGGGGTTCTCCCCCAGGTGAGGGCGGTGGCCAGTCTAAAATTAAAGCAGTTAAAGGAATGGCTGGCGGAAGTCTTGCCTCAAACCCGGAATGAAGAGACCAAAGCTCACTGGCTCGCAGCGTGGCGTCAGTTGGATATATTTGAAAAGAATCCTGACCAATTAAAATTGACCCCGCCTTTGTCTCCCCCACCCGGGGCACCTATTTAATGAGAGATTTAGGGTGGCCGAGAGTGCCTTTTGAGAGTTGAATAAATGACGGATAACGGCAGTATTAATAATGGCCTAGGAGAGAGGAGGTGGAAGAGGAAAAGATGTTTAATCTTTCTCTTCATGATAATTTTTTCTCTAACTTTTCTCCGAAGCGGAGAGGAGAGAATTATTCAGATCGGCTCTGCGGGAGGGGCAGGAGAACTGGTTTTTCCCCGAAATGGGCGGGAATAAATTTCTGGTGGAATTTGTTTTTATCGGCCAGCCCAAAAGAGAAAAAGATTATTTCTACCATTCTTCAGTTCATGAGCTGATTCTTATTGATGACCAGGGGAAGATTGTCTCTCGAGGCCACCGAACCGAGCATTATAACCGGATATCTTTTCTGGAAGGAGGGGCGGATTCTCCTTTGCCCTTCGCTCCTCTTTTCCTTTGGGCCGTTTATGAGCCGGGGAAAGTTCTTTTTTCGGAAGGATTGGGGGGGTAAGTTCCAGGTTTACGATTTGGCCGGACATTTAGTCAAAGAAATTGGAACTCTTTTACCTCCTCCTGCCAAAGTAACTGGCCGAGATCTGGCCCGGTGGCGCCAAGAGCGGAAAGAGAGAATAGCTGGCCGCAATCCGGATTGGTGGGCCCGCTTCGGTCGAGTTATTGAAAAATATCGCAAGTCAATTTATGCTTATAAACCTAATATTTTTTCTTTGACCCGGACAGCCCAGGGAAATTTTCTGGTGAGTTCCAATCGAGAAGCCACCAACTCCAAAGCTGTTTACTGGCTGTTGAATTCTAAAGGAAAAGTTTTAGCCAAAATTGAGACTAAGCTCTGGATTCTGGGAATTTCTCCCCATTTTATTTTCTTTGGCGGCCTGGATAAAGAAGAGCTACCTTTTATTAAGGCCTGGAAACGTCAGGGAACGGAGGCTGAAGATCTCCTCTCTTTCCAAAGGAAGTAAAATTATTACCCTTAATTTCTTGGTTTATTTCCTCTTAACCCAGTTTTCCAGAAACCGTTGCGGGCCTTCTTGGGCTGCCTGTTCCTCGAGCAGAGCCTCGACAATAGCTTTCAAATGGGGATAAGGTAAAGTGCCGATAATCATTCGATTGTTGATAATCATGGTCGGGGTGGAACGGATGCCGTGGGCGTAACGGGCCGAAGTTTTTTCATACTCAGCTCCGGTATTGATTATCTTCGCCACTAGCTGGTGAGTAGCTTCGTCGGTCAAAGCTTTCTCCACCTCGTATTTTTTGGCCAGTTTTCGGCGCCATTCGGGTTGGCGGGCTTTCTTGAAGTTGAGAAAAATTTCATTATGAATAGCCAGAAACTTCTGGGGGTCATAAGCCGCTATATAACTGAGCTCGCAGGCACCGGGATGGAAATCTTTATCCACCACCTGATTACATTTGGCTTCTAAGGGAAAGAATTGGAAGGCAATGTTGAGCTGGCCGGGGTACTCTTTCTTCAACTGCTCCAGTTGGTAGAAAAGGTAAAGGCAGTCAGGGCAAAGAAAATCAGCGTATTCAACAATGCGAATCGGCGCCTCTTCGAAATTTTCAGTGGCTTTGGCTGTCCAAAAGGGAGAGATAAAGCTGGGATTGGGCACTTTTTCCAGACTATAGAACTCCCTGACGACTTTGGCTGCTACTCCTCCCCGCTGGGCTGCGGTTTTGGCCTGAAAGTATTGATGATAGCCGTAGGCTCCCCACAGGAGAAAAACCAGTGCTACGCCGGTGATTTTCAAGGAGGGGGAGAAGAAATACTTTAATTTGGCTCGATCGGACGGCGTTTCTCGCCAGAGAAAAAGGAAAGCCAACCAGGAGGATAGATAGTAACCCAAACAAAGCAGGCAGAGGCTTTTTTGACCAAGAAGTGAATACAGAAAGAGGGCTATCACTCCTAGAAAGTTGACCAGGGCCAGAGTGCGGATAGTTTTTTTCATAGCCGTTGAAGGAAAAATGACCCCGAGAAGCAGGAATAGTCCGGCCGCCAGACCTAAATATCCCAGAGGCACACCAAAGAAATGGGTTAAGGAAGAGTAGGCTGAACTGTCACAGTTAAAGAAGGCACTAAAGTCGCAAAAAGAACCTTTGAAAATTGTTTCGGGAAAATTAGCCGCGAAGAAATGATTAATAGTCAAGAGAGCAAAAATGATCATGCCTAGAGATGAGAGGGCTATCCCGAGAGAGAGGTCTCGTCCAGTGGGAAGAGCCTGGCTATCACTCATTATTTCCTCCTTTAATCAAGGATTAAAGATATGAGCATATCAAATATTTTCCAAGAATTCACAACTTATTTTAGACTATTTTAATTATAATTATCGTTTCCATAAAAACAATTACTAAATATTCAGATGCTTTTTCTCAATTTCGAATAAAAAAATCGTCCAGGGGGAAGAAGTTTATTGATGCAGGAAGTTTTTAAGGCGGGAAGTGATTATTTATAAATCACTTATTTCTTCACCCACTGGACGATTTATTTAAATTTAAGTTACCCTCGGGCTTGATTAATTTTTTAGAATTTCAGTAATTTTATGAAGAGCCTGGCGAACTTCAGCTGAGAGCTGGGAGCGATGCTTTAGCTGTTTGGGTTGGATGCCTAAGACATAGCTATTTTTTAATTGGCTATAGCTCATCTGGTGAGGGATAAAAGGTATAAAACGGTGACTGAGGGTGGAGCTGTGGAGAACACTTAGTAAAGGAATAAGCACTATTTCCCCAGGTTTTTTACCAGCGTTGACAGCATCGACAAAAATAAGTATTTCCTCTGAATTTAATCTTTGCGGAAGTTCTTTTTCTTTCAACTCACTCGCTAAGAGGGCTGGATAACCTAGTTCTTTAAGAGAAGCAATTAAGACCGGTCCGGCGGCATCATCACCCTCGTTCGGATTACCGATGCCGATGAACAGAGGTGATTTTTGAGATTTGATTTCTTGGAGGCGTTTTTGCCAATTATTGTCTTCCACCTTCCTTACCTCAGCCAGATGAACGGAACAGCTGATACAGGGATCATAAGCTCGAACCAGAATATCTAATCGATCGCGGATCGCTTCCTCTTTACCTTGATCCAATAAAGTTTGGGCGGCGATCACACCGTAACGTTCAATATCTTCGGCATTTTGAGCAGTGGGAGTAATGATATCGGCTTCTTTGACCAGCCCGTCCTCTAAAGCGTAGTGGTGGATCAAAAGGCCGCGCGGAGCTTCCACTAAGCCTGTGCCTTTTCCTTCTCGCGCTTCATAAGGGACTATTTCTGGAAAGTCATCGGTCTCAAGAATCTCATCGACCAGCTGGGGTATTCTTTCAAAACAATACAGAATTTCCAGAGCTTGAGCGGCGTTGTTGTAGAGAGGATTCTTTTTCCAGTGTTCATTAAAATACTTACGGAACATCCGACCTGCTTCGCTCTCCAGACGTTCACCGAGGTTATTAATCCTGGCGAGAGCTCCCACTGAGTAAGGTTGTCCTTGATAACGGCTCCGGCGAGCGTAGGAATGAGGCACCACGAATTCATTAGTCAATTGACGATAGTCATCACGGAAAAGGTGATCTCCATTGGAGACAAGGATTTCTTCCCCCCAAAAGCCGAATTTGTCATCCGGGGGTAAGCAACAGGCATATAGAGTTTCTGCTTCCGGGATGTCAGGGTAGTTAAGAGTACAGAATAAGTCCACTGTTTTCAGGACAAAAGGCATAAATTGGATAGCCCTAGATTTGATCCAAAGGAGCTCATCCCGGCTGGGCCACTTTCCAAAGCCACCAATGACGGTATTTTCACCATGGACGAAACGACCATTTATAACTTTCATGATATGATTGGCAAAATTTTTCATTTCTAGGGCGATTTTGACTTCAAATTCGTACTCTGAAGCCATAGCGATCGCATTGGGATAACCTAGATAATCAGGGAGAGCTAGATAATAAATATGAAGGGAGTGACTTTCGATCATTTCGCCCATATGCATTAATTCCCGCAGGAGATTAGTCTTAGAAGGCACCGTCAGTTGCAAAGCATTTTCCATGGCCCGGACAGCTGCCAATTTATGAGAAACTGTACAAATAGCACAGATTCGAGGGGTCAAGCTGACATCTTCTTCAGGAGTCCGGCCGATGACTAACCTTTCGATGAGGCGTGGTCCTTCATTGATGTAGAATTTTACTTCAGCCACCGTCTGGCCATCGATAAGGGCGGTAATACCGCCATTGCCTTCAACTCGAGGTAAGTGGTCTATGGTTATCTTTTTCATTTTAGTCTCTCCTGTCGAGTTGTTTAAAAAATTCTGAAATTTTTGCGCCGGAATAATTGGCCATTCTCTTACGAATGGCCTCAACATCGAATCCTTTTTCTTTGAGGAGGTAGAATTCAGAAGTCCAATTGCCACCTTTGACTGGGCCCCAGCAACCTACGCAGGGGAGGTTATGGCTGGGGCACACAGCCCCACATCCGTCACTAGTTAAGGGCCCAAGACAGAGAAGGCCTCTTTTCAAGAGACAGTCGTTTTCTTTGTATTTGCAGGTGACACAGACCGGACGCGGATATTCTTCAGGAGGAGTACCTTTGACAATCCGGGTGAAAAAGTGAAGAAACTGCTCTTTACTTATGGGACAACCAGGTAGATAGAAATCAACTTTGACATAGGCATCAATAGGTTTGGAGACAGTGGCCTTGAGCTCCATAGAAGTATCGCCATAGACTTTGCGGAAATGTTCTTGCCACTCCTGAGGGTTTTGAAAACGCGCTTGAATACCGCCCACCGTGGCACATAAACCAAGAGCCACTACTATCCGAGAGCGTTGCCTTATATCTTTTAATTCTTCTATTTCTTTTTCAGTGGTCACTGAACCTTCGACCAGGGCTACATCCAGTTCGCCCTCGATATTGTCGCTTTTAGCCATCAAGAAAGATTGGATGTCTACTGCCTGAAAGATATCCAAGAGTTCTTTTTCACAGTTAAGAATCATTAAGGCATCACCTGCACATCCAGTTAATTCATAAATGCCGATCTTCAATTTTCTGTTGTCCATTATCTCCCCCTTAGATTAACTCTCTCATATGAATAACATCCCAGTAAGTAAATACAGGACCGTCAAGACAGGTATAAATGTAGTCAATAGCACAATGACCACATTTACCCACGCCGCATTTCATCCGTCTTTCCAAAGTCATTAGGATCTGGTCTTTTGGGATGTTGAGTTTTAAAAGTTCCTGGATGACAAATTTGTACATGACTGGGGGGCCACAAACCAGCGCCACAGTTTGGTTGGGATTAATTTCTTTCAATTGGGGGAAAAGGGTAGTGACTACCCCAACGTTGTCCACCCATTGACCAGTATCATCCTGATCGACTGTTAAATAGCACTCCAGATCGCTACGTTTTTTTAGATCGAGAAATTCTTGAAGGAAAATCATTTCCGCGGGGCGTTTGGCTCCATGAAGCAGAATAACTCGACCAAAAAGATCCCGGTTGTCAAGACAATAAAGGAGAACCGAACGCAGAGGAGCCGCTCCCAGACCGCCCATGACAATCAGGATGTCTTTGCCTTCCATTTTTTCGATAGGAAAGCCATTGCCGTAAGGTCCACGAACCCCAATCAGGTCATTTTCCTTTAAATTGAAAATCGCCCTAGTTACAGTGCCCGTTTGACGAATACAGAATTCAAGCAAGCCGGGCCGCGATGGGGTGGAGGAAATGGAAAATGGGGCTTCGCCAGCACCCAGGACCGAAATCATAGCAAATTGACCAGGACGGTATTGAAAAGATAAAGATTTTTCTATATCAACTAACCGGACCTGGAAAAATTTGACATCTTCCGTTAGAGGGTACATCCTGACAATTCGGGCGGGTTCAGGCAGGAATGGATTTTTTGTCTGGTTGGTTTTATTGACAACTTTCATTGTTTCACCTCATTGGCTAAGCGATTCCAGAAGGCGTCAACTTGCTCGCCTTCTAGAGCCCGGGAGACAGTGTAAATATTGATGTCTACCGGGCAGGTGACAAGACACCGTCCGCAGCCGACACAGGCCGGCTTACCATATTTGGAGATGTAAGCTTGCAGTTTATGGGTGTACCAGAGTTTTAGTCGTTGAGAACGTTTTTCCCGAAAGTTTTCCCCTCCAGCTACCGCTGAATAATTTTCCAGCATGCAGGAGTCCCAACAGCGGTGAATTTCTGAATAATTTTTACCCAAGACGGGGTGATCGTTGACGTTGTAACAGTTACAGGTGGGACAGACCATACTGCAGGAGCCACAGGAAAGGCAGGCCTGACCGAGGACTTCCCATAGAGGATGATGATAGCGAAGCTCCATCAGATCCGGCATAGAAACAAAGTTAATATGGAGTTGGAAAGCTCGATTTCTTTTCTCTTGCCAGGCAATATAACTTTTAATGTCTTCTTCACTGATGGATTCCTCGAATAACTCCGGGGTGAGGCGGAGGCAATCATCGCCTTCACTCGAACCTATCCAGACCAGATAATAGTCATCCAGTTCGGAGAAGAAGAGATCATAGCCTTCTTCAATAATATGAGTATGGGTGGATTGGCAAAAACAGTATTCATCAGGCCAACAAGAATGGCCAAAAACTAGGGTGTTCTCTCGGGCCTTTAGGTAATAAGGGTCTTCAAAAGCCTGACGGTGGAACTGATCGAAAATTAAGAGTCCATGAAGATCACAGGGATGGACACCAAAGAGAACTTTGGGAGTAACATGGGAATAGTCTTCTTGGTAGCCCTGGAATGAGGCTTGAAACATGTTGAACTCGGGAGGCAGAAAAAGTTTTCTGGGGGGAAGAATGGTTCGGGTATAATCCAAGTCGATTTTAGAAAAGTCGTCAATCAACTGGAAGGAATGTTTGTTATTACTCAGGCGAACAGGCGCCCAGAGTTCGGCATCTTGTGAGACAGCCTGAAGAAAGGGATGGAGATTTTCTTTTTTTAGCTTGACAATTTTCATGGCTATCTTCCTTTTTTAAAATCTTTTTCTTTCCGAAAGGTTGGTTAGAAAATATTATGTACAGATATGACCTTTCGGAAAAGAATAGATTGCAAGAATTGTGCCTATTTAATAATGAGGCTGGCTTAGTAAGAGATATTTATCTGTAATTTATTTATTATCTTTAGGATAGTAAAAGCATGAGCCATGTTCCCTATCTAAAAGATCCCCCTTTGCTTTCAGGAGAATTTTTCCCCACTTCTGTCCATTTTTGACCTAGTCAGAGTCGACTTTTTCTCCTAGATTATATTTTTTTATTTTCGCCAAAAGAGTTTTGCGATCAATCCCTAAAATTTTTGCTGTTCTGCTTTTATTGCCTCCCTGGGCTTGCAGCACTAGTTTGATATATTCTTTTTCTATTTCCTCTAATGATTTAAATTCGCCTCCGGGAGGAAAAGATGAGTATCTAGTTCCTAATCCATGATAGATTAAGTCGGCCATTTCCAGTTCGTCGCCTTGAGCGAGAACCACAGCTCTTTCAATAGTATTTTCTAGCTCGCGGATATTTCCTGGCCAATCATAATTCATAAGAGCTTTTTTAACTTGAGGCGGAATGGTTTTGAGTCTTTTTTTCGCTTTCTGGCAATATTTTTGGAGAAAATAGTCAATTAAGTAAGGAATGTCTTCCTTTCTTTCCCGAAGAGGGGGCAGGTGAATTGGGACCACACTTAGCCGGTAAAAGAGGTCCTCCCGAAACGTTCCTTGTCGCACACAGGCAGCCAGATCTTGGTTGGTGGCCGCAATGATGCGAACATCTACTTTAATCGGTCGAGAACTACCGATGCGAGTTACTTCCCTTTCTTGGATTACCCGGAGAAGCTTAGCCTGAATATTAAGAGAAATATTACTGATTTCGTCTAAAAAGATTGTTCCGCCATTGGCCACTTCGAAACGGCCATGTTTAGTAGCATAAGCGCCGGTAAAAGATCCTTTAACATGCCCGAAAAGTTCGCTTTCGAACAAAGTCTCCACCAGGGCGCCACAGTCAACCACGACAAAAGGAGCTTGGCGGCGGGGACTGTGTTTGTGGATTTCTCGAGCCAGAAGTTCTTTACCGGTGCCACTTTCTCCAGTAATAAGCACGGTGCTATCAGTTGGGCTGACTCGCCGAACAATTTCTAAAACTTTCTTCATAACTGGGCTAGCGCCAACGACCATATCAAAATCGGAGAAATCCTCCGGAAATTCACCTTTTTCCAACTCAGGGAGAGAGAGAATAGAACTTTTGGCCTGCAGGGCTTTTTTAATGATAACCCGAAGTTCTTGGGGACTGAAAGGTTTGGCCAAATAATCAAAGGCCCCTTTTTTGATAGCTTCCACCGCAGATTCTATAGTGGCATAACCAGTAATAATGATGACTGGCAATTCAGGTTGTTTTTTCTTGAACTGGGGAAGAGCTTCCAGGCCATTAAGTCGAGGTAACTTTAAATCGAGTAGAACAACATCAAAAGTTTCCTGAGTGATCAAGTTTAAACCTTCCAGGGCGTCGACAGCTGTCTTAACCCAGTAACCGGCCCGGCGGAGAACTTGACTGCAAGAGTCGCGAATTGCCTCCTCATCATCGACAATCAGAATTTTATGTTTTTTCTTCATCCCCGTCTTTCCTAATGGGAAGTTTAACAATAAAAGTGGCTCCTTCTTGGGGTTGACTAATAACTTCAATAGTTCCTTGATGTTTTTGGATTATGCTGTAGCTTATAGCCAGTCCTAAACCGGTGCCTTGGCCAACCTCCTTCGTCGTGAAAAAGGGTTCAAAAATTCTTCTTTTATCCTCTTCGCTTATGCCATGGCCGGTGTCGGCGAAGGAAATGTGGAGATATTTATCCTCCGGATCTCGGTAGGTTTTAATCGTGAGAGTTCCTTGGCCATTCATTGCTTCAGCCGCATTAATAATAATATTGGTAAACACCTGTTGTAATTGAGCTCCGTCAGCTACTGTTCTAGGGAGATGAGGATCATAATCTTTGATGATTTTGATATTCTGGAAAAGCACCTGTCTTTCCACGATAGAGAGGGATTTCTCGACAATTTCATTGATATCGATCAAGGTAAATTCCGGTTCTTTGGGTCGCGCGAATTCCAAAAGCCTTTTGACAATCTCTTTACATCGGGCTGTTTCTTTAACGATTTTTTTTAAATTTTCATAGTGAGGACTATTTTTATCGGTATCTTCCAAGAGAAGATGGCTGTAAATTAGAATGCCGCCCAAAGGATTATTGATTTCATGCGCAATGCCTGCCGCTAATTTTCCGAGGGAAGCTAATTTTTCAGATTGAATCAGATGGGCTTGCATAGCGCATAATTCTTTAGTTCTTTCTTCTACTTTTTTTTCCAGAGTTTTGCCCCATTCAATAAGTTTTCGATTGGCTTCTTTAAGATTGTCCACCATCACGTTGAAGGAAGCAGCTAATTGGCCGATTTCATCGCTAGAAGTCACATCTACTTTATGGGAGAGGTCACCTTGGGCAATCCATTGAGTGGCGGTCACCATTTTTTGGAGGGGATTGATAATCCTGGTCGTGGAGAAATAGAGGATAATTAGAAGAACTACTACACAGAGAGAGGCCATTCCGGTAAAGGTAAGCATCACGCGATTAGTAGTGTCCAAATAGGGTTTTTCCAGCATGCCGACATACAACATACCGATAATGCGTCCTTCAATGTTGCGAATGGGTTCATAGGCGGTAATATACCAATCATTGACTACAAAGGCTCGATCAATCCAAGGTTGCCCTTCTTTCAAAACGGCTTGACTAACTTCTCGGGAGACCCGGGTACCGATGGCTCGGCTGCCATCTTTATTGCGGACATTAGTGGAGATGCGCAGGTCGTGCTGGAAAATAGTGGCTGTACCAATTTCTCGACCCTTGTATTTTTCGTCTTTATAAACGATACCTTTGACTCGGTCGACAATTTCATAATTGCGATTCAAAAGCAAACCCCCATAAAGAGCGCCCAATATTTGGCCACTTTCATCAATAAGGGGGGCGGCGGCTTTTAACACCATGCCTCGCGTTTCGATGTTTTCCTCCCGAGGGGCGGCTTTAGGGGTGGGTAAAATTTTCATCTTGGCTCTTTCAGCTAAATCAGGACCTTCTTTGAGAAGTTCTTTCCGGGGAATTATTTGAGGCGCAGCTACGGTAACTCCTTGAAGAGCTCGGGAGACTAATTCATCATTCGACTGATCGTCACCGGTATGAGCTGGATTTCTGGTCCGAATGACCACTTGCCCTCGAGCATCGGTCAGGTTGAGAAAGTCGAGAGCGTATCCCTGACGGACTCTTTGGAGGTACTTAAGAAGAATATCTTGGCGCTTTTCCTGAAGCGCCTGGTGAAGGCTTTCCCGGGCGGAAGTCAGAGCAATAATGTCTTTAATGTCGTTAAGGCGTTCATTAAAGACCATCCAGGCAGCTGAAAGGTCATGTTTAACTTTTAGTTGAGCTTGACTGATAAGAGTGTTTTTTACTATGCGCCAGCCGATAATCAAGGAAATTAGACCACCAAAAATTATGACCACTAGGAAACTAAGGATTAATTTTGTTCTTAAGGAGAGCTGTGGTGGATTCATGTTAAATCAATGGAACTTTAATTATAGGCTTCATTTTAAAGCACTTTAATGAAGATATCAAGCTAAAGTAGGGAAAAATTCCTCACCTAAAGAAATCTTTGGTGAAATAAGGGCTAAAAGGCTCTCCTTTGGAATTTCAATCTCATTGTCCCCATGTTCTTAGTTAATGATTATCTCCTCATATTTTCTATTTTCCAGCAGCCTCGTGAGACAAGTTAATGGTTTTTAGACTTAATTTTCAAATTGGATGGAGGGTTCTGGTAAGAGCCAAAGTTAGACGGGGTGCCTGGGTAAAAGCAAGCGTTTCTTCAACTAAGTTAAGAGCTCTTTTCCAGCTGGCTTACCTAATGTAAATTCTTCTCCTTAATTGCTCCGGTGAGAAGAGGAAATTTAGCTATGATTTTTTAGGGATTAAAGATTCCCTCTCTAGGCGAGAAAAAGTATGATTAAGATCTTCTTTTTAGTTCTAAAGATATAGAAACAGGATTTTTACAAGAAAAAGGCCCTTTCTTTCCAGAGAAAGGGCCTGAGAGAATCACCACCTTATTTTTTCAGTTTCTTGACTAGTTCCCCTTCGTGATCGTAAATCCGGATTTCAAGAGGCATATCTCCAGGTAGGGCGTGAGTTCCGCAAGCGTGACAGGGATCATAGGGTCGGAAGGCCATCTCCGCCAGATTGAGAATTCCCTCGTCTACTTTGCCCCCTTTAATAAAGGCTTTGGCTGCTTTTTCGATGGACATGGTTATGGCCGCCGCGTTGTTAACAGTGGCCACAATTAGGTTGGCTTCGGTAATGATACCTCTTTCATCTGTTTTGTAGTGGTGAATAAGAGTTCCTCGAGGAGCTTCAACAATACCTATTCCTTCTGTGGGAGTTTCTGTGGGAATATTCCGAATATTGGGATCAGTGATGTCTTTATTTTCCAGAAGTTCAACCATCTTTTCCGCTGCCTGGAGAGCTTCAATAAGGCGAGCCCAATGAAAGGCGAGGGTGTGGTGGGAAGGTTTGCCCCCCAGTGTTTCGTACATTTTTTCATAGGCTTCCTGAGCCAAGGGCGTAGCCATCCCATCAGAAGCATTTAGTCGAGCGAGAGGAGCCACTCGGAAAATGCCGCTATTTTTACCCTCAACAAAACCTTTCCAACCGACTTTCTTTAAGAAGGGGAATTTGATATAGGTCCAAGGTTCCACATGTTCGGCAATATGATCAAGATATTCATGGGGTTTAAATTTGGCAAATTCTTTGCCTTCGGGATCAACTACCCGAACGTCGCCGTCATAAAAGTCAACTTTGTTATCTTTATTCACCAGTCCCATATAATAAGTTTCCATCTTATAGGCATCACCAGTGACTAGTTCGACGTATTCTTTATTTTTGAGAACGACATCATCAAAGATCTGGAGAGCAAAGAGGGCAAATTCCCGGATGAATTTGGCGGTTTCCAAAAATTGGAGTCGGTGTTCTTCATCCAGTGGTTTGGAAACACCACCAGGAAGGCCACAAACGGGATGAATTACTTTACCTCCAAGGTAATTGATAATGTCTCGGGCTTCCCTTCTAGCTCGGATAACTTTTCCCCCAATTTCCAGACCAACTTTGCCGATTACGCCGAGTATATTGCGTTCGGCTTTGGGGGCTTTGGGACCAACAACGAAGTCCGGTCCGCCTAGAAAAAAGAAATGAAGCGTATGGTCTTCAAATTGGAAGGCGTTATAAATTAACTCTCTAATCATCCGGGCTGCAGGGGTGGGCTCTACTTTAAAGAGATCATCCAGAGTTTTAGTGGAAGCCATATGGTGAGCCGTGGGGCAGACACCGCAGATTCGAGGAGTGATCCGGGGCATTTCTTCGGCAGGTCGACCTACGGCAAATTGTTCGAATCCCCGGAGTTCAGGAATCTGGAGAAAAGCCCGTTCAACATCGCCTTTATCGTCCAAAAATATTTCTATTTTGCCATGGCCTTCTAACCTAGTTATGGGATCAATTGTAATTCTTTGACTCATCGTTTTTCCTCCATTTTACGTCGTCTGAGAATGGATGTTGGCAGACTGAAGCGGTAAAAGGTGCCAGCAGGATCCACGATTGTCTCGACAATTTTTTCCACTTCGCTTTCGTCATCAGCATCCAAAATAGAAGCAAAGGCTGCCAGGAATTTGGCTCCCATATCAATAACTTGGTCGGTTGGTCCGAAGCAACCACGACAGGGCATGTTGGCGCTAATGCAGCGTTGGCCGCAACCTGTTCTGGTGGCCGGGCCAAGACAAATGACCCCTTGAGCCAAGAAACAAACTTCGGGATCGAGAATAACTTCCCAAGGACGTTTAATATCTTTGATGGCTAATTTTTCGGGTTTGGTGTCATTGCGGTCGCAGTCTTCACAGAGGGCTTTGTTGGGAGAGAGCACGGATCCCTTAGGAGGGAGGTTACCTTCAAGAATGGCCTGAACAGCATTCATAATGAGGTCTCGAGGAGGAGCACATCCCGGGAGGTAATAATCCACATCGATAACCTGATCAAGAGCATAAACAGTATTAAAAAAACTTGGTAAGTATAACTCCTTCCCGTCAATAGTGCATTTTTCTTGGGGAACCACCCCTTCAGGATTATCAGTGGAAGGAGTCGTATGATAGGCTCGATTAAAAATGGATTCTTTGTCCCAGAAATTAGCCAACCCGGGAATTCCTCCCAAATGGGCGCAGCTGCCAAAGGCCACGACTAATTGAGATTTTCGGCGGAGCAATTTAACCATCTCTTCTTGTTCCGAGAGGCGCACAGCTCCATTGATAAAACTCACTGCGATTGACCCGTCTTCCATTGCTTCAACGTCACTTTTCTTGAAATCGAGAGCTACCGGCCAGAAAACAATATCAACAGCTTCCACTACTTTGAGGATATCTTCGGCCAGGTCAATCACAGCTTCTTCGCATCCTCCGCAGGATGCACACCAGTAAAAAGCTACTTTTGGCTTCTGATCACTCATTCTTTTTTCCTCCATTCCAGGACAATGGTCCTAATTTTCTGATTTGTTCAGTGAATTCATTACAGACTTTCTGGAATTTAGCACCTTCTGCGGCGGAAACCCATTCCAGACGAAAACGTTCTTTTTCGATGCCAAATTGTTCCAACATTTTGGAGAGTAGGCGGTGCCTTCGGAGGGCTTTGTAGTTGCCTTCTTGGTAATGGCAATCGCCGGGATGGCAGCCGGAGATAAGAACTCCATCCGCTCCTTCCTGAAAAGCTTTGAGCACAAATTGAGGATCCACTCGGCCACTACACATGACCCTGATTATCCGGAGATTGGGAGCGTAGGTCATCCGGGCTGTTCCGGCGAGGTCAGCCCCGGTATAGGAACACCAATTACACAAGAAGCCAACTAGCTTGGGTTCGAAGGCTTGCTGACTCATAGTTGGCCTCCTTCCATGTTTTTTCGGTCTATGCCGACGCGAAACTTTGTATTATAGACAAATTAAAAATGATTATCCACTATTTTTTAGTCAATGAAAAGTCCTTCAATCTCCGCCATTATCTGTAGATCGCGGAAGTGTTTCTGTTGGGCGGCCCCGGAGGGACAGGCTGAGACACAGGTTCCGCAACCTTTGCACAGGGCGTCGTTGACTTCGGAAATATGCTTTTCTTTGTTGTAGGTGATAGCATTGAAAGGACAAAGAGAAACGCAGATTTGGCAGCCTGCACAGAGTTTTTCATCTATTTCGGCAGTTATGGGCTCGAGCTCAAAAGTACCCTTATCAGCCAAAGCCAGGGCTTCAGAAGCAGCAGCTCCAGCCTGGGCAACTGTATCAGGAATATCTTTGGGAGATTGACAGGTCCCGGCTAGAAAGATGCCATCAGAGAAAGTGGAAACCGGCGCGAGCTTGGGATGTCTTTCCAGAAAGAAGGTATCTTGGCTGCAAGAAATATTGAAAATATGAGCAATCTCATTATGATCGAGACTAGGTTCAAGTCCAGTAGCTAAAATCACCATGTCGACGGGGATTCGTCTGACAGTGCCCACCAGAGTGTCTTCAACCCGAATGATAAGTTTACCTTCTTCTTCTGGGGTTAAAGGAATGTCAGTAATTTCAGACACGCGGCCTCGGATGAATTTAGTCCCTTCGTGAAGGAGACGATGGTAGAATTCTTCGTAACCTTTTCCAAAGCACCGCATGTCGATGTAAAAATCATAGATATCAGCCTCAGTTTTTTCTCTAATGAGATGAGCAAATTTGAGGGAGTACATGCAGCAGACTCGGGAACAATACTCATTGTAATTTTCATCTCGTGAGCCCACACAATGAATGATGCCCACGGCTTTTGGTTCTTGGCCATTCGCCAGAAGGATTTTTCCTCCAGTAGGTCCAGAGGCATTAACCAATCTTTCAAATTCCAGAGCAGTAATGACGTTGGGAAATCTTCCGTAACCATAAGCTGGAATTCGTCGGGCGTCAAAGGGTTTGAAACCTGAGGCCAAGATGATGGAGCCCACTTCGATTTCTATTTCTTCTTCTTTCATATCGTGGTTGATGGCTTCCTTTTCGCAGACCTTGACGCACAGCTGGCAGTTGCCCGTCTTAAAATGAATGCAGGCGTCTTCGTCGATAAAAGGTACCATGGGCACAGCTTGCCGAATAGGCACCCGAATAGCTGTAGCTGGCCCGAGATTAAGTTCTTCATGGATGACTTGGCGTCCATAGAGATCTTCATAAGTGATAGCTCCAGTAGGACAGAAGAAAGCACAGGCTGTACAACCGATACAAGCTTCGCTCGGTTCTCCAAAAGGCGGAGCCACTTCTCGTTCTTGGCCTCGATTAATAAAACTGATGGCATTGGCTCCTACTACCTCCTCACAGGCCCGGACGCAAAGTCCACAGAGAATACATTTTTCTTGGGGATCCTTAATTTCAAAACGAGGTTTCTCAATACCCAGCTCCTGGGCAATTTTTTTGACGGGCTCAGCTGCCGGAGCCCGGGCCAGGAGCATTTCCACATTCAATTTTCTGGCTCGCAGGACCCGTTCAGAAGCTGTTTCAACCACCATTCCCTCACGAACCAGGGTATTGCAGGAAGTCAATAATTCTTTCTTACCTTGATGTTCAACTTCGACAATGCAGACCCGGCAGGAGGCGTAGGGTTCTAGGAGAGGATGGTAGCAAAGGGTGGGAATATGGATATCAGCTTTTTCGGCCGCTTGGAGGATGGTAGTTCCTTCTTCTACCTCTAACTTTTTACCGTCTATGGTTAGATGAATCATAGTCTCACCTCCTTAATCAACTTTCACGGCGCCGAATTTACAAACATCGTAGCACACGCCGCATTTGATGCATTTTTCCTGAATTATCCGGTGAGGTTGATTTTTTTCGCCAATAATAGCCTCAGAAGCACAATTGCGTCGGCACACGTCACAGCCATGACCCACTTCCAGACAAATTTTTTCGTCAATAGTGTAGACATTAAGATCTCGACAAACATGAGCTGGACATTTCTTGTCGCGGATGTGGGTTAAATATTCGTCCCGGAAATAACGGAGAGTTGTCAACACCGGATTGGGAGCAGTTTTTCCTAGCCCACAGAGGGCGGTTTCCTTAATGGAGACCGCCAAATCTTCTAGAAGCTGTAAATCTTCTTCGGTGCCTTCCCCTTTAGTGATGCGCTCCAGAATGTCCAACATAGCCTTGGTTCCTTCCCGACAAGGAGTACATTTGCCGCAGGATTCGTCTTGAGTAAAAGAAAGGAAGTATTTGGCCACATCCACCATACAGGTATCTTCATCCATAACCACCATACCCCCAGAGCCCATCATGGAGCCGGCTTCGGTTAAACTTTCATAGTCGATAGGCAGGTCAAGTTTTTCTTTAGGAATACACCCACCCGAAGGGCCGCCTGTCTGGACGGCCTTAAATTCTTTGCCTCCGGGAATTCCTCCGCCTATTTCAAAAATAATTTCCCGGAGCGTTATCCCCATGGGAACTTCGACCAAACCGGTGTTGTTGATTTTACCGACCAGAGAAAATACTTTGGTTCCTTTACTGGTCTTGGTGCCGATTTTGGAAAACCATTCAGCTCCACGATTGATTATCACCGGCACGTTCGCCCAGGTTTCAACATTATTGATACAGGTTGGTTGGCCGTAGAGGCCACGTTGAGCGGGGTAAGGTGGACGAGGTCGAGGTTCACCCAGACGGCCTTCAATTGAGGCTAGCAAGGCCGTCTCTTCACCGCAGACAAAGGCGCCAGCCCCGCGAGCCACTTTGATATCAAAATCAAAGCCCGTTCCTAAAATATCTTTGCCGAGAAGTCCATATTCACGGGCTTGCTCCAGCGCCAGAGTTAATCTCTTGAGGGCTAGAGGGTATTCATTGCGGATGTAAACATAACCCTGTTGAGCGCCAATGGCTTTAGCGCCAATAACCATTCCTTCGATAACTGAATGGGGATCGGCCTCTAGAATACTCCGGTCCATAAAAGCCCCGGGGTCACCTTCGTCGCCATTACAAACCAGGTATTTTAGGCCGCCATTGGCAGGACTGGCTAGCCGGACAAATTCCCATTTAAGGCCGGTTGGAAAGCCGGCCCCGCCTCTACCTCGAAGCCCTGATTTCTTAATTTCTTCAATTATTTCTTCGGGAGTCATCTGGGTGAGGGCTTTAACTAGAGCTCGATAGCCATCTCGGGCGATATAATCTTCGATTTTTTCGGGATCAATTAAACCTCGATTCCGAAGAGCAATGAGAACTTGTTTTTTGAAGAAGTCTATATCGTTGAGGACAGGAATGGGTTTTTTTTCTTCAGGCGGAGTATACATTAATTTTTGAACCGGACGTCCTTTCAGAAAGTGTTCTTCCACTAGGTAAGGAATGTCTTTAACTGTCAGTTGTTGATAGAAAATATTACCAGGTTGCACCACTAAGAGAGGTCCTCTTTCACAGAAGCCATTGCAGCCCGTGGTCACGACCAGGACTTCATTTTCTAAGCCCTGTTTTTTGAGCTCTTTCTCCAAAGCTTCTTTTATTTCAAAAGAGCGGTTGGAGACGCAGGCTGTCCCGGCACAGACCATGAGATGTAGCCGGTATCTTGTCGGAGTAGTTTTCTCTTCCATATCGGCCCTCCTTTAATAGTCAGTTTTTTCGCTACCGATGCCGAGGGCGTAGTCTTGAACTATTTCGCCTCCGAGAACATGTTTTTCGAATATTTGCTTAACTTTTTCCGGGGTTAGATCAACATATTTCACTGGAGCCTGGCCCTTAATTTCTATAGTGGCCATAGGTTCACGACTGCACAGCCCAGCACAACCTGAGTTGGTGAGAAGAACATCAGTGATATCTCTTGCTTGAAGCTCTTGAAGAAAGGCATTCATGATTTCTCTGGCGCCAGCCGCGATCCCACAGGTGCCCATGTGAACCGTTATCTTGGCCCGATAATCAGTGGTTTCTCGGAGAAATGTTGCCTTTTTCGCCCTCTCCCTTAATTTTTCCAATTCTTCTATTGTCAGTTTAGGCATTTTGCACCTCTTTATTTTTTATATTTTTTAATAATTCCCGGAACTTTCATTTGAGAAACCTTACCGTGGACTTCTTCCCCGACCATTACCACTGGGGCCAAACCACAACAACCCACGCAGCGAACGGCGTCTAAAGAAAAAGTGAAATCTTCAGTTGTTTCTCCGGTTTTAATGCCCAGTTCACGTTCGAACTTTTCCAAGACGAGTTGAGCGCCTCGAACATGGCAGGCGGTGCCCATACAGACGTGGATAGGATGTTTACCTTTGGGCTTTAAACTAAAAGCTCGGAAGAAGGTGGCTAGACTGAGAACACGACTTAGCGGAATATTGAGTTCCTGGGCTACTTCAACTAGTGTCTCTCGGGGAAGATAGCCATAGGCTTCCTGGATGTCCTGCAAAATAGCGATGATAGAGCTTTGTTCCGGTTCATATCGTTGGAGTATTTCGGAAACTTTAGCCTCCATGGTTTCCCTCCTTATAAGTTCATAGCTTTATTTATATGATCCATGATTAATGGAATTGCCTGGGGAGAATTAAGTAGCCATCCGTTAAGCTCGGCTTTAACCTTTTCGGTAGAGAAGATAGCTTCTTGATTGTCCCGGCGGTGAATAAAAATCAACTCCACTTCAGGATGGCCTAGAATAAGAGTCAATAAGGTTTGACTAATGTCGCCGAGGGGTTTCAAGTCCCAATGATCTGTTTTAAAAGTGGCTGTCACTTTTGTTCCCCAACCAGGCTTTGATTCCAGAGAAAACTGTCCCCCCGTGGCGTGGGCCGCTTGAGCCAGTAAAGAAAGTCCCAAGCCCACTCGACGGGTCTGTTTGGTGGTGAAAAAAGGATCAACAGCCCGTTTCAAAGTCTCTTTATCCATCCCCTGACCATTGTCTTCAATAACCAGTCGGAGGGTTTTAGCCTGGGTATCCTCTTCAAGACGGATAATTACCCGGGTAGCTTTGGCCGCCAGAGAATTTTCGGCCACATCAAGAATGTGCAAGGATAAGTCCTCCATTTTAATGAATTACCCTCCTGCCTTGTTGGTTTCGGAGAGCCAGGCGAATCTCAGTTAGAGAGGCCTCTTGGATGAGGAATCGGGTGAAGCTTTGTCCTATTTCCTCGGGCCGGTGGGCATCGGAAAAGGAGACCAACGGCAGGTGAGGAGCAAAACGATTGAGAGCCTGATAGTAAGAAATGGAAGGAGAAATTTCTAAAGCATCCAGAATGATATCAGAGGGAATGAAACCTAACTGACTGATCAAGCTGAATGATTCCCGGTCAATATGGGAAGCGATGGCTAGGCCCTTAAAGGAATGAATTAAATCGACAATCTGGTTGAGAGAGAGGTTGCAAGCACCAATAAGTAATCGAGGATTGAAGCGTAAAACTTCTCCCTGTTCATTGACCACTACCTGAAGCCCAAAAGCTTCTTCATCATTTTCTCCCGGGAGATGATGATAGACTTCTTCCTGGAGCTGGAGAACGGCCTCTAAATTATCAAAAAGTCCCAGGATATGGATTTCTTCCTGGGAGGTTATTTCCATGCCGGGGAAAATAGTCACGGGATATGTTTTGGCTATGGCCAAAAGGGCCGGGACATTTTCAGCGGAGTTGTGGTCACAAATGCCGAGGATATCAATTTTTTCCTCCACAGCGCGGAGGATGATATTGCGAGGCGACATAGAAAGTTCACCGCAGGGAGAAAGGCAAGTATGAATGTGGAGATCAGCTTTAAAAGTTCGAAGCACCTTCACTTTCCCTTTCCCAGAAGTTGATAAAGTCGCCCCGAGACCTGAAAGGCTGTCTCCTTGCTCAGGAGAAGAGGCAGGTTTTCCTCTTGCGCCTTTTGACGGGTTTCTTTGTCGGGCTGACGGCCGTTAACAATAATAATCCCGGCCAAGTCTTTTAGTTTGGCTACGGCCACAATATTGACATGGGTCTGGAGAGTGATCCAAAGGCAGGCAGGTTGAGCATTGGCCATCACATCGCTGAGGAGGTCGCTGGTGTACCCATCTTTTACCTCGAGATTTAAATTATCTCCTCCAGTAATAACTTCGAGATTTAAACCCTTGATAATTTCTTGTAAAGTCATTTTTTCCTCTTTTTTTCCTTAGAAAGGGTTTGCTTCTTGGGGATTTTTGAGGAGAAGGCCTGGGCGGTTTTCTTTAAAAGTTTAATTAATTCCTGAGAAAGTTCCTGAAATTTCTCCGGAATCATGGCGAAACAGTCAGTTAACTCGGCCTCCCCTCTGACCACATCTTCGGCGAATGCCTGACAGGTAGGGGAGCCGCAAACGCCACAATCTATTTTGGGGAGTCGGGCATAGATCTCTTCTTTTTCCTTCTTTTTCTGAATGGCTAGAGAAAGGTCTTCATATAGGGGTTTTAGTGGTCTGGGTTTTAATTTACCTTCGATGAAGTAGTAACCGGAGCGATAACGACGGCGGATTTTAACAATGTCCGGGCAGGCTTTTATTTTTTCGAATTCCAATGTTTCCAAGAGTTGAAGGATTTTATTATAAGAAATGTAAAGGTTCTCCACGGTTAGAGAGCCACCCACACAACCTTGAGGACAAGAATAAGCTTCAATAAAATCGATATGTTTTAATTTGCCTCTTTCTATATCTTCAAAGACTTTAATTATCTCGGTGATGCCTGAGACAGCCAAGGAATTCTTCAGCTTTAAGGTCCGCCGAATGCCACCGGCAATGGCCCAGCCCAAACCCAGGAGACAGATATTTTCCAGGGAGTTGTTTTCTTCTGATTTATCCAGAGTTTCCATGGCTGAGAGGAGGGGACCGTAAATATCAGCAATCGAAATAGCCCCGTCGAGATGAGACTTGACTTTTTCCGCTGGCTGTTTAATCGAAAGCATTTTAACTGGACAAGGAGTGATATAAAAAGCACCGATTTCTTTTTCTTTCAGTCCAAGTTGTTGGGCCTTTTTCTTTTTTATTTCCCGGCCGGCTATTTCCCGAGGGATGTCAATGGGAGTGACGTGGTCCACCAGAGATGGATATTTAACCTGAATGAGTCGGACCACCGTAGGACAGACATTGGAAATAATCGGTCGGGGGCCTTTATTTTCCCGTAGATATTCCTGGATGACAAGACTTACTTCCCCGCAAGTGTAAGCTAGATCGTAGGCATCATCAAAACCAAGCCGACGGAGGCCGCTGAGGATTTTTCCTGGAAGAATTTCTTGGCCGAATTGGGCATATAAGGCAGGAGTGGGGATGGCTATAGTGTAGCGGAATTTGGTTAATTCACCTACTGGATCGGTGAGTGGCCGAATGGCTCCGTTTTTACAGGCCGTAATGCATTCCCCGCAATCAATACATCTATCTTCCAGCATGCGGGCTTTACCTCCTCTGACTCGAATGGCCTGGGTAGGGCAAACGCGGAGACAGCTCATGCGGCCCTGGCATTTGTCAGGGTCAATGCGAATAGTATGAAAATATTCCATTAGGCCGCCCTCTCCTCGTCCAAGTAAAAGATCATTTTTAAATATGTGCCTACTCCAGGCGAGGAAGTAATAATAAAGATATGGGCATTCTTCTTGATATTAGGTAAACCCATACCAGCTCCAAAGCCCATTTCCCGCATTTCTTCTGTAGCAGTGGAGTAACCTTCCTGCATAGCTAGTTCAATATCTTCTATGCCCTGGCCTTCATCCTCCACTTCTATTTTAATGGTCTCCGGGTTAAGCGTTAGAGTTAATTCTCCTTTTTGAGCATACATAACTACATTCATTTCTGCCTCATAAGAAGCAATAGCCACCCGCCGAATGATGGATGAAGGCACACCGATTTCTTGAAGGATTTCTTTAATTTCAGTCGAGACGCTGCCGGCTCGGCTGAAATCTCTACCCAAAATGGTAAATGTTTGGATAAATTCATCATGTCTATTCATTAGAGGTTGTTGTGGGACGTAAGCTCCCTACTCCCGGTAGCCCAGCTTGATAAAGAATCCCGCAGGCCTCATACATCGTTAAGGGGGTGGATAATATGGGAATATTTTTTTCTCGGGCAAATTTGATAGTTTGGGCATCCGGCTTTTTTCCTCTTACATAGATGATGGCTTTAGCTTCGATAATATCGGCGGTACGGACGGATTGGAGATTGGTTAAACCAGTGAGCAAAAGAATTCCTGGTTGCCCAAAAGCTAAAACATCACTCATCAGATCTGACCCGCCAGCAAAAGTAATTTCTCTATCCAGATAGTGGTCTCCAAAGATGACTTCAGCTTGAAGAAGTTCCTTAATTTGTTGAAGAGTCATTTCAATGTTCTTTTTCGACAATTTTAATGATGGTTTTTCCTTTCCGGATTATCCTTTCAGAAGGAGTAATGACTGTCGGGCAATTTTCCCAACAAGCTCCGCAACCATTACACTTATCCAGGTCAACATAGCGGGCTTTTTTCTTGATTTTGACTTTGAAATTGCCCACATATCCGGAAACTTCCTCAATCTCACTCCAAGTTAAAAGCTCAATGTTAGGATGTTTACCTACTTCGGTCATTTTAGGAGTTAAAATACAGGCGGAGCAGTCAAGGGTGGGAAAAGTTTTGTCCAGCATGGCCATATGTCCTCCGATTGAGGGCTCCTTCTCCACCAGATAGACCTTTTTCCCTGAATTGGCGTAAGTCAGGGCGGCATGGATACCGGCGATGCCTCCGCCAACAATGAGGACTTCGGGTCGGACCGGAACTTCTTTTTTAAAGAGAGGGTCATGTAAAGCCACCCGGCGGACAGCTGCTGAAATAAGAGCTTTAGCCTTTTTGGTGGCTTTCTCCGGGTCTTCTGTCACCCAGGAGACATGCTCCCGGATATTGGACATCTGGAAATAGAAGGGATTAAGACCAGCCTCCGCCGTAACAGCGCGGAAAGTGGGTTCGTGCATTAAAGGAGAACAGGAGGCTACTACAACCCGGTTAAGCTTGTATTCTAGGATGCTTTGCTTGATAAGTTCCTGCCCGGGATCAGAACACATGAATTTGTATTCTTTGGCGATGACCACATGGTCGAGTTTGGAAGAGAAGTCGACCACTTCATAGACATTTACTTTGCCGGCAATGTTAGTGCCACAATGACAGACAAAAACACCTATTCTAGGCTGACCATTTTGGTTCATCTTATCCTCCTCTCTGAATTTTTTCCCACAGCGGGCTCAAAGGAATAATGGAACGTTTAAACCCCAGTTCATATTTATTCAGGCCAAAGGCCAGGCCCATTAGCTGGGAAAAATAGAGGACGGGAATATCAAATTTTTCCTTAAATTTGTGGGCTACTTTATTCTGGATTATTTCCAGATTAAATTGACACAGAGGACATATAGTCACAATCACATCAGCTTCTTTTCTTTTAGCTTCTTTTAGGAGAACATAATTGAGCTGAGTGCCTACTTCTTCAATTGTTCCTGTGAGAGAACCGCCACAACATTTAGTTTTGGCTGAATATTCAACCGGTGTAGCTCCAATAGCCGCCATTACTTGGTCCAAAGTCACGGGGTAGTCAGGATCATCGAATTCAGTGAAAGGTCTGACTAATTGACAGCCGTAATAACAGGCGACTTTTAGACCGACCAAAGGATTTTGAACTTTGGCTTGGATGGTTTTCAGCCCTACGTCTTGAATGAGAACTTCTAAAGGGTGTTTCACTTTGACCTGCCCATGATATTCACAATCTACATCTTTGAGAACGGCCAGAATTTTCTGGGCTTCTTCTGAGCCATTAGCTAGATATTGATTTGATTTCCTTAAAGTTAAATAGCAACCAGCACAAGGAGCCAGAATATCTTTGCCTTCTTTCTCCGCCAGCGCTAAATTTCGGCCGCAAATAGCTGCAGCCATGCGGTCGTCAACGGCAAAATAGGCCGTAGCTCCACAACAATTCCAGTCTTCCAGCTCCTCAAGAGCAAATCCCAGTTCTTTAAAAACAGGCAGGATGGATTCTTCGTAGTGTTTAGCATTGCCCTTGAGTGAGCAACCGGGATAATAGGCATAATCTTTCATTGTCCATCCTCCTTGACGGCTTTTAAGATTTTCTGAAGTTGACTAGTATTCTTGATCTTTTCTTTCTTGAAGCTCATCCGTCCTGTTTTGAGCAGGCTTATTCCTGTCGGAGCCATCTTCATAAGACCCAGGGGATTCCATGATTTTAAGTAAAGATTGAGAATGAGCCAGAGTTCGGAGCTACGCCCGTTTTTAGCAATCATTCGATACATTTCCCGGGCAAGGACAGGGATAGTAAATTGCCCAGGATAAACTTTTTCCTGAATAGCTTTCCTTTTCAAGGCATACATGACATCGGTGATTTTAATTTTAGCGGGACAACGAACCTGACAGGTATAGCAGGAGGAACAGAGCCAGATAGTAAAACTTTTTAAGGCTTCTTCCCTGAATCCATTTTTCACAAAGGCGATAATTTTTCGAGGAGGGTAATCCATATAGATGGCCATAGGACAGGAACTGCTACAGGTGCCGCATTGAATGCAGCGATCGATTTCATCGCAATGGGACATCTCTTTAATTTCATCAAGAAAATCCCGCGAAAGCTCTCCCTCAAATTTTATTTTTCTCTGGATTTCCATGAGTCCTCCTTATGGAAAATTTAAAAAAGGAAGGTGTATTTGGGGGGTGTAAATTACTGAGGGTTGGCAGATAATGCCCTATTTTTATCAAAAATAATGCCTTTAAAAAGAGATAAAAATCGGCTTACCAATAATTGGGCGAGTAATGAACTTCCTGCATCAACTATTTTTACTGTAATTATCGGAAAACTCAAAGCCTTCCGATAATTACAGTTGATTTTATTTATTCTTTTGGGTTCTGTCAACAGAAAATTTTAATTTTTATTTAAGAAATTTTAACGAATTTAGCTGCTCGAAAAATGAATATTTTATTCAAATTATATAGAAATATATTAATATACTAAACATGGCTGGTTTTATTATTTCTTTATATTCTAGATAATTAGCCACTGAAATTGAGTTTTCATTTAGGTGAATCTGGAAAAATTTTATCTGAATTGTAAAGTGAAAAAATTTCATTTTTTGCTTATTGAAGGAAGGTTAGCCAGAAGTTTTTCCAACTCTTGCCCAGCTTTTTCCCAAGCCGAATATAACTGGTCTAGATGACGCCGGAGTTGGGAATATTCTTGACTAACTTGAGCAATGACCTCTCCTTTTTCTTGATAGGTTTGAGGGTTAGCCAGAATTTCTTCTAAAGCCTTCTTTCTGTTTTCTAAAGACATGATTCTCTCTTCTATTTCTTTAATTTTGAGTTGGAGGCTTCTTCTTTTTTGACTTATAGCCTGCCGGGCTTCAGCCTCTCGGCGGCGTTGTTCCTTTGTTTTTCTTCCCGGAGGTGAAGGAGTTTTAGCGGTGGTAAAAGTGGAAGATGAAGATGGCTCGGAAGAAAAAGAAGAGGATTTCAAGGTGGAGGACTCCTTTTGTTTTTGTTCAGCCAGCACAAATTGCTGATGGATGCTTTTCTTTTTAGTTGAGTAATAAGTGTAATTGCCTGGATAGGGAATTAATTGTTTGTTATTTATTTCAATGACTTGGTGGACGATGCGATCGAGGAAATACCGATCATGGGAAATGATAAGTAGAGTTCCTTCATAGGACCGGAGGGCTTCTTCCAGAGCTTCGCGGGCGATTAAATCCAGATGAGTAGTAGGTTCGTCCATTATTAGAAAATTGGCCGAGGAGAGCAGAATTTTTGCTAGAGAAACTCGGGCTTTTTCGCCCCCAGAGAGAACACCGATTTTTTTATTTATTTCTTCGCCTTTGAATTGAAAAATGCCCAAAACTTCCCGCACATAAAGTAAGCGGTCCAGAGGCGTAGAGGCTATGACTTCTTCATAGACGGAAGATTCTGGATTGAGGGTACTAGTAGGTTGTTGGGAATAATAGCCAATCTGAGTTCTGGGTCCAAGGCGAATTCGGCCTTTTTGGGGCTTCAATTCCCCTGTGATCAGTCGGGTGAGAGTTGTTTTGCCCGAGCCATTGGGTCCGACCAAGGCTGTTTTTGCTCCCCGGGTCAAATGGAGTTCCAGGTCGCGAAAGAGCCAATCTCCTGGGTCAAAGCGAAACCAAACCTTTTCCATTATCAACACATCTTTATAACTGAGGGAGGTGATGGATAGGTGAAAATTGAGCCGGGGCAGAGATGGTGGAGGAGTGAGCGGTTCCATCTTTTCTAGAAGTTTCAGCCGGCTTTGAACTTGACGGGCCCTTTTTTTATCACTTCTGTATTTTTGGACAAACCTCAGAATTCTTTCCCGTTCAGCTAGCTGTTCTTCATATTTTTTTCTTTGAAGCTCGATCTTTTTTCTTTTTTCCTCAAGATAAAGACTGTATCGGCCCGGGTATTTAGTTAATAAGCCATTTTCCAGCTCATAAATTTCATCAGCTAAGCGGTCAATGAAATAACGGTCGTGCGAAACAATGACCACAGCTCCTTTGAACTCCAACAAATATTGTTCCAACCATTCTAGAGCCACTAGATCAAGATGGTTAGTGGGTTCGTCAAGAAGCAGTAGATCGGGTGCTTGGAGGAGGAGTCGAGCCAGATAGGCCCGCATCGTCCAACCGCCGCTGAAGGTTGATAAAGGCCTATGGAAATCATGGGGAGAGAAACCCAGGCCGGAGAGATAAATTTTGGCTTGAGATTCAACTTGATAGCCAGCCAGAGCTTGAAATTTTTCTTCCAGTGACCCAAGTTGGCTGAGTAATTGGTTGGTTTTTTCACCTGGCGTGGTCAGTTGGTTATGGAGCTCTTGAATTTCTTGTTCCAATTTGAGGATTTCGGGCCGTCCCTGGAGGACGTGTTCTAAAACGCTTGAATGAGGGAAGTTTAGAATTTCTTGAGGGAGATAGCCCAGGCGAAAATTCCGAGGAACGATTATTTCGCCCTCTTGAGGAGTTAGTTCTTGAGCGATTAGCTTGAGAAGGGTCGTCTTCCCCGAGCCATTGGCCCCAACCAAAGCCAATCGTTTTCCAGGGGGAATTGTCCAGGAAACACCTGAGAGAATTTTCCGCCCAGCGATCGAGTAATAGACATTTCTGAGGGTCACCATTGAAGACGTCCTTCAAGAGAGAGCAGATTTTATGATAACCAAGCTGGCAGCAATTGCCAACTTAAGAGCTAAGAAAAACACTTCTAAGGAAGTAAATAATTTTGTATAATCAAGACGGTGCTCAAACTGAAAGTGGCTTCTTGTCAGATCCAAGGAGCCCAATTCAATGCTTTTTCCTCTATATTTCAAATAACCTCTCCAGCTGATTTCCTAAGGAGATTTTCAGAACAGTGCACCGTTCTGTTCTCAAGTTGAGAATTGGGAAGGCAAGAGGCTTTGAACGGTTCGGAGGGCTCACTTCTTTTGTCGGAGTGGTGAATTTTGAAACTAGGGAGGAGAGGAGTGGCCCAGGGCTTTTTGCCGGCAGACAAAAGAGTTGTGTTTATCTTGTTCAAGTAAAGAGAAGCAGTAATGAAGGGGAGATTGTCCAAGGGCAATTTTGGTAGTGGTCCTTTAGCGGCCAGCTTTGACCGAGGCTTTGGGTAATCGGGAAAAAGACAAGATCAAGATTGAGAAAAAGGTTAAAAAGATTGGATGGGCAGGTTTTTGGGAAATTCGAACATACCTTACTCGCCTTCGAGAGAAGAGTGCCGCCAAAATTCCTTGAATATTGATCGCCTTGGATATTTATTGGCGTAAAATTAATCTCCGGTTCATCTTCAAAGACCTGGTTGTCCGGGAAAAGAAGATATTAGAGGTAAGAAATGAATAGCAGCAAAATTGGTCAGCAAGAAAAAGATTCTAGTTTTAAAGAAAAAAGTGACTTCAAACTTAAATTTCAGGAGGGTTAATGAAGTCAGCTAGTAATGGCTTTTATGGTTACCAAGGAAGGTGGGCCTGGGTTGATTTAACTAGGGGCCAGGTTCGAGTCACGCTACCCTCTTGGGAGCTTTATCAAAAATATATTGGCGGACGCGGCGTCCAGGCTGCCCTCCTCTGGGAAAAAATCCGAGACATTGGCTTTCTCCAAGATCCTCTTAGCTCAGATAATAGGGTTATTATCGGTAATTCCCCTTTAAACGACACTCCAGTGCCCACGGCCGGCCGGGGTTCGTGTTCTTTTATCAGTCCTCTGACTTATTCACCCCGTCCGCCAGCTGGTTTAGGCCAATATCCACCTCTTTATGGATTAATTACTCATTCGAGTTGCGGAGGGCATTTTCCCAATCGCTTGAAAAGAGCTGGATTTGACCAAATTATTATTGATGGTCGAGCCAACCGCCCCGTAAGATTGGTGGTGGCTGAAGGAAATGTAGAAATTTTGGAGGCCGAGCCGGATCTTTTTGAAGAAATTAATGGTCAGGTGGTCGTTCGCCCGACTTCAGCCATTATTAATTATCTAGAGAAAAAGTATCCTGGTTCCTCTACTCTCTGTTTGGGGCCAGCCGGATGGAATTTAGTGCCTTATGCCAATTTAACCACAGATTACCATCGGAATTTCGGTCGGGGCGGCGGAGGTGCTGTCTTCGGCTCTAAGAATCTTGTCGCTGTAACAGTTTGGGGGAATAAGCCAGTGAGGGTTTTTGATCCCTCCAAGTTTACCGCCTTAGCTCGCCAGCTGGATGAGCAGATTGAAGCTGATGTGGCTGATCCTCAAAAGACCGTCTCTTTTCGTCCGGAAACAGGGACTACTTGGTGGTTGGACCGGGCTTTCCGAGGAGATTTTGAGGGTGATCAAGGTGGGTATTTGCCCTGGCATAATTTTGATGAAGGTTATTTTGACCCGGCTCTTTATGATCGGGTTTCCACAGCGGCTTTCTTGGCCATAGCTGGCCGACATCAGGTTTGTCATCGTTGTCGACATATTTTTTGTGCCCGCCGGGCTCGGGTAGAGAGCGGTCGTTTTCGGGGAGAGGGTGTCAGACCCGAGTTTGAAACCATCGCCCTCTGGATTAATTGTTGCCTGGTGGACCGGGAAGCTATTTTTTATCTGAATAAAAGAGCCAACGAATTAGGTGTGGATACCATGAGTTTCGGCAGTTTAACAGCCACAGCGATGGAGCTGACGGAAAAAGGATACCTAGGGGAGGAACAAAGTAAATTGCGTTTTGGAGAAGCTGAAGAAATGCTCAATTTCTTGGAAAGTGTGGCTTATCGATCGTCTCTTCTCGGACGTCTTTTTGCTCAATATCCTGATAAAATCATTGATGAATTGATGGCCCGGTTTCCACCGGCTGATGAAAAGGAGATTATTTTTTGTTTCACCCAGTCCTATGGAGGCCTGGGCTACGCCGGGATTGAGCCCAAGGTCTTTCCAGGGATGTTTACGGCCTATAGCACCTCCAATCGAGGACGTGGCGATCACACCTACGCTTGGACAATCCAAGCGGAGGAAGCCGGTTTGGCCCAGCCCGAGGAATTGGCGGCTTATGTAGTTCAATCTCAGGTAGGCAAAGCCTTGATTGATTCGCTGGGACTCTGTGATTTTTTTAGCGGTGATATTTTTTCGGACCTGTTTTTAGAATTATATCGGTCCCTGACCGGCCTGACCTATGAGATAGAGTCCCTAAAAGACTGTGGCCGGAGGATTTATCAGCTGGAAAGAAAAATTAACAATATCCAGGGAAGAAGCCGAGATTATGATGCCTTTATTCCTCCTAAATTTAGGGTGCCTCTCAAGGAAGGTCCTTACCGCGGCCGGGCGGTGGATCCAGAGTTCCAGCAGAAGATTCTTGATGTCTATTATCGTCTTCAGGGATGGACAGAAAATGGCCTGATTATTGAAAATAATGATTTTTGAAGGCAGACGAGGGTGGAGAGAATTATTAAATATTGGCGAAAGGGCTGGGAGAGGAAGGTGGAGAGCAATTCCAGAGAAAAAATTTCAAATCAACTTTTTAGCCGCGCCAAGTCCAACCTAAAGTATTAAGAGTTTTTCTGAGTTTTCCTTCACTCGAGAGCTTACCCGAAGTTTTTCTTACTTGAGCTCTTGTTGCCCCTTTTATACAGAATTTTTAGGTTCAAGGTGGGGAGGAGATAATCTTCAAATGGATTCTGGAAGTTTAGTAAGGGTGATCCTAGAAGAATAAAACCTGAGGCCATGACCTTTTTCCAATTTTTTTATTCTTCTTAAGAGGAATTATATTTGAATTTTCTCCTGGTTTTTTTTATAATCCTCCCACTAATGGCTTCCAAAATTATTGATCTCGACCATGTTTGTCTCTTGGCAGCTCTTCGTTTGACTGAAAAAGAAAAGGAAGAGTTGGCTCCCCAATTGGAAAAAATAGTGGAGTGGGTGAGGCAAATAGCTCAGGTTGATTTGTCCCCAACAGAAGAAGCTGCTTATCCAGCCGTAGATTTTCCAGCTCCTATGCGAGCGGATGTGGTCCAGTCAAGTTTTGGAGTGGAAGAAGCATTGAGTAATGCCCCAGAGAGAGACAAAGAATTCTTTAAAGTACCCCAGGTGATCGAAGGCAAGGAATGATACCTGACTCAGCTGTCAGATTGGCCCATCTCATCCGGACGGGAGAGCTCCGAGCTCAAGAAGTGGTGGAGTATTTTCTCCACAGGATAAAAGAAAAAGATGAGCAGTTGAGAGCTTTTATTACGGTCTGTGAGAAAGAAGCTCTGGCTCAAGCCCAAGCCTTAGATAAGGGTGCTCCAGCTCGGCAAGGACTCTTAGCGGGAGTTCCTGTAGCAGTAAAAGATAACATTGTCACTCGAGGAATTCGCACTACCTGTGCTTCCCGCATTTTGGAAAATTTTTATCCCCCTTATGAGGCCACTGTTGTCGAGAAATTAAAAAGAGCGGGAGCTATTATTATTGGTAAGACCAACCTTGATGAGTTTGCTATGGGTTCTTCCACTGAGAATTCGGCCTTTTTCCCTACCCGAAATCCTTGGAATTTAGATTGTGTGCCTGGTGGTTCCAGTGGCGGCTCAGCGGCGGCCGTAGCGGCGAGAGAAGTACCCCTGGCCTTGGGGTCTGATACTGGGGGATCAGTCCGCCAGCCAGCAGCTTTTTGTGGTCTGGTGGGACTTAAGCCTACCTATGGCCGGGTTTCGCGTTATGGTTTAGTGGCTTTTGCCTCTTCGCTTGATCAGATTGGCCCTTTAACCCGTTCAGTGGAAGATTGTGCTCTTTTGACTCAGGTTATTGCCGGCCAGGATCATCGAGATTCAACCACTGCCGCTCAACCGGTCCCCGATTATTTAACCGAATTAGCCCAACCTTTGACTTCTTTGAGAATTGGTCTTATCTCGGGGGAACTTTTAGAAGGCATTGATCCTGAAGTAAGAACAGCTTTTGAGAGAATTATCAATTATTTGGAAAAAGAGGGCGCTCAATTTGAAGAGATAGAATTTTCTTCGTGGAAGATAGCTCTTCCCTGCTATTATGTTATTGCCCCTTCTGAAGCCAGCTCCAATTTGGCGCGTTATGATGGTGTCCGTTATGGCTTTCGGGACCAGAAAGTCAATCAACTCCGAGCTATGTATGAAAAAACAAGGACCAAAGGCTTTGGACCAGAAGTCAAGCGTCGGATAATCTTGGGCACTTTTGCTCTGAGTGCTGGTTATTATGAAGCGTATTATGGTCAGGCTACCCGAGCTCGCCATTTAATTGCCCGCGAGTTCTCTTCAGCCCTGAAAAAGGTGGATTTTATTCTTACCCCGACCACGCCTGAGCCAGCCTTTCGCTTCGGAGCTAAAGCTGACCCCCTTGCCATGTACTTATCAGACATATTTACCGTGACCGCTAACCTAGCCGGGGTGCCGGCTATTTCTATCCCAGTAGGGATGACCAAGGAGGGTTTACCCATAGGTCTGCAGATTATCGGAGATTTTTTTCAAGAATCACAGTTGTTTAGACTTGCTTTTTTACTAGAAAAAAAAGTAGAATTTAGAAAAGAATATAATAAAATAATTTAGGAAGGAGGAAGAATGAATCGGAAAGTTCTTTCCATTATTGGTGTCTTAATTATTTTTCTGGCGTTCCAGAGTTGCGCCTCTAAACCAGAACGAACTCTTTTAAAGAGATATTTTGATGCAGTTTCTCTTAGGGATACAACCACAATGTCAACTATGGCTTTGGAACCAGTCAGCATCGATTTCGCCAGCTGGGAAATTATAGCTATTGGTGAAGAAACAGTAGAACCTTTCAAATTGCCTGAGATGGACAAAAAGGAGCAGGAACTCAAGAAAAAGGTGGAAGAGTCGGTAGGTATTACTTTAGATGCTCGAGACGCTTTAGATGAGGCCAAGTTTGAGTTGGAAAACGCCCGGACACGTTCTGCCCGGCGGGCCGCTCGAAAGAAAGTTGAAGAAATGCAGAAAAAGTACGATGAACAATATGAAAAGCATAAGAACCTCCAGAAAGAATATAACGAAGCTAAAGCAGCTGCCGCTCGTGAAGAAGAAATTGCTACTTTTTCTCTGGGGACCGGGGAATTGCCGACCATTAGAACCTTTACTGGTAAAGTTAGGTTTAAGACGGTTGATGTAGCCGTCAAGCAAAAAGATGGTGAATCCAAGACTTACCGTTTTTATTTAAGAAAATATGATTTAACCGATGAATCTCTGGGTCGGCATTATCGTGGCCGCTGGATTATTGAAAGGATTGAAGAAGTAAAATAATTTAATTTTCATTTAAAAAACCTGCTTTCTGATTAGAAGAAAGTCTTAAGTCTATTGACACATTTTGCCAATTAGTTTATAAATAAGCATCCCCAAATAAACGGGCCGTTAGCTCAGAGGGAGAGCACCGGCCTTTTAAGCCGGGTGTCGCTGGTTCGAGTCCAGCACGGCTCACCATTCACGCGCCCCTGTCGTCTAGCCAGGCCTAGGACATCGCCCTTTCAAGGCGGCAACACGGGTTCGAATCCCGTCGGGGGCGCTCTTCTTTTTCTCGAAAGAATTTCTATTCGCTTCTTTTAAAAGCTTAGAAGCCGACCTCGACAGTTTTTATTTCATTTTTTCCAAAAGCCAAATTAAGCTTTTGACCCCGACAGGATAGTTTCTTGAGACGATTTTCCATTAAATCGGTTTCATAAACCTGACGGGGAGGTTGGAAGAATTCCAGAGTTGCTTCTGTGGAAAGACCTTCTGCTTCATAAAGGCGAAGAATTAGGGTGGGGCGATCCTCAGCTTTTTTGATAGCTGCCAGAATAATGTTGGTGGGAGTGACTTTAAAGAACGACATTTTGGGAGGAAGAGTTGGTTGAGTGTTTTTCATCCCGGAACTCTTTTCCAGCCATATTGCTCGGAGAGGGACATTGAATTCGTAAGCCCGCAGCACTGTGTCTGCTTGACGCCAATCACCTTGATGGGGATAGAGAGCATAGGCGAATTCGTGCTTTCCTCGGTCGGCTAGAGGATCAGGCCAGGTAGGGGAACGCAGGAGAGTTAAACGCATAACGTTCTTTTCAATATCATGACCATATTTACAGTTATTTAGCAGGCTGACTCCGTAATCGCCGTCGGAGAGATCGGCCCAACGGATGGCTGAAACTTCAAAACGAGCTTTTTCCCAGGGAGTGTTTCTCGCTGTCGGCCGTTGAATAAAAGCATAGGGAATTTCATAAGTGGCCTGTTGGCTGTCTACTTCAACCGGGAAAGCTACTTTAAGCAAAGTATGCTCTTCCCACCAATCAGCCTTCATCTTGATGTCGATGCGAGGGAGATCGTTGTAGAGAATAATTTCTTGATTGAAAAAGGAAGAGGGAAAGTCAGTAGTGGGTTCTCGCCGGGCCTTAGCCAAGCCAAGAAAGCTTTTAGAAATTTTGATGGAGGCTAGCACGGGGCCCTGGTGGACTACCTCGAGGCGGTCATATTTGTCGAGAGTCCACTTCCGGCCGGTATAACCGATGTTCCAGGCGTCCCATCTTTCTGGGATATCTTCAAAAAGTTGTAATTGGTTGGCTGGCTGCTGGTGGGAAATTACCTCTCTTTTAGCCTGTTTATCGAAAATACTGATTATGTTGCCGGTTTCGGGGTGAAGGACAATCTTAAAAAATTTATTTTCCAGAGTGAACTTTTCCACTTTGAGGTTACTTCTATAAGAAAGTGCTGGAGCCGGCCGGATCTGATATAGTTTGTAGCCTAGAGGAGGAATATCTTTGGCTAGAAAACAAATTAATTTTCTGCCTCTGGTGGTGATTAATTGAGAAGGAATTATCTCGCCGCGGTGGTTTTCCACGACTAGATTTTCCTGAGAACTTAAATGCCGGGGAAGAGCCACTTTTACCAGGCCGTCTCTTTTCCAGGAAAGGGAATTGAAAACCAATAAAGGGGAATCATTGAGAGTCGGCGGGATTTTGACTTTTTGGGCGAGGAAAAGAAGGCCTTGATTGATGACCTTCCGCGTCACTTGGGCCGCTCGCTGGTAGAATTCTTCGGCATCCCGATAGACTGGATGGATACTGGAGCCGGGGAGGATATCATGAAATTGGTTAAGGAGGACATTTTTCCAGGCTCGGGTCAAGGCTTTTTGGGGATAGTCTTTATCCCAGAGAAAACCCAGAGAGGCAATTTTTTCGGCTTCGGTCAGCCAGACTTCTGAACGACGGTTCCATTTTTTGGTTTTAGCTTGAGTAGTGTAAGTTCCCCGATGATATTCCAGATAAAGTTCATCTTTCCACAGTGGAATGGTCGAGGCAGCTTTTTTCTGAATTTTCTGAATAAATTCGTGGAAAGGTTTATGGATTAATTGAGGAAAGAGGGCCTGTTTTTCATGGTTACGGGCCCGGTCGAGCATTTCCCGATTAGGACCGCCACCGTGGTCTCCCAGGCCGTAAAGAATATAAGTTTGTTGAAGCCCAGTATTCCGCTCGAAATTTTTCAAGCCTTCAATCATCCTCTCGGCCCGCAGACTTCCGACATAACCCGTGGGTGGAAAATAAGTAAGAATTCGGGAACCGTCTGGAGCTTCCCACCAGAAAAGAAAATAGGGAAAAGAAGTGGTGTCGTTCCAAAAAATTTTTTGAGTCACGAAAGCCTTAAATCCTGACTTAACCAGAAATTGGGGCATATTCCAGTTGTAACCAAAAGAATCTGGATTCCAACCAATAGTCACATCGACTCCAAATTTTTCTTTAAAGTAACGTTTCCCATAGAGAATTTGGCGGACAAAAGATTCTCCATCAATAAGATTACAATCAGGTTCGACCCACATCCCTCCGACGATTTCCCAACGCCCTTCGCGGACTTTTTGGCGGATTTTCTCAAAAAGTTGGGGGTACTTTTTTTCGATCCATTCATAAAGCTGGGCCTGGCTTTGGATATAAATGATTTCGGGATATTCCTCCATATTTTGAAGGATAGTTTCAAAGGTAGCCCGCCCCACTTCAATTGTTTCCAACCATCTCCATAGCCAGGCTAGATCAATATGAGAATTGCCACCGACATAAATAGTAAAATTTTTAGCGTATTTAATAACGGGCTGAAGTTCGAAATAGAATTTCTTTAGACTGTTTTCTACTTGGGAATAATTTCCTTCTTTGAGGGCTTGAAGGTTAATTTGACGAGTTGCTTTATAGAAGGCGGCGAGGATTTTTTTGAATTCCTTAGAATTTATTCTTTTCCGGTAAACTGGAGACAGGGGCCGGAGACGATGGGGAGGCAAGGGTGGTTGGGGGGCAAGTTCGAGTAGTTTCATTCCTAATTTTAAGTCTAGAAGACAGCGATTAAGTTTTTCTTCAGCCTCAATGGCCCGGGGATAGACGAGACGAGCTGTCTGGAGCTGAAGGAAGGTACCAGGCTCAGCTTGTTTCCGAGAGAGCAATGGCAAGCGACCTTTGTTTTCCAGCCGAAGAGCAATAAGGTAACTCGCTTGGGGGTTAGCTTGATCAACCAAAGGAAAGATTTTAGTTAGGCTGCGGGCTGAATTGCCGAAATCTAGAGTGAAATTCTGAAGTAATTGTCCATTAAGAAAAATTTGGCCGGAGAATATTCCTAGGCCCCGAAAAATCAGACGGAGAGATACTTCCTGACCGGCGGTAGGAATTGCAGCAAAGTGAGAGGGAATAGTAATTTGGTGACGAAGCCAGATGAACTTTTTTTCACGTAAAGTCAAGGAACGGGGGCGAGTTTCCCAAGAGGAATCATCGTAAGAAGGAGAGGCCGCTGAGGGGAAATCTTGACAAGAGACTTTCCAGAAGGGAATGGAGGCATCGATCAGACTCTCAAATTCCTGAATAAGATGTTGAATTTTTTGAGATTCCTGGGCCTGAAAAGGGAGAGAAATAATAAGTAAAGTTAGAAAGATGCCCAAAATAAGACGAATGGAATTTCTCATTGGAGACTCCCTTCTAAGTAAAAGGTTTGATGACCATGGAAAGCGGCTGAATCTTATCAATTCCCCGACGAAAGGTCAATATGGATTTAAAGAGAAGGCTTGTGCTCATTTTTGAATTTTTTGTGGAGCCAGAAAAGGCCAACAGCCGGCAATTGATAAATGGTGAGAATTACAGGGGCAAGAATGAGCCAGTAAATGTTGAATTCGGGGAGAAAGAGAAAAAGAAAAAAAGCAATTCCCAGAATAGAGAAAATTATGGAAAGCACCAAGAAGAGAGAACTGAGAAATTTATGCAGATTTAACATCAAACCTCATTTTATAAAATTTGAGAAAATAAAAAAGGGGGTTTGCGAAATTAAAATCAGGTCTTCACCCTTCACCTTTGAATAACGAAGGTTTTTTGTCATTCCTTAGCCTATCTAATCTAAGAACTCTTTCCCGAAACCAATCTTTTACCAGAGCGAGAGAATGTTAAATAACCTAAAAATGTTAAACAAGATAGCAGAAAGAGGGATAATTTAAACCCGCTCACCCATAACTTCTTCGCTTAAGAGGTTTTCCTTGAGATCCAAGGTGAAAGGTGAGGACTTGCCCGCAAAGCGTCCCTCTTAGCAGGTATCCATTAGTACCGTGAACTAAAAAGAGAATTAGCGCTTTTTGTTATTTTCGGGTACTTCCTCCTTTAATAATTTAGGGATTAATCAATTCCGGAGAAAATTTTTAGGCCTGAAGGATGTATCCTTCCTTGAAAAGAGATAAGCAAGCCTCAACTACCTCCGGGTCATAGAGTTTGCCTTTGTTTTTCTGGATTTCTTGAAGCGCTTCCTGGATGGCCTTGGCTGGACGATAAGGCCGGTGAGAAGCCATGGCCTCGACCACATCAGCCACAGCAATAATGCGGGCTTCAAGAAGAATTTGATCGTTTTTTAGTCCTTGGGGATACCCACTGCCATCAAGACGTTCATGGTGCTGATGAACAATTTCGGCGATCGGCCAGGGAAATTCAATATTTTTGAGAACTTCGTATCCTACCTGAGGATGAGTTTTAATGATGTTGTATTCTAACTCAGAAAGCTGCCCAGGTTTACTCAAAATTTCAGCTGGGATGTGGATTTTACCTATATCGTGAACTTCCGCGGCTAATTTGATAGCTTCGATTGTTTCCTGAGGAAGTCTCATCTTTTCAGCTATAGCTGCCGAGAGAAGAGCCACTCGGCGTTGATGTCCGGCGGTGTAGGGGTCACGCATTTCAATTGTCGAGGCTAAAGCTTGAATAGTCCCAATCATGGCTTTCGTCATTTTCTCCAAGCTTTTCAGCTGTTCTTCTTCTGCTTTTCTTTGGGCGGTTATATCAGCTAAGGTCAGAACCACTCCACTGATGACTTGTTTCTCATTTTCGATAGGTGAAATTAGGGGAGCAATGGGAATCAAATGCCCTTCTCGGTTAGCTAAAAGACACCGGGGAGGAAAGACGAATTGTGAGCCTGAGTGAAGATCTTTGAGAGGGATTTTAATTATTTTTTGTTTGTTTTCATCGATTATTTTCACCACTTTATTTAAAGATTGCCCCAGGGCTTTGTCTTCGGGCCAACCGGTTAATTTAACCGCTAAGGGATTCATGAAGGTTATCCGACCTTGAGCATCAGTAGCAATTAAGCCCTCGCGGATACTGGTTAAGATAGTAGAGAGCCATTGTTCTCTTTCTTTCAACCGGTTTTCCATTTTGAATTTATACAGGGCCACTTCAATGGTGGTCCGCAATTCTCTTTCTTCGAAAGGCTTTAAGAGATAACCAAAGGGCTCTGATTTTTTGGCCTGTTCCACGGTGATCTGGTCAGTGTAAGCGGTCATATAAATAATCGGAATATTAAGATTGAAATAGATGTAGGAAGCCGCTTCTACTCCGGCTCGTTTGCCTTCCAGCATAATGTCCATCAGCACCACATCCGGTTTTAATTCTTTAGCCTTCTCGATAGCCTCGGAGGCGGTGTTGACCACGGCCACAACGTCGTAATCGATATTGGTGAGCATGTGATGAATGTCGCGGGCGATGATGACTTCATCCTCCACTAGGAGAACTTTTGTTTTGTCCGAAGAGGTCATTGTTTTGAATCTCCTCGATAATTTAGGGGGCGCTGATTTTTATTAGGAAGCCGCCAGGAATTGGCCGCGAAACTAATAGAAAAGGAATGTGGGGTGAAAAAGGAATCCATCATCTTACTTTTTAATATGCAAAAAATTTATAATAAAGTAAAGGAGTTTTTCTGGGCTAGCCGCCGCTGGCTGGCTAGGCTGCCCTGAAAAATCTTTTAAACATTCCCTAATGGAGGGGAAAAACAAAGAGATTGGGGATTATTTGAGAAGATAAATTGAATGGGGTTTGAGTCTCTACCTTTCACTTAAGCGGGGAAAGGCAGCTGCCTCGAATAGGAGTTTTTGATAAGTTGATTTTAAATTGCCCTCTTTTTCTTATTTTATTATTTTTTCTTATTTGACCCTCTCCTTGGATAAGGTTGAGGACCATCGAGGGGAAGAAGTTCTTCGTTTAGACTAACCAAAAACGACTAAAATCTTGGTTATTCAAGGCTAAAAAGGGAAGGCCTAGCCTCAAATTTCTCCTCAAATAATCATCCCTTTAAGTGTGGCCAAAATTGGCCCCAATTTTTTAAAAAAATGTCATCTTATTTTTCTCTGACCCTTTGTGTCTCCAAAATTGGCTCCAATTTTAAGGAGGAATTGCCATATAATGCCGGTCTTTGAGTTTTTACTGGAAGAAAAATGATAGTGAAGTAAGCCTATTTTCTTTTATAGCAGACGATTTCAGAGATAAAAAAAAGAGTGCGCCCGGAGAGATTCGAACTCCCGACCTTCTGATTCGTAGTCAGACGCTCTATCCGGCTGAGCTACGGGCGCACTCAACTCATAGCGAGCTAGTTCAATATAGCTTAACCTGGTTGAATTTTCAAGAATTGAAAAGAAAAGGTCAGCCTTACCCTACCCGATGTCCTTAAATCTGAGCAGCCTCTTCCTCCCTTCCCAAGTACTTTCTGGGGATTCGATTTATAAATATAAGCGGGCGGGAATTGCTAGCCGAAAGATCAATAAAGTTTTTTGGCTATTTTGAAGGGGCAAAAGCACCTAATTGGGCACTTTAGGATCTTTTTGAGGCAAAGAAAAATTTTATGTTCGAGGCAAGAGTGGTGGGCGGTACTGGGTTCGAACCAGTGACCCCCGGTTTGTAAGACCGGTACTCTACCCCTGAGCTAACCGCCCAAACATTTGGCTCTTTCTGGAGAACCAGTGTTCCTAAAATTAGAGAAATCTCGCCTCTTTGTCAAGCTTGGGGAAGGGCGAGGGGAAGTTGAAGGGCGGAGAATTGGAGTTAAGAGCCGCAGACAGGGAGTTGTTTCCTCAGAGAATTTTAAATATTGAAATTACAAAACACTGACCAGAGAAAAAGAATAATTAGATGAAATATATTAAATAATCAGATGGAGTTACTCTCTGAATTGTCCTTGAGGGAGCCTAGTTTAAAAAAAGATAGCCTCCAAAGAGGAAGAGGTGGTCAAAAAGTTAAGAGATATTATTGGAAGTATAAAATGGCGATATATTTATCTTGAGGTTTTGATGAAGCGACTTTCAGGGATAAGCAATTGACATAAGCGGAGGGGTGTGATAAAGTGAGAATCCATCTCCCAATCTGGTGAGAGTTTTAAATCTGAGTCAATCGAGGTAATCCAATGTTTGCGGTGATAAAAACAGGTGGTAAACAGTATCGAGTCCAGGAAGGTGATGTCCTGGAGGTCGAAAAACTCGACTACGAAGTCGGTCAACAGATTGAATTCAAAGATGTTCTGCTGGTGGAGGCTGAGGAGAAGACTCTAATCGGTACTCCTCTGGTGGATGAAGCCAGAGTCGTGGCCGTGGTTCTTGAGCATTTTAAAGGCGACAAAGTTATTGTTTTTAAGAAGAAAAGACGGGAACAATATAAGCGGAAGAAGGGTCACCGTCAGCAGCTCTCAAAAGTAAGGATTGAAAAGATTCTGGTAGGCGAGGAGAAGCTGAAGAAACCAGCGGCGGCTAAGGCTAAGACCAATGCTCTTGCTGCCAAAAAGGCTGTCTCAGTCAAGGAAACTCCACCACCAGCTGAAAAACCAACCCCTGAGGCGAGTCCTGCTGTGCCTGCCGAAAAAGAGACCAAAGCTGCTCCCAAGAAAGCAGCTGCAGCCAAGAAGACCACCTCGGCCACTGCTAGAAAAAAGTCAGCGACCAAAACCAGTGTCAAGAAGTCAAGCGAGGCGACTGAATCTAAGCCTAAGAGTAAGGCCCAAAAATCTGAGACTTCAACCGCCAAGAAATCTGCGCGGACCAGTAAAATTAAAAAAGAAAAAGGGACTAAGGAGTAAATAAAATGGCCCATAAAAAATCAGGTGGTAGCGCCAAAAACGGTCGGGACAGCCACGCCAAAAGGTTAGGGGTAAAGCGTTTCGGCGGTCAGTTTGTCCGAGCCGGCTCGATTATTGTTCGCCAGAGAGGAACTCCCTTTAAGCCCGGCTTAAATGTCGGCCGAGGTAAAGATGATACTCTGTTTGCTTTAGTCGACGGCTATGTCAAATTCAGGGTAAAGGGGAAGAGAAACAAGGTAGTTTCCGTCATTCCTAGAGAAGAGGTGGCTGCACCCAACTGATGTTTGTTGACCAAGTCGAAGTTACCCTTCTCGCGGGCAGGGGAGGAGATGGTTGCATCAGTTTCCGGCGAGAGAAGGGTGTTCCCCGGGGCGGACCTGATGGAGGCCGGGGAGGAGATGGAGGCAGTATTTATCTTGTGGCTGATGCCCATTTGAAGACCCTAGCCTATTTTCGTTTCCATCCTATAATCAAAGCTCCGCGGGGGGCCCATGGCCAGGGCAGTAATCGTCAAGGGAGAAAGGGCCAAGACCTATATCTGCGGGTTCCCGTAGGCACCGTGGTGCGAGAGAAGGAAAGTGGACAGGTGGTCTTTGATTTTACTCAGGCAGGTCAGACTTATTTAGCTGTCAGCGGCGGTCGGGGAGGCCGAGGGAACGCCTTTTTTGCCACACCGACTCACCAAGCTCCACGATTCCGGGAGAAAGGAACGCCAGGTGAGGAGAAAAGTTTTATCCTCGAATTAAAATTAATTGCCGATGTCGGTCTAGTAGGTTTCCCTAATGTAGGCAAATCGACCTTGATTTCCCGGATTTCAGCCGCCCGTCCCCGTATCGCTGATTACCCTTTTACCACTCTGATTCCTCACTTGGGGGTGGTCGATGTGGATGAGGTCCATAGTTTTGTGGTGGCTGATATCCCCGGCTTGATTGAAGGCGCCAGTCGGGGACAGGGGTTGGGGAGTCGTTTCCTCCGGCATGTGGAAAGGACGAAAATTTTGGTGCATCTGCTGGATGTTTCTCCTTATTCCGGACGTGACCCTGTGGAGGAATATCAAGTCATCCGAGAAGAATTGGCCGCTTTCAATCCCCAGTTGGTGGCCCGGCCTCAGGTTATTGTGGCCAATAAAGTTGATCTTCTTCATGAGGAAAGTCAAGCCAAAGAGCGACTGGAGCCAGTGAGACAATTGGCCCGGAAACTCAGCGTGCCTTTTTTCCCTGTTTCAGCTCTCCGGGGTGAGGGATTGAAGCCTTTAGTTAATGAATTGTTTCAAATGTTACAAAAGGAAAAAAAGTATTACGAAAAGAATGGAAAGAATAAGTAAATTAGGTATTTTTGGTGGAACTTTCAACCCCATTCATCTGGGCCATCTTCGAGCCGGAGAGGAGGTCTATCGCCGGGCCAGGCTGGACAAGATTCTTTTTATTCCCGCCTATATCCCTCCTCATAAAAAACAGGTTAATATTGCTCCGGCCGAAGACCGCCTGGCTATGTTGCGCTTGGCTCTGGCCGGACGTCAGGAATTTGTGCCTTCGGCCATTGAAATTGAGGATCAACGCACCTCTTATTCCATCTATACTTTGAAGAAGATAAAACGACTTTACCCTCAGGCAGAGCCATTTTTTATTATCGGTGTTGATGCTTTTCTAGAGATTGAAACTTGGAAAGATTATGAACACGTTCTTGAGGAAAGCAATTTTTTAGTTATGAGCCGACCAGGCTATAGATTAGCTGAAGTTAAAGAAATTCTCCCTAACCGCTGGCAGTCGAGAATTGCTTGGTTAAAGGAGGAAGAGAAAGAGAGTCGTTTTTCTTCCGATTATACTATTTATTTAGTAGAGATAAATGCTTTACCTATTTCAGCCTCAGAGATAAGAGACAAGGTCAGGCGAGGCGAGTCAATCGCCCACCTAGTGCCTCCCGCGGTGGCCGATTACATCCACCGACATCATCTTTATCAGGATGGATTATGAAAGAGAAAATTTCAATCACCACGCTCAAAAATTTAAATTTGCCTAAGAAGACTCTTCCCGCCCCCATCAAAAAAGTGGTTAAATTAGCTCAAGCTAAAAAAGGTGAGCAAATAATTGTTCTCGAGCTAAAAGAATTAACCTCCTTCACTGATTATTTTATCATTATGCATGGTCAGTCAGAGAGACAGATTTTAGCCATCTATGAGCATATCGAAACTGAACTGAAAAAGATAAATCTACGGCCTTTGGGAGTAGAAGGAGTGAGCCATGCCGAGTGGGTTCTCATGGATTATGGTGATTTTATTGTTCATATATTTTCCCGCCAGGCTAGAGAGTATTATTCTTTAGAGAAACTTTGGGGGGATGCTCCCCGCGCCGTCTGGAAATAATTCGGAATTAGAATCTTCCTTGTTTTCTTAAAGTAAAGAAAATACGTTTTTTCAACTAATATTTTTTCTTAGAGGGGAAAAAAGGTTGACTTTTCCCGACGGACTCCTTATTTTATTGAACACCCTGCTTTTAAGAGGGGGAGTTGATCTTATGAAATTGCGACTTATCTGGCCAGGCAAATGTCGTCAGCCTCACTTGCTCTATCTCCTTCAGCAATATCAACAGCGAATTAATCGCTACTTCCCCTGCGAAATAGTGGAGACAGCTACCGCCAAGGGTCTCTCCGAACGAGAAAAGCAAAAAATCCTGAAAATAGAAGGAGAAAGTATTGCCAAAAATCTTCAACCTGGCTATATTATCTGTCTTTCTGATCAAGGAGAGGAAATGAATTCAGAAGAATGGCGAGATTTTTTAGCCCGATTGTTTAATTCGTCTGTGAAAACGGTGAATTTTGTTGTCGGAGGTTTTTTAGGATTGGAAGAATCAATACTTAAACAGGCGGATAAAGTAATTTCTCTCTCTCGAATGACATTTTCTCATGAAACCATACGTCTGATGTTAGTTGAACAGCTTTATCGAGCCATAACCATGATCCGGGGTTTAAAATACGCCAAATAGGGGGAAAAATTGGATAAAAAGGATAAAGAAAGATTTAAAAAAATACTCCTCCAAAAGAAAGAAGAAATAATCAGTAAGATTGTTGAGTTCGATTCGGAAAGTAAGGAAATTGAGCCCGAAGTTGCCCAAGATTTGGCGGATCGAGCCGACAATACTTACACTAAAGAGTTTCTTTTAAGCTTGTCCACCCAGGAAAGAAAGCAGCTTAGGTTGATAGATCGGGCTTTGCAGCGGATTGAGGAAGGCACCTACGGTCAATGTGAGATGTGTGGGGAGAAAATAAGCAAGAAAAGATTAGAGGCTATTCCTTGGACTCCTTATTGTGTCCGGTGTCAGGAGAAAGCCGAGGAAAGGACCGAGCCAGAGCCTTTTTAAGGCCAGGTTTTTTCCGTTCCCTGGAAAAATTTTTTGAATTTCTTTTTTTCCCCTCTTTCTGTCAGATTTGTGGGAAATTTTTAGAGGCTCCTGAGGAGAAAATTGTTTGCCGGAAGTGTTGGGAGCAAGTACTTCCTCCACCTCCTGGCCATTGCTTCCAGTGCGGACGATTTTATGAATTGGCTGAAATTTCCTTTTTGTGTCTCGATTGCCTTCGGCAACCCCCCTGGCTGACCATCCATCGTTCTGGTTTTCCTTATCAGGGTGTCCTGAAAGAGATAATTCTTCTTTTGAAGTTTAAAGAATATAGCTGTTTAGCTCGACCTTTAATTGACCTGGCTTTCAGGTATTTTCGGGATGACCATGCTCTCTGGGAAGGAGTGGATTTACTGGTTCCGGTGCCCCTTCATTCCCGCAGGGAAAAAGAAAGAGGCTATAATCAAGCCCGTTTATTGGCTCAAGCCTTGGCGGAGAAGGTAAATCTTCCCTGGGAAGCCAAAGTTTTGAAAAGAATAATCAATTCACCACCCCAAACTTCTTTAAAGGGAAAAGACCGGCGGAAGAATGTCAGAAATGTCTTCCAGGTCAAGAAAGGCCAAGCAATTGTGGGCCGGATTATCTGTCTGGTAGATGACGTTTACACCACTGGAGCAACTTTGAATGAATGTGCTCGGGTGCTTTTAAACGCCGGGGCGAAAGAAGTTCGAGCAGTCACTTTGGCCCAGGCCTGAAATCAACATCGTGATTATTGTCGTGCTCATTATCACCCTCATCGTCATCGTCGTCAGGGCCACTTCCGTCATTATTATCCATCTGGAAGGCGAAAGGGATGATTAATTATCTGTTATGATGAATAGCTAGAATTATTCACAAGTTAACCTTATTGGAATAAATGAGTTGAGTCAGGTAGCCGGGTTTGGCCGCGCAATCGGCTTGCTCAAAACCCGAAGGAGTGAGGTGAGCGCGCTCCTGAGACCAAGGAAACTAACTTTGGGCAATGAAAAGGACATAAGCGCAAGATTAAAAGTTGTCTTGGAGAGAGAAGCAAAGGAGGCGATTAAAATTATGGAAGTAGATTTTTGGGGGTATTTTAGTATTTTCGGAGGGATGGGAGTAAAATTAGGGAAATAAATTATGGTTGCGGCCTTAATTTGTCACTACTCCGGTAGATAATTAACCGAAGAGGTGTGTTCTTTTTTCTCAGCAGCCGCCGGCCTACAACAAAAAAAAACGCTCTCCCTTCTGGCCGGAAGGGAGAGCGCTTTAAGAGATTACTTCAATTATTTCTTCTTGGATTCTTTTTTGCTGGCTTTGAGGACCTTGACCTTCCGAGGTTTGAGCTCGGGTTTCTTGGGCATGGTGATCTTTAAAATGCCGTTATCGTATTCCGCGGAGATTTTGTCCTGGTCAACATAGTTGGGCAGCGTGAAGGACCGGCAGAAGGAACCGTAGGCCCGTTCAATCCGGTGGTAATTTTCCTCTTTGATTTCTTTTTCCATCCGGCGTTCACCGCTGATGGTCAGGGTGTTGTCTTCCACTTTAATTTCAATATCTTTTTCATCCATGCCCGGGAGTTCCGCGGTCAGCACGACTTCATGTTCAGTTTCGTAGATGTCGACCGAAGGAGTCCATGAACCAGCCAGGAGGTCCTGCTCTTCACCTCGGGAGGCGAAGAAGTCCTCAAAGAGCCGATTCATCCTTTCGCGCAAAGTGATCATATCCCGAAATGGATCCCATCGAATGATGGCCATTTTATCACCTCCTTATCAAAATTTCTTAGTCCATTAATAATATAATATCTTAGTCAACTTTTGTCAAGTCCTAGCAAAAAAATTTTATTTTTGTTGGCCTCGGATTAAAAGGGTCATTTCTCCCTTGAGAAAGTGATGGTTTATTTGACTTAATATTTCCTCTACCTGACCTCGAATAAATTCTTCGTGAATTTTGCTTATTTCCCGGGCAATCACAATTTCCCGATTGCCTAAAATTTCTTTCACCAGAGCTAAGAATTTTTCCAGCCGCCGGGCGGGCAGAAAAAAGATGAGAGTACCCGGTTCAGCAGCAACCTCCCGGAGGAGTTTTCGAGTACCTTCTTTTTTAGGCGGGGGAAAGCCTAAAAAAAGAAAGCGGTGGGTGGGCAAGCCCGAAGCAGCTAAGGCCGCGGTAATGGCCGAAGGTCCGGGGACGGGCGTTATTTTAATTCCAGCTTGGAGAGCCTCCCTAATTAGAGGAAAGCCAGGGTCCGAGAGACCCGGAGTACCGGCATCACAGACTAAGGCAATTTTCTGGCCTTCTTTCAATTTTTTTAAGAGAAAGGGTATTTTCTGTTTTTCCCGGGGATGGAAATAACTGATTAAAGGCTTTTTTAAGCCATAGTGATTAAGGAGTTTAAGGGTTCGACGGGTATCTTCACAAGCGATTAAATCGACCGTTTTCAAAACTTCCAAGGCTCGGAAAGTGATATCTTTTAAATGACCGATGGGAGTGGCCACAATAAAAAGCTCACCTGGGGAAAAAGTAGACCCACGCTTCATTTATTTATCCCAGTCATAGGGATAAAGGAAGTCATGAGTAACCGTTCTTTCGGAGAGTTTAGGGATGAGAGGTGGCTTCCGTTTGAATTCGCTCTTTTTTATCAGAGAAATTATTCGATCAACTTTAGCCGCTGGATAGCCCTGGTTAATTATGGCTTGACGCGGTTGTCTTTGGTCCACTAAGCGAAAGAGAATTTGGTCTATTTCGTCATAAGTCAGCCCCAATTCGTCTTCATCGGTTTGTCCGGGCCAGAGCCCGGCGGTAGGGGTTTTGGCAATGATCTTTTCGGGAACTCCCAGATGGCGGGCCAGCTGGCGGATTTGAGTTTTATATAAATCACCTAAGGGATTTATGGCTGAGGCCATATCACCGTGAATAGTGCCATAGCCGAGAAGAAGTTCAGTTTTATTGCTTGTCCCCAGAATCAGAGCCTGGTGGCGGGCGGAAAAATCGTAGAGAATGGCCATTCTTTCCCGAGCCATTTTATTGCCTTTAAGAATTCTGTTTTCGGTGGGATATTGCTGGAAATAAGCATCAATCATCGGAGAAATATCAATAATTTGGCTGTTGAATCCCAGTTGGCGGGCTACCTCCTGAGCATCAGCCACATCACGGGAAAAGCTTTGGCCGTAAGGCATGATGAGAGCCATAATATTAGCCGGAGAAAGAGCTCGAGCCCCTAGGAAAGCAGTCACTGAGCTATCAATGCCTCCCGACAGTCCAAGGACAGCTCGTTGAAAACCTAGTTTTTTGAATTCTTCGCGGATGAAGGTGGTGAGAAAATCTTCAATAAAAGCGAGATTAATCTTCATCATGGTTGATTATTTTCCCCAGAGAACGCCAGATAATCTCAGGTCGGTTATCCCGGCGGTAGAATCTTTTTTGCCTGATCCGACGAAGTTCTTCAGGGTTAATCTCCTGGATAAGAAAATGCTCTTTCAGGTCAGGGGCCCGGGCCAGGAGTTGACCGGCTGGGTGGTAAATGAAAGAGCCGCCGGCGAAACCCTTACCATCTTCAAACCCCACCCGATTACAATAGCAGACATAAGCACTGGAGAAATAAGACACGGTTTCGCCCATCAGCTCCCACATCCGCTGGCTGGCAAAGCCTGCTTCCTCTTGAAGACCCCGGCCGGGGGCCGCGCTGATAACAAAAATGTAGTCCGCGCCTCCACTGAAAAGCACATAGCTAGTGCCGTAGTGAAGGAAATCGTAACAAATGAGGAGTCCCGCCCGGCCGAAGGGAAAATTAAAACTGGAGATGAGGCGACCGGCAGCGAAGAATTTGCCTTCTTCAAACATACCATAAGTGGGCAGATAAACTTTACGGTGGAGATGAAAAATTTGTCCTTGTCCCAGGCAAGCAGCCGAGTTGTAAAAGACGCCGGGTTCTTTTTCCTCGACGAAGCCAAAGATGACAATTAGGTCTTGACTGGCCTCGAGGAGCTGTTGGAAAATTGGACTGCGGTCAGGTTGAAGGGCCACTTCCGGGACTAAATCCCGGAGGAGATAGCCGGTCAGGCTTAATTCGGGAAAGATTAAAATATCAACTTTTTTTTGCCGGGCTTGGCGGATATAATCGAGATGAATTTTGAGGTTTTTGTCAATATCCCCGAGGACAGGCCTCATTTGGACCAGGGCTACTTTCATCTTACTACTGAAATATCACAATTTTATCTGGTTTTCAAATTAATCATTCAAATATAAACCGCCTTTTTACCCTTCTGGTCTAGTTTGGAAAGTCTTGTCTTTTCTTGAGGCAATGATTCTCTGGGGATGAAATAGTCAGAGAGGCAGCCTGGCCTGGAGTAGGTGGTCTTGGAGTTGGAAAGAGGTGTCCAAAGAGGTTTATATCCTTAATTCTTTCCTTAATAATTCAGAAAAAAAGAAAAAAATTTTCCCCACAAGAAGTAAACTTATAAAAATCTAGCTGTTCTGGTTATTTTCACTCTCGGCAGAAATAACTACCCTTATTTTTACCAAAGGCAACTCTGGTGGAACAGGGGAGTATCTATATTTCTGTGAGGCTCGAGTTGTCTTTTCAATTGATTTTCTGGCCGAAATTGAGGAGCAGATCTTTTCCTTTCACCCAAGAAGAAAAAACTCCTTATTCTTTCCCTAACAGGCAAGTCTTAAAACATCTTCCCCCGCTGGGGGCTTCGCTTTATCCATATCCAATAAGATAGGTAGCAAAAGAGGGGAAGGAAATTAAATTTCAACCAAACCAAAAATTCCTTCCTTTAGCTTTCACCAAATTCCGATCAAAGGAGAAAGGTGAAGACCTAAGCCCCTCTTTAACGGAAATATGGGTGCTTTCGGGGAGAAGAAAAAGGATGACATTCCTTTTGTCTTAGGATAAATTATATTGTTAATTCAGAATTTTTTAAGAATGGGGGTCAATGGTCGTTTAGGATGGAGAAAATTAGAGAGGAAAGGGAGAAAGTTTAACTAAGAAAGAACAATAAAATTGAAAATCTTGAGCGGATGTAATATAAATTATCCAGAGAGGGAGCCTGCCTGCGGTGAATTTGGCTAAAGCGTGGTCATAGATGGAACATATAGCTCTTTATTTAAGAAGTATTTATTTTAATCGCCAAAGTGGACGGTTGATTTATCGAGGTAAAAGTATCTATAAATTTCTTTTCTTCCGAGAAGGACAGTTGGTTTTTGCCAAGACCAATCAACCCGATGAACTATTAGGTCGAGTTCTCCATCGAATGGGGAAGCTTTCAGATGAAGAATATGAACGTCTGGACGAGATAGTTACCCCCAAGAAGTATATTGGAGAAATTCTAATTCAAAAGAAAATGATTACCACAGAAGAACTGTTTCGGGCCTTGCAAACCCAGATGCGAGAAATCGTGCTCAATCTATTTCCCTTGTTTGAAGGCCAATTTAAATTTCAGGAGAGGAAAGAATCAGGGCTGGATGAATTCGAAATTAAGCTGGCTTTGCCGGGAATAATCGAAGACGGTATTCGCCGCTTAAAGTTTCATCCAGCGTTGCGAGAGTATTTTCAAAAGAAAAAATTCAAAATTGGGAATAAAGAGTTTTATTTCCGTTTGACCGAGGAGGAAAAGGCTATCCTTCAAGGCATTGAAGATGGCCGGACTCTGGAAGAAATTTACCAGGCCTCATCCCTTGCGGAAGAAGATTTTTGGAAAAGTTTATATTTGATCCATTGTTTAGGTTTAGTAGATATTGAAGAAGAGGAAGTTTCCCCGGATCAAGAAGCCGTCTCTTCGGAAAAACTGGAAGGGAAGTTAAAGGAGGATCTGGAAGAAATTATTCGCTTACAACAAAGCTTGGAAGGATTGAACTACTATCAATTACTTAATGTTCAACCTTCTGCTTCCCCAGCCGAAATGAAAAAAGCCTATTTTCGTCTGGCCCGGAAATATCATCCTGATCTTTATCCCCGAGATTTGCCCCCTGAAATAAAAGATAAAATTGCCGATGTTTTTGATGCTATTACTAAGGCTTTTAAAACTTTATCCGACCCAGCCAAAAAGGAAGAGTATGACAAAAAACTTGAATCACCGGAATATCTGGATGGAAAAGAGTTGGAGCATCGAGCCGAAGTCAAGTTTCGTCAGGCCAAAACACTCTATAATCAGGCTCGTTATGAGGAGGCCTACGCTCTGTTGAGAGAAGCCACCCGGTTGATAAAGAATAAAGGCAACTATTTTCTTTTAATGGGGATGACTTTGGCTAAGTTGCCGGGCTATCTGAAGGAGGCTGAGGAAAGCTATCTCAAAGCTATTAAACTTGAACCTTGGAATCCAGAAAGTTATGTAGCTCTGGGGCTGCTTTATAAAAATGAAGGCTTGGTTCTTCGGGCCAAGAAACAGTTTCAACGAGCTCTGTCTTTGGACCCTGACCACCGAGTCGCCAAAAAGGAGTGGGAAGAGTTGGGCGGGTTGGGAAAAAAGAAGAAAACATGGCGGGACCTCTTGTCGATGGATATCTTTGGTAAAAAAAAGAAGTAGTATTTGGCGGTTATTTCTCTAATCCGGCTTGTCTCAGAAATTCCTCTTCGTCCCAGATGGTGATATTATAATCTTTGGCTTTCTGTAGTTTGGAGCCAGGATTCCGGCCCATTATTACTACCGAAGTTTTGCGACTGACCGAAGAAGTTACTCGACCGCCCAATCTTTCAATTATTTCCCGAGCTTCATCCCGAGTGTAATGCTCTAGTTCCCCCGTGAGGACAAAAGTTAAGCCCACAAAGGGTTGGGCGGTTGGTTCGGTAGTAACTTTAGCTTCCCCTCTTACGCCGGCTTCCTTTAAGCGCCGGATGAGTTCCTGGTTTTCCTTTTGTTGGAAGAAGAAGACAATACTTTCAGCCACTTTGGGTCCAATATCGGGTAAGGCCAGCAGTTCTTCTAGAGATGCCTTGGAGAGCGCCTCCAGGCTTTGAAAGTGTTCAGCTAAGGTTTGAGCTGTGCGTTCCCCGACATAGCGGATGCCCAGGGCATAAAGCAATCTGGCCAAGTCCTGGTGTTTGGAAGCTTCTATCTGATCCAGAAGATTTTGGGCACTTTTAGGGCCCATTCTTTCTAGTTTGACCAAATCTTCTTTCTTGAGGTGATAGAGGTCAGGGATGCTCTGCACCAGTTTTTGGGCCAACAACTGGTCCACTAAGGCTTCACCTAGTCCTTCAATGTTCATGGCCCGGCGGGAGGCGTAATGAAGAAGGGACTCTCGAAGACGAGCTGGACAGGAAGGATTAATGCATCGGGAAATGACTTCTCCTTCAGGTTTAAAGACCGGTGAGCCACAAACTGGGCACCGAGTGGGAAAAGAAAAGGGTTTTTCTTGGCCAGTCCGTCTTTCTTTCATGACTGAGACTACTTTTGGGATAACATCACCACTTCTTTCAATTAAGACGTAATCACCGATGCGAATGTCTTTCCGCCTTATTTCTTCCTCGTTGTGCAAAGTCGAGCGGCTGATGGTGGTGCCAGAAAGTTGAACTGGTTCCAAAATGGCTACAGGGGTTAAGGCTCCGGTTCGACCCACCTGAACTTTGATATCAATTATCTTGGTAGTGGCCTGCCTGGCGGGAAATTTATAGGCGATGGCCCAGCGAGGGAATTTGGCGGTGGAACCGAGGGCTTGTTGTTGGCGGGTGGAGTTGACTTTAACTACGATGCCATCCACATCATAGTCGAGGTCGTCGCGTCTGTCTTTCCAGTACTCATAGTAATCGATAACTTCTTTGACCGAGCCACAGAGACGGACATGAGGATTAATTTTAAATCCCAATTCTTTTAGTAACTGGAGGTTTTGCCATTGGCTTTCTTGGCTCTGGCCATTAACAAAGATGTAATATAAGAACACATCCAGATTCCGTTGGGCTACTTCCCGGGGGTCAAGCAGACGGATGGTTCCGGCGGCGGCGTTGCGAGGATTGGCGAAAAGTGACTCCCCTTTGGCTTCCCTTTCTTGGTTGATTTTTTCAAAGGAGGAGAAGGGAAGGTAAATTTCTCCTCGGACTTCCACTTCTGCCTGGAGAGGAATGGAAAGAGGCAGACTGCGGATAGTTTTGACATTGGCCGAGACATCGTCTCCCCGAAAACCATCCCCGCGGGTGATGGCTTGGGCGAAATGTCCTCCCCGATAAATAATAGCGATGCCTAGGCCATCTATTTTAAGTTCGGTGACAAATTCTATTTTTTCTCCGGGCAATAATTTTTCTATCCGTTGAACAAACTCCAGAAATTCCTCCTGGTTATAGCAATTATCTAGACTGAGCATAGGAATGGAATGGACTACGGAAGGGAAACCTTCAACTGGTTGTTCCCCCACGCGCTGTGTCGGTGAGTCGGGAGTTATTAAATCAGGATAAAGACTTTCTAATTGTTCAAGTTCCTTAACTAAGCAGTCGAATTCGTAGTCAGAAATTTGAGGATCATTATCCACATAATATTTTTTTTCGTGATAACGAATTTGTTGACGGAGTTCTTCGATGCGTTTAGCTGCTTCTTCTTTGGAAACCCCCACGCTTCTCCCTCCTCCCATGGAGGATTATTTTAAAATTTCTGTTCAGGGTAATAATGATTACCTGGGATTGACTATGGGAGTTTTAAACGCAACTTCTATAACCTTCAACCCTCCAGGTGTTTATTATTGCCCTGAGCCATAAATTTAAAATAAATTATCAAACGTATTTTATTTGATGCCTAATTTTTGTTTGGTTTGAGCAATTAGCTGATTGAATTTTTCTAAGGCAGCTTTCTGTTGAGCTTCCAGCTTTTGAATTGCCTGCTGTTCTGCCTCAATTTGTTTAAGCAAGTTTTGCATTTCTTCTTTTTCTGCTTCTGAGAGTTCTTCCTCGTCTTTATTGCCGAACTTGGTGTTGAAGGTATTGGTTAAATTTTCCAGCTTTTTCGCCCGGTCGGCCAGTTCTTTGACTGTTTCGTTGTATTTGAGTGATGGATTTTGGGTAAAGAACAGACTTTCAGCCAGTTTCATCGCTTTTTCCGAATAGCTCTGGGAGAGAAAAGCAGCCTGAAGGAGATAGTCAATAGCTTCCTGACTGACGGCGGGGTTGGTCTTACTTCGCGCAGCCAGAATAATGCCGATGTTATAGGCGATTTCGCCGCTTTTTTGTTGGTTATAAGCCTGTTTGTAATATTTTAGAGCTTCGCTGGTTTTGCCGGCGCGGTGGAGAGACTTGGCGTAGAAAACCAAACTGGGGTAATCATTTAGGGAAGTGGCCGGGAGTTTAAAAGCCTGAGCAGCCTCGTTATATTTTTTGCTATCGTAAAGAGCTTTACCTATTTTTTTCAGGGAGGTAATAATTTGCTTATTTTTCAAGATAGAATAGGAGTTAAGATAAGCTTTAAGGGCGCCGCTGTAATTTTTTGCTTTTTCCATAGCTTGGGCCTGGATAAAATAACCGGCTCCCTGAAAGTTCTGCCATTGTTTGGCAGCATTGGAATTGGCGGCTTTGGCTTTATTAGCTTTGGCTACCTGAATAATTTGGGCAGCGTATTGCTGGGCTTTACTTAGGTTTTGACCTGTGGCTGTGTAGATGCCAGCGACTTGAATAAGAACCTGGGCTTTGGTTAAATCATCCAATCCTCCCAGGGCCAAGGCCTTCTCGCCGTAATTAATAGTTTCCTGAGGTGTTTTGCCCGGATATTGAAGCAAGCAGAGATTAGCATAGGCGAAGTTTTCATATTTGGTTCCCTGGCCAGCATATTTACTGATGTACTCTTTAAGTAGTTTGGCCTTTTGGGCTGCACTCTGAGCGGTCATAGCTTTAATATAGGCCTGATCGGCTTCAGATTGAGCCATGGCTAAGGGGGCCAGCAAAAGAGTAAGAGCAGTAATAACAACTATCGTTCTTTTCATTTTTGTCTCTCCTCAAAATTTTTTGGCATAATAGCGCTAGATATATTAAATGTCAATATTACTGGGCCCGCATTCTTAACGCTAAACATATTATAGCAGATTCAAAATACTATATAGCAAAATTTGGGCCAAATGCAAGAGAATATTCAATTATTTAGGTATCTTTTTTGGGGATTGAAGAAAATTGAGGGTCGGGGTTTCACCTTTCCCCTTGGTGGGTAAGTAGAATTTATATAAGCTCAAATGATTAATCATTATCGTTAATCCTTATCTAAGGAGGCAGGTAAAGACCGGATTCCCGCACCTGTTTCCCCTCTCCCTCCCGAAAAAAAAAGATGTTGACCACAATAATTCGGATTGTTATTTGCTAGAGGGGGAGTTAAAATACAGAAAAAAGAGATGAAGAAAGACGAAATTTGTCAAAAATTTTTACAATCAGTAGGTAAAATATTAACAATTGATGAGCCTCTGGCCCACCATTGTCATTTTCAGATAGGAGGACCAGCTGATTTTTTCTTTAGAGCTACCACCGAGGAGGAGTTGCTCGCCAGTGTGAATTTTGCCCGTCAGGAGGGACTTCGTTTTCGAGTCATTGGGGGCGGATTTAACATTTTTTTTGATGATCGAGGCTACCGAGGGTTGATTATTAAAAATGAAGTGAGCTCAATACAACTTCAGCCGGAGAGTTATGTAGAAGTGCTCTCAGGAACTCTTCTGGAAGAATTAATCCAATTTTGTTTGGTTCACTCCTTAAAAGGCCTTGAATTTTTGGCTGGAATTCCCGGAACGATAGGCGGGGCCGTCTATGGGAATGCCGGTGCTTTTGGAGAGGCAATAGGTGATTGGGTGGAAAGCGTTAAGTTATTAACTGCCAGGGGGGAGATTAAAGTGGTGGATCGAGATTATTTAAAATTTAAATATCGCAGTAGCTTTTTGAAAAAGACTAAGGAAATCATCTTAAGAGTGAACTTGAAGTTGAGCCCAGGAGAGAGGGATTCTATTGCCAGTAGAATTAAAGAAATCCGACAGCAAAGACGGGCCAAACTTCCCCCACCTTCTCTGCCTTGTGGAGGAAGTTTTTTTAAAAATCCAGTGCTACCCAACGGACGTAAAGTTCCCGTAGCTTCACTCTTGGAAGAGATTGGAGCCAAAGGCTTTCGAGTAGGTGGGGCGGTTGTTTCTCAGGCTCACGCCAATTTTATCTATAATCTTGGAGGAGCTCGAGCCCGGGATGTTCTAGCCTTGGCCTCCCGTTTGAAAGAAAGAATCCGCCGCCGTTTTGGAATAGAGCTGGAAGAAGAAGTTATTTTTTTACCAGAAGATGCTTGAGATGCTGTTTTTGCTCGGAGGAAAGGCTTCCCTGTTTATCGGCTAATTCCAGAAGGAAGAGACTGAGAGCAGCATAGATTTCTCTAGTTTGAGGAAAAGAAGCTAGAATTTTTAAATGTTCAGTCACAGTCCGGAGGTCACCTCTCTGGAGAGGACCAGTTAGGCTTTTTTCCAGGCCTAAAGATTGAATATTTTCGAGGGTTTGCCGAGCCAGGGGTAAGAGCATAGCCGTGGCTTTCTCTAAAGAAAAACCGGCTTTTTCCAGAAGTTTGGCTGAAGCCAAAATTAAACCAACCAAATGATTGGAGGCCAAAGAACAGGCCGTATGGTAGAGAGGCTTTTTCTCCGGAGGAAGATTAATCAGTTGTCCCCCGAGAGCGGTCACCATTTCTTCAGCCAGTGACTGGGCTTGACTCTCTCCTTCAAAGGTAAAAAATATTTTCTGGAAGATTTGAGGAGGCAGGTTTTTGGCCGGAAAACTTTGGATGGGGTGAAGTGAGCCGGTTAAAGCGCCTTTATTTTTTAAAGGGGCCAATAGAGAGGAAGAATAGAAGCCGCTACAATGAAAGATGTATTTTTCTGACCAATCGATGGGTAAAAGGCTCAGCTGTTGGACAACTTCGGGGAGAGCGTCATCACGCACTGTAAGAAAGATTATATCTCCGGCGGTGACAGCTTCTTTTAAAGTTGAACAGGTCTTTCCCTGCCCAAGAAGCTGGTGACTTTCCTGAGCCGAAGCAGGCTGAATATCGAAAAGTCCGACTACCTTAAATTTAGAACCTGATAAGGCTCGCCCTAGACAAGTGCCTAAGCGCCCGAGGCCAATGAGGGAAAATTTATTGGCTTTCATTTTGATTTTTTGTCGAAAAGTTCTGTCCAATGTTTGATTTCCAAAGGGGAAGGCAGGTGGACATTTTTTTGATATTCTAGGTGTCGTTGGTGGCGTTGACTAGCTTTTTTCAGTTCTTGAGCAAATTCAGCTGAAGTCAGCGATTTAAACCCTAACTGGCGGGCTTGCTGACGGATTTCCCGATCGGAACTAACCACCCAAAAATTTCTTTTATTGGTTCTCTGGCGGAGAATCTGGATGATGACTTCATCGGCTTTTTCGCCTGAGGGAGGAAAAATAATTTCAAATTTTGGGTGTCCCTTAACTATCTTTTCTAGCTCAGGTTGAGGAGGGCCATCAAAGACCAGGGTCAGACGGGTTCTTTTGATGCGCTGAAAAATCAAGAGAAGCTCTAGAACTTGCTTCCGACTGGCCGGATCTAGCAGGAAAGGGGCGAAGAGATAGCCAGTGAGGTTATTCCCGTCAATTAAATAAGCCACAAATCAAGTCCTCTTGTCTGGGAATAATTTAAAAAATTGCTAATTTGGTTAATATTATTCCAGGATGTATGATTCGCCTTGTTTGAGAATTATAACTTCAGCTAAGTTGCCTACGCGGCGCTGAAACTCATGAGGGTCGGCTTCCACTAGAGGGAATGTTCCATAATGAATAGGGATTACTCTTTTAGTTTGGGTGAACTCGACTGCTTTGACGGCAGAAGGAATGCCCATGGTGTAGCGATCGCCAATAGGGAGGAAGCTTAGATCAGGCTGGAAGAATTCACCAATTAATTTCATGTCATAGGTTAGAGCTGTATCACCAGCATGATATAGCTTACGGCCATCCATCTCGATAACCACCCCCGCTGGGTGACCCTTGTCACAGGAATGAAGCGCGTTGACCATATGGACGACCACTCCCTCAACTTCAATTGAGCCTCCAATGTTCATCCCTTCGGCTTTTATTCCCTTTTCTTCTGCCATAACAGCGATTTCGTGGATGGCCACCAGAGTCGCCCCTGTCTGCTGACAAATGGTGAAGGCATCTCCCAGATGGTCGCCGTGATCATGGGTGACCGCCACTAGGTCAGCTTGGTTTATCTTATCAGGAGAGATAGCGGCCACTGGGTTACCAGTGAGAAAAGGGTCAATTATAACGATTTTGCTCCCTTCAATTTGGATGGCAGCATGACCCCACCAAGTGATTTTCATCTGTCACCTCCTTGAATGATTTGACCAAGTCCGGATTTTTTTATCCATTTAATATTATTATATTATTATTTTACTTACCTGGTCTATTCATAAATTAAAAAATTTGATCCAAGAACAGCCAAAAATCTTAGCGGGTAATTGGTCTAATCTTTTTTGGTTGTTCCCTCTCTCTACTTTTTCTAACGTATTACATATCAATACGTTATGAAAGAAAAGATCTTTTTTTATGAATTATTCAGGAATTATAAGGTAGAAACAATTTTTGCTTTGACTACTCGGCTTTTTTTCTAACTGGTCGGCTCCATGGGCTTTATCCAGGTGGCCAGCTCATCCGGCGACCACCTAGAAGATGAAAATGCAGATGGAAGACTTCCTGACCTGAGTCCCGAGCAGTATTAAGCACGATTCGATAACCTGAATCAGCGATGCCTTTCTCCTGAGCTATTTGCCGGGCTACTAGCAGAGCCCGCCCTAAGATTGATTTCTTCTCCTCAGGAACTTCATTAAGAGAAGGAAAATGTTCTCGGGGAATAATTAAGATATGGATGGGGGCTTGGGGTTTAATGTCTTCAAAAGCCACCAGCTCAGCGTCTTCATAAACTAATTGAGCTGGAATTTTTTTGGCGGCTATTTGGCAAAAAATACACTCCTCCATTAGCTTATCTCCTCATTTTTTATTCTTTCTATTTGAGCTCCAAGAGATTTAAGTTTTTCTTCTATTTTTTCATACCCGCGGTCAAGATGTTCGACGTCATTAATCACAGTTTCCCCGCTAGCAATAAGGCCAGCTAGCACCAGGGAAGCTGAAGCTCTCAAATCAGAGGCTATAACTTCAGCCCCAGAGAGCGGTGTTTTGCCTTTAACAATGGCTTTGTCCTGAAAAACTTCTATATTAGCTCCGAGGCGCAGGAGCTCATTGACATGGGAAAAACGGCGGTCAAAAATTGTCTCAGTGATAATAGAAGTTCCTTCAGCTTGAGTCATGAGAACAGTGAATTGAGCTTGCATATCAGTGGGAAACCCGGGATAAGGGGAAGTAGTCACATCTTGAGGCTTTATTTCAGCTGACCCTTTTACCTTAACAACATTGTCTCTTTGGGGGTCGGCTAGAATTTCTGTGCCGGAAAATCGCAGTTTTTCAATGACAGTGGTTAGATGTTCAGGTTGAACCCCTTCCAGAGTGATTTCACCTTGATTGAGAGCACCTACCACTAGAAAGGTGCCAGCTTCTATACGGTCGGGGATTATTTCATGGTCGGCGCCTCCCAGGTCATCCACGCCCTTGATCCGCATGGTTTCCTCCCCAATGCCCTCAATTTTAGCCCCCATTTTCACTAGAAGTTGACAGAGGTTAACTACTTCGGGCTCTAATGAGCAATTACGAAGAATAGTTTCGCCGCGGGCCAGGGAGGCCGCCATAACCAGGTTTTCAGTTCCGCCAACCGTCTTTTTCTCGAATTCAATTTCAGCCCCATGGAGTTTCTTAGCGTGGGCGTGGATATACCCATGTTCCAGGGAGATAGAAGCGCCCATTTTTTCTAGGCCATGGATATGAAGGTCGATGGGACGGGAACCAATGGCACAGCCGCCGGGTAGGGCCACAATAGCTTTCCCGTGACGAGCCAACAGGGGACCCAGCACTAGAATAGAAGCCCGCATGGCTCGGACATGTTCGTAGGAAGCTTCATCAGAGAGAATAGAGCGGGTTTGGATAGTCAAAGATTCCTTTTCAAGAGAATATTCAGCCCCTAAACCTCGCATGAGGGTTAAAATGGTAAAAACATCTTTAACCAGAGGAATATTATGGAGATAAATTGCCTCTTTAGTTAGCAAAGAAGCGGCGATAGCCGGGAGAACCGCGTTCTTAGCCCCGCTTATTTTTACGGTTCCAGAAAGTCGAAGTTGCTGATTTCCCAAGATTTTGATTTTGGCCATTTATTTCATTCTAAAGAAAGCCAGGTAAAAATTCAATAAAACCTCGGTGAGAGTAAACAGGTTTAAAGGCAAATTTCGACCTGTCCCCTTGGATAAAAGATAAGGATTAACCGCTATGATTCCTTAATTGTTTTCTAAAACTTTCCCTGCCCCTCAGGTGAAAAGTGAAAGCCGACTCTCTCTCCTCACCCCACCCACCAGAATCGTCTGACTCCCTCCACCTAGGGCTTTATCTCATAAAATAGTCAACCGCAAGGAAGGGAGAGTCAAGGGGCAAGTTCATTCACCCAGAATTCCTTTCTTTAGCTGGAGGTTAACCAATTCAGGTCACAGGTGAAAGCTAAAGAACTGACTTCCTTTTTGAAGATAGATTTAAGTTATATAAGTTATAGTTGATTAGAGACTATTAAGGGCTTGTTCCAGGTCAGCCATAATATCATCCGGGTGTTCAGCTCCGACGCAAAGTCTGATCATTTGGGGAGGAATGTCGGCTTTTTCTCGAGCCTCTTCGCCTTGCTGTTGATGAGTGGAGATAGCTGGAATGGTAGCCAGACTTTTGATTCGCCCGAGGTCGGTGGCTCGGAGAATCAGCCGGAAACGGTTAAGGACTCGGCGGGCGTTTTCAGGAGGACCATCTACTCGGAAGCTCATGAGATGGCCGTAGCGATTGACTGGCCGACCGGTACCGTCATCAGAATCTACCAATTGAAGATAGCGTTTGGCCAGGGAATGAAACGGGAAACTAGGCAGACCTAGGTAATCAACCTGGTAAACCCGGGGATGAGAGGCCAAAAATTCAGCTACTTTTTGGCAGTTTTGACTGAGGAGATCAATTTTACTGCGCAGGGTTCGCAATTCGTTAAGAGTCATAAAGGCGTTAAAGGGTGAGATGGCCGGACCATTGTCTCGAAAAGGTAAAAATTTAACATATTCGGCGAAATTTTCTTTAAATAAAGGGTTCTCATTTTTTAGTTTAGTCACGATAGGACAACGACTGATAAGGGCTCCCCCAATGCTCATACCTCCGGAGGTGATAGTTTTGGTCAGGGAGTGAACCACAATGTCGGCTCCATAAGCAATAGGTCTCAAAATAGCCGGGGTAGCACAGGTGGCGTCAAAGATAAGAGGAATTTCCCAAGAGTGGGCTAATTCAGCTAAAGCTTGGATATCACAGAAAGATTGTTGCGGATTACTGGGGGCTTCCACATAAAGAAAGCGGGTGTCTTCATCTATTTTTTCCCGCCATTCATTAATGTCTTCGGGATGGAGAACCCAACGGACTTCAATACCCCTTTCCTGTTGTTTGCGTACGGCGAAGTGTTGATAGGTGCCTCCATAAACTTGAATTGAAGAGACAAAATTAATTCTTTCCGGACCTTCTTTTTGTTTGACGAGAAAGGGATCCACGGCTGACATTATGGCCGACATGCCCGAAGCGGTGACCAAGCAGGATGTCTCAACCCCGGTTTGGTAGCCTTCCAGAAGGGCTAGAACCCATTCCAGATAGTAAATGGTAGGATTAGCGATTCGGGTATAGCACCAAGAAGGGATGAGATAAGCCAAGGCAGCTTCCAGTTCGTCGGCGTCCCGGTAGGCTTGAGAAGTAGCTAGATAGATAGGTTCAATAATGGCTCCTTGATTATTGCTGATAGCTTCCTGGTAATTATAAAGGCCGTGGACGGCAATGGTGTCAAATTTATACTTTTTGACCTGTTGCATTAATTCTCGGTGATGAGCCAGCCTTTCCTCGGCTTTTTTTAGGTAGGCTTGAATTTCTAGAGAGTATTGGCTCTCGTTTTTCATGATTCCTCCTGGATAGTTTATTGGGCTTCTTTTAAAGAAGACCGATGAAAAAATTGACGAAGGGACTAAGTATAACCGGAAAAAAACATAACACCTTCTGACTTTAGAATAAATTATAAAAAATTTTAATTAAAATTTCATTAAATTTTTAATGAGGGGGAAATTTCCCAGGGATGTCCTCAAGACTTATTTTTTCCTTTGAGCTAAGGAAAATGAGATCTTATTTTCAGATAGCTTTTAACTCAGTATTTTCCTAGTTTAGTCGACGACAGGCCTAAGTTTTCACTAGTTGCCTTTGATTCAAAGAGGTTGAAAAGGCAGAGAAGATCAAGAAAATAATTTTTCTTGTTGAGGAACTCTCATCAAAAGTGAAAGGTAAAGATTTTCAATTTGGTCCTGGAAGATAAAATTAACTAGGTCAAGCTGGAGATTAAAGAGTCTTATTAACTCTGGAGTGAGCAAATTGGGGCCAATCAATTCCGATAGGAATTCCCAGTGATAATCAGTTCAAAAATTGATTAAGGCCGAGGGAATGGCCTAATGGGTTTAAGTACCTGCAAAATTTATTTTAATTTGAAATTTAAGAGAAGCTTGAGAAAGTTGGCGGAAAAAGAAATACTTGCTCTTTTTTGTTTATTTTTATAAATCTGAGAATTCAGTTTAAAGCTCGGCCGAGGCAAAATGATTGAACAAAAAATAAGGCAGACAGGCCCAATCTGGGGGCTAGTGCTTGTTCTAGAGTTGCTTTTTTTAGGTTTAGAGACAAGCTGGAGTCGGACGCTCCATCAAAAAATTGCCGGAGAGTTTATTCTCCGGAGAGAGAGTTTTATCCTTCGATTTCGGCCAGTTGATTATACTTGGCCCGCTTCTCTTTGGAAGTGTGATTTGTTATTGGGTCGCCGATTTGGTCGTTTTGTGGGTTACGGCTATTTTAAAGCGGCTGGCCGACATTCGCTCTGGCTAGGTTTGCGGTTTGGTCTCAACACTAAAATTATGGCCAATCGCCTCCGGACCATTGCGCAGGTAAGAGTTTTTTTGGGTTTGAATAATTCTTCCCCACCTCATTATTATTTAATTCCAGCTTTATTTTATGGCTTGGGTCGCCACCGAAAGATTGAGATTGGTTTTTTGGGATATGAAAAACAGTCCCAAGGCCAAGCTCCGACCTTTATGTTGGGTCCAGCAGTAATCATACCTCTTTTTTCTCATATTAAATCGAGATTTTATTGGGGAGAGAATCTTTCGGGTAAGGGACGCCTGATTTATTTTAAATTTTATTTTTATCTTTGAAATAACCGCGGGAAAGCTTGGAGCGGTGTTGCGCTAGAGGTCAGTTACCCTTTTTGGCGAAGATAGTTTTTTCGAATGTCTGGAGACCTTTTATTTAGCCTTGATGATTTTTTTAAGATTAAAGCCTATCTTAGAGAATCTCCTGGGGAGAGAAAAGGCCGCGGGAGGCCAGGAGCTTTCCCTCGTCTTACCTGGGGCACTTAATTTGCTTGACAGGTGAAATTTTCTTGTGATAAAAGATTCTTATTGTGAAGAAAATTGCCCTATCAATTTTTCTCCGAATAAATTCTCTTTCTTAATCTCACTATTTTTTAACCCAAAGGAGGCCAAAGATGCGTTTTCTTTTTGTCGGTTTTGGAACAGTGGGTCAGGGGTTAGCGGAGTTACTTTTAGAGAAGAAAACTACGCTCGAGAAAGAATTTGGTTTAGTTTATAAAATAGTTGGAATTTTGGATAAGGAATTGGGTAATGTTTTTTCTCCCGATGGCCTTGACCTTCAAGAGGCTTTAGAAGCGGTCCAAACTCAGAAATCTCTGGCTGATTTAGCCGGTGAACATCTAGCAGGGGAGGCCGCGGAGATTATTTCCCAGGTCGAGGCTGATGTGTTGATTGAAGTCACTTATACGGATATTAAAACAGGTCAACCAGCCACTTCACACATCCGTCAAGCTTTAGAGAAAGGCATGCATGTGGTCACCACCAATAAAGGGCCGGTTGCGCTTTACTATGAAGAATTGACCGAACTAGCTCGAGCCCAGCAAGTTCAATTTCTCTTTGAAGGCACAGTGATGAGTGGCACGCCGGTTCTGAGCTTGTTTCGGGAGACATTAGCTGGCTGTGAAGTTCAGGAAATAAAAGGAATTCTCAATGGGACAACTAATTATATTTTAACTCGTATGGAGGAAGGGCTATCCTATGAAGACGCTCTTAAGAAAGCCCAAGAATTTGGCTATGCGGAAGCCGTGCCTGATGCTGATGTTTTGGGTTGGGATGCCCTGGCTAAGGTAACTATCCTGGCTAAAGTCGTTTTTGGTTCCCGGGCGAAGCCCTTTGATTTTCCTTGTGAAGGGATCACGGGTATTACTTCCAGTGCTGTGGTTGATGCTCTTTCCAGAGGGAAGAGATATAAATTGATCGGTCGGGTCTGGCGGGAAAGAAATTTGATTAAAGCAGAGGTAGCTCCGGAGGAAATTGATATTAGCCATCCTCTGGGCAGTGTGATGGGGGCCACTAATGCTTTGACCATCCTGACGGATACCCTAGGAGAAATAACGATCGTTGGTCCAGGAGCTGGTCGGCGGGAAACCGGCTTCAGTCTTCTCAGTGATTTAATAAGAATTGCTCGCCAACAAAAGTAAAAGCAATAGTTATCCAGCTGGCTTGAGTGGCGAGTGGGCTCCGGCGGCTTTCCTGAGTCTATCCATAATAGCTCGACCCAAACCTTGCTCAGGAAAGGTTTCTGCCAGAATAAGATCCAGATTCGCCTGGTCAAGGCGATGGAGAGCTTCGAATAAATTGGCCGCTGCTTCCCGAAGATCCCGCCGAGGGGAGAGAATTTCAACCTGAACCACGTTTAATTCAGGCGGAGGCGTACTAAAAGCCAAATAGCCAATTTTGAGCCCAGGGGGCAGTTGGACTGGCTCTTTAATGATGGCTAAGGGAGTGCGAGGGGCATAATGATGCTCTAACTGGCCGGGTGAAAGGGGTTGAGAAGAGGTTGAAGCTATTTTAATTGGCCCGATCACTGATTCTATTTCTTCCACAGGAGTTCCCCCCGGACGAAGAAGAGTGGGGTCTCCGGTGAGATCCAGCACGGTGGATTCAATGCCGACGGGTGTTTTCCCCCCGTCGAGAATCAGGTCAACCTGGGAGCCAAGCTGCTCAGCCACATGTTCGGCGGTTGTCGGACTAAGCCGCCCAAAAAGATTAGCGCTGGGAGCAGCTACAGGAAGAGCGGCTTCTTGAAGAAGGGCCAGAGCTACGGGGTGATCGGGCATGCGGGCGGCGGCCGTAGGTAAGCCAGCGGTAACAATATCAGGGATTTTTTTATTTTTGAAATAGACCAGGGTTAAAGGACCTGGCCAAAATTGTTTAATCAGTTCTTTGGCCATTTCAGGTTGGTCTGACCAGACAAGCCGCGTCTCCTCGGGAGAAGCCAGATGGATAATCAGCGGATCGAATTCGGGCCGTTGTTTGACTTCAAAAATTCGGGCTACAGCTAGCGCGTCGAAAGCGTTGGCCCCTAATCCGTAAACGGTTTCGGTGGGAAAGGCGACTAGGCCGCCTTGACGTAAAATTTGGGCCGCTTCCTTGATATGGGCCTGAAGAGCTGGCCTGATTTTCATTGGTCTTAGTTATACCTTTTAATAATTTTTAATAAGGAATATTTATTAAGAAAGAATCGTTTTCAGTTGCCAATTTCTTTTTGTTCTTGGAGCAAATGCTGGTCATCTTCTTCAAGGAGCGCCTTCTTTTTCTCCTGAAAATCTTTAATAGACTGGGCCAAAGTTTCATTCTTAAGGGCTAAGATTTTTGCTGCTGCCAGAGCTGCGGCCTCAGGTTCAAGCACCACCAGAGGAGCTACCCCGGACGGCATTCTTAAACTAGAGAAGATATCTCCCCCAGCGAATTTATCACTATAAGGAGGGCAGGCGATCACAGGTCGAATAGTTTGAGCATCAACGAAGCCGCTCAGAGCATTACTCCGTCCGGCCACAGTAATAAAGACTACTTCCTCTGCTTCATACTCCTGGATAATTTCGAGTACTTTTAAAGGAACCTTGTGAGCAGAAGCGATTCGCATGAGACTCGGAATATTTAATTGGCGCAGTAAGTTAACTATTCTTTCCGCCCAATGTTTGTCTGCTTTAGAGCCCATGATGACAATCACCTTCATCGTTACTCTCCATTCTAAATTTTAAAATATATCTAAAATATAAAAAAAAGCGACGGGAGACCATCTCCCGCCGCTTTGGAGATTCGGGCTAGAATTACTGTTGGCTCTTAACGAACTCTTCCACCCAGTCAGTCGTAACACTCTTAGGACGTTCAATGGGCAAGCCCAAAGCCCGATCCCAGCAGAGGGAGGCCAAGACTCCCAAAGCTCTTGAAACGCCAAAGAACACCGTGTAGAAATCGTATTCTTTTACTCCGTAATGGAGTAATAAGCAACCACTGTGGGCGTCTACATTAGGCCATGGATTCTTGGCTTTACCGTGTTCCTGAAGAATTGGCGGCACGACTTCGTAGAGGTCGCTGACGATTTTGAAGATTTCGTCATCGGGCAAATGCTTCAGAGCGAATTCTCGCTGGGCCACATAGCGTGGGTCAGTGCGGCGGAGAACCGCATGTCCATAGCCGGGAATTACTTGACCGGCATTCAAGGTATCCCAGACATACTGTTTCAGTTGTTCTTTGGTTGGCTGGGAACCTAGCTTGTTAATTAGCTCCATAATCCAGCGCAGCACTTCCTGATTGGCCAAGCCATGGAGTGGTCCAGCTAGTCCATTCATACCTGCCGCGAGGGAGAGATAAGCATCAGAAAGAGCCGAACCTACCAGATGAGTGGTGTGAGCTGAAACGTTACCTCCTTCATGATCGCTATGAAGAACCAGATAAAGCCGCATTAATTCTTTGAATTCCTCATTCTCGACACCCAGCATGTGGGCAAAATTCCCTCCCCAGTCCAGATTGGGATCTGGAGGGATGTGTTCGTCATTCTTATAGGTTCGCCGATAAATATAGGCAGCAATCCGGGGCAGTTTAGCCAACAGATTCATCACATCTTCAAACATAGGATCCCAGTATTCAGTTTTGGGCATTCCTTCTCGGTAGCGACGAGCAAAGATGGATTCTTTCTGGAGAGCCATAATTCCCATAGAGAATTGGGTCATGGGGTGGGTGTCGGTAGGTAGAGATTTGAGCACGTCAACAGCGTAATCAGGTAACTCTCCCCTTTGTTGCCATTCTTTGGTTACTTCCCGGACATCTTCTTCAGTGGGCAAATCTCCGGTCAGGAGCAGATAAAAAATTCCTTCCGGCAAAGGTTCTTCCCCTCCTGGGGCTTTAGGGAGCTTTTCTCTCAGTTCCGGAATCGTGTATCCCCGGAAACGAATTCCTTCATAAGGATCCAGGGCCGATGTTTCAGTAACTAGGCATTTTACTCCCCTCATGCCTCCATAAGCCTGAGCCACGGAAACATCAGAAATTTTCACCTCGCCGTGTTCTTTAGCCAAGGACCGAACTCGTTGACGCATGGGTTCGATCTTGGCGGCAAACTTTTCTTTTAATGATGCCATGATGAGATCCTCCTTTGGCTTTTATTATTTACCATAACGGGTTATAGACTAGGAAAAATATATCACTCTCTTTTTAGAGATGTCAATTTAATTTTTCTGGCCG